>Ga0164243_10001611_pt1 | contig 38169 bp, 32 predicted proteins | sample OricompcompostOP_FD_108781 | JGI IMG/M metagenome (GOLD analysis project Ga0164243, IMG submission 108781) | Organic Plus compost microbial communities from Emeryville, California, USA - Original compost - Organic plus compost (OP) | ecosystem: Engineered > Solid waste > Mixed feedstock >... | reverse complement strand
CCCGACGCCCGCCCGACGGGCGATATCGCGCATCGACGCGTCGGCACCGTGCTCGGTGACCGCGTCACGCGCGACGTTAAGAATTTGGCTGCGATTTTTTTCTGCGTCGGCTCGCATGGACGGTCTTGATAAGTGGATCAGCGATCCATATATGTGGATCAGCGGTCCGGTTACGAAGCGGATCAGTGATCCATTAGATACGGCGCACGTCTGCAAATGGCAACGCTGCCCGACACGACAAAAGGGAAAGGCATGGGAAAGCTTGGGGGTAAGGTCGCAGTCATCACGGGCGGCGCGACTGGCATCGGCCTCGGCGCGGCAAAACGCTTCGTCGAAGAGGGCGCCTACGTCTTCATCTTCGGCCGCCGGCAGGAAGCACTGGACGCCGCCGTGGCCGACCTTGGGCCCAATGCCCGCGCGGTGAAGGGCTCGGTCTCCGATCCGGCCGATCTCGACCGGCTTTACGCGGCAGTGAAGGCCGAGCGCGGAACCCTCGACATCGTCTTCGCCAATGCCGGGGCGGGAAGCCCGCTTCCGCTCGGCCAAATTACCGCCGAGCACATCGACGCAACCTTCGACACCAATGTGAAGGGTACGATCTTCACGGTCCACAAGGCGCTGCCGCTGATGGGCCACGGCGGTTCGATCATCCTGACCGGATCGAGTGCCGGCACCACGGGTGCCCCGGCATTCAGCGCCTACAGCGCGAGCAAGGCAGCAGTGCGCAACCTCGCGCGGACCTGGGCGGAGGACCTGAAGGGCACCGGCATCCGGGTAAACGTGCTGTCGCCCGGGCCGACGGCGACCGAACTCGCGAAGGCAGCGCTGGGCGAGGAAGGCCAGAAGGTCTTCCCCTCGATGAATCCGCTCCAGCGCATGGCCGATCCGGCGGAGATCGGAGCGGTGGCCGCCTTTCTCGCCTCGTCCGACAGCAGCTTCATGACCGCCAGCGAGGTCGCCGTCGACAGCGGCCTGGTGCAAATCTGACGCGCCACGCCCGGCCGGTCACTCCACACATCTACGGAAGAAATCAAATGGGACAATCTCTTAAAGGAAAAACGGCTCTCGTGACCGGGGCATCGCGTGGCATTGGCCGCGCCATCGCCGAACGTCTTGCGAAGGACGGTGCGACGGTCGCGCTGACCTACAACGCCAGCAAATCCGGCGCGGACGAGGCGGTCGCGGCCATCGAGAAAGCCGGTGGCACTGCGTTCGCGTCCATGCTGACCTCGTCGATCCGGCGACCGTCCCGACCTTGTTCGCGAGACTCGACGACGAATTCACCAAGCGGAACGGAAGCAAAGCCCTCAACATTCTGGTCAACAACGCCGGCAACTCCGGCTGGCTTGGCTTCAAAGACGCGACGCCGGACAGTTGGGACACCGTGATCGCGGTGTACGCCCACGCGCCCTTCTTCATCGTTCAGGCCGCTCTGGAGCGTCTCGCGGATGGTGGACGCATATCAACATCTCGTCCGCTGCACGGCGGCGGGCGCCGAGGCCATCTTCGCGCAGGCGCCCGCCGCCGACATCCTCGTGAACAATGTAGGGACGGCTCATATCCGCGACTACAAGGGTATCGAGGATATCGCGAAAATACCCGATGAGGACTGGCTCGGCCTGTTCCAGCTCAACGTGATGAGCGGCGTGCGCATGGCACGCCATTACCTGCCGCGCATGGTGAAGAATGGCTGGGGCCGCGTCGTCTTCGTCAGTAGCGAGTCCGCTTTCAACATCCCCAAGGAGATGCTCGACTACGGCATGACCAAGACTGCGCAACTTGCGGTCTCGCGCGGTCTTGCCGAGGCGGTCGCGGGTACGGGCGTCACGGTCAACGCCGTCCTCCCGGGACCGACCCGCTCTGAGATCCTGAGTGATTTCATGGCCAAGCAGGCAGAGGCAAACGGAATCACGCAGGAGGAAGCCGAGCTGGGCTTCCTGAAGGCAATGCGTTTTACCACCCTCATCCAACGCTTCGCGACTACCGACGAGGTCGCCAACATGATCGTCTATACCTGCTCGGAGCAGGCTTCCGCGACCAGCGGCGCGGCGCTCCGCGTGGATGGCGGCGTCGTCCGCTTCGTTGCCTGATCGGGGAGGTTCGGGCCGGATCGCTCGATGTCATTCGACTGCTATTGGCAGCCTGTAATTCACTTAGTGTCCCCCACTATCCCGTCCTATTCCACGGTACTCCCCCTCATTCCCACTCAGTTATCAACGAGACCAAAAAACAGCGCTAACTCAGGCACTTATGTTGTTCTGCTCATGCCGATGCCATGAATAGTGCCATGCATGGGCAGCGACTTCAGAGGGCTTAGCAGAGCAGATCTGGTCGCTTTCGCATCACGGCACCCTTTCAAGCGGAGGCGCTGTTTCCGGGTTACTGACAAAACTCCAAAACATGGATGGCCTCTTGGCCACCGATAAATGCTTTTGGAAAAACGGTAGGTGCAGTTCATCGTCGGCATATCCAAATGACACTGCCTGCCGCACGACTTGCCGGTTCACCTCCTTCCAGCCCTGTGCTGCAACAACATCGCGTATGCGAGCGCCGTAGTCCCGTTTCTTCGCCGCTACGAACAGCCGCTTCGGCCCGATAGGGACCAGCCAATGGCTGTCGTCGTTACCCAGGAACGTTCGGATCGTCGGCCGGTCGGAGGTGAGAAAGTATCCATGAGGCGGCGGTGCCGCCACCAACCAATGCATATTCATCAGACTAAGCACTGCCCGCTCGTGGAAGATTAGGCGAGGCACGTTGTTCAGGGCCATGTTCTGCAAGAACTCGCGCCCAATGCTCGCGAAGAACTCTTTGGCTGTTGCTGGGTCGTCCGCCCCTCTCGCCTTCTCGTAAGCCGCCTGCTCAGCGTGAGATGCCCTGTTGAAGTCGCGGATATAGACCGCCTTAAAGGCATCGATATCATCCGGGTGCCGTGCAAGCAGCGACAGGAGGAACATCACCCAGGCCTGCCGCAACTCGGCCGTCAACACCTCCTTCCGATTTTCCATCAGCAGGAGCGCATCGGCCGCCTTAGAGTCCAGCATCTGGAAGAACACCTTTTCGAGATGGTGCCGCTTCGCAGGTGGTAATCCGGTGAAATCGTACAGGCCTTCCTTGTAGCCGGTGGCTGCCGGCGTGCGGCGCATCGGCGTGACTTTTTGGGAGCCTGGCTGACGCCGCGCGAACTCAATAAGGTGATCGCCAACGATCCACCGCTTTAGGTAGAACTTGGGAATGTAGTGGTTCTTCATGTGGACAGATTAACAGCGGTCAAAATATACCGCAGGCGGCCGCGCCACTAATCCACAACCGAGCTTACGCCCCTATCTCCTTCAGCTTGAGCCGCAGTCGCATGATCTCGAAGGCAGCGTCTCCCGCTAGGCTGTGGTAGTAACTGGCCTCGCGAATACTGCCGCCGCATGCACTCCGACGCCAAAGCGTTATTTCCTCGGCCCGCTCGGCTTCCTCCTTTCGCAAGCGGTAGAGGATGTCGTCGGAGTCGACGCAAAGGATTTTTTCATCAATCATACCAGCTCCAATCGTAGCTGGTTGTCGTTCACCGCTTTAAGGCGCTCGAACGTCAGGTTCACATACTCAGCATTCAGCTCGCACCCGATGTAACGGCGACCATGTTGCAACGCGACCTGACCTGTGGTGCCGCTTCCATTGAACGGGTCGATCACTAGATCGCCTGGGCGGCTTCCGGCGAGGATGCACGGCTCGATCAGCAGGCGGGAAAGTAGCGAAGTGCGCGCCTTTGTAGGGCCGTGTGGCGACAGTCCAGACGCTGCGGCGGTTGCGCTTGCCGTCCTCAACACGATCCTTGTCGCTGCTGCGCCCGAGCTGGTGTTCTGCGGTCTTGCCGCTGTTGAATTTGCTGCCCGCAGCTCCCTTCACGGCATCCTCGCGCACGGCTTCCAAATCGTAGAAATACCGCTCCGACTTCGACAGCAGGAACACGTACTCATGCGCCTTCGTGCAGCGGTCGCGCACGCTCTCCGGCATCGGGTTCGGCTTACTCCAAATGATATCTTGGCGGAGATACCAGCCGTCAGCACGTAGCGCGAAGGCGAGCATCCAGGGGATGCCGATCAGGTCTTTCTCTTTTAGGCCAAGCGCTGGCGCGTTGCTGGTCCGGTCGCCCATTTGCTTGATGGTATTGCGAGTGCTGCCTACGGACGCGGATGCTGGCACTCTCCGGTCGGTGCCACCGGCCCTCGCATAGCTATCACCGATGTTGAGCCACAGCGTGCCATCGTCTTTGAGCACGCGTCGTACCTCACGGAAAACTTCTACTAACTTTGCCACATACTCGTCCGGCGTGGTCTCAAGTCCGAGTTGTCCGTCAACGCCGTAATCCCGAAGTCCGAAGTACGGCGGAGAGGTGATACACGTCTGAACCGAACAATTTTCCAGTTCAGACATCCGCGCACGACAATCGCCTTGCAGAATACGCACTCCCGGCAAGTCCATAATTTCTCCATGAATAAAGTAATTTAAAAATAACATCTTCTTGGCACTTCTCAAAATTACATGCGAATATTTACGAAAATTCTTTTTTATTACTTTACCATACGCTGACAATGTTTTGTAATGCGCGAAGATTGAATTTCGCTATCCATCATGCTCTTGCGATAGCTCTGCAATGCGATCTTCCGCTTTGCGCAGTTGATGATGCGCTCACATCATCAATAGGAGCAAAGCGCGAATGTCGCCCTAAGCTTCTAAAGGAGCTAGGTTATTCCGTGTTTTTCGTGAATTCTCGCGCTGCCGCGATACCATGAATTCCGGCCGCGCAAAAAGCGGCGCAATTTCGTTACACAGAAAGGCGTTGCTCGTTTCTGATACCATGATCTTGACGCTTCTGCCGTCATGATATCGAGCACCCTTATCGGAAACATCGACTTCCGTACCACGAACAGTGCCAAGTAAAATTCAAATTCAGCCGAGTTTAGGCCGCATCGCTTTGCTGGCTTTCCACTTCATGATCAAGTCTCTTGAGCACGAAAAAAGCCCACGACTTCGTGGGCTTAGCTTCAAATACCTGGTTCTTCTGTGAGGCTTCCTGACTTTTGCTAGGAATTTTTCCCTCACTCCCACTCGATCGTGCCGGGCGGCTTGCTCGTCACGTCGTAGACGACACGGTTGACGCCCTTCACTTCGTTGATGATGCGCGTTGCGACGTGGCCCAGAAACTTCATGTCGAACGGATAGAAATCTGCCGTCATGCCGTCGGTTGACGTCACCGCGCGCAGGCCGAGCACGTGTTCATAAGTACGCCCGTCGCCCATCACACCGACGGTCTTCACCGGCAGGATCACCGCAAAGGCCTGCCAGATCGTGTCGTAAAGACCGGCCTTGCGGATCTCATCGATATAGATCGCATCGGCCTGCCGCAGGATGTCGAGTTGCGGCTTGCCGACCGCACCGGGGCAACGGATGGCGAGCCCCGGCCCCGGGAACGGATGACGCCCGACGAACACATCCGGCAAGCCGAGTTCTCGGCCGAGTTCGCGCACTTCATCCTTGAAGAGTTCGCGCAAGGGTTCGACCAGCTTCATATTCATGCGTTCGGGCAAGCCGCCGACATTGTGGTGCGATTTGATCGTCACCGACGGGCCGCCGGTGAATGAAACGCTCTCGATCACATCCGGATAAAGCGTGCCTTGCGCCAAAAAGTCCGCGCCGCCGATCTTCCTAGCTTCCTGTTCGAACACGTCGATAAACAGCTTGCCAATGATCTTGCGCTTTTTCTCGGGATCGTCGACGCCGGCCAGTTCCTTCAGGAACAGGTCTTCGGCCTGCACATGCACGAGCGGGATGTTGTAGTGGTCGCGGAACAGCTGCACCACCGTCTCGGCTTCATTCAGGCGCAGCAGACCGTGATCGACGAACACGCAGGTAAGTTGCTCGCCGATCGCTTCATGGATCAGCACGGCAGCCACGGCTGAATCGACGCCGCCGGACAGACCGCAGATCACCTTGCCCTTGCCAACCTGCTTGCGGATTTTCTCGATCGCTTCTTCACGAAACGCGCGCATGGTCCAGTCGCCGCTGAAGCCGGCGATCTTGCGCACGAAATTGCGCAGAAGCTGCGCGCCCTGTGGCGTATGCACGACTTCAAGATGGAATTGCGCGCCATAGAATTTGCGCTTGTCGTCGGCGATGACCGCAATCGGCGCATTCGGCGAGGTCGCGATGGTGTGGAAACCTGCCGGCGGCTCGGTGACGCGATCGCCGTGGCTCATCCATACCGGATAGCTCTTGCCCTTTTCCCACACGCCGTCGAACAGCGGTGAGTTTTCGGTGACGGTGACTTCGGCGCGGCCGAACTCGCGGTGATGGCCGCCCTCGACCTTGCCGCCGAGCTGCTGCGCCATCGCCTGTTCGCCGTAGCAGATACCGAGCACCGGCACGCCGGCGTCGTAGATCGCGGGCGGCGCCAGCGGTGCGCCCTGCTCGTGGACCGAAGCCGGGCCACCGGACAGGATCACCGCCTTCGGCTGCAGAGCCTTGAAGGCTTCGTCAGCTTTCTGAAAGGGGACGATTTCGGAATAAACGCCCTCCTCGCGCACGCGCCTTGCGATGAGCTGCGTGACCTGCGAGCCGAAATCGATGATGAGGAGTTTGTCGTGCTGGGGTGTCTGCGCCATGGCGGCTTTTAGAGGGAGATTCTGAAGCTGTCGAGCGGCGGCGGGCGGCTAGTTTCGGCGCAAAATGCTGACGAAAAATCCGTCGGTCCCGGTCCGACGCGGGGTCATCAGCAACCCCTCCGGTGAGATAAGGGCCGCCTTGGTGAATAGATAGCCGCGCTCGCCGAGAACCGCCGCGAGCCGGTCCGGCTTTTCCACGGAAAATCCAGGGAAGCGAGCCAGAAAGCCGCGGATTTGCGCGCCATTCTCCTCATCCAGCACCGAACAGGTGATGTAGGCGATGCGGCCACCGGACTTCAGCAGTGGGACCGCGCGGTCGAGGACGGCCGCCTGATCCTTCTGTCGCAGGTCGAGCGCACCCGGCCGCAGCCGCCATTTGGCGTCCGGATTGCGGCGCCAGGAGCCCGTTCCGGTGCACGGCGCGTCGATCAGGACGAGGTCGATAGACGCTTGCAAATCCTGGAGAATTTCGGTTTGCCCGCGCGGGGTACGGACCTGGACATTGCGGACGCCTGCCCGCTCCAGACGCGCATGGATCGGCGCCAATCGGCGTTTATCCGTGTCTGTCGCGAAGATCTGGCCCTTGTTCTGCATCATCGCGGCCAAGGCCAGCGTCTTGCCGCCGCCGCCGGCGCAGAGGTCCACGACCTGTTCACCCGGTTTGGCGGCCGAGAACAGGGCTGCCAATTGGGAGCCCTCATCCTGGATTTCGATGCCCCCCTTGATGAAGGCGGGTTCGGCCTGGATGGCCGGACTTTTGGCCTCGGAACCCACCAGAATCCGCACACCAAGCGGTGAAAACGGCGTGGATTCCGGCCGATAATCTTCGAAATCTGCAGAAATAACGTCTCGTTCCGCCTTCAGCGTGTTGACCCGCAGATCCAGCGGCGCACGCGAGGCCAAAGCAGCGCCCTCCTCGGCCCGGGCCTCGCCGAACACAGCGGCGAAGCTGCCGTCCAGCCACTCCGGATAATCGCCAGCAATATGCGGTGGCGCTCCGGCGAGACTGGCCGAAACAATGCGATCCCGTTCGGCATCGCTCATCGGCTCGGGCGCAAAGCGCGCGCCGCTGAACAGGCCCGCAATCCCATCGGCATCGAGATCGCGTTCCAGACGCAGCATGCCGAGGATGTTGGCACGCGGCGTCGCCTCACCCATCACGTAAGCGCTCGAAGCACGCCGACGGAGCGCATCGTAGACAAGACCCGCAATCGCTGCGCGATCACCAGAACCGGCGAAACGGTGCGAGAGCCCCCAATCTTTCAACGCATCGCTGGCGGGCCTGCGGCGCGCTTCGATATCGGCAAGAACTTCAATGGCAGCGGAAATACGAGCGGCGGGTGTCATCGCAGCCACCTAGAGCGATCGGCTCTCCTTTACAAGGGCCGAACCAGCCCCAGTCTCTTAAGGCCACGGTAACGTCAGGATACGGACGATGTAGATCACCCACATGATGAACAGCACGATCATGCCGATGCCAAAGTATATACCCCGGCGCGGCACGTAATTGGTCGTCAGATGCTCCGAAGCCTGCAACACGCGCGTGAGAACGAAAATCCAGGCCATGATGACAAAGATCAGGTCCGCCTGCTTGGTGACCAACGCAAGGATCGTCAGCACATAGAACAGAACCGGAAGTTCGAACTGGTTGGCGAAGGAATTGCTCGCCTGCGTCGCGTCCTTCGGCCAGTTTGGCTCGCGCAGCGCAATATCCTGCCAACGTGTGGCGCGCGATGCGAACGCGCGCTGCCTGCGAAATGCCAGCAAGAAACAGATGGAAAAGGTAAGAATGATTTGAACAAACAACGGCAGCAGGATCATCTGCACAGACATGACATTCTCCGATCAGCGTGAGCATTCCGCTACACGTATCAGCAGCTTTCCAAAATTCTCGCCACGCAGGAGGCCGATCAAGGCCCGCGGCGCATTCTCGAATCCCTCAACAATATCCTCGCGGTACTTGATGCGTCCCTCTTTCAGCCAGCCCGACATGTCGCGCAGGAAGTCATCATGCAAGGCGGAAAAATCGGTGACGAGCAATCCACGCACGGTGAGGCGCTTGTTCAGGATCATGCGCCAGACAGCCGGCAATTTGTCGGGTCCGGCGGGCGGCGCGGTGTCGTTGTAATGCGCGATCGTCCCGCAGATCGGCACACGCGCGAACGTGTTGAGCAAAGGCAGCACCGCATCGAGAACGGGTCCTGCAACATTTTCAAAATAGACGTCGATGCCTTTGGGACACGCTGCTTCAAGCCGCTCCGGCAAATTGGCGGCGCGATGATCGATGCATTCGTCGAAACCAAGCTCGTCCTTCACATAGCGGCACTTGTCCTGGCCACCGGCAATGCCGACGACATGCAGTCCTTTGATCTTTGCAATCTGCCCGACGACCGATCCGACCGCACCGGACGCCGCCGCAACAACAAGCGTTTCTCCCGCTTTCGGCTTTCCGACTTCGAGCAGACCCGCATAGGCGGTCATGCCCGGCATGCCGAGTACACCCAGCGCGGTCGAGACCGGTGCAAGCGATGGATCGATCTTGCGCAGATTCGCACCATCCGACAGCGAATGCGTCTGCCAACCCGTGCGTCCAAGCACGATGTCGCCCACGGCGAATTTCGGATTGTTCGACGCGATGATCTCGCTGACCGTGCCGCCCTCCATGACGCCGCCGACCGGCACCGGCGCGGCATAGGATTTCGCGTCGCTCATGCGTCCGCGCATGTACGGATCGAGAGACAGGAACAGCGTGCGTAACAGAACCTCTCCCGCACCGGGCGAGGGCACGGCGAATTCCTCAAGCTGCAAGTCGCTGGTTTTCGGCTCGCCGACCGGGCGGGAGGCCAGTACGAAGCGGCGGGCTATGTCATTCATGTTGCGCCTTTAACCGTCATTTCAGGGCGACGCGACGCGGCGAACCCGAAATCCAGCAGGCATCCGATGTATGACTGGCTTCCGCGTTCGCCTGCGGCGCACGCGCGCCCGGAGCGACAGATAACCATATGCGATGACCCCAGCCGCCCAGCAATGCGCTCACAGTCTGAACACCAACTTACTTGTACAATCCTTTATCGACGAGCCATTTCTGAATCAGATCGGCGACCTCGCGATTGTTCTTGTCCATCATCGGAAAGTGCGAATTGCCCTTGATGCCGACCGCGGGCAAATCCACGACATCGACATGACCACCGGCCGCGCGAATCTTTTCAGCAAAGGCCAGGCCATGTTTGCGGATTGTCGGCCAGCATTTGTCCTGCTCGATGAAATCGCCATAGATCATCAGCGTCGGGATCCCCTTCAATTCCGCAGCCTTGTCGGGATCGCCAACCTGCGCCGGCTCGACCGCAACCAACGCCTTGACTTTGTCAGGCTTCGCCTGCGCCGCTTTGAACGCGAACGGCCCCGCCTGACTGTGAAACAGGATCACGCACGGACAAACCTTATGACAACATAATCAGTACGGCCAAGCTCAGCGGGACCAGTTACGCGATCAACGGTTACAAGATCTCGGTTACCTGATTTTACGCTTCTGAACCATGAATAGATCGATATCGAAGGTGTCATGGAAACAATCCATGTGCACTTGCTGAATCGACAACCCCACCCGACCGGCTATCGCCGGCTATCCTCCCTAAAGGGGAGGGATAGAAAGATCCTGCCTGTCATCCACGTCCGGGATAGTTCGGGCTTTCACGCGTGATGGTCACATCGTGCACATGGCTTTCGCGAAGACCGGCGCTGGTGATCTTCACAAAGGTCGCCTTCTTGTGCAGCTCCTCGACATCTTTCGCGCCGACATAGCCCATGGCCGCGCGCAGGCCGCCGGCAAGCTGGTGCAGCACGGTCGCGGTCGGCCCTTTATAGGGGACCTGCCCTTCGACGCCTTCGGGCACAAGCTTCAAGGCGTCCTTGATGTCTTGCTGGAAGTAACGATCCGCCGATCCGCGTGCCATCGCGCCGACGGAGCCCATGCCGCGATAGCTCTTGTAGGAGCGGCCCTGATAAAGAAACACTTCGCCCGGCGTCTCGTCGGTGCCAGCCAGCAACGAACCGACCATCACACAACTGGCACCCGCCGCGATCGCCTTGGCGAGATCGCCGGAATATTTGATGCCGCCATCAGCGATCACCGGTGTGCCGGTTTTGTTTGCCGCTTCCACCGCGTCCATGATCGCCGTGAGCTGCGGCACACCGACGCCGGCAACCATACGCGTGGTGCAGATCGAGCCCGGACCAATGCCGACCTTGATGGAATCCGCGCCTGCATCGATCAGCGCCTTGGCGCCATCGGTGGTCGCGACATTGCCGGCCACTACCTGAACCTTGTTCGACTGACGCTTGATGCGGCTTACCGCATCCAGAACGTGCTGCGAATGGCCATGGGCCGTATCGACCACGACCAGATCGACACCGGCATCGATGAGCCGTTCGGTGCGATCGAAGCCCTTGTCGCCGACCGTGCTGGCAGCAGCGACACGCAAACGCCCCTGCTCGTCCTTGCAGGCGTTCGGATTGGCGACGGCCTTTTCGATGTCCTTCACGGTGATGAGGCCGACGCAGCGGTAATCGGCATCGACCACCAGAAGTTTTTCAATTCGATATTGATGCAGGAGGCGCTTGGCCTCGTCCTGGCCGACATTCTCACGCACCGTCACCAGGCGATCCTTTGTCATCAGGTCGGAGACCTTTTGCGACAGATCGGTCGCAAAGCGCACGTCGCGGTTGGTGAGGATACCGACCAGTTTGCCGGCCTTGCCAGCCTTGCCGTTGCCGCCCTCCACCACCGGGATGCCGGAAATACCGTTCTCCTTCATCATCGCGAAGGCGTCGGCCAGTGTCGCGGTCGGGGCGATGGTCAGTGGATTGACCACCATGCCGGATTCGAACTTCTTCACCTGCCGCACCTGCGCGGCCTGTTCATCCGGCTCCATGTTGCGGTGGAGGACACCCATGCCACCAGCCTGCGCCATGGCGATGGCCATGCGGGCTTCGGTGACGGTATCCATCGCCGAGGCGATGATCGGAATGTTGAGGGTGATGTCGCGGGTGATGCGGGAGCGGATATCGACTTCCGACGGCATGACGTCGGAAAGCCCCGGCTGCAGCAGCACGTCGTCAAACGTCAGCGCCTCGCGGGGGGCGCCATTGGTGAAATGCGGGGTGGGATTTGCCATTGCCATACCTAGCGATGGATTCCGGCCTCTGCAAGATGTTCCGGAATCGCGGTTGGCAAGGGCGGATAGCACGGACAGGCCAGCCCGCAAAGCCGTTGTCACGCCCTCTTTTGCTCTGTCCCGCGCAATATTTCCGCGGTTTGCGGATCGGCCGGAAAGAAGGTTTCCAAGGCGAATTCCGACAAGGTGATCTCCTGCGGCGTGCCCGAGAACCGTGGTGGTCGCGATGAATGACAGAACCGTGTCACCGGCGCGAAGCTGCAGGCGTTACAACCTCGGATGTCAACTTCGGCACAGGCCATGGCGCGCGGCGCTGGATAGGATTGCAGTCTCCCAGCAGAACCGGATCAGCCGTCAACTCAACCTGACGGCGCAACCGCACCAGGAGATGCGCGCGCATTGCGCGGCCGCGGCGGATTTCAGCGTCGGGATTGCAGTCGTGTCAGATCGGATAATGCACGGCTGAGTTCGTGGATCTGGTAGGGCTTGCGCAGGATCGGCAAGTCCGCCGGCGCCGCTTGGGCCGCCTCGCTATAGCCGGTGACAAGAAGCACAGGCAATTTCGGGTGTTTCTGCTTGATCGCCTCCACAAGGCCGAAGCCATCCATCGCCCCGGGCATGACAATGTCGCTGAACACCACATCAATGCCGTTGCTTTCGATTTCCTGCAACGCCGTGGTCGCATCCGGCACCCAGCGGACGACGTAGCCAAGCTGGTGCAGCAATTCGGCACTGGCGCTGGCGACATCGGGATTGTCTTCAACAAGCAGAACCGTGCCGGTATGGGTGGTCGGCGCGAGCACACCTTCTTCTTTTCCGTTCATCAGAGTGTTGCTCGATGCGCGGGGCAGATACATTGTGATCGTGGTGCCGTTGCCGAGTTCGCTCTCGACCGTCACCGTTCCGCCGGCCTGATGCACGAAGCCGTGCACCTGCGACAGGCCAAGACCGGTGCCCTTGCCGACCGGCTTGGTCGTGAAGAACGGGTCGAAGACCTTGCTCAGCACGTCGTCCGGAATGCCGACACCGGTGTCCCGGACCGAGAGTGCGACATAGTCGCCATACAGCGGCTCCTCATCGACGCATCGATTGACGGCCGAAACAGTGACTGTGCCACCTTTCGGCATGGCATCACGCGCGTTGACGATGAGGTTGACCAACGCAATCTCGAATTCGCTGAGGTCGACCGTCACCAGCCACGCATTCGGCGCGATATCGAAAACAAGACGAATATTCTTGCCGAGCCCGCTGCTGAGGAGGTCGTTGATGGCCTCGATCCGAGCGGCGATATCGACGGCCTGCGGGTTCACCCTTTGACGGCGCGAGAAGGTCAGCAATTGCCGCGTCAACGCCGCGCCGCGCTGGGCCGCCTGTTCGATCGCATGGGCTGCGCGCTGGATCTTCGGATCATCGGTGAGGACCTTCTTGATCGTCTGGACATGACCGGACACGACCATCAGGAGATTGTTGAAGTCATGGGCGACGCCGCCGGTCAATTGACCGAGTGCATCCATCTTCTGCGCCTCGGCGAGCTGACGCTGCACCTTCTCCAGCTTGAGCTGAGCTTCGTGCCGTTCGGTGACGTCGCGCGTGATCTTGGCGAAGCCGATCAGTTCGCCATGCTCAAAGATCGCGTCGATCACCACGAAGGCCCGGAACCGGCTGCCATCCTTGCGCACCCGCCAGCCTTCGGCCTCGAATTTGCCATAGATCGCCGCCGTCTCCAGAGACTTTGCGGGTTTGCCGGCGTCGCGATCCTCCGGCGTGTAAAAGATGCTGAAATGCTGGCCGATGATTTCCGAGGCGCGATATCCCTTGGTGCGCTCGGCCCCGGCATTCCAGTTGCTGATGCGGCCGCTCGGATCGAGCATATAGATGGCATAGTCCACCACCCCCTCGACCAGGAGCCGGAATCGGCGTTCGCTTTCAAAAAGGTCCCGCGTTTCAGAAAGCTGGAGCAGCCCTTTCGCCGACATGCCAATTCCTTTGGCGCCCAGAGATTCAACCCCAATCAATCATCCGGGCGAATAATTGTTCCAAAAATCGAAGAAAATTCCCGCCGAGTCCGGCAGATAGAGTTAATGAAACGGTAGCGACGCCGACAAAGTCTACGGCCTAGCCTATATCCCGCAAGTGCGGGGCATTCCTCAACTTTTTTCAAGCGCAAAGCCGTGCAATATTGAGCACCGACCCGGACATTCCAAGACCGCCCGCCCGCAGGTCCCCAGCCCTTCAACGCGTTGCCATGCTTCGCAGCATTCTCCTATATCCGGCTTTGCGTTAAAGCGCGTCGCGCCGGAAAGTTGCGACATGCTCGCGCCCGCTCAGATGCATCCCTGCCCCGGCGATGACGCCTTTCATCTTTGAACCTTATCTTCAGCGCTGGTCGCTGACACCGGATGGAAACGTGATCGTCACGCCGAGCAGCCATTTGCTGCCCGTGCAACGGCATGGCACGCCCGCCATGCTGAAAATCGCGCATGAGAATGAAGAGCGGTTTGGTAGCGGTCTGATGATCTGAAGCGCCTGCTTGGCGAGCGCGCCTTTGATTATGCCAACATCTTTTGCAATCCTGATGCGATCCTCTTCGACCGCAATGCGCCAGTAGCGACACGTCCGGGCCGCTTGGCGCGACAAGCCGATATCGTCGCGGCAGCATCACATCTCGAACGCACGCGATTGCTGAAATGGATACTCGCCTATTCCGCTCTGTCAGCACTCTGGAGTCTGGACGACAACGAGCCGGCGGAGCTTGCTTTGGCAATTGCGGAGATTGCAGCGGCTGAAATCGCACGCGGATGAGGCGCGCGCGACAATGAGGAAATGACGGTTATGGCCGCCAGCCGGGAGGAGCGCCATGCTTCTGGATCGCATCGACCAATTCGCGGTGCCGGCGATCCTCACGCCGCATATAGATCGCGATGATGGCGTGCGCCGGTGCGATCGCCCATAACCATGGCGACAGGAACAGCAATCCCAACACCAGGAACAGCACGAAAAAGATAGCGTTGAAGATAGCCGCGAAAATCTGGCCGTTGAGCAACAACGCCAGCGGCGGCAGGAAAAACGCGAGAACGTAGATCATTCAGGGTCTCTCCCAATTCCTCAGTACCGTATGCCTGAGGTGTCTCCCAATGCCGAACGACCGGCACCTTGCAGCTATTCGATGTAGGAATATCAGCCCCCAGCGCAAGATGTTGGGTTTTCGCCGGGGTCGAAAATGATAGAAGAGCCGCCTCTCCAAGGATGACGGAACTCTATGCATCATCATCGCCTCGTGCCGCTGATCGTGGCCTGCGCTCTGTTTATGGAGAATCTGGACTCGACCGTCATCGCAACCTCGCTGCCGGCGATCGCAGCCGATATCGGCACCAATCCGCTGGCGCTGAAACTCGCTGTCACCTCCTACCTTCTCTCGCTGGCCGTCTTCATCCCGGCCAGTGGATGGACTGCCGACCGCTTTGGCGCACGCGTCGTCTTCCGTGCCGCCATCGGCATTTTCATGGTCGGTTCGATCGGCTGTGCCATGGCTTCGTCGCTTGAAGGCTTCGTCGTTGCCCGTATCATTCAAGGCGTCGGCGGCGCGATGATGACACCGGTCGGCCGCCTCGTGCTGGTGCGCACGATCGAGAAGCGCGAACTCGTCAGCGCCATGGCGTGGGTGACCGTTCCCGCGCTCATCGGACCTGTCGTCGGGCCGCCCCTTGGCGGCTTCATCACGACCTACGCATCATGGCACTGGATCTTCATCATCAATATCCCGATCGGCCTGCTCGGAATCGTTCTCGTCACGCTCTACATCGATCCGGTGCCAGCGGAGCACCAAGAGCCGTTTGATGGCACTGGCATGGTGCTTGCCGGTATTGGCGTTGCCGGTCTCGCCTTCGGTCTGTCTGTCGCCGGTCTCGATATCCTGCCATGGCCGATCGTCGTTGCGCTGATTGGCGTCGGTGCTGTCGCGATGACGGCCTATGTCTTTCATTCCCGGCGCGTGCCTGCTCCCATCCTCGACTTTTCGCTGCTGCGCATTCCGACGTTCCACGCCAGTTTGATCGGCGGCTATCTCTTCCGGCTCGGCATCGGTGCGATGCCGTTCCTGCTACCGCTCATGCTGCAAACCGGTTTCGGCATGACGCCGTTTCAATCCGGCCTTGTGACCTTCTCTGGCGCGGTCGGCGCCATCGGTATGAAGACGGTCGCTTCGCGCACGATTTCGCGTTTCGGTTTCAAGCGGGTGATGATCGTCAATGCGATCGTCTCTTCGATTTTCATCGCCGCCTGTGCGATATTCCGCCCCGGCATGCCGGTGACTGTGCTGATCGTCATCCTCCTGATCGGCGGTTTCTTCCGCGCGCTGGAATTCACTGCGGTCAATACAATCGCATATGCCGACATCGATGCGCGCCGCATGAGCCGTGCCACTGCGCTCGCATCCGTCGGACAGCAACTCTCGATTTCAACCGGTGTTGCGGTTGGCGCCCTGCTGGTGGACCTGTCGCTGAGGTGGCGCGGTGCGACCGAACTTGTGCCGTCCGACTTCACGTCCGCGTTCCTTGTGGTCGCGGCGATCTCGGCCTCGTCTGTCCTATTATTCTGGAAGCTGCCTGCCGATGCAGGAGCGGAAATGTCAGGCCGCGTGCCCGACAAGGTCGCAGCAGATCCCGTGAAGGCCGAGCCGATCGCGGCTGGGGAAACGTCCGATCAACGGGTCGGATGAGCGCTGATCAATATTGTTCACGGGATTCTAATTCCGCTCGTCCCCGCGACAGCGGGGACCCAGAATCGAGATCACATCGACCGATCCTGGATTCCTGCTGCGCGGGAATGAGCGGCATTAGCGGAAAGCGATTAGACCGCTTCCTTCAGTTCTTTGGCGGCGCGGAAGGCAATCTTCTTGCTCGCCTTGATCTTGATGGCTTCGCCGGTGGCCGGATTGCGGCCCATGCGTGCAGGACGCTTGCGAACCTGCAGGATGCCGAGACCGGTCAGACGAATGCGCTCGCCCTTCTTCAGGTGCTTGGTGATGATCGCAACGAAATCGTTGAGCATCGCCTCGCCCTGCTTCTTGGTCAGCTGATGATCTTCAGCGAGGACCGCCGCGATCTGCTTCAGCGTGACCTTGCCCGCTGCCGCAGCCTTCGGAGCTGCCGTCTTCTTCGCTGTCGACTTTGCAGCCGCCTTTGTCTTCGTTTTTGCCGCCATGGGTATGCCCTCTAAACTGCGCGGGTATGCGCAAGGGAATCGCAATAAGAGATTCGGTGATGGATGCGAAGGCCCGCAAGCCCAAAAAGCTCAAAAATCACGGTAAAATGGGCCTCGAAAGGCTCTCATACACGGAAACGTCAATAAAACCGGGCCAAATCGAGGCCTTGCCGCATCAATTTTGCCCCCGGAAACCGCTCGCAAACACATATAATTCAGCAGAATCGGCCCGGCTGGCCGCCGGTTTGATGTGCTTGACGCTCGAAAAGCTGCGTTTCAGAAGGCTTAGAAGCTCTCCCTCCGTACCGCCCTGCAGCACCTTGGCGAGGAAAACGCCGCCTGGATTGAGAACTTCTGTCGCGAATTCGGCCGCCGCTTCGACCAGGGCCATGATCTTCAGATGATCGGTCTTGCGGTGGCCGGTGGCATTCGCAGCCATGTCCGACAACACGACATCCGCCTTGCCGCCGAGCCGCTCCTTCAGAATGTCCGGCGCCTTCGGATCGAGGAAATCGAGATTGAGATGATCGACGCCCGGAATCGCATCCATGTCGAGAATATCGATGGCGACGACATGGCCTTTTCCGTCCGCCGCGCCAACACGTTTTGCCGCGATCTGACTCCAGCCCCCTGGTGCCGCGCCAAGATCGACCACGCGTGCGCCCGATTTCAGAAAGCGGTGTTTGTCGTCGATCTCCATAAGCTTGTAGACCGCACGCGAGCGAAAACCTTCGCGTTTGGCACGTGCGACATAGGGATCGTTGAGTTGGCGTTCGAGCCAGAGTTTCGACGAGAGTGTCCGGCTCTTGCCGGTCTTTACTCGCGTCTTCAATTCACGCTCGCCACCGCTACTGCGTGAACCTTTCACGAAACCACACTCGCTTCACGCCAGATACCGTCGGCACGCATCATCTGCACCAGCATGCCTTCACGCAAACCGCGATCGGCGACGCGCAAACGCGCACTTGGAAAAGCCCTGCGGATCGCCTCGAGGATCGCGCATCCGGCCAGCACGAGATCCGCGCGCTCCGCCCCGATGCAGGCATTGTCGACGCGCTGGTCATAGGACATTCCCAGCAGCCGCTCCATCACGTCGCTGACCTCGTCGTCCATCATCCAGCAGCCATCGACTCTGCGGCGATCATAGCGGCGCAAACCGAGATGGACGCCGGCAATCGTCGTCACCGTGCCGGACGTGCCAAGCAGATGCATCTCGCAGGAATGACCCGAAGCATGCTCGCGCACGAAGTCCGACATATGAACCGTGACTTCACCGACCATCGCCTCGAAGATTTCGCGGGTGACGACGACGCCGCCATGACGTTCGGCCAGAGTGACGACACCGACCGGTAAGGAGACCCAACCGCGCATGTCCGGCTCGGGCGGACCAAAATGACAGGTTTGCGGGCGGCCGAGCTTGGCGATCTCCGATGAGCCGCCGCCAATATCGAAGAGAATGGCGCCATCCGAATGAGGATCGACCAACGGAGTGCAACCGATGGCTGCCAGCATGGCTTCGGTTTCGCGATCGACGATCTCAAGCGAGATGCCGACGTCCTCGCGCACCCGATCCAGAAAATCGGTGCCGTTTTCGGCCAGGCGGCAGGCTTCGGTTGCGATCAGGCGCATGCGCGTGACACCGCGGTTGCGCATCTTGTCCCGGCAGATCGACAGCACCTCGATGGCGCGCGCGATGGCCGGCTCGCCCAGCCTGCCCGAGGCAGTGATTCCCTCGCCCAGGCGGATGATGCGAGAAAAGGCATCCACCACGCGGAAGCCGTCCTGCGTCGCGCGGGCCACAAGCAGGCGGCAATTATTGGTGCCGAGATCCAGGGCCGCATAGGTCGGGCCGCAAAGATCCACCCCCGCCATGGACGAATCCATGCGGTTTTCACGGCGAATCTGTCCCAGCGGCGAGCCTCGATCCCCCGGAAGGCCGAACCTGTGCACAGGATCGACCGGCGCACAGTCACGCACGGGATCGAGGCCGGTCGCCCGCACCTCGTCGGTCATCAAGTTCGTCCTGCCGCGTATCGCCCCGAATGGCGCTCCAGCGGCTTTGTGTTCAAAGTTCAAACAAAGTGTAGAGAGGCTGCGCAGGCCTTGCAACCGACGGGAGACAGGCATGCCGAAGGTCGTTCTTGTGGCCTGGCAGGCCGGGCCTTATCTCCCGGCAACCTCCTATCATCCCCTCATGTCATCGATGGCCGTATGAATATTCGCGAAAAAGCCCCGCAATCGACGAATCTCGACCAGGATTGGTCAATGGCCAAGTTCGGTGTCGGCCAGCCGGTCCTGCGGACCGAAGACCCGACCCTGGTTCAGGGGCAAGGCCGCTACACGGATGACATTAACCTCACCGGGCAAGTTTACGCGGTGATCGTGCGCTCGCCCTATGCGCATGGAATCATCAACGGCATCGACAGCGAAGCCGCGAAGGCCATGTCCGGCGTCCTCGGTGTCTACACGGCAGCCGATCTTGCCGGTTACGGCCCGTTGAAATGCCTGGTTCCGTTCAAGAACCGCGACGGCTCGGCCATGAAGGTCCCAGTGCGTTACGCGCTGGCGGACAAGAAGGTGCGCTTCGTCGGCGATCCTGTCGCGTTTGTTGTGGCTGAAACAGCCGCGCAGGCGCGCGATGCGGCCGAAGCGGTCACGCTCGACATCGATCCCCTGCCCGCCGTGACGCTGGCCAGCGCTGCCACGCAACCGGATGCGCCGCAATTGTTCGACGACGTGCCCGGCAATGTCGCGCTCGATTATCATTACGGCGACAGTGAAAAGGTTGCCGAAGCCTTCGCGCAGGCGGCGCATGTCACGAAGCTGTCACTGCGCAATACGCGTCTGGTCGTCGCACCGATGGAGCCGCGCGCGGCCATCGGTGAATATGACGCAGCCAGCGAACACTGGACCCTGCATTCGCAAAGTCAGGGTGTGTTCGGCATGCGCGGCCAGCTCGCCGACTTGCTCGGCGCGAAGCCGAACAAGGTGCGCGTGCTCACTGGCAATGTCGGCGGCTCCTTCGGCATGAAGGCGCAGGTCTATCCCGAATATGTCTGCATCCTGCATGCCGCGCGGCAGCTCGGCCGGCCGGTGAAATGGACGGATGACCGATCGGGTTCATTCGTGTCCGACGCGCATGGCCGCGACCACGAAATTGACATTGAACTCGCACTCGACAAGGACGGGCACTTTCTGGCAATCCGCGCGGCGAGCCTCGGCAATATGGGTGCCTTTCTCGCCGCTGTGGCGCCGATCCCTGCGACGCTCAACATCGTCAAAAACCTCGTCAGCGTCTATCGCACACCTTTACTCGAAGTGTCGGCCAAGTGCGTTTTTACGAACACGACGCAGGTCACCGCCTATCGCGGCGCCGGTCGGCCCGAAGGCAATTATTACATGGAGCGGCTGATCGACACCGCCGCAGCCGAGATGGGGATCGACCGGCTTGAATTGCGCCGCCGCAATCACATCGCGCCCTCGCAGATTCCTTATGCGGCATCGTCGGGCATGACATACGACAGCGGCGACTTCCCGGCTTTGTTCGAAGAGACGCAGAAGATTGCCGATGTCGCCGGCTTCGAGGCGCGCAAGCGCGAGAGCGCGGCGCGTGGCAAGCTGCGCGGTATCGGCATCGGCTCGTTCCTCGAAGTCACCGCTCCTCCCGGCAAGGAGATGGGCGGTATCCGCTTCGAAGCGAACGGCGATGTGACGATCATCACCGGCACGCTCGATTACGGACAAGGTCATGCCGCGCCGTTTGCCCAAGTGCTGTCGCGCACGCTTGGCATTCCGTTCGAGCGCATTCGCCTGCTGCAGGGCGACAGCGATCAATTGATCGCCGGCGGCGGCACCGGCGGCTCGCGCTCTGTCACGGCGAGCGGCGCTGCGATCGTGGAAGCCTCGGCGAAAGTGATCGACAATGGCAAGGCCATCGCCTCGCATGTGCTGGAAGCCTCGCCGGGCGATATCGAGTTCGCCGATGGCCGCTTCACCATCGCCGGCACCGACCATTCGATCGGCATCATGGAACTGGCGGACAAACTGCGCGCCGGCCTGAAACTGCCGGATGACGTGCCGCATACGCTCGATGTCAGCCACACATCGGATGGCGTGCCATCGGCATTCCCGAACGGGTGCCACATCTGCGAAGTGGAGATCGATCCGGACACCGGTGCGGCGGAAGTCGTCAAATATTCATCGGTCAACGATTTCGGCACCGTCATCAATCCGCTGCTGGTCGAAGGTCAGGTGCATGGCGGCGTGATCCAGGGCATCGGCCAGGCGCTGATGGAGAACGCAGTCTATGACGAGGAAGGTCAGTTGCTGACCGGCTCGTTCCAGGATTACGCGATGCCGCGCGCGAAAAGTTCGCCGTATATCGGCTTCGTCAGTCATCCGGTGCCGGCGACGACCAATCCGCTTGGCACCAAGGGCTGTGGCGAGGCCGGCTGTGCCGGTGCGCTGGTCTGCGTGATGAACGCCATCGTCGATGCTCTGTCGGTGTACGGCATCCGCCATATCGATATGCCCGCCTCCCCGTCCCGGGTGTGGGCAGCGATCCAGGCCGCGAAACAATCGAAAGCGGCGTAAACTCTCGCTGTTGTCATGCCCGGCCTTGTGCCGGGCATGACGGCAGAGAAATAACGCAACTTGACGTCGTTTTTGCCGAGGCGTAAGAGCGACGTCGATCCGTGGTCAATTTGAGCCGGCCGGCTTGCAGCCACGTAAAACAAGTCGCTAAAAGGCCGGGGACACGTGTGCCCGGCCCGGAATTTCCGGCCGGGATTTTTTATGGCTTGAGCATCGCTTGCGATGCTTGAGTTTGAAAAGCGCACTGGAGGAAGTCCGCGATGTCGCAGCGTAACTACCGACCCGAAACCCGTCTCGTTCAATCATCGATCCTGCGCTCGCAATTTGGCGAAACATCCGAAGCGCTGTTTCTGACGCAAGGGTATGTCTACGAAAACTCCGCGCAGGCCGAAGCCCGCTTCAAGGGCGAGAGCCCGGGCTTTCAGTATTCGCGCTTCGCCAATCCGACCGTGCGCATGTTCGAGCAGCGGATGGCCGATTTCGAAGGCGCTGAAGATGCACGCTCGACGGCGACCGGCATGGCCGCCGTGACGCTGGCGCTGATGGGACAGGTCAAGGCCGGCGATCACATCGTCTCGTCACGGGCTTTGTTCGGTTCGTGTCTTTACGTGGTTGAAGATCTGCTGCCGCGCTTTGGCGTGACATCGACACTGGTCGACGGCACAGACCTCAATCAATGGAAGAATGCGGTTCGGCCCAACACCAAGACCTTCTTCATGGAGACGCCGTCCAATCCGACGCTGGAGGTGATCGACATCGCGGCGGTTGCAAAGATCGCCCATGAAGCCGGCGCGACAGTCACAGTCGACAACGTGTTCTCGACACCGCTTTGGCAAAGCCCGCTCGCGCTTGGCGCCGATTGCGTCGTTTACTCCACCACCAAGCATATCGACGGTCAGGGCCGCTGCCTCGGTGGCGTTGTGCTCGGCTCCAAGAAATTCATCGACGACAACATCCACAACCTGCATCGGCAGACCGGGCCGTCGATGTCACCCTTCAACGCCTGGGTGATGCTGAAGGGTCTCGAAACGCTGGCCATTCGCGTGCGCCGGCAGACCGATTCCGCCGCGGCTGTTGCGGTGGCCTTGCACAACCACCCAAAGATCTCGCGCCTGATCTATCCCGGCCGCCCCGATCACCCGCAGGCCGAGATCATCCAGCGGCAGATGAAGGGTGGCTCGACTCTGGTGGCCTTTGAAGTGAAAGGCGGCAAGGACGCAGCCTTCCGCGTTCAGGACGCGCTGCAGCTCGTACGCATCTCCAACAATCTCGGCGACGCCAAGAGCCTGATCACCCACCCGGCCACGACCACCCACCAACGCATCACTCCGCAGGCCCGCGCCGATCTCGGCATCTCCGATGGTTTCCTGCGCCTTTCTGTGGGCCTGGAACACCCGGACGATATCGTCGAGGATCTTCTCGCGGCGCTCGACAAGGCCTAAGCTTCTGCCCGGGCGGAGGCCAGCTTGGCTTCCGCCCACCAGAAATTTCAGGGTTCGCGGTGGCTGCAACGTGCCGGGACGTATGCAACAGACATTGGCTGAAAACCATACGAACGGCGACGACGGCAGAGCCATCGATTCCGGAACGATCGATCCAAAGACCTATCCTTTCCTGCCCACACATTTTGCCAGTCGCGCGCCTCGGGTCACTTATCGCGACGACGGCACGATCATTCTTGGCAATGCACTCGAACCGCAATTGCCGGCGGCGCAGATGGGTGCGTTTCTGCGTCATTACGCAGACAAGACACCCGATGCGGTCTTTCTGGCCGAGCGACGGCCCGGCGTTGCTGACGTCGAATGGGATCGCCGCACCTATGCCGACATCCGGCGCGATGTGGACGCGGCCTCGCAATGGCTGATCGATCAGGGCAACGACAATACGCGGCCCATTGCGATCCTGAGCCAGAACTCCATCAAGCATGCCATTCTGCAGCTTGCGGCCATGCAGATCGGTGTGCCGGTGCTGGCCCTGTCGCCCGCCTATTCACTCATGTCGCGGGACCATCTGAAGCTGATGCGGCTGATCGAGCAATTCCAGCCGCGGCACATCTTCGTTGAAGACACCAAGCTGTTTGAGGCGGCGTTGCAGCGGCTGAATGATCTCGATGGCCGCTTGATCGCCGGCACGCCGTCGCCGGAATTTGCCTACGCGGTGTCATTCGACATGCTGACATCGACGACGGCAGATCCGGATGTCGATGATCGTTTCGCAAAGGTAACACCGGATAGCATCGCCCGCATCATGCTGACATCCGGTTCCACTGGCGATCCCAAAGGCGTCATCGTCACCCAGCGCATGATGATGGCTGTGGCCGAGGGCTTTGTCTCGGTGTGGCCATTCCTGCTCGACCGGCCGCCGGTGATGGTCGATTGGCTGCCCTGGAATCATACCGCCGGTGCCAACGCGACCTTCAATCTGATCCTGCGTGCCGGCGGCTCGTTGTATATCGACGATGGCAAGCCGACGCCGAACGGCATCCGCCGCTCGGTCGAAAACCTGCGCTCGATCTCTCCGACATTGATGTTCAATGTGCCGAGCGCCTATGACGCGCTCATTCCGCAGATGGAACAGGATGCGGAATTTGCCAGACATCTGTTGTCCGACATGGATCTCCTGCTCTACGCCGCCGCTGGCCTGCCGCAGAACCTGTGGGATCGCCTGGAGCGTCTTTCGATCGCTGTGCGCGGCGCGCGTATTCCCATCGTCTCCTCACTCGGTTCGACGGAAACAGCCTCGCCTGCAACGCTCGGATGGTGGGGCACCGGCGCGTCGGCATCGCTCGGCCTCCCCATCCCCGGCATCGAGGCCAAGCTGATCAAGCTGAACGACGACGATATGGAAGTGCGCTTCCGCGGCATCGGCATCACGCCCGGCTACTGGAACGAGCCGGAAGCCACGCGGAACGCCTTCGATGACGAAGGCTTTCTGAAGATCGGCGATGCCGTTCGTTTCTCCGACCCGCAGAATATCGCCGAAGGCCTCGCCTATCACGGCCGCCTGTCCGAGAATTTCAAACTGACCACCGGGACATGGGTCATTGCCGGGCTGTTACGCCTCGATCTCATCAAGGCGTGCGAACCTTATATGCAGGATGCCGTGATCGTCGGCGAGAATCGCAGCGACATCGGCATTCTCATCATCCCCAATCCGCAAGCGGACCGCGCGACGCTGTCAGAAGCGCTGCGCGCTAAAATCGAGACTTACAATGCGCGTGAGGCCGGCAGCAGCCGCAGGGTCGCGCGGGCCGTCATCATGACGGAACTGCCGGATATCGATGCCGGCGAAATCACCGACAAGGGCTACCTCAATCAACGCAAGATCATTGCCCGCAGAACATCGCTGGTCGAGACGCTTTACAGCGGCGTCACGGATGAGTCAGTGATGCTGTTTGCAAACTGAAACGCTGTTCAAACTCATAAAACAGTCCGCGCAGTCAGATACCATGCTTGATCTCGACAATATCGTTGCCATCGACATCCACACCCACGCCGAGGGCCCCTGCGGCACGCATACCTGGGAGGACGGTGCTGAACTGCGCGAGGGCATGAAGGCCTATTTCAAGCAGGAGCTGTGGGCGCCGACCATTCCCGAAATCGCCGACTATTATCGTCAGCGCAAGATCGGGCTCGTCATCTTCCAGGTCGATTGCGAACATCACCTTGGCATCCGCCGCTACAGCAACGAGGAAGTCGCCCGTCTCGCCAACGAGAATTCCGACATCATGATCCCGTTCGCCTCAATCGATCCGCACAAGGGCAAGCTCGGTGCGCGCGAAGCGCGGCGCCTTGTCGAGGAGTTCGGCGTCCAAGGATTCAAGTTTCACCCGTCACAGCAGGGCTTCTATCCGCACGATCGCATGGCCTACCCGCTCTACGAGGCGATCCAGGAAAGCGGCAAGCCGGCGCTGTTTCACACCGGCCAGACCGGCGTTGGATCGGGCATGCGCGGTGGCTATGGCATCAAGCTGGAATATTCCAACCCGATCCATCTCGATCAGGTCGCCATCGATTTCCCCGACATGAAGATCGTCATGGCGCACCCGTCCTTCCCCTGGCAGGAGGAAGCGCTTGCGGTCGCGCAGCACAAGCCGAATGTCTATATCGACCTGTCCGGCTGGTCGCCGAAATACTTTCCGCCGATCCTGGTCCGCTACGCGAATTCGCTGCTCAAGCACAAGGTGCTGTTCGGATCGGATTTCCCGGCCATCACGCCGGACCGCTGGCTGGCCGATTTCGAGGCCATCGAAATCAAGCCGGAGGTGCGACCATTGATCCTGAAGGAAAACGCCATTCGCCTGCTGGGACTATAGCGCGCACCCGGAACGGGCCCACAGCCTAGGCGTTCTTCCGCCGGAGGTTGCCATGAAACAACGCCCGCTTTCGGAAAACCGCGACAAACTCAAGACCGAAGACGAGATGCAACGCGAGGTCCTCGGCCCGCGTGGCGTGCCGGGCGAGCCCGATCCCGCGCGCATGACGCCTCAGCAGCGGAAGAACACGCCAAAAGATATCGACGACGGCCATACCGCCTGAGGTTGCTATTTTTTGGCGGGAACATCCCTGCCGTCACCGCGTTACGACCGCTGGGGATGCAAAATCAAAAACACTGGCCTGATGAAACAACACCCGTTGTACGGATTTCTTTGTGCGGCCTGCGGCCGCTGCCTGGAGGAGCTATCCTCATGGCAATTGGGTAAGGAGCGCTTTTATTGCGGCGTCATCTGCAAGGAGGCTGACGAGCTGGCGCATCGGCAGCCCGCAGCGGCGGCCGCCGAGAGCAGATCCAAGTGAAGCGGCGCACACGCGCCCCAAACTGGACAAGCTTTTGATATGTAAGGGAAATTCGATTTTGGCTGGGGAACTAGGATTCGAACCTAGATTAACGGAGTCAGAGTCCGCTGTTCTACCATTGAACTATTCCCCAAGACCGCAGGCGACGCGCGAGTCCCGGGATCGCCCGGAATCGGGGCACTACATATACGGGGCAGCGGGCTATTTCAAATACGGATTGATCCCGGCTGCCCTGCCGATGATCCGGCTGTGCCATCACGCATAGACCGGCGCCACATCCACATAGATCCGCAGCGACTTCACAAGGTCTCCCTGCCGCTCCAGGACCGTCACTGACGGCACGGTGACCGTCTGCCCATCCTTTCGTGTGTAATCCACCTTGGCCTCCATCACGGTGACGGCGTCGTTTTCGACCACATTGGTGATCGTGTGCCTGATGCCGGCAATGGTCGAGAAGAAGCCGCCAATCCCTTCCCGCGCGGCCTGACGTCCCGTCATCGGCGGGTTGTTGCCGACAATGACCTCAGCATCCGGCGTGAGGCCAGCCGCGAAGGCATCGAGGTTCATGGCGTCGATGCTGGCATAGAGATCCGCGAACCAGTGCTGCTGCATCCCCCTTCTCCTATTTGGCATATTGTGGATCGGCGACCATCTGGCGGATGGCACCGAGCGTCGCATCGACGGCCTTGAGGTAGTCGCGTTCCATCACCTCGCGAAACTCCTTCTCCCTGGCACTGTCCGACGGTGCATCGACCATCTGCAGCGCGAAGCTGAAGCGCAGCCGCAAATCATCGTCGTCGCCCAAGACTTCGTTGACGATGAAACCATCGACGTTTCCGGACTCACGCACGAACACGACTTTCTCTTCCGGATAGAACGTGATGCGTTCGCGCGCATCCTCACCGCGGAACATGATGTCGCGAACGAGGCCGTTTTCGGTTCGTTCGACGACGTTGCATTTCGCCATGCCCGGCACGAAAGGCAGCGCATTCTCGGCCTTCATCACGAGACCACGCCAGATGTCGCTTCGGGTCAATCGCGGATGACCCGACGCGGCATTGCCATTGGCTGCGACTTCTTTGGATACGTAAATCATGCTTCCTCCGTGTAAATGCGAAACAGCCGGCGAAGCGCCCGCTTCTTGCCAGAAGACTTCTTGCCAGAAGCCCGTTTGCTAAAAGACCCCTTGCGGCTGCAGACCGAGCTTGTGCGTGCCATACAGCGCAGAGAGCGTGTCCCAATCGAGACTGGCGTGCAGCGCGGCGGCATTGGCATCCCGCCAGAAGCGTTGCACGCGGTTCTTCTCGTCGGCTGCTGCCGCGCCGGACTTTGCAAAGAGGTCATTGACCACCTCCGACGAGGTCCTTGCCGCGAACCCATGATTGCGCCGAATGCGCACACGCTGTTCAATCTCCAGCGTGCCGCCGGCACAAATCACATCCTGGGCTTCGCGCAGGCTTGTCAGCATCAAAGTCCGGGCGGCGTCGAGCCGAACTTCGGCCTGTCCGATCAGCGACTGGATGAGTTGCGACTCCGCCACCTTCTCCATCACACCGGGCCGTGCCATTCGCCTGGCATTGCGCGCGGTTTCGGTGAATGCCTCCAGGGCGCCTTGCGCCATGCCGACGATCGGCGACACGAGCGCCGTCGGTCCAAAGGTCGGGAAAGCAAAACGCGCCTGCCCGTTATCCGGCACATCGAGGCCCGGCACCTTGCCGGAGAAAATCGCGCTGACCGGCAAGACGCGATGCTGCGGCACAAAGACCGGCTCCGAGATAAAGACAGTTTTCGATCCCGTGCCTTCCAGCCCGCTGACATTCCAGCTGTTGTGATCCACTGTGACGTCGCCGACAGGCACGAAGCACCAGGCCGGCGACGGCGGACCGTCCTTGTTTGGGATCAGCACCGCGAGAATAAGCCACGCCGCGCTATCAACGCCGCTGGCCCATGGCCATGCACCCGCGATTTTTATCCCGCCGTCCACGACGTCCACTTTTGGCGACGGCGTATAGGACACCGCAATAAGGTTGTCCGGATCGTCCCAAACCTCCTGTTGCGTTTCGAGCGGAAACAAAGCCGTCATCCAGCCAAAGCAGACCGCAAGCGTTCCGCACCACCCTGTGCTGCCGCAGGCGCGACCGAGCTCAAAGCCGATCTGCGCAAGCTCGGCCGGACCATATTCGTAACCGCCGAAGCGGCGCGGCTGCATGACACGAAAGACATCCGCATCGCGCAACGCCTCCATCGTTTCAGCCGGCACGCGCTTGGCTTTCTCGGTCGTCAGTGCGCAAGCTTCGATGTCAGGCGCCAGGATCCGGATTCGATTCAGGATCTCGTTGAATTCGGGGCGCGCCATTGTTGAGCGACTTCCCACGGAACGCGTTGCTTCGAGCTGCATTCCCTGTCCTCCCTAACCGTAACGATCGTTACGGACGGTATCATGCACCATTTTGAGCTGCATGACAATTGGCGGACAGCTTTGTGGTGTTGCGGCGCAACAGCGGCGCGGTGCATATGATTCAAAAGAACAATCGACGCTGCACTCATGCGCGGACGCAAAACGAGACGAAATTGGCTATCAATATTCGTATGCCGGCCGCATGCGGCTCAGTTGCGTGCGTGACCGGTTGCGAAAGCAGAAAGAAAAGCGGACACCGCAAGTTTCACCGTCTTGCCGATGTGGGCATCCCGCCCCTTCCCGCTCGAGGCTGTGAGACGGCTCAGGAGTTCGTCGCCGACCAGCATGTCGTGAAAAAGAATGGCGAGGCGCATCGCATCGACATCGTTGCGAATCTTGCCGCTCTTCTGCTGTGTCGCAATCCAGCTTTCGAGCAGCCGGTAAACGCGTTGTGGTCCGGTCTTGTAGAAAAGTCTGGAGGCTGCGGGAAATGTCTTGCCGATCGATGTCATCAGACGATGGAAGGCAAGGATCTGCGGCGATACGACTTTCGACAGGAACGAGTGCGCGATCCGCGTCAGCTGTTCCTCCATCGTCCCCTCAGGCCTCATATCGACGCGGATCGCGACCTCCGCGCACATGTGCTGCACGACCGCTTCGAACAGATTCTTCTTGTTGCCGAAATTCGAATAAATCGTCTCCTTGGAGCCTCCGGCCGCTTCAATGATGTCGTTGATGGAAACGTTGTCGTAGCCTTTTTCTAGGAACAGCTTCGCGGCTGAGCGGATGATCTTTTCGCGCTTCGAAGGTCCACGGTCTTCTGCGAGAGTTGACGCTCTCCGACCACCGCGATTGATGGCCCGGGATTTGGACCGAGGTGATGAACCCATCTTGACTTCCGATATGCCTTTATCAAAGCGCGTTGGCAGCCCGCTCCGCGAGACAGAATGCTGCCGCGAGACGCATTTCATCGAAATTGGCTCGTTCGGCAAGCGATGATCCGGGCGCAGATTGCATCCATGAGATGCGTCGGCGCTTTGATCTCGATCAGATGATGTTTGGTCTGCCCACACCGGTATCGTTGAAACTCACCAACGGAAGCAATACACTGACCTCATCAAACCGATCGACACAACCGTCAGCGATGACGGAAGCGGCAGCGGACCGACGCCGATAGTGACTGCAACATCGAACTGGTGTTTCGGAGCGCCTCAAAACCATCTCCAGCAAAACGCTTAATTCGAAGGAAAGCGCGAGGAAAATTCGCAATGCCGCACCGCAACATAACGGTGCGCCACGTCTGCTATTCAGCAAATTTTGAGAAATGGCAGTCCGTATTCCCTCCGTCAATTCGGTAGGATGGACGACTGCCGCGATCATGATTAGAACGAAGGTGGGCGAGCAAAGGACGAGACTTAAGGCAGGAAATGTCGACCGCGTTGCGCATAGCTCATGGTGAATTTGGCCGCGTCGCCTTGCTCGACATGGACCGTTCATTGGTGCGCCACGCGCACCCGCATTGCCATGTGCTGATCAAGGCCAGCGGCGCCGACACTCAGTTTGCGGTTGGCGACCATCTCGTTCCCCTCACCGACACGCAGGCCGTTCTGATCAACACCTGGGAACCGCATGCCTATGTGCATTACCAGGAGCGGCCGCGGACCACGATCCTTGCTCTGTATATCGAGCCGGATTGGCTGAAGAGTTTCCGGCCGAACTGGGGGGCGAGCGGCGCGCCTGGCTTTTTTGAAAAGCCCGCCGGTGAAGTGTCGCCGCGCATCCGTCGCTTGTCGATGGATCTGGCGACGCAAATGCTGGCTGATCCCACCGCAGAGGCCACGGAAATCTTGCTGTCGGACCTGATGATTTCGATCATCGAGCGGTTCACGCCGTGGCGCGCCATGGCGACGCTCTTGAGGGATTTCGAGGCGCAACACAGCCAGTTCGATTGGCGCGTGCGGCGCGCCATTAGCGTCATTCGCAGCAATCCGAAAGCGGCGCCGGATGTCAGCACGCTGGCAAAAGAGGCTGGCTTGTCGCGCGCGCATTTCTATCGCCTGTTCGAGCGGTCAACGCGCATGACTCCGCATCTCTATGTCAACCTTCTTCGCATGGAGCTGGCAGTCAAAACCGTGGTCCACAGCGATGACAGCCTTGCCGTTGTCAGCGACGCGCTCGGCTTTGCTGCTCCGAGCCACTTCACCCGCTTTTTCCGCGATCATTCCGGGGTGAACCCCCGCGAATTTCGCCAGGTGGCCCGGTTGGGCTCGGCGTTGTCCGCCTGAAATTGACCCGGAGTCTCGATGAGACTCTTCGGTAAGTCCAAATGAGACGCCTCGGTAAGTAATGAGACAGGGCGGTATCGCCCCGCCCAACGAACCATGACAGCTTGCCGCCGAACGTGCCGACAAAAGAGCACGTTGAGGGGACGTCTTGGGTTCGAATATGTCGAGCGAGACCATTTGGTGCGGGCAATCTGTTGAGCGCGTGGAAGACGCCGCTCTGCTGACGGGTCGTGGCCGCTTCATCGACGATCTCGGCGTGAAGCCGGGCACGCTCCACGCTGCCATTCTCCGCTCGCCGCATGCGCACGCGACGATTACATCCATTCGCGCTGATGCCGCGCGCCAAATGCCCGGTGTTGCCGCGATCCTGACCGGACCCGATATCACCGCCAACTCGGCGAGCCTGCCGGTCGGCGTGCGCGCGCAAATCGAATGCTGGCCCATCGCCGTCGATCGCGTCCGCTATGTCGGTGAACCGGTCGCCATTGCCGTGGCCACGAGCCGCTATGTCGCTGAAGATGCGCTCGATCTGATTGAGGTGGATTACGAGACTCTTCCGCCTGTGGTCGATCCATTGGCGGCGCTCGACAATACGGGATCGGTGCTGCATCCCGCCTTGGGCTCCAATCTCGTCAACGAGCGCCATTTCCGTTACGGCGATCCGGAACGAGCCTTTGCGGACGCTGCGCGCAAGATCTCTGTCACGATCCGTTATCCGCGCAATTCCTGCACGCCGATGGAAACCTACGGCATCGTCGCCGAATACGATCCGGGCGAAGACGCTTACGACGTTCTTACCAATTTCATGGGCCCGTTCAGCCTGCACAGCGTGATGGCCCGTGCGCTGAAAGTGCCGGGCAATCGCTTTCGCCTGCGGACGCCGCCGGATTCCGGCGGCAGCTTCGGCGTCAAGCAAGGCGTCTTCCCTTATGTGGTGCTCATGGGTGTCGCCGCGCGCCTGTGCGGGCGCCCGGTCAAGTGGGTCGAAGATCGGCTGGAACATCTCGCCGCCTCGGTGTCCGCGACCAACCGCGTCACGACGCTGGAGGCTGCCGTTGATGCGGATGGCCGCGTTCGCGCGCTTTCGTACGACCAGATCGAGGATGTCGGTGCGCATATCCGCGCGCCCGAGCCGGCAACGCTCTACCGGATGCACGGCAACCTCACCGGCGCTTATGACATCCGCCATGTTGCCGTGCGCAACCGCGTGGTTGTCACCAACAAGACGCCGACCGGACTCAATCGCGGCTTTGGCGGCCCGCAGGTCTACTACGCGCTGGAACGGTTGATGCAACGCATCGCGATCGAGCTTGGCCTCGACCCGCTCGATGTGATCCGCAAGAACCTCATTCCCTCGGGCGCGTTCCCTTATCGCACCGCGACCGGGGCCCTCCTTGATTCCGGCGATTACACGAAGGCACTCGACCTTGCGCTTGCTGATGGCCAGTTCGATGAGCTGCGCAAGCGGCAGGAGCAAGCGCGAGCCGAAGGGCGAATCTATGGCATCGGCCTGACGGCCGCCGTCGAACCCAGTGTTTCGAACATGGGTTACATCACGACCGTGCTGACGCCAGAAGAGCGGCGCAAGGCCGGGCCGAAGAACGGCGCGCAGGCGACGGCCACCGTGTCTCTTGATCCGCTCGGCTCGGTTTCCGTTCATGTCGCATCGGCGCCGGCCGGCCAAGGCCATCGCACGGTGCTGGCACAGATCGTTGCCGATGAGCTCGGACTCAAGCCCTCCGACGTCCGCGTCGTTGCCGAACTCGACACGGCACGCGATGCCTGGTCGATTGCCTCCGGCAATTATTCGAGCCGCTTTGCTGCGGCGGTCGGCGGCGCGGCGCATCTCGCGGCCGGCAAGATCAAAGCGAAACTCGCAAGGACCGCAGCGGCGCAGCTCAATGTGCCGGCCTCTGAGATCGAGTTCGCACAGGGGCGCGTTCGCGCACGCGGCAATCCCGATAACGCGGTCTCTTTCTCGCGACTTGCCGCGGCCAGCCATTGGTCGCCTGGACTCGTGCCGGAGGAAAATCAGGCATTGCGCGAGACCGCCTTCTGGACGCCGCCGGAACTCACGCCGCCAACCGAGAATGACGAGATCAATTCATCGCTCTGCCACGGATTCATTTTCGATTTCTGCGGCGTCGAGATCGATCGCATCACCGGCGCGGTTCGCATCGACAAGTACGTGACGATGCACGATTGCGGCCGCATCCTTCATCCCGGCATGGTGGAGGGACAGGTCACCGGCGGCTTCGCGCATGCCGTCGGCGCCGCGCTCTACGAAGAATTCGCCTATGGGCCGGACGGCGCGTTCCTCACCGGCACCTTCGCGGATTATCTTGTGCCGACCACGACCGAAGTCCCCTCGCCGGTCATCCTGCATTTGGAAACGCCGTCGCCGTTTACGCCGCTTGGCACCAAAGGTGTTGGCGAAGGCAATTGCATGAGCACGCCGGTCTGTCTCGCCAATGCCGTCGCCGATGCACTTGGCGTTGAATCAATCGATCTGCCGCTGACTCCAGCCAAGATCGGGGCGTTGCTTCACGGCGATGAAAAGCCGCAGCGCAATGCCAAGCCCGCCCCAGCCACACCGGCGAAAGGCGGAGGCCGCGCGCTGCGCGGCCAAGGCGAGGCGCAGGTTGCAGCGTCGCCCGAAGCCGTCTGGGAGATGCTGCTCGACGCCGACACGCTTGCCTCCATCATTCCCGGCGCGCATGGCGTTCAGAAGCTCTCCGACACGCATTTCAAGGCCGATGTGACGCTGGGCGTCGGACCTGTCACGGGACGTTACAAGGCGGATATCCGGTTGTCGGATCTCGTGCGGCCGAAATCCGTAACATTGACGGGCGTTGTGACGGGCGCTCTTGGCGACGGGCGCGGCTCCGGCCGCATCACGCTGACGCCGAACGCAAATGGCACGACTCTCTCCTACGATTACGACGCAGAGATCGGCGGCAAGGTCGCATCGATTGGTGGTCGTCTGCTTGACGGCGCGGCGAAGATGGTCATCCGGCAATTCTTCGCCGCGCTGGCGCGGAAAACTGGGGGCGCAAACAAGCGCGGCTTCTTTGCAAGGTTGTTTGGAGGCGGCAAATGAAGCCCGCCCGTTTCGATTATTTGCGTGCAGAAACGCTGGCCGAGGCGCATGCCGCACTCGCGGAAGACGGCAATGACGCTCGCATCATCGCCGGCGGACAGACGCTGATGCCGATGCTGTCCATGCGGCTGGCGCGTCCCAAGGTCCTTGTCGACATCATGCATCTTCCGCAATTGCGGAAGATCGCAAACAGCAACAACGCGATCCGTGTCGGTGCGGCCGTGCGACAGGCCGAATTGCTCAACTGGCCGGAGCTTGCGACGGCACAACCGCTCCTTGCTGCAGCGCTTCCGTGGGTCGGCCACCCGCAAACCCGCAATCGCGGCACCATTTGCGGCTCCGCCGCGCATGCCGATCCGAGCGCCGAAATTCCGCTGTCGTTGATCGCGCTCGGCGGCACGGTCGAGTTGTCGTCCCGCCGCAAGCACCGCAGCGTTGCCGCCGAAGATTTTTTCACCGGCATGATGTCGACCGCGCGCAGCGAAGACGAAATGATCGAAGCCGTGACCTTCCCCGCGGCGCGGCGCGGCCATGGCTACGCCTTCAATGAGTTTGGCCGTCGCCACGGCGATTTCGCGATCGTCGCCTGCGCGGCTGTCGTCACCGACAAGGAGACACGGCTTGCCATCGGTGGCGTTGCCGACCGGCCGTCGGTTCGCGAGTTCGGCACGCTGGATGGCTCCGCGCTCGACGATGCGTTGAACGACTTCGCGTTCGATCTCGATGCCCGCGACGATCTGCATGCGACAGCGCGCTATCGCCGCGAACTGGTACGCCGGATGGGCCGCGCCACGATCGAGGAGGCCCGCCAATGCCGCGCCTGAGCGCCGACGCGCGCCACCGCATTCGCTTCACCGTCAATGGACGTGTGATGGAGACCGAAGCAGAACCTCGCGCTCTGCTGAGCGACGTGCTGCGCCATGACCTTGCGCTGACCGGTACGCATGTCGGCTGCGAGCATGGTGTCTGTGGCGCCTGTACCATTCAGATCGACGGCGTCCCCGCCCGTTCGTGCCTCACGCTGGCGGTCCAGGCCGATGGCGCCGATATCCGCACGGTCGAGGCGCTCGCACCGGCTCCCGGCCGGCTATCTGTTCTGCAGGACTCGTTCCGGCGGCACCACGCCCTGCAATGCGGCTTCTGCACCGCGGGCATCCTGATGTCCCTCGATAGCTATCTCCGCAAACATCCCAACCCGTCCGAAGGTGAATTGCGGGACTATCTCGGCGGTCATCTGTGCCGCTGCACTGGATATGTCCCCATTGTTGCTGCGGCTCTCGACGCGGCGAAAAGACTCCAAGAGGAGCCTGCTCATGCTTGATCTTGGCAACAGTTTCCTCAACAGCGTCGAGCGCAAGCCGGATGCATTGGCTTTCGTCGATGGTCCGGTGCGCCTCACCTATGCGCAGGCCTACGAGAAGATCTCAGCGCTTGTTGCCGGCTTCGACGAACTCGGCCTGATGCCGGGCGATCATCTCGTCACGGTTCTCCAGAACCGCTACGAGGCGGCGCTGATCCACTGGGCCTGCCAGTTCGCCGGTATCGTCATCACGCCGCTCAACTGGCGCTCCAAGTCCGACGAGATCGATTACGGCCTCGAGAATTCGGAAGCCAAAGCGATCGTGTTCGAGGCTGTTTCCGCCGAGGCGACGCGGCTGTCGTCGGAGGCGCAATCGCGCAAGCGCATCGCCCTCGATAGCGCACTTCCTGGCGAAACGATCTTCGACAGCCTCATCAACCGCAAGGCAGCGCCGGTCGAACCGCGCGCATCCGCCGAGGCCTGGTCGGTCATGCTCTACACATCCGGCACCACCGCCAAGCCGAAAGGCGTGCCACGGCGCCAGCGTGCCGAACGCGCGGCGGCTGTGGCCCATGTTGCGCAAAATCTTTACGGCATTGGCGAGTGCACGCTGGGCGTGATGCCGCTCTATCATACGATGGGCGTCCGCTCGCTGCTCGCCATGTCGCTGATCAATGGCACATTCGTGTGCCTGCCACGCTTCGATATCGCCAATGCGCTCAAGCTGATCGAACAAGAGCGTGTCAGCAATCTCTATCTGGTGCCGACGCTCTATCACGATCTCATTCATTACGAAGGCTTCGGCAAATTCGATGTCAGCTCGGTGCGCAAACTCGGCTTTGCCGGTGCGCCGATGACGGACGGCCTGCTCAAGGAGCTGACGGCCATCTTCAAGCCGGAGCTGTTCGTCAATCATTACGGCTCGTCGGAAGTCTACACCTTCACGATCGACCAGAATGCACCGGCCAAACCCGGCTCGGCGGGACGCGCCGGCATCAACCAGCGCATCCGTGTGGTGAAACTTGGCGCCGGATCGCCGGACGACATCGCCGATATCGACGAAGAAGGCGAAATCGCCGCTCTTCTGCTCGGTGATGAATCCTTTGAAGGATATTGGCGCCGGCCGGATGCGAACGAAAAGTCGCTTCGCAAGGGTTGGTACTTTACGGGCGACACTGGCTATTTCGACAAGGATGGCGACCTGTTCGTCACCGGCCGTGTCGACGACATGATCATCACCGGCGGCGAGAATGTCTCGCCGGTCGAGATCGAGAGCTGTCTGTCGCTCCATCCCGGCGTGTCCGAAGTCGCAGTTGTCGGTCTGCCCGACGAGCGCTGGGGCAAGATCGTCGCCGCCTTCATCAAGCGCCGCGGCAATGTACAGGACGTTGAGCTCGATCAGTTCTGCCGCACGTCCGGCCTTGCCAATTTCAAGCGGCCGCGCCGTTACATCTTCGTGTCCGATATTCCCAAATCGCCGGTCGGAAAACTCCTGCGCCGCAAACTGGTCGCGGGTGAATTCGAGACCGATGAGCAATCCCGCAAAGAAGGCAATGCAGCATGACGACAGTAATGACATTCAACGATCCGCGTCTGGCGACGCTCAACGGTTTCCGTGTCGAACTGACACCGGAGAAGCAGCGTGCCGACATCATCCTGGATCGTCCCCCTCTCAATGTGATCGAGATGGCGCAGCGCGATCAGTTGCGGCTTGTCTTTGAAGCACTCGACGAGGACGACCGTGTGCGTGTGATCGTGCTGCGCGCCATCGGCGAGCATTTCTCCAGCGGCGGCAACATCAAAGGTTTCATGGAAGCCTCGCCCGAGCATGTGTCGAAGCTCGCCTGGAATATCGCCGCGCCGGCACGCTCCTCGAAGCCGGTGATCGCTGCCAATCGCGGCTATTGCTTTGGCGTTGGCTTCGAGATTTCACTCGCCTGCGATTTCCGCATCGTGTCGGAAACCTGCTTCTACGCCCTGCCCGAACAGAAGCTCGGTCAGATTCCCGGCTCCGGCGGTTCGGCCCGGCTGCAGAAGATCGTCGGCATCACCCGCACGAAGGACATCGTGATGCGTTCGAAGCGCATTCCGGGCAAGCAGGCTCTGGATTGGGGCATCGCCACCGAATGCGTGCCGGACGACAAGCTGGAAGCTGCGACCGACGCGCTCGTCGATGAATTGCTGACCTTCTCGCCGCTTGCACAACGCACAGCCAAGAAACTGCTCAACGACACGGAAGACTCGACGCTAGCGATCGCGATCGAGCTCGAGGGTCATTGCTACAGCCGCCTGCGCCAGTCCAACGACTTCAAGGAAGGAGTTGAAGCGTTTCACGGCAAGCGCGCTGCAAAGTTCATTGGAAGCTGAAGACGACCTGCGGGTGGCGCACGCCACCCGTCAATAATCCACAGGGAGAAAATGCCATGAGGACCTTCAAGACAGTCACCTTTGCCGCCCTGATGTCGGCAACGGCACTCACCACCGTTTACGCCGCCGATCCCATCAAGATCGGCGTCGTGACGCCGCTCAGCGGCACCTATGCCGGCATCGGCCAGCAGGTGAAATGGGGCCTTGAGCTTGCCACCAAGGAAGTGAATGCGGCTGGCGGCATCATGGGCCGGCCGGTCGAACTCATCTTCGAAGACGAGGAAGCCAATCCCGCCGTCGCCGT
>Ga0164243_10001610_pt1 | contig 38180 bp, 35 predicted proteins | sample OricompcompostOP_FD_108781 | JGI IMG/M metagenome (GOLD analysis project Ga0164243, IMG submission 108781) | Organic Plus compost microbial communities from Emeryville, California, USA - Original compost - Organic plus compost (OP) | ecosystem: Engineered > Solid waste > Mixed feedstock >... | reverse complement strand
TGCCTATGCTGATAACCTGATCAAGAACGCGCCAGACCCGGTGTTCGTTTCAGATCTGGAAGGGAAGATCCAACAGGCGAACGACGCGGTGTATGAGTTGCTGGGGTTCAGGCCAGATGAGGTATTGGAACAGTCGCTCTCGCGCTTTATCAGCCCGGAAGAGACCCGTGAGTTCACCGCCGCGTTACGGGAAGTGATCGAGAAAGGCGTGATCCGTAATACACGACTGAATCCGCGGAGTGCCTCGGGGGAAGTGATTCCCACAAGCTTGAATGCTTCGGCGTTGCGAGACTCAGACGGCAAAGTGATAGGAGCGATCGGCATCCTGCGCGATATGCGAGAGCTGGATAAAGCCCGGGCCTACTCGGATAACCTGATCAAGAACGCGCCAGATCCGGTGTTCGTTTCAGATCTGGAAGGGAAGATCCAACAGGCGAACGACGCGGTGTATGAGTTGCTGGGGTTCAGGCCAGATGAGGTGCTGGAACAGTCGCTCTCGCGCTTTATCAGCCCGGAAGAGACTCGTGAGTTTCTGGCAGCCCTGCGTGAAGTGATCGAGAAGGGTGTGACGCGAAATGCGCGTCTGACTCCGCGAACAGCCTCAGGGGAAGTGATACCGACGACGCTCAATGCCTCAGCGTTGCGAGACTCGGACGGCAAAGTGATAGGGGCAATCGGCATCCTGCGCGATATGCGAGCATATGAGAAAGTGTTGCATGATCTTGAGGAGTCGAAATCCGAGTTACAGGAAAAGATCCTTGATCTTGAGAAGTTTGAGGAGGTCGTTGTCGGACGCGAACTGAAGATGATCGCTCTCGAAAAGGAGATCGAGAACCTGAAGCAGGAACTGGAAAAATATCGCTCACAAGGTCTTCATCGTGAATCGGACAGGGGTCATACTCGATGGACGTAGTACCGCAACAACCGCCTTCTTTAGATAGCGAGCATGTCAGCCTGGAGGAATTGCGCCGGGCGTACATGGCTTTGCTGGAAGAGAAGGAACAGCTGGAAATGCGTGTACAGAAAAGCGAGGAGCGCCGCCGTGCCTTCATCCATATCCTGAGCGACCTGACAGCAATGAATAGCAAGCTGGCAGATCAGCGGAAAGCGATGATTCACATCCTTGCCGACTACGAACAGGATAGGCGGCGGCTGGCACGACAGACAGAGCGGCTGGACAATTCCCGTCGCGCACTGCTTCACATTTTGCAGGATTCACATAAGTCGAATTTGCGGTTAGAAAACAGCCGCAAAGCAATGATTCACATTATGAGTGATCTGAAGGATACGACTGAGGCAGTACGTAAGCGTGAACAGGAGCTTCGCGAGAAACAGGAGCAACTGGTGCAGGCGGGAAAGCTGGCGACATTGGGTGAACTGACAACGGGCGTGGCTCACGAGTTGAATAATCCCCTGAACAATATCGGGCTGTTTGTCGGGAATGCAATTGATCTGATTGAGCTTGGCATGGCTGATACGGAGCCTGAGCGGATCTTACAGGAACTGCATAGCGCAATGCAACAGGTGCGGAAGGCTACCGAGATCATCTCGCACCTGCGCACGTTTGGCCGGGCTGCTCCAGTGAGTTGGGAGCCGGTCAATGTTCCGCAAGTCGTCCAGCGCTCCATTTCGCTGATGCGGGAGCAGTTACGGCTGCGCCAGATCGAAGTGCGCATACACCTTCACTCTGAAGATCTGGTTGTGACCGGTAATGCTATTCAGTTAGAGCAGGTTTTTATTAATTTGCTGACAAACGCGCGCGATGCTCTCTCAGGTGCGAAAACGAAACTTATCACTATTGAATGCAAACAAGTCAATGACATGGTAGAGGTCAGCGTGGCTGACACCGGATCGGGAATTCCTCCCGGACTGGAGCAACGGATATTTGATCCGTTTTTCACGACCAAAGAAGTTGGGACCGGTACAGGACTTGGATTATCAATTACGTATGGCATTATTAAGGAGCATCGAGGGATGATTACTGTACAGAACCGTCCCGGATCGGGTGCACTCTTTTTGGTCCAGCTTCCGCTTCGGGCGGATGACTCTGTAGGAGAATAGTTGGTGGCACAGGCACATATTCTGATCGTTGATGATGATACTGCCTTATTGCAGGCGCTTCCACAGGCCGTCCATCTGCGCATGAAAGATGTGCAGGTTGAAACGGCTGATGCTGCTCTCACGGCGCTTGAGTTGATACGCAACAAAGACTATGACGCGATTGTCAGCGATATCAAGATGCCAGGCATGGATGGACTCGGGCTGTTGCGTAAGATTCAGGAGTTGCGCCCGGATACACCAACCCTGCTGATCACCGGTCATGGAGATCACAACCTCGCTATTCAGGCCCTGCGTGGCGGTGCGTATGACTTTATTCAGAAGCCAATCGACCGTGATTACTTTGTTGCCGCACTCTACAGGGCGATCCAGACGCGACAGCTTCGGCGTCAGGTGGCAGAGCAGCAGCGAGCGCTGGAAGAGCATGCACGCTCGCTTGAAAAGGCGGTACAGGAGCGAACGCGTGAGCTGATTGCCGCGAATGCCGCCAAGGATGAGTTTCTGAGTATGGCTTCGCATGAGTTGAAGACTCCTCTATCCAGCCTCAAGGGGATGACGCAGCTCCTTCGGCGTAAGCTGGAACGTGCTGGCTCAAGCGACGTTATCCGTCTGGTGAGTATGGAGAACTCCATTCGCCGCATGGAATTGCTGGTGAATGATCTGCTGAACATCTCGTTTATCGAAATGGGTATGTTTGTCCTCCATAAGCAGCCGACCGATATAAACGAGCTCTGCCGTCGCCTGGTGGATGAGTACATTGTAGGCACGAATCCGCCTCCGGTTGTTGAGGTGGATTTACCAGCAGAGAAGATTGAAATGGCTATCGACGTTGATCGTTTCGGGCAGGTCATTATCAATCTGTTGTCGAATGCACGGAAATATTCTTCCGCTCCGATTCGTTTGTCGGTGCGTGTCGAGGATGAGCAATGCATCATTTCGGTTTCTGATGATGGCGTGGGGATTCCTCCGGAGGTGTTGCCGCACATCTTTGAGCGCTTTTACCGCGTCCCGGGCATTGAAGTCCAGCGTGGTTCTAGCATCGGGCTTGGACTCGGACTCTATATCTCCAATCAGATTGTTGAGCGACATGGTGGACGTATTGATGTTCAGAGTACGCCGGGAAAGGGAAGCGTCTTTTCAGTCGTGTTGCCGCTAAAAGTTGCCTCGCCTGTGGAAGATAGCACGCAGGTATCGCAGCCCTCATAAATCCAGGGGACAGGAACGCCCTGTCCCTTGTGCATGTAAAAAACGTGCTACATGTTGTTTTGGGGATAAAAATACGGGATGGGTTTGGTTGTAAGGGGGAAAGGCTTCACACGAAGATACGTAATAAAGTATACCTGAAAATCTCCAAAAAATCAACCCCTGATTTGTTTTTTTTATCGGTTCAATCGGCGCTCACTGGAAGATCACCAGGGTCGCGCCCCATGCGTGAGAAAAAGCCGAGTTGAGCAAAAATATCGCGGGCGGAAAGTGGCACTATCGTCTGCGGTTGCTCAATCCAGCTTGACTCGACAGCAACCCGACAATCAATGGTGACAATCTGCTTATTCAGGATCACAAGCTCTTCATGTTCGCGTAGTTTGGTTGCAATCCGTGGCTTCACCTGCGCAAGGTTGGCATAGAGCGTTTCCAGCGTCCCGAAGGTTTGTAGCAGAGAAGCGGCTGTCTTCGGACCGATGCCCGGCACACCCCGAATATTATCTGAGGTATCACCAACCAGCGCCTTGAAGTCGATAAACTGCGCTGGTGTCACGCCGAAAGTCTCCGCGACAAGTTCCGGTGTATAAAAGAGTTCCTTTTTTCCTCGACGTACGTAGATGTGGGTGGTGGGGTCAACCAGTTGCATCAGATCCCGATCGGTTGAGATGATCATGACGCGCTGATTGCGATTGCGAGCAAGCTGTGCATAGCTCCCAATCAAGTCATCAGCCTCAACTCCCGGCATTTCAATGGTATATATGTTGAGCAGTTGCAGGGCTTTCTGAAGAAAAGGAAGCTGTGTAAACGGGTTCTCTGGATCGTCGGGCGCGAATTGCGGGCGATTGGCCTTGTAGGTTTCCAGTAAGAGGCTTCTCTGTGTTCTATAAGGGGTGTCAAAGCAGACGATCACATTCCGTGGCTGAAACTGCTTGATATGGCTGAGAATGCCTGCGATCGCGCCGTAGGCCCCATGAAAGAGGGTACCATCAGGAGAGATCAAGGAGCGAGGCATACCCTGAAAATAGCGGAACAACAAATTGTGCCCGTCAATTAATAATGTATCGGCTTGAACGGTCAAGAGAAACCTCCGGGAATATATCTGAACTGTATTGTAGGCTGGTAGTCAAAGCGCGTCAAGCGAGAATCCCGAATGCGCTCTACAGAGAGCAGCGTATCTGCCCTCTGTAGAAAGCCGTACGATGGTCTGACTACCGATCGTTCGCGTCGCCACGTGCCGTCACAATATCGTTTTGTGAAGCCCAGAGGTTTAGATCTTGCTTCATAATGGCGGCGGCCATCAGGTCCGGGAACAGATCAGGAGTACACGCGAAGGTGGGAATCCCCATGCCGGCCAGGCGTGCAGCATTCCGATGATCGTAGATCGGCGCACCTGTGTCGTTCAACGCAAGCAGGCAGATTACCTGCACACCGCTGGCAACCAGTTCGGCGGCCCGTTGCAGCATTGAGCGCTCGTTTCCTCCCTCGTAGAGGTCGGTGATAAGCACCAGGATGGTTTGGTTGGGTTTGGTAATAATCTGCTGACAGTAGCCAAGCGCACGATTAATATCGGTACCACCCCCAAGCTGTGTCCCGAAGAGCAGGTCAACCGGGTCTTGAAGATCCTCGGTGAGATCGACGACGGAGGTATCAAATACCACCATCTTTGTTGAGACTGCTCGCAGTGTTGCCAGAACCGCGCCAAAGACGCCAGAATACACGACCGATGTGCCCATAGAACCGCTCTGGTCCACACATAACACAATGTCGCGCAGAGAAGAGCGCTTATGTCCATAGCCGATAAGTTGTTCGGCAATGATTGTTTTCTTTTCTGGCAGGTAGTTTTTCAGGTTGGCTCTGATTGTGCGATCCCAGTCAATCTCGTTGGCACGAGGCCGCCGGGTGCGGGTGGCACGATTCAAGCTCCCGCGAACTGCCTGCATCAGTGGGTTCGCGAGCTTGCGTTCGAGGTCTTCAACCACTTTGCGCACCACCATGCGGGCAGTCTCTTTTGTCTTTTCCGGGATTGCTTTATTCAGGGTAAGCAGCGTGGTAACCATATGGATGTCTGGTTCGACCTGCTCCAGCATCTCTGGTTGAAGCAGCATCTCAGTGAGATTTAGCCGGTCAAGGGCGTCTTGCTGCATCAGGCGTACAGTCGAGGTCGGGAAGTAGGTGCGAATGTCTCCGAGCCAGCGAGCAATGCGCGGTGACGAAGCGCCCAGGCCGCCACGACGTCCGGACTGTTTATCTGCATCATAGAGCGCTGCAAGGACGTCATCCATACCCTGATCTACGTCACTGAGCGTAAAGCTCCCTTCGTCTTCACCTTCGTCGGTTCCGGCGCCATTTCCGCTGACTCTGATCCCTAACCCCTGTTCAGCGGCCTTACCCAGAATCAGACGCCAGCGGCGTAATCTTTCTTGCTCCTGTGGCTCTACTCTATTACCTGTCATCGAATGTGACTCCTAATATCTGTGCCAGGGTAGGCAGAACGAGGCGTGCGTTGGCAGCGTCAAATGATGCCTCGCTGGATTGCCCTGTCACGCTCTTCGTTGGCTGGGTGGTTTGCGTATGGAGATGCTTGATTTTCTCGCCCATTGCACGCCGTTCGGGGGACGCAAAACCTGAGAAGGCGCGGCGTAGAATGGGTAGCAACTGGGTGAATGTATCTGTAGTGAGCATAGAGACCCAGCCGTCTAGCACACGCCAGAGATTATCCTGATGTAGCATCACCAGTCCGCTCCCCTGTAGAATACCTTCAATCCAGAAGGCTGCCTGGGTAGCTGGAACAGCCGGAGACAATGTCAGACCGGTAAGGCGCTGTAGCTCTTCCTCTGGCAATATCTGCTGATCGAGCAGAATACGGCAGCAACGTCCCCGGACCAGACCGTGAATCTGCTCGTCCTCCATAATACGCTTGAGCGTTGCATACCACTCTTCTTGCAGAGCCTCGATCTCTAACAGAGCAACGCTACTCTGAGCCTGATTGATGCTCTCGATCATCTGCTTGGCGGCGTCATTGTCGAGCGAGGAACATGCGCCCGGGAGCCCGATAACAATGCGCTCGAACAGCCCCTGAATGATCGGGAGGATGAAATCTGCCTGGGTGTTGCGCACATCGCCATAACGCACAATCGTTGTTAGCGGGGGAAGTGCACGCATCAGATGATGAATGTCGGCTGTCACCGCAGCCCGCTTCTGAAGCTCTTGTAGAAGCTGCTCAACAGCTCTGGGAAGTGTTGCCAGAATACATTCATTCAGCAGAGATGTCAACGTGGGTAATGACTCTGTATTCCGTGCTTGATCAATGGCGTAGGCCGCCGCTGCTTCGGCGATAGTGTTTCCCCAGACGTTAGCTTCGATCAAGGCGATGACAAAATCAACTTTCCATTGAAGTCGCCAGTATTCATGGAAGGTTCCACTTTTGCCCGAGACGTGCACTGGAGTTCCCCAGGGAACATGCAAGAGTTGCAGCCGGTGGAGAAGCTGGCTTCTGCCCAGGTCCGTTTCTTTGCGCAGGTCCAGATCAAGTGTGACAATCTCGGTTGAAGGCTTGAGGCGCAAGCGTCGCTGATGCATTTCAAGATCGCGCTGTAAGGGGACAACTGGCGCATCGGATGGCACTGTTCCCATGCGCTCTCCGATCTCCATCTTTTCGCGAATCAGGTTCATTGGCGCTTGTTCACCATGACAGAGAACTGTCAGGATGGCCTCGTGTGCGTCTGCCAATCCGGGCTGAGGCATGTCGCGCAAGGCGGCCAGAGACTCGGCCAGACGTACGGCCTCGATCACGCTTGCAGATGAGGCGTCCATTCCCTGTTCACGCAGTAAATGGGCGGCACGAGCCATCCAGTGCGGCGTTGCGTTGCCGGGAAAGGCCCAGAGGTGCTCATACCAGCCAGGCGAGTAGATGCCTGCGCCGTAGCCGCTGCGATATGAGAGACGCGAATTGGTCCAGGGGATCCAGGTTGCCTCGACTTTTACCTTTTTCAGACCTTTAAGCAGGGAGGTATCTCCCTTGTGTGCCTCAGGATCAACCAATACCGGTGCATGCCATGCGCCGCAGACAACTGCAATGCGCTGGAAGCCCTCTTTACTGGCTGCTTTGATCGTCTGACGCATATAGGCCTCGCGCAGCGCTTCCTCTTCGTTCTTGGGGGGCCGTCCCGAACGGAGTTCTGTCATAGCCTCTAGAATGCCCTCGAAGAGACCGGTTGTATCAAGGCGCTGCTCAATCTGTTGCTCCCACCAGCCCTCATGATCCTCATAGCCTGCGGCATAGGAGAGCATGGCAAGTGGATCATCTTGAAGAAGCTGCTCAGCCTCTTGCGGCACCGCTACAGATTGGGTGGACTTATGCTCGTCCTCGGCCTCAATAGGGGTCTCGCTATGGTTCTCTTCATCTGTTTCCCGCTGACGCGCAAAATGGATAGCATGGGGCAGATCCATAAAGCGTGCTGGAACATTATGTTGCATGCCGTAGGTGAGCGCCTGCCACTCGGGCGAGAAATGAGTGAACGGGAAGAAAACGGCCTGATTGGGCTTGTCCGCAGCATAGACGAGCAACGCAACCGGTGGCTTCATCTCCTCCTTTGTCAGTAATGGCAGCACATGTTCGGCGTCGGGCGGCCCTTCGATCAGAAGAATATCCGGTTTCAGTTCATCCAGGGCGGCGCGCAGAGCACGCGCACACCCCGGACCGTGGTGACGGATACCGAAGACATGAATACTCACTACAACACCTCGCGGCAAGCTCGATAGAGATCTTTCCAGCCTTCACGCTCTTTCACAACGGTTTGCAGGTATTCCAGCCAGACAACGCGATCCTGAACGGGATCTTTCACGATCGCGCCCGTCAGACCGGCGGCAAGGTCGTCGGCGCGTAGAACGCCATCGCCATAGTACCCGGCCATTGCCAGGCCGTTGTTGATGACAGAGATGGCTTCCGCAGTGGAAAGGGTGCCGCTCGGGACTTTGACTTTTGTCTTGCTATCCAGGGTGCGGCCCTCGCGCAGCTCGCGGAAGATGGTAACGACACGGCGGATCTCTTCGAGCGCGGGCTTCTCAGCAGGTAGTTCAAGCGCTTTCCCCAGGCTGGCAACGCGTCGCTCGACGATCTCGACCTCGGCTTCCATGCTATCAGGTGTGGGCAGCACAACGGTATTGAAACGGCGCATCAGGGCGCTGGACAGCTCATTGACGCCTTTGTCGCGATTATTGGCGGTCGCGATCACGTTGAAGCCTTTATTGGCCTGAACTTCCATATTCAGTTCGGGTACGGGCAGGGTTTTTTCTGAGAGAATCGTGATCAGGGTATCCTGTACCTCGCTAGGAATACGGGTCAATTCCTCAATACGTGCGATTTTGCCTTCACGCATGGCCTGCATCATCGGGCTGACAACCAGCGCATCCGGGGAGGGACCTTCGACAAGCAGGCGGGCATAGTTCCAGCCATAGCGGATCGCGGTTTCATCGGTGCCAGCGGTACCCTGAATGAGCAGGGTGGAGTTACCGGTGATGGCTGCTGCCAGATGTTCGCTGACCCAGGATTTGGCCGTACCTGGCACTCCATAGAGGAGCAGCGCACGGTCGGTTGCCAGAGTTGCAATGGCGATCTCCATCAGGCGGGGATTGCCGATATATTTCGGGGTGATCTCAAAGCCGTTCGGCAGCGTTGCGCCCATCAGGTATGTACGAACAGCCCAGGGCGACAGCTTCCAGTTAGGTGGACGCTTGCGGGTGTCGATCTTTGCCAGTTCTTCCAGTTCCTCAGCGAATTGCTGTTCGGCATGCTGACGTAAGACGGTTTCAGCGGCTTTTTTGGCAACTTCGGCTTTCTGATTATGACCATTGACTGTGCTCATGTTTACGGTAACTCCTCTATCAAATTTTTTCGTATCTGAATAGCTTCTATAGTTTTTTCCAGCGCGCTTTCAATATAATAGCCTTCTTTGACTTGCTCTTTTGCCTGTTGCAGTGTCTCTATTGCTTGTGCGAGGTACGAAGGGGCTATGCCTGCTGCAAACAGGTCAAGCTGTTCACGCCAGAATCTGTTTTGAGTGCTCTGAGAGCGCACTGTGTCCAGAATGCGTGCGCTCAGGTTCTCGCTCCAGGGCTGTGGCAACGTGGGCAGAACATATAGCCAGAAGCCTCGTGCTGTCAGAACACGTTCCATATACGCTTCAGCTTCTTCCGCTGGAATGAGCTCGCATAGTTCCACAACGACCTCTGAACTCATGCGAAGCATATCCATGTCATCTTCTCGGTAGAAGCGGTCCAGTAGCGCCCGGGACCAGCGCACATCTCGATGCAGGATGGTCGCCGCAGCCAGGATCTCGATCAACATGGTCCGTGTGCCTTCAGCGCTGTTGATGATGCCCTCTGGCGTGAGGCCTGTTCGTTCTTCCCAGATGCGCGGCGGGACCAGTGCCAGCAGCTGGACAGTAGCATTGGTTGGTTGATTCTTTGTCGGTGTAAGCCAGGGCTCACCAATATCGCTGAGCGTATGGATCTTACAGGTACCGTTGGCTATAGTGAGAAACTCGGGAGCCTGCTCATAAACTTTCCGAGCAAAGGCCGTTTGCGGTATGCGTACCAGCAGCTTCGCGATCTCGCCGCATACACGTGCGCTACGATCCGAGAAGGCCTTTTCTAGAAATGGCAGATCTTTTTCGGAAAGCTGATCGCTCAGTACGCTGACGAAGAGCGCCCGAGCCTCGGCTTTTTCCTCGTTCCAGGAGGTCTGGAGCCATTCACGTGCTGTATCGGGCTCGATTGCACGGACACGGCGCAGCACTTCGTGGCGGAATGACTGTCCCTCTTCTTGCCAGAGCGTGTGCAATGTTGTCGGATCCTGCTCGTGCAGGGCCTGATAGGTGGCCACCCATGACCATTCCGGGTAAAACTGGCTCAGCCAGCGGCCCCTTTCGCCGAGCACTGCCGCCAGATGGTAGCGTAACTGTATCCTGTTTTGATGGGTGAGGCCGGGATTGAGTACCTGTGGCATCAGGTGAAATGGCAGGATCAGTTTATGCGCCTGAAGCTGCCGACAGGCATCGAGGAGCAGTCCCTTAAAATGCTCCTTCTGCGAGTTCGTGATAATGGTTTCCAGTGCCGATGACGCAGGAGCAAAGACGGGAAGCCGCTCGGGTGGGGCTGGTGAAAAGGAAACAGTGTTCTCGGGTGCTTTCTGTCCCGCCTGTTGGTAGTTGCTCAGTACTCCTGCTGTCAGAAGCAGCTTGCGTTCTATATCGCCGCTCAACTGTTGGGAGAGTGTATCGACAGGCGTTCCCGTCGTGATATCGGGCTGTGGTATCTGACCGGTGCCCACAATGGCTGTGGTAATCAGCTTGTTCATACGCCCTCCCTTACAATGCTGTGGTAGCGTTTCTCGATCAGGGCGCCAAGCGGCGTCAGCGTAGCGCCGTTCCACTCGCACGCGATATCGATAGGATACCCGCCTGAGAGCGCCAGTAAGCTCCAGTAATTCCCTTTGGCCAGTGGCAACACCTTGTTCTGGGCGTCGCGTATCCACCAATGGCCTGTTTCATGCTCATAGAACGGAATTACCGTGTTCAGGACACACAGGAAGTAATCTTGCCAGGGTTGCAGGGCAAGTATTTGCGCAACCTGACCCAGAAAATGGTCAATACTTTCCGTCCCGGGCAGGTGCTCCGTGAGTGGCTGTAAGGCGCCGTTTCGTGACGCGAGCACAACCCGCATAGGGGCCGCTCCGGGCCAGTAGACAACCTCGGCTTGTTGAACAGATGCAGTAGGATAGACCTGCGAGAATGCCGTACCATTCAAGGAGAATTGCGAGATCATTGCAGGCCGTTTTGTCTGTCGTCCAATCATCCAGGTACGCTGGGTGACACCTCGATCTGCCGTAATTTGAATCTGTCCCAGAAAGAACCAGTCGTCGGCTACTTTCTCGCCACGGGCAAGCACCTCATCTTCCTTAAGCGTCCAGCCAATAAGTTGACGGACATCTTCCTGTAATGCAGGATGGAGTCTGTCAATATTTCGATATGCTTCGCTCAGCAGAGCAAGCTTGCCACATTGCGCAAGCAGTTGTTTCGGCCAGTCCGGGGAAGATCCGGGAATCTCTGTCAGGCGGCGCAGGCGGTTTGCCAGGCCGGAGGCCTGATGATCTACCATCTGTTTCGCGATATCATCGACGCTTTTCCAGAAGGCCTGAGGTTGCGTATCAGCGCCTCCCAGCCCATTGCGTACCAGATCGCTTAACCAGAGGTCAAGCCTTTCAATCCCTTTATCTACCAGCGCTTTGCGCTTCTCAACGGCCTTTTGAGAGGGAACGCTTGCGCTCTTTTTGGGCGCCGCCTCTTTGCGCTTTGCCGCTTCTGCGCGACGCGTCAGCCATGCCTCAACCCATTCAGGAGGGTCAGTTGTCGGGAGCGCATCAGGGGTGCTGGCAACCAAAAAGAGGAGGCCGAGCCCATGCTTACATGGAATTTTCCGGCTCGGGCAGCTACAGGTAGCAGTGAGCGTTGCCGCATCAACTTTTACCTGATAGATGGCGCTGCCTCTGCACTCTCCCCAGAGTGCCTGTTCATTCTGACCCAGATTTTGCCAGTTTTTCATGGCACTCAGCTTCTGCCCGTTTTTAGCAGAGCTGGAATCTGGAGCCATCGCTGTAACTTGTTCTTTTGTGATCTGTAAACCCACTCAGTTGCTCCACTCAGATCTTTTTTTTGTGGTCTGATAAAGTCTTCTTTGTCAGAGTAACAAAAGTGGAAGCGGTTGTCTATGGAGTTTCCCCTTGACAACCCCATTGAAACTTCTTTTTATCGGCATTCGTGGAATTGATATGTTTCCAGTGCTGTACACTGATACCAGTTCAGCCACTATCAGGGTGTTTTTACTGCTGACAGGGAGGTTCTTATGTGTTTGAGTTGCGGGTGTGGAGATCCCAACAATGATCATGGTGATGCACGCAATATCACTCTACGCGATATCGATGAGGCCGCCAGGGCCGCAGGAACCACGCGGGAAAGAGTGGTAATGAATATTGTGCACTCAATGCAGAAAATCCAGCAGGTGGAGGAGTACAGACGCAGAACCGGGAGCTATCCCGTCTCAATGCACCATCCGGGCGAGGCCAATCTACACGATGAGGAAAGCGAGCGGATGGATGGGTATGTAGAGACGCAGCGGCGAGGCTATGGAGAGGTTCATAATACAGTGGGTCAGCCTGCGTCTCAAAACCCGGCTCAGCAAGGATATGATCCTGCTCATAGTGGTGTACAATCTTCACGTAAGCGCCCCGGTGCGCGTGTCCCCTCACCCGGACGAGAGGAAGGGACTGCCTGGGCGAACAGCAAAGAGTATACGACCGATTCTCCCGAAGAGGGAAACCCCACAGCATAGCTTCAAGCAGCCGCCCCGGCCATGAAAATGAGGAGGTAAAAAGCGAATGGCAGAAAAGCTCAAGGTGCAACATGTGCCTTTAAAAATCTATAGATCGACTGATAGATTGATGGTTGCGGTGCCGATGCCTGGTCTGGAACCCGAGGATATTCAGGCAGAGGTAACGGACGATAATCGCCTGATCCTTCAGGGGGAGCTGCGTGGCTCATTGAAGGAGATCAAGGAACTGTTGCTCGATGAATGGAGCGTTGGCGGCTACTATCGGGAAGTTACACTACCTGATAATGTCGATGCTGAACGCGCCAATCTTTCCTATGGGAACGGTGTGTTCGTGCTGACTTTCCCGCTCAGCGGGCAGACTGTCCCGGCACGGCTTACTATGGAGAAGGTCGGGGTTGCTCATGGGCAACGCTCCGGCAATGCCGGACAACTTTCCTGAGGTGAGAAGGTATCACAGAAAGCGGTCTTCTGAACACCGCTTTCTTCTTTTTCCCCTGAACTGCTGAGGTTAAGCAGTTATTTTGAGTCGAACAATGGCATGCACTGCGAAGAGCCCCAAGAGAGAGCACAAGGAAAGTGTGAAAGAGATCACTGCCAGAAAGTGGCATAAGACATGTCTCTTCTTGAAGAAGCATGGTAAGCTAGAGGGAACAAACGAATGTGATCACACTATGAACCAGGACTCTGATATTACAGGGGCATGGAAGGAGATAAAGCGTGCAATGTAAAAAGTGCGGGGCAACAGTGCCAAGTGGTGCCTATACTTGCCCTGTGTGTGGAACACCTCAAGGTTATACAAATTATCCTCCGGGGGCAAATCCGAATAATAGCCCATCTATGGAAGGCCTTGAACCGACCGTCCTGGCAAATCAATCCGGGGATGCTTATAACGCGCATATACAAGATCCGTATAATGGCGGACAACAATACGGAAGTGGCTCCTCATATGCACCACCGCCGCCCTCTTATCAGCAGGGACCGCCTCCCTATGGCAGTACGCCGCAGGGACCGGGAGGCTTTTATGCTCCTCCTCCGCGTCCTCCAAAGAAGAATACAGGACTGATTATCGGCGTGATTGTGGCGGTGCTGGTTGTGATCGCGGCCTGTGGCGGCCTGGGTGCCTGGGCGCTTTCTCTGGGGCGGGATACAAAAACGGCGGATAGTGATCCGACACCGACGACCGAGCCAACCCAGGCGCCAACGTCAACAATTGAGATACCAACGGTAACGCTTCCGCCTTCACCGACATCTGATAGTGGTGATAACGGTGACACTCCCTCTGGAAAGCCCATTTCACCAACTGCGGCGGCGATCATTTTGAATGCACAGACTGCCAGCGCTATTGATGAGGAATCGGCCAAGCCAACGAAAACAACATCGACCTTTAAGCTGAACAGCGATGTGTATATCACCTTTGACCTGAATGCTTCAAAGTCTGGCCTGAACTTCAAGCAAGGGGATACTGCCTATATCGGTGTTGTCTATTACCTTGAAGGCGTGAAACAGAACGCTAAAGCGGATCCCTTAAAGATCGATTCATCAACCTACACAGCACCGGGTGGCTACTTTGGCATCACGTATAAGCTCCCAGGTGAGGGCGCGGCAGAACTGTACTGGTGCCGTTCGTCCAGTTGTAGTGATGGTGAGCTGGCTCAGGTTGTGCATTTCACCGTAACAGCATAACAGTCGCATGGCCACTTCGAAACGCGCCTGACTAACTTGAACATTGTTGGATCATCTCCCTCCTGGATGAGGGAGATGATTTTTTTTCGGTCAAGTGGCGAAAAAGTTGTTAGAATAGAGAGCAGATAGTTGTTATTTTTGGTCTGTATGAAGGAGCACATGATGCAGACACTTTTGGGTATTGACCTCGGTACAACAGGGGTGAAGGCTGCTCTTTTTGCCGTAGAGGATGGTCGTGTGCTGGCGGACGCATTTGTTGATTATCCTCTCTATCACCCGGCTCCCGGATGGGCGGAGCAACAACCGGAAGAGTGGTGGCAGGCAACGATAGCCGCGATCAAGGCCTGTCTGGTGAAGGGCGCTCGGCAACAATTACAGGTGTGTGGAGTAGGGCTTTCCGGTCAAATGCATGGGGTGGTTCTGCTGGACGAACAGCAGCAGGTGCTGCGACCCTGTATTATCTGGGCCGATCAGCGCAGCGATGCACAGTGTCGCTGGATGACGGAGCGAGTCGGCGCGAAACAACTGATAGAGTACACATCAAATCCTGCGCTGACCGGTTTTTCGGCTCCCAAACTACTCTGGGTACGTGAGCATGAACCGGAGCTCTTCGCACGGGCACGTACTATGCTCTTGCCGAAAGATTACATCCGCTATCGCCTGACCGGGCGCATCGCGATGGAGATCTCCGATGCAGCCGGGACCTGCCTGCTGGATGTCAGGTGTGGTGTCTGGTCCCAGGAGGTGCTACAGGCGCTTGAACTGGACCCCGCCTTGCTTCCTCAGGTGGTGCCTGCCGATACAGCTTGTGGGACCATCAGTGAAGAAGTGGCGGCGCTCACAGGCTTACCCTCAGGAATCCCGGTAGCTGGCGGCGGTGCTGACAATGCCTGTGGAGCTGTGGGCAATGGGGTTGTTTCTCCAGGGCTGGCTCTGGTCTCGGTCGGAACAAGCGGTATTGTGCTTGCGCATGCCGAGACCCCGCAGGTTGATACTTCCGGGCCCGTGCCGAGGGTGCATACGTTTAATCATGCGGTTCCCGGGGCCTGGTATCTGATGGGAGTCACTCAAGGTGCAGGGCTCTCGCTTCGTTGGGTGCGTGACAATATTGGCTTGCCGGAGCGAGCGCTTGAACGCTGGACCGGCGTCGATGCATATGAAACCCTCTCCCAGGAGGCAGAGAGCGTGCCGCCCGGTTGTGATGGCTTGCTGTTTCTTCCTTATTTGCAGGGTGAGCGCACCCCCCATCTTGACGCCTACGCGCGCGGTGGCTGGATTGGCCTGACTGCAAGCCATGACAGGCGCTATCTGATCCGGTCGGTACTCGAAGGGGTCGCATTCAGCCTGAAAGATTGCTTCTCGATTATCCAGGAACAGGGATTGACGCTGGAACAGGTTCGGGCAACGGGTGGCGGTGCGAAAAGCCCGCTCTGGCGTCAGATCATCGCCGATGTGCTTGGTGTTGAACTGGTCACGACCAATGCGACCGAGGGGCCTGCTTTTGGGGCTGCACTGTTGGCTGGTGTCGCGGCCGGGGTCTATGCCTCTGTGGTAGAGGCCTGCGAGCGGACTGTGCGTGTGGTTGAGCATACAGAGCCGCAACGTGCCGCGGTATACGAGCAGGCGTATGGAATCTATCGTGCTCTCTATCCGGCGTTAAAGCCAATTATCAGTAAGCCTGTCTCTTTCTAAGTGAGAAAACGAAGGAGGCTCCTTTAGCTTGCAAAGGAGCCTCCTTCGTGCGTGTATTTAGATATTCTGATTTAGGATGTCGTTATTATTGTGGCCCAGAGCGCACCCAGGAACAGGATATTGAGAATAGCTAAACCAATACCAATCAGGGAGCAGACAAGACCTGTGACTGCATTGCCTTTCTGACGTGAAGACATCGCAATACCTGATAGAATCGCGCCAAGCACACAGAATGGTAGACCTGCCCACCCGGCGCAGAGGGAGAACACCAGCCCGATAATACCAAATACCAGACCGGCTGTGGCAAGGCCATTTGATTGTCTGGGAGGAGCCACGTAAATAGGAGCAGCCTGGGCCTGTGATTGCGCCTGCGAATGTACGTTCTGCACCACGATATTGATTGGCTGTGGTCCCGGCGGTGGCGGAGTCGGCTGCTGATAAGGATTTTGATATGCTGGCGGATTTTGTGGCTGATATGGATCAGTATAGTTTGTTGGTGGATATGCTGGCGGTTGTCCCTCCTGAGGCCAGGAATGAGGAACAGACGGTTGTCCCTCATAAGGGCGTTCAGGATATTGCCCATAAGGATTATAGTTGCTACCCATATTTTTTCCCCTCTGTATAGCAAAAAAAGCTTGAAAGAGAATGATTGCAGCTTGCTCCCCGCTGAGAGGGTGCTTCTTCTGGCTCTTGACTCTGACCTTCTGCTATTGAATATGCGTAATCCTCAACAGCAACCCGGCAGTTACATGGTGAGTATACTTGATTTTGGGATCTGAGGCAATGAATTGTCTCACACTTCAAGCGCTGCTTTCGTGAAAATGTGTTGGTATAAGCTGGTAGAAGATGGGGAAAGAAGCAAAAATATGGTGTAAGAGCAAGAGAAAAAAGCAGGCCTGCCACAGCATGCCAGGCCTGCTCATACCGTTTTGTGATTTAAAACTGCTGATAATATTCCTGTAAATGAACAACCCTATGTTCCAGGCGGGATTGCTCGGCGGCAAAGGCCATCAGATGGCTCTGCACCGAGGTTGCGGCTGAGGTCAATCCCTCGACCTGCCCATCATTGCGCACCAGTTTAAGGAAGTCTCGCATGATTCCGCCATCACCACCACCGTGACCATAGTGACCTTTAGGCCTGCTCAGGTTGATCACTTGCTTGTGCCCGGTTGAGAAATCGGTAATCTCGATCTCGTTCTTGCCCATTGCGGCGCGAAGCTCACCTTTCGTTCCCATCAATTTGAGCGTGCGATCAACGTCGTTTGTAAAGGCGCTCATGGTAAAGACGGCTGTCACCTCGTTCGCAAATTCCAGATTGACGACCTGATGGTCAACCACATTGTTGTCACAGTGGTAGACGCAGCGACCATAGGGGCCCTCTTGCAGTGCCTTGATAACTCCTTCCCGGCTAGTATCGTTGGTAATCACGGAAACAGGCCAGCCTGTTTGGCCGGTCAGATAGAGTTTGGGCGCGTACCAGGGGCAGGTTTCCGCCACTGGACAGTTATCAAGACAGCGTTGCGGCGCTCCTTCGGGGGCGTTCTCCGGGCGGAAGTGCGTGAGGGTGCCAAAAGAGGAAATATGAACACAATCAGCGCCCGCCAGCCAGAGCAGGATATCCATATCATGGCAGGATTTTTGCAGGATCATCGGGCTGGAGAGATCCGAGTTGCGCCAGTTGCCGCGCACAAAGCTGTGCCCATAGTGCCAGTAGCCAACGTTCTCGTTATGCTGAATAGACATCAAGCGGCCAATAGCACCATCTTCAAGCAACTTTTTGATCGTTGCAAAAAAGTCGGTGTAACGCAAGACATGGCAGATAGAGAGGATACGATTGTGCTCGCGGGCACATCGCTCCATCTCGATGCACTCTGCTGGCTCAGGAGACATCGGCTTCTCTAGCAGGACGTGATAGCCGGCCTTGAGCGCTGCTATCGTTGGCTCAAAGTGCATGCGATCCTGTGTACAGATCAAAATTGCGTCGGCCAGTTGGGGTTGTGCAAGAAGGTCATGCCAATCAGTGAAACAGCGATCATCGGGAATGGAATATTGCTGCTTAAACTGCTCAAGTCGTACGGGATCCGGCTCAGCAACGGCCACAAATTCTGCTTCATGCGGATTTTCCAGGACGTAGGGGGCATAAGATAACATACCACGATGCCCGGCACCGAGGAGGGCAAGAGTGATCTTCTTCAAAACATTTCTCCTTCTTCGCCAGATTTGCGGGCTTTTCTGGAATAGCGGGGCTTGGCGCCAATGGTGGTCAGCAAGCTATAAGGCCAAATATAAAAATGGGTGTACGTCTTTGCATTGCTCCTGCCCTGCAAGAGTCGATGCAAACGTACACATGTATGAATAAAAGCGCCTTTATTATAACAAACTCTGCTTGCTTTGAATAGTACGCCCGCTTGCTTATGCCCTGATCAGGAAGGGGATACATTGGTTGGGAGGACAACTTGTTGATAATAGTTGCAAAGATCTGTGAGCACACACTTCTTGCAACGAGGACGCTCATAGACGCAGATACGCTGTCCATGACGTAGCAATCCTTTGTGAAAGTTGTAGATAACCTGGGCATCCTGAGGCAGCAGGGCCTGTAAGAGGGTGTGAGCTGCCTCTGCTGAGACCTTTTTTCCAATAAGCCCGAGTCGTATCGAGACACGATGCACGTGTACATCGACGGGGAGTGTTGGCTTGCGGCAACTGAAAAGCAAGACACAGGCATTGGTTTTAGGGCCTACCCCTTCAAGTTGACCAAGCCAGTTGGATGCAGCTTCCAGTGGCATATCACGCAGGAAATCCAGATTCAGCGAGCCTTTTTCTTCGGTGATGCGCCGCATAATCGCTTGCAGGCGGGGCGCTTTTTGTTCGGGCCAGTTGACATTAGAGATTACTGCCTCCACTTGCTCGGTGGGTGCATCGCGGACCGCTTCCCAGGAGCCAAACTGTTTGAGCAGGTTATCATAGGCGGCTGCCGTCTGTTCGTCACGAGTGCGGTGGGACAGAATGATATCAACCAGCATGCTCATGGGATCTTTGGTCGGCCAGGGCGCGACACCATAGAACTCGGTCAGGCGGTGCGTGACTTCTAAAGCTTTTTGGGATAGGGCGGCAATATCGTCTGTGGGATAGCCGTAGTCGGCGGGATTGCGTTGTATTTTTCGCTTCACTCTCTCGATCCTCCTTAGTTGGTATACGTTGTGGCGGTGCGGAGGAGTGACATCGGATAGCGATATGAAAACGGAAAAAGATGTACTGCATTACTATGGTGAGAAAAATCATTATTTCTGAGTACGTGAGAAAGTGAAAGGATAATATGATACTGGCGCAATGGTTTGTGTCACCGCTCACGCAAGCAATGGATACTTTCCTCTGGTTCGCCGAACAGATCCCGGATGAACGGCAACGCTGATACAAAAATGCCTGGAGAATAGAGTGTACAGCGGCAGGATTTTCCCCTCTTGTGCCAAAAACGCTTGTCTTATTGCAGAACTATCCGGGTTATCCGATACCTCGGGAAACGACCTGTAGCAGTCGCAGTATGGCAGCAGATGCAGGATCCAGAGAGTCGTTTTACTGATAGAGGCATAGCGTGGCTGCAAGCAAGGAGCGCTTGCCCATGAAGTGCTAAGGCGTGGGATCAGTTGAGGGAGCAGCTCAATTGGGGATCCATATCGCTTCACTGGTTGATGAGAAAGCCGCAATAGACACTGGACATATGCAACGGTCTGCTTCTGGGATATTGCTATCATACGTCAGCCATTGCATTGAAAAGCATGCAGGCAGCCATAGAGAGGCTGCCTGCACCACGCTTACCTGGTTGGCAGCCAGCGAGGAACGCTCTCTTTGTACTGACGATACTCGTCCCCGAACTGCTGCTCAAGCACTTTTTCCTCCTGATCGATGACGCCAATATTGATGAATTTGAGGACCACTGGCAGGAGGGCAAGCGGCCAGATGCGGTTGAGAAGGACAGAGAGCCCGATATAGAGCGCTGTCATGCCAACGTAGATAGGATTACGGCTCAGTCGATAGGGGCCCTCAACAACCAGGGTGGTTGTTGGCTCACTGTGTGCGGGTGATGTGTTCGCCTGACGCATGGCTTTTAACGAGAGTAGCCCGACCGCGCCTCCAACCCCGAGCAGGATGCCGCCAACGAAGGTGCGGGAACTTCGCGGAAAAAGCCGGAGCGGCAACCAGGAATCCAGATACATACCCAGGGCAAAAGCTCCACCATAGACGAGGGGTGGCGGCGCTAGAATTTCTCGTGTTTCCTTTTTCATAGGGCTCCTTTCACGATGTCCTGTGAAGATATCACTTCACAGGTGTGTTTTCCTTGTTGATGCCTTTCTCTTTAAGGTACGTTCTTCAGGAAAAAACGGTTTTCTCGTTCAGGGTTTAGCCCTTTTCTGGATCTTGCCAGTGCAACCAGAGCAGCGCGTTATAGAGCTGGGTTCTCCAGACGGACCAGGAGTGATAGCCTTTCTGCACGTCAAGGGTATAGGTGATGTGGTATTTCTTAAGTAATTGCACAAATTGCTGTGCATAGGTGTAATAAGGCTGATCTTTGGTCGCTGCACCAACATAGAAGCGGATATTCCAGGCCTCTTTTTTGTTGGGCAGGATCAGTTGCGGGCTGTTTGCCTGCATTAACTTTTGATCCTTGTTCCAGATGTCTCCCTCTGCCTTATAGTAGCCTCCAAGCGTGATAACGGTGCCGAAGAGTTCAGGGTGATGTACCCCGATGTTGGTTGCTCCATAGCCGCCCATTGAAAGGCCTCCGATTGCTCTATGCTCACTATCAGCCTCTGTACGGTATTTGCTATCAACATAGGGGACCAGATCTTTGACAATAAAATCCTCCATGTTCTGATTGTGGGCTGTGTTGGCCCATTCGCTAGGAGGGCCCGGACGGCCATTCCCATCAGGGAAGACCATAATCAGGTTATGGATCTGGCCCAGATTGATAAGCGTATTAGCCGATTCGACGGCGCTTCCTGCCTGAATCCAGTCTATCTGTCGTCCGGGCGCTCCGTGAAGCAGGTAGAGGACCGGATAGGAGAGTTGAGCCCCTTCCTTTGTGTAGTAGGAAGGCGGCAGGTAGATCATAAATGTGCGGCGCTGCCCTTGAAGCGACTTACTGATGACCGAATCTTGAAGTACAGTTCCGGCAACGGCAGATCCCTCGCCTCCTTTCCCTGTCTGTGGGGGTTTATGCAGTCCGACGTCTGGCGCGAAAAGGAAAAGCGAAACCGATTGGCTGGAAAGGTAGATCAGGAGCACCAGGAAGAGCACTGCCGTCCATTTCCCGAGCAGAGAGAGTGCCGGATGCGTCTGTTGTGCGGCTCGAAGCTCGATCTGTTTGTGTCTGCGCTCCTCCCAGTTTCGCGCCCATTGTATGTCCCGCTTTTGGGCCTGCTCAATCCCGAAGTTGTAGACCCGTTTGGCAAGCGTGTAGCAGGGATCAAGGAGTACCTCGCCGACCACCTGACCGACGGCGGAGCCAATAAAGGCGCTGAGGAGAGCAAGGGCGCTCATAATAAGTGCGGTCTGGATAAATGCCTGCTGATCGAGCGGTAAGAGGTGCCCGCCCGGGTCTCGTTGGGGTTGAAGCTGTTCCTGAAGAAAGGGAATCAGGTAGCTCTGGGCAAACACAAGGCCTGAACCGAGGATTGCGCCACCTTTGCGCCTGAAGAGAATAGTCGCAAGCAGTCCACTCAATGCGGTGAGCGCTAGCATCGCTGTCAGCAGAGACCGTTGCGGATCAAGGCCGACAGTCAATAGCGCCGTGATAATACGATCCTGAAAGTGATACGTCACCAGAAGAGAGCCTAGCAGGAGCGCCAGCAAGAATGTGAGTGTCTGTGGCACTATGAGCAAAAGTTTTCGCATACATATTTTGTCCTGTAATGAAGCTTGTGGTAGAGAGTTCATCCTGTGGTTCAGAGCATACGCTTTTTTGCGCTGAAATGAATGCCCCCGCAGGAGGTAATCACACCCCTCTTGAGAGGGGGTCTGTTCTGTGCCTGTGAACCGCTGAGAGGGCTCCGCATCCACTTGAGAAGGGCATTGAAACGATAAGGCTCTGCAATACTCCTGTGGGGGCGGAAACCCCCCTTCAGAGGCATTACAGAAGAAAGAACACATGCTACTCTTCTGGTACGGAACGAAAACGACGTTCCCTATGAACGTGAATTGAAGAGATATCACGGCTTGCAGCTTGGTGCAGTTGCCTTATAGATATTCTGATACTCTGATGTTAGTTGGTGATACGAGGTATGCAAAAATGTATGAGATGCAACATAGTCAACCGCTCATTCCTTCTTTTATGGCTCCTTCCTCGGTGCTGACTTTACCGGAGCGAACACGCTCAACCAGCCTCGACGAAAAAGGACGTGCTTATGTATTAACATGCGCTTATGGATATAACTCTATTGTGTATTTTGGTCTGCGTCGCGAGAAGCAGTGTTTCTTTTCTCCTTCGGGGCTGGCATATATCAGTTATGCAGTTGAAAAGGTAGCTTTCGCGAAAGTCGCGATTGTAGTTGGTGATCCTGTCGGGCCGCTAGATGAGATTCCTGCTGTGTTGAATGCCTTTCACTCATACTGCCATGAACGTGGATGGTTGCTCGCTTTCTGGCAGGCGCGGGCTGAACTGGTGCCGCTCTATCGGCGGGCCGGGATGCGTTGTCTGAAGATTGGTGAAGATGCTGTTTTGCAGCTTGACAAATTTACCTTGAAGGGGGGCGCAATCGCGAATGTGCGCACCTCGCGACGACGGGCGGAGAAAGAGGGCGTGTATGTACGCTTTTATCAGGGGAGCATTATTGAGGAGCACTACCTTGACCAGGTGAAAAGTATCTCTCAGTGCTGGCTTGAGCACAAGGGTGGTCATGAAATGGGGTTCAGCATGGGGCATCTGGAGGCTGCTTTACATGATCCCGAGCAGGTACTTGCGCTGGCAATTGACCAGAAGGACAAAGTGCATGGCTTCGTCTCGTTTGTGCCCATTTACGGACGCAATGGGTGGGGGCTGGATCTGATGCGGCGCGCTGATGATATGATCCCCGGTACGATGGAGCTCCTGATTACGGCTGCGATCGAGCATTTCAGAGAGCGGGGGGCAAAGATGATGAGCCTGGGTTTAGCACCTCTGTGCAATATGAGTGGTGAGGAGAAGACCCGGCTTGAGCGCTGGATTGATGCTTTGGTGACGCGCTATGGAAATCTGGGGCATGCTCGTTCCCTTGTCTCTTTTAAGAAGAAGTTCCACCCTATCTGGGAGAGCCGCTATCTGGTGTTCCCGCATCGGCGACAACTTCCCTATATTGGCTATGCCTTGCAGAAAATTCATGAGCGGGATGAATAGATTTCATATAGCATTCTTTATGCTATACTGAAAGGAAAACTGGTACAGGCGATTTGAGTGCCCTTTGCTTTTCCTTAATTAAAGAAGTGCTGTATGATACATACCAGGATGCAACAGTTGACCCGCCATTTTGCAGCCCTTCTTGGGCGTCTGCAATGGAAATTGACGCTCTCATATGCGTTGACTACAACGATAACCCTGCTGATCTTTGAGGTGCTCGGTATCCTCATTATTGGCGGACTACTGATTAATCGGTATCCGCAATTATTGGAGAATGATCTTAAAAAGAGTGCAGAGGTGATGAAGGGGTATCCTCCGGGCGCATTTGTCTACCCGCAACGCCATATTAATTTGAACGAAACACTGGCAAATATCAACAAGAGTTATCAACGTCCTTATATTAATCCCGGCACCGATGTCAGCGTGTCACTGGTCGTCGAGCCAGGTGTTACCGCGCTGATTGATCCCGGAGGCCGTGTGCTGGCGACCAGTGATGTTGAAGGCAAGTTAGGTGTACAGCAAGGAAGCTCTATTCAACATTATCTTCCTTCGGGTGGAATGGCAATCTTCTTAACGGCATTAAATGGGCATACTCTGGCCAATTATGTAACCGTGGAGGGATCTGATGAGGTTATTCTTGCGGCAACGCCGGTTCTGAACAAATATCACAAGGTAGTTGCTGTGCTCTTAACACAACAGGCAATCCCATCCCTGGGGAAGGTGCTTTATACCATGATACCGCTGATTGGGCCCAGTCTGATTCTCGCCACGATTATGGCGGTTCTGGGTGGTTGTGTGGTTGGTTTCTTTGTGTCGCGCTGGTTTACCTCCCGGTTTCAGAAGATGCAGGGGATCTCGGCCCGATGGAGTCGGGGAGATTTTTCGCATTTCATCAAGGATAAGGCCAATGACGAGATAGGTCAGCTCTCTTTGCAGTTGAATTCAATGGCCCGGCAGCTCGATGAGCTGCTTCACACCCGACAGCGGATCGCCACGCTTGAGGAGCGTAACCGTCTGGCGCGCGATCTGCATGATAGCATCAAACAGCAACTGTTCGCCATTTCAATGCAGATTGCCAGTGCTCAAACCTTGATTGAGAGTGACGTTGCGCAGACAAAAGAGCGGCTCAACGATGTGGATAGGCTGGTGAATCAGTCACAACAGGAACTCGAGACACTGATCTATCAGCTTCGTCCGGTTCCTCTGGCAGAAAAGAAACTGGTTGATGCCTTGCGCGAGTACAGTGAGCGTTGGGCCGGTCAGCATAAGATCCGCGTGGAGCTCTCGTTTGAGGATGAGATTGCGCTGCCCCTGCTCGCTGAGGAAACATTCTTCCGTATTGCACAGGAAGCGCTTGCCAATGTATGGAGACATAGCAAGGCAACGCGTGTGCTGATTCGACTGTTCTGTGAGCAGGATGAAGCGATTATGGAGATCAGTGATAATGGCAAGGGCTTCCATGTGAAAGATTTACCTAAGCGCGGAATTGGTTTGTACTCAATGCAGGAGCGTGTCGAGGCGATTGGCGGGCATTTTGTGCTAAAAAGTAGCCCGGGAAAGGGAACGACGATCAGGGTGGCAGTTAAGCTGGTGAAAAGTTCGCTTATCCCGGGAAGCCTGTAGTGCTGGAGAAAGGAGGGCCACATCCTGCTTGTCGTGCGGGATGCGGGTTTGATATGGCAGAACAGAATGTTGAATCCATCAGGGTGATGCTGGTTGATGATCATAGTATTGTGCGTCAGGGGATACGAGTTTTTCTCGATGCGCAGGCTGATATTGACGTGGTAGGTGAGGCTGAGTCTGGCGAAGAGGCGCTCAGGCAGGTGGTCGACCTTGTGCCCGACGTCGTGTTGATGGATCTGGCAATGCCGGGGATGAATGGTGTTGAGGTGACACGACAGGTAAAGCGGCTGAGCCCTCATTCTCAGATTGTCGTGTTAACCTCGTATCATGATGATGAATACATTTTCCCTGCATTACGAGCGGGAGCGCTCTCGTATATTCTCAAAAATGTGAATGCACGCGAGCTGGCTGATGCTGTCCGTAAGGCGGCGAAGGGTGAATCCGTTCTTCATCCTCGGGTGGCGGCGCGTGTGGTGCAGGAAGTGCGCGGTGAACGCAATGGTGCTCCCAATCTCTTTACCGAACTGAGCGAGCGTGAGCTTGAGGTGTTGCGCCTGATAGCAAATGGCTATTCAAATGCTCAGATTGCCGCTGAGCTTGTCATTAGTGAGCAAACGGTGAAGGGCCATGTCAGCAATATTCTGAGTAAATTGCATATAGCCGATAGAACACAGGCGGCTGTCTGTGCATGGCAGCAGGGCCTTGTGCGTCGCGCTGATGAATAGCGGATGCAAGGCCAGCGAGTCGTAACGTTTTTTCCCTCCGAGCCGTGAAGGAAGTAGCCGCTTACTGTTTCCAGAAATGCAGATGGAGGGTTCCTATGGCCACAAAGGTAGTGCCTGCTCTGGTGCAAGAGAAGTTAGAAGCGTTTGAGCATCTCTTGCCTGAATTTGAGACATGTTTCCGGTTCGTACAAGATGTGCACGGTCAGAAACGCTTTTCCACGTGTTCGGTCTCGGATGTGGTCTTTTATCTTCACGCCCGCTGGATCTGCGACTGTAAAGGATACTTGTTGAGTGTGCCACGTACGACAAAGATGTATGAAGGGAAGCTTTGTCTTGAGCTGCTGCGCGATTGGCAGCTCAAGGAGGATACGGCATCGGTCGTTGATTTCTTACAGCGCCGGCTTGATCTGATGCCGTTCGCTGAATTGACCAGGCAGATTCATGAAGTGCAATGTCGGCAGGGAGAACATGGACTTGGAGAGCGGCTATTTCACGGTCGCCTGGTTTTGCTAAATCGCTGTATGAATTTGATGCAGGCGCTTGAGACGCTTTTTACCCTTCCAGAGCCCGAGCTATTGCAACAGGTACGACAGGCCTGTGAGCGCTATGGCCATACACCGGAACAGATCGAACAGCAACTGGCACAGATGGAGTCTCCTCTGTTTGCCTTTGTGCCTCATCAGGTGCTTGCGCAGCAAAATATGATGGTGATGAATCGTCTGGGAACGGAGATCATGTCGCGGGGCTCTGATCTCCCGGGGCAGCGTTCATGGCGTGTGTTGCCCGCTCAGGAGCCGCTCACACCCTTTGCCGAGCATCTGTTTCCTGCCTATCAAGAACTGGTGGCTCCCTATCATAATAACATCATGGAACACCATTTCGCTGATCCTCTTGAGCGTCAGGCCTCACAATAAGTCTCCCGGGCTCTCATTGCATCTCTGCTTGAGGGCGAGTATCATCTTAATAGAAAGGGAAAGGCCTATCTGTGAGCCTTTCCCTTACCCTTGATTCAAGGAGACTGGGAGATGAAATCGTATACCAGATATCTTACCTTTCATACTCGCAAGCGCAAAGAGATTGTGCCCATTACTGAGAAGGTAGAACAGATTATTCGGGAAAGCGGTGTGCGGGAGGGGCTGGCGCTGGTATCGGCAATGCATATTACTGCGGCGGTGATTGTACAGGACTATGAGTCAGGGCTATGGCAGGATATGCTCGATTGGGCGGAAGAGGTTGCGCCAGAAAAGCCTGATTATCGACATCACCGCACAGGAGAAGACAACGGCGATGCCCATTTAAAAAACCTGCTCTTTCACCATCAGGTCGTTATACCGATTACTGACGGGCAGTTCGATTCTGGCCCCTGGCAGCAGATTTTTTACGTCGAGTTTGATGGGCAACGTGATAAGCGTGTCATTGTGAAAGTGATTGGCGAATAAGTCAGAGAATGGGGGAAAGCATGTTACGAACCTTTACCGTTTCGACGCACAAGAAAGATCAGGTCGTTGATATTACTGATACTGTAGAGCAATATTTGCGTGAGGCCGAAAAGACAGAGGGCCTCTGCTCGCTCTTTGTGGCACACACAACCTGCTCGATTACCACGGCAGACCTTGACCCCGGAACCGATCTGGATTTGCTGGATGCGCTCCGCCATATGCAACCAAATCTGCGCTATCGTCATCCGCATAATCCGGCCCACGCACCCGATCATATCCTTTCTTCGATCATCGGTTCGTCGCTGGTAATACCCTATCAACAGTCGCGGCTGATGCTTGGCGTGTGGCAGCGCGTGATTCTGGTTGAGCTGGATGGACCGCGCGAGCGTACCCTGCATCTCTCGACATTCTAATTCTTGCCACTTCTGACGGTCGCTTCGTTTCACTGTCTGGAAGCGGCCTTTTTTCTGTTGCTCATGCCTTATCTATGAGACAATGTTAAAACCTGTAAGTCGTGTTCGGGACTTTGGTCAGGTACAAAAGCTACTTATTCTACCCTTGTTTTTCAAAAAAATGTCTGGTATACTTGCCCAAAAGGATAGTGTATTTCTCACACATTCCCTTTTCTTTTTTGTCCGGCAAGTAAGTGTACAAATTACACTTATTCAAAGGAGAATAAGAATGCGAACCCAGAAGAACCAACCATTTGATGTTGTCATCATTGGTGGTGGCATTGCCGGGCTGTCGCTGGCTTTACGGCTCCCGGAGACGGTGCGTGTGGCACTGTTAACGAAGGGCAAGGCTGGCGAGAGTAATACGCGCTATGCCCAGGGGGGAATTGCTGTTGCACTTGGTGAAGATGATACCCCGGAACTTCACCTTCAGGACACGCTTGCAGCCGGGGCCGGGCTCTGCGACGAGGCAGCAGTACGAACGCTGGTAGAACAGGGACCAGCAGCGGTCCGATGGCTGATTCAGATGGGAGTTCAGTTTGATAAGGCGCAGCCGGGCGATCTCCATGTTACGGCTGATGGTCTCTTGCTTGGCCGTGAGGGGGCTCATTGCCGCTGGCGTGTATTGCATGCCGGAGGGGATGCGACAGGGGCCGAGATCGAGCGAGCCTTGCTTGTTGCATTGCATGAGCGCACCTCAATCGTTGTGTATGAAGAAACCTATGTTTCAGAGCTTTTGATGCAAGCTGGAATTTGTACAGGGATTCGCGCGCTCGATCGTGCCGGGAACTCCTTTACCCTTTCCTCACGTTTTACCGTGCTTGCCAGTGGGGGAGCTGGTGGGCTCTGGCTTCATACATCGAATCCCGGGGGCGCTACATCTGATGGGATTGCGCTGGCCTGGCGAGCCGGAGCAGCCCTTACGGATCTGGAATTTATGCAGTTCCATCCAACCGTTATGGCTATCCAGGGTGCTTCTCATCTGATTTCCGAGGCAGTACGTGGCGAGGGCGCCTATTTGCGCAACCACGCCGGAGAGCGCTTTATGTTGCGCTACAGTCAACAAGCTGAGCTGGCGCCGCGTGATGTGGTCGCACGAGCAATTCTCAAAGAAATGGTAATCGAAGAAGTTGCGCATCAATATCTTGATCTGCGCCATCTCCCTGCACAAAAAATGCACGCACGTTTCCCGACAATCTCCACAATCTGTTCACACTATGGGCTTGATCTGGCTCAGGATCTTATCCCGGTGGCTCCTGCCGCGCATTATTGTATGGGTGGCGTGATGGTAGATACAGTGGGAAGAACGACGGTGCCGGGCCTATATGCGGTAGGGGAAGTGGCCTGTACCGGCGTGCACGGAGCCAATCGGCTGGCAAGTAATTCCTTGCTTGAAGGCCTCGTCTTCGGGATACAGGCAGCCTGTCATCTGGTTGAGCAGCTCAAAGCGGGAACGTGCCTACCGGCTCCCGAGGCGTATTCTTTGCGTGACTCGGCGCAGATGATCGAATATGAAGAGGATATACCAGCTTCAGGAGAAGAGGCGCTATCGATATCACAGATCAGGCAAGCGCTGCGCCAGACGATGTGGCGTTCGGTGTCGCTTTCCCGAGATGCGGAAGGCCTGACGGCAGCCTTGCAGCAGGTAAGAAGTTTGAAGGCCAGTCTCCCGGAACAGCGCTCGCGCGAAGAGCAGGAGACCGCGAATATGTTACAGGTCGCGGAACTGGTGATTGTCGCGGCTCTGACCAGATGGGAGAGTCGAGGAAGTCACTGGCGAAGTGACTTCCCGACCACGGACGAACGACTGAAGCAACGCCATTTCGCGTTTCAGCGTCGCCTGAGTGGCTCATCTGATCAAGAAAATAGGGAGAGCGCTTCTCTTCTCATCAGGTAGTGTGTATCCATGAAAAGAAAGTATAAGGGGTGTATGAATAGTGCTTTTACCGATATCATCAAACGAACACTTGAAGAGGATGGCGCATATTACGATATCACGACATTAAGTACCGTTCCCGGGACACAGCAGGCACAGGCGGCGATAATCGCGCGGCGGGCGGGCGTGATTGCCGGATTGGAAGTCGCGGCTCAGGCGTTTACGCTGTTTGATGCTCGCATTACGGTGACCTTGCTGGTTCAGGATGGCGCGACCGTCAAGCCTGATGAGCGCCTTGCAACGATCAGTGGTCCCGCACGTTCCATCTTGAGTGCTGAACGAACGGCTCTCAACTTTCTGGGGCATCTTTCAGGTATCGCTACTCTGACAGCGCACTGCGTCAGTGCAATCGAGGGTACAGGAGCGCATATTCTGGATACCCGTAAGACGATGCCCGGGCTGCGGATGCTTGAGAAGCAGGCGGTGCGACTTGGCGGGGGGCAGAATCATCGTTTTGGGCTGGACGATGGCATTCTGATCAAAGACAATCATATTAAGGCAGCGGGCGGGATCACCCAGGCGGTCGAGGCCGCGCGACGTATGGCCCCGCATCTATTCAAGGTCGAGGTAGAGTGTGAGACGCTTGAGCAGGTGCAGGAGGCCCTGGAGGCAAGGGCTGACGTCATCATGCTGGATAATATGAGTGTTGAGGTGATGCAAGCGGCCGTTACCTCTATTCGTGAGCAGAACCCACAGGTCTTGATTGAGGCCTCCGGGAGCATCGGAACTGATGAGAAGCGCCTGAAAGCGGTAGCCTCAACCGGGGTTGACTTTATCTCTCTAGGAGCAATCACGCACTCGGCTCCACAATTTGATATCTCACTGGAATTTGCTTGATCGGCTGCAAGCATCGTGAAAGGAGACAGAGAATCAATGGCTATCAATACACAATGTGCAGAGAGCCAGGAAGCACGCATTCTTCCCTTGCTTACACCAAAAACACGGGCAAAGCATGACCTTTCAAAGCGCGTTGATATCATTCCAACATTCTATGCGGAGATGGAGCCGGAGGAGATTCATCGTCGGATTGCGGCTGCAAAGGAGGCACTTGGTTCGCGGCTGGTGATTCTGGGACACCACTATCAGCGCGATGAGATCATTCAATATGCAGATTATCGCGGCGACTCGTTCAAGCTGGCTCAGCTTGCAGCAGGGCGTCCAGAAGCGGATTACATTGTGTTCTGTGGCGTTCACTTCATGGCCGAAAGCGCCGATATTCTCAGCGCGGCTCATCAGAAAGTGGTGCTACCAAACCCGGCGGCGGGCTGTTCTATGGCTGATATGGCAAATATTGCCGAAGTAGAAGAATGTTGGGAGACGCTGCATGAGCTGCTTGGTGAGGATGCAAGTATTATCCCCGTCACCTACATGAACTCGGCGGCGAACTTGAAGGCGTTCTGTGGCCGAAATGGTGGTATTGTCTGCACATCATCGAATGCTCCAGCGGTAATGAGGTGGGCCTTCTCCCAGGGGAAGCGCGTCCTGTTCTTCCCTGATGAGCACCTGGGACGCAACACGGCCCTCAAGTATGGCATTCCTGAAGAACATATGGCCGTCTGGAATCCGAAAGATCCCTTTGCTGCTGCTGATGCGGAAGAGGCTTTTGAACGAGCGCAGATCATTCTGTGGAAGGGTTTTTGCTCGACCCATATGCGTTTCAGCCTGCAACAGATTGAGAAAGCGCGTGCCGAGTATCCCGATGTGAAAATTCTGGTCCATCCAGAGTGCAGGCGCGAAGTCGTTGAGGCTGCTGATCTCTACGGCTCAACAGAATATATTATCCAGCAGGTGGAGAACGCCCCGGCGGGGACACGATGGGGGATCGGCACCGAGATCAATCTGGTGCACCGCCTGGCAAAAGAGCACCCTGAGCAGTTTATCTTTTGTCTGGACCCGGTGGTCTGTCCTTGCTCGACCATGTATCGGATTCACCCTGCCTACCTGGCCTGGGTGCTGGAGGCGCTGGTCAACGACGAGGTGATCAATCAGGTCAGCGTCGATGAGACAACCGCTCATTGGGCGCGTGTGGCGCTTGAACGCATGCTGGCAATGAAGGGATAAGAGTTGCCAGAACTGTCAGAATGCGTTACTGTAGTACTGGCCGTGCGAACGCTGTTTGTTCCACGGGCAGTACTGTCTACTGTGTTTTGTAGTAGAAGGAGAAGCGCATGACAACAAACGAGGTTCAGGAACTGCGAGAGGGGCAGCCTGCCCCTGATTTTACCGTTCCTGCTATCGGACCTGATACAATCGTCAAGAATGGACAGGTACATCTGGCGGATCTTAAGGGGCGCGTGGTAGTGCTCTATTTTTATCCGAAGGATGATACCCCTGGCTGTACGGCTGAGGCGTGTGCTTTCCGTGATGCCAATCAGGAAATGCAGCAGCGGGGCGTCGCTGTGCTCGGTGTCAGCACCGACTCACTGGCCTCTCATCAAAAGTTCGCCGAGAAATATGGCCTGCCTTTTACCTTGCTTGCCGATACCGATAAAGTCGTCGCTCAGGCATACAATGTCTACAAGGAAAAAAGCATGTTCGGCAAGAAATATATGGGTGTTGAGCGTGCGACCTTCCTGATCGACAAAGAAGGCGTTATCCGCAAGATCTGGCCGAAGGTCAAGCCGGATGGGCATGCCGCTCAGGTTTTACAGACGATCGAAGCCTTGAACCTCTAATGATACAAAGAAAGAAGAGCATGGCTGGACATTATCCAGCCGTGTTCTTGCTTTCAGTGCGCGTGATCTTCAGGTCATTCCATGTAACTTCAAAATGATACCGTTTTCCCTCCTGAAAGAAATCAGCAATCGAACGAGCCGCTAACTGGCTGATAAGCAGCGCGAATGGGCGGGTCAATGGGTAGTCGCATGGATCGCCGGGCGTGTCCCGTGGCACGATATAATCCGGCTCCCAGATCCCGGAACCATAAAGTCCGTCACCACTGAAGCCGATATGCAGGCAGGGAATGTGCAGCGAACGAGCCATATCGCTGATGGCCTGCCGCCCCTGACGATTATCAAATGCGTCGATGATAACGGTGCTGTCTTTGAGCTGCTGTGTTGCGTTCTTCCTGGTGAGCTCGATTACAACAGGTTCCAGTTTGGTCTGAATAGCCCGATAGAGTGTGTTCGCCAGGGCGCGGGCTTTGGGCGCCCCGACTTCCGCCCGACTGTATGGCTGCGTTGAAAGGTTGCGCATCTCGACGCGATCTTTATCGATCAGTTTGATGTTGGTAAAGCCCATTTTTGCGAGGGTTTCACAGAGATTGCCGCCCAGAGCGCCAGCGCCACAGATAGTAATGCGTTGCTCGACGAAGGGGGCAAGCGATGCATGCCGTTCCTCATGAAAAAACGGACTATTTGAATGAAGCTGTTGTGCCATAATGTGCCTGCTAATCCTCGTATTGTGCCCAATCCGGGCTTGTGCTAACAACATTGACCAGACTGGTTAGATCGAAGTCACGATCTCGGCCACTTAAACAGATACCACTTGAGATGACCTCAAGCCGACGGTTGACCACTGAGCGATAGCGGTAATGATTGTCCCGTTCGCTCCATTCAACAACCAGTTGTCCCCCGGGGATCTCACTGTAGCTGTGAAGCGTTGCATTGGCTTTCGCCAGGGCATGTTGTAGCTGCCCTTCCAGCGTGCTACGATGACGCTCCTGCTGAAGCCGCGCCAGACGTTGTGAGGCGGGCAGATGACGTAGCTGTTGGTGCAGCCGCAGCTCGAACTGTTCACGCTCCTGGCGCTCGTTTACCTCCAGTCGATGAATCTGCCAGAAGAGCAGGGCCAGCCTTTGACTTTGCGCCAGACCGGGCAGGAAATTTTTGACCTCGTCTTGTTGACTGGAGGCATCGCGGAGCCACTCAGCCTGTATTGGATCTGCCAGCAAATCCGGGCCCTCATACCAGAGCGTACGCCCATCAACGCGTACAAGTACGCGCTCAAAGCGGTCCGCGCCGTTGGTGGGATCACAGAGAAGGACGGGGTGTGGCTCAGGCGGCATTCCGAAGCGCTGGCGGGCATCGCTCTCATTGAACGGGATGGCCCACCACATCGATGGGTGTTGAATATCGGGCCAGAGGAGTATCATACGCAAGACAGGGAAGAGTTCCAGATAGGCGCCACGTTCCCAGGGTTGCGCTTCGCGTTGAAGTTCTGCCTCGCGCTCATTGCGTGGGCGGAAGCAGCCCCATCCGCTAAAAGAGCTCTTCTGGCGGAACTCATAGACCAGACCATTCAAGCGCGTACGAATGCGGCTTCCATGAATGACAGGAGCGATAATATCTCGTTGTAGTAGCGTCTGGCTCTCCTGTTGTAACCTTGCAATCAGGGCCCGGGGATCAATGCGTCGCTCATGAGCCATCGTGATGCTCCCTTTCTGTTCTCAAATTGGCTGTTTCGCCAGGCGGGATGGGCTGGTATTGGCTGTTGTCCTTGCATCGAAAATACAGTATATTCTTTGTTCTCGTTCTCATTATATTCAGCTTGAGTGGAGATGACAGGTATGCAACAGGACTGGCGGCGAGATCGCTATTGTATCAGCACAGATAAAACAAAACTTGATATTGCTTTTATCCATGCTTTTCTTTCCCATTCATATTGGGCGGAGGGCATTCCGCAAGAGATTGTTGAGCGTGCCATAGAGCATTCTCTGTGCTTTGGTATTTATGAAAATGAACAACAGATTGGCTTTGGACGCATAGTGACTGACTATGCTACATTTGCGTATATTAGCGACGTATTTATCAGCGAGCCGTATCGTGGAAGAGGCCTGAGCAAATGGTTAATCGAAGTGATGACCGCGCATCCACAGCTACAGGGCTTGCGTCGCTGGATGCTGATGACTCGGGATGCACATGGCCTTTATCAACAATTTGGCTTTACTGGCCCGAAAACGCCCGAGCGTATAATGGAGATTACCAATCCCGATATCTATCGACGCAAACAGGGAGAGCGGTAACGGACAGAAAAACAGTGTGGGGAAAAACTCGGTTCCCCACACCCGCTTCAGGCGACCTGAGCGCGGCTCGGTATCTCGTACTGCATAATCATCTCAACCTGCTCGGCTTTGCTTGGCATTGCCAGCAAGTTTAAGACGTTGGGCAGTGAGTAGTAGTCGCCGTTGAAGGTATAGCGAATGACCTCAATGCCATCTTCTATCAGGCCTTTATTGAAAAAATCATGTCCCCCGCCGTCCACCTGAAGAATGACTACCGATGGAGCTGCCTGCATTTGCTGCTTGTACTCTGCATAGGCCTTGCGGAAGTAAGGGGCAGTGTTCTCGCCCTCATCGGTAACAATCACGATGGTCTCCGCATAGAAGCGCTCTTTCGTCATCTTTGCCAGCGCTGAGCCGATAGACGTTGAACCGTTAGCTTTGATGAACTTGAACGCTTTCTCCCACTCGCTCATAGTTGGACGTGGCTGCTTTGATTGTACCTTGATCTCGATGGCAGTACTATCAAAGGCGTATACCTTAAATTCCGCGTTGATAACGGCGCTGATCAGAGCTGCAAGCTGCTTTGACACCTCAATGGCAGTCGTCATCGAGCTACTTTTATCGACAAACAGCGCGGTTGGTCGCTTAATCTCGACCGTCGCGGCAACGCGCTGGTCCGTCACTTTGGTCAGCTCTTTTTCGGTCTCCTCATCCAACTTTGCCGCCTCAATGGCCTTTTTCGCCTTAAGCGTGGAGACTCGTTTATCCGTTCGGGAATCCGCGATCTTCTGGTTGATGAGCTCCTTGACTTCCTGATGGTCCAGCGCCCCCTTACGCTTCAGCATCGCCATATTATTGATGACTTCCTGAGGCGTCATAGCATTAATGAGCGCGACCAGCAATGCGGGCGTGATATGGCGGAGAGCGCCAATCGCCGTCGTATACGGAATCTTGTTCTCGATGATAATGCTTGCCTGCTCTTCCGTTGTTTGTGCCTTCGCCAGTTGCTTCAATCCAGCAAGCGGGCTGTCCGCGGGCGGTTTCTCATCAAAGAGAATGGCCTGAGCGCGGGGACTCGGCTTGATGCGCAGGCTGGCATACAGATGCTTCAAGGCTGTGCGTGCCCGCAGCGCCGCGCCATCGAACTGTCTGGGGTTGGCCTCGCGGGTCCGCAGATAGTATGTGATCGCGTTTTTCAGTGAGCGCGGCACTTTCCCGATAACCTTTTTGGCGTGATCGAGGACGCGTGCGACTTCATATGGAGCCAGTTGTTGCAGCAGGACCCAGGCCGCCTCGCGGAATTCAGGGTACTCACTGGTTGCCAGGTGGGCAACAAACAAAATTTTGTGGTCACGTACCTCACCTTTGGCAAAGTACCAGGGAGCAAGATGGCCGTAAAAGAGGGGGTCTCGCTCCAACGCGCTGGTATGGATGGAAGCAAGCTCATCCAGCTTTCGGTGTGGTGTGGTGAGGAAGCTGTTGAGAACCTGAATGCGAACGTCCTGTTCAGCGGTGCGAATATCGCTCATGCGTTTTCCTTTCGTGAGAGTGCAGGGCACGGCTGATGCTCTATACAAGTTCCCGGGATAATCCGATATCTCGTCGGCTTATGGACTGCCTCTCCGGGCCGAAGCGTGTGAGTCGAAAGAGCTATTGTGTGCTGAGCTATAAGCCCTGAAAGGTGGACTTAGCAGGAGTCGAACCTGCGACCGTCGGATGAGTGCCCGATGCTCTACCAGTGTGTAAGCTCTATCGGTAAGGGCACGCCTCGGCTCGAACAAACAGTCCGGGGAAAGTGAAACGCGCGAGTTAGAAGAGCGATAGCAAAGTCTGATGCTCTCCCATTTGAGCTATGGCCGCACGATATGCGGCCAGCGGGACTCGAACCCGCAACCCTCAGATTAAAGTGTGTAAGCTCATTCCTGTAGGAGCGCGTTTCACTTTCGCATAGCTGACAGCTATCCGGGCTGAAGCGTGTGAGTCGAAAGAGCTTCAACGATGTTGTGATCGTGTAGATCAGCCGGGACTCGAACCCGAGTATTGAATTGTTCATTCAATACCTGCCAAAAGTGTGTAAGCTCAATCGGTAAGAACACGCCTCAGCTCGAATAGCGCCGCGCGTAGATATGTGCTGGATCCGGGCTGAAGTCGAGACGCACAAGTTGAAAGAGCTTTGAAAAACAAAAGCCAGTAAAGGGCTTTGCCTTTGACCACTCGGCCATATCCATAAAGGATAGTGGGATTCGAACCCACGGATGTGTATGTACGCTCAATCTGTGAGAGTGCGTCCCGGATTATTGTCTGTCTTTTTAACTATTATCCATAGAGTGCTTCTGGGCGCACAATGACTGCCTGATCGGTGCGGACAATCACATAGTCGTCCAGTATGTGGGTGGGTAAATCGAGGTAGTGAGTGACTGCCCGCTTGATCTCTTGATCTGTTGCCTGGTTACCCAGATGCAGCGCTGCCAGACTCAGTTCTTCGCTGCGACCATTAAAGCGAACATGCAAAAGGCGTTGTGTCATGCTGTCCTCCAATCACGCAGTCACTGTACCTGACATTTCACGAGATATTTGTTGTTTGTCAAGTAGTCTATATAGGTAACTATACAGAAAAGCCACCAGCTTTGTCAAGTGTTTTTGCGACATATTTTGCGCTCCTCGAAAAAAATGAGAGAAAGAGCGCCTCTCTTCTGCCGGTACTCTGTCTTGAGCAAAAGCGTGAAAGCTATCAACGAGATGCTATAATACATCTAAATTTACCCTGAAGCTATGAGGTATATCACAAATGCAACCTTTTGACGATATAAAGGCAAGAGCGATGCGTTTCCCGGAGGTTGACCTGACGAAGGGACGCAGTATCGCGTATTCGCGCAGTGTGACGCGTCGTATTATGGAACTGATCGACGGTAATTCACAGGGGAACGTGCATGGTGGGGTCATTATGCGTATGGTTGATGAGGCCGCCGCTATTGTGGCGATCAAACATAGTCAGCGACCCTGTGTGACGGCTCGTGTGGAGCGCTTTGACTTTGTGGCTCCCGCCTACATTGGCAATGTAGTAACGGTCGATTGCGCGTTAAACTACGTTGGACGAACCAGTATGGAGGTAGGCGTTGAGGTCACTGCTGAGGATCTGATGACCGGTGAGGTGCGAAAGATCGCAAGCAGCTATGTTATTTATGTCGCGCTCAATGAGCAAGGCAAGCCGACGCCTGTTCCACCGCTTGAACCTGCCGATGAGGAAGAGGCCGCTCGAATCGAGCGTGCTCGGATTCGGCGTCAGCATATGAAGCGCCTGGACGAAGAATTAGAGAAATTACATCCATAATTCTCTATTTTGTTGTGGCAGGGCACAGACCAAAAAGGGCCTGTGCCCTTTTCTTTTTTCCGCTTTTGCAAGGAGACCGGGTATTTCTTCTCTACAAAACCACAAAAAGGAGTTGTAGATTTTGTATGTATAAGAAACTGGTCTCTCTTTTGCTCAAGGAGCAACTATGTGCGTTTCTGGGAGTGTCTGCCCGGAAAGGAATCTATACAGCGGAACTGGTGGAACGGGTATGTCAACTGGTTGAAAGCGACCCGCAGGAGATGCAGCGGCTGCTCGCGATGTTTCCAATAGAGTTAGCCGTTGTGCCGGGCGAACTGGAGGAGCTCTTGCACTGTACGGC
>Ga0164243_10001609_pt1 | contig 38182 bp, 37 predicted proteins | sample OricompcompostOP_FD_108781 | JGI IMG/M metagenome (GOLD analysis project Ga0164243, IMG submission 108781) | Organic Plus compost microbial communities from Emeryville, California, USA - Original compost - Organic plus compost (OP) | ecosystem: Engineered > Solid waste > Mixed feedstock >... | reverse complement strand
GCTCGTGGACGCCATGCTCTGGCAGTCCGGCGCGTTCCGGGCCAACCAGGACGTCGACGACCGGGTGCTCGACTCCAACGACCTGGAGCGCGAGAAGGGCATCACGATCCTCGCCAAGAACACCGCGGTGCGGCACGGCGGGACGACCATCAACATCATCGACACCCCGGGTCACGCCGACTTCGGCGGTGAGGTCGAGCGCGGCCTGTCGATGGTCGACGGCGTGCTGCTGCTGGTGGACGCCAGCGAGGGACCGCTGCCGCAGACCCGCTTCGTGCTCCGCAAGGCGCTGGAGGCGCGGCTGCCGGTCATCCTCGTGGTGAACAAGGTCGACCGCTCCGACGCGCGCATCGCCGGCGTGGTGGACGAGACCTACGAACTGTTCCTCGACCTCGACGCCGACGAGGAGCAGATCGAGTTCCCGATCGTCTACGCCTCCGCCAAGGCCGGGCGCGCCTCGCTGGAGCGCCCCGCCGACGGCACGCTGCCGGACTCGGAGAACCTCGAGCCGCTGTTCAGCGTCATCCGCGAGACGATCCCGGCGCCGTCGTACGACCCGGACGCGCCGCTGCAGGCGCACGTCACCAACCTGGACGCGTCGTCCTACCTCGGCCGCATCGCGCTCTGCCGGGTGCACCACGGCACGATCCGCAAGGGCGAGCAGGTGGCCTGGTGCCGCCGCGACGGCAGCGTCGAGCGGGTCAAGATCACCGAGCTGCTGATGACCGAGGCGCTGGAGCGCAAGCCCGCCGAGCAGGCCGGGCCCGGGGACATCATCGCCATCGCGGGGATCCCGGAGATCATGATCGGTGAGACGCTCGCCGACCCGGAGCACGCCAACCCGCTGCCGCTGATCACCGTGGACGAGCCGGCGATCTCGATGACGATCGGCACCAACGCCTCGCCGATGGCCGGCAAGGAGAAGGGCACGAAGGTCACCGCGCGGCTGGTGAAGGACCGGCTGGACCGCGAGCTGGTCGGCAACGTCAGCCTGAAGGTGCTGCCCACCGAACGGCCGGACACCTGGGAGGTGCAGGGCCGCGGCGAGCTGGCGCTGGCGATCCTGGTGGAGACGATGCGCCGCGAGGGGTACGAGCTGACCGTCGGCAAGCCGCAGGTGGTCACCCGGGAGATCGACGGGAAGCGCTGCGAGCCCGTGGAGCGGCTGACGGTCGATGCGCCCGAGGAGTACCTCGGCGCGATCACCCAGCTGCTGGCCGTGCGCAAGGGCCGCATGGAGCAGATGACCAACCACGGCACCGGCTGGGTCCGGATGGAGTTCCTGGTGCCGGCGCGCGGGCTCATCGGCTTCCGGACGGAGTTCCTCACCGAGACGCGCGGCACGGGCCTGATCCACCACGTCTTCGAGGGCTACGAGCAGTGGTTCGGTGACCTCCGCACCCGGCCGACCGGCTCGCTGGTCGCCGACCGGGCCGGCGCGGCTACCGCGTACGCCATGTTCAACCTGCAGGAGCGCGGCGTGCTGTTCGTCGGCCCGACCACCGAGGTCTACGAGGGCATGATCGTCGGCGAGAACTCCCGCGCCGACGACATGGACGTGAACATCACCAAGGAGAAGAAGCTCACGAACGTGCGCTCGTCGACCGGTGAGGAGCTGGAGCGGCTGATCCCGCCCCGGGCGCTCAGCCTGGAGCAGGCCCTGGAGTTCTGCCGCGAGGACGAGTGCGTGGAGGTCACCCCGCCGCCGTCCGGCTGCGGAAGGTGGTGCTCGACGCGAAGGAGCGCGAGCGCACCCGCGCCCGCCGCTCCCGCGGCCAGGCCTGAGCGCTCTGCCATCGGATTCGTTCGTATGTTCGAATTCATGACGCGATCATACGCGCGCCGCCGGTTCGATGGATTTCGTTATCCACAGGCTGTCAACGCCACCACGCCCGCCGTCTCTGCGTAGCCACCTCCGCCGCCGGGCCGGTGAGTTCGGCCAGGTGGGGGCGCAGATGGCGGAGGTGTTCCTGCACCCACAGGGCGCAGGCGGCGCGGGGGGCGTCCGCCTCCGGGAGCTCGGGCGGGGCGAGCGGGCGTACGTCGCCGGAATCGTCTCGCGGCGGGCGGTCCAGCTGCGTGGCCAGGCGGTCGTACCAGGCGGTCAGGTCGACGGCCTGCTTCTCCAGGGCCGCGCTGTCCGGCTCGACGGCCGCGTTGCGGAGGCCCGCCAGGGAGAAGGCGGTGAGCCGCAGCCGGATGGTGCCGCCGACGAGGCGCCACAGGTCCTCGGCCGGCACCCGTTTGGCGCCCTGCTCGGCCAGGAAGCCGCGTAACGCGTCGTCCAGCCGGGTCGCGGCGGCCAGCGCCCCGGCGGCCTGGGGCGGGTCGTGCCGGACGCCCAGGGCCCAGCCCACCGCGTGCCCGAGGTACTCCGCGCCGTGACGGAACGCGTCGGCCAAGTCGTCGCCGACCACGCCGCCCGCGCCGCGCGGCCACAGCAGCGCGCCGGCGACCAGGCCGACCGCACAGCCGATCGCGACGTCCTCGATCCGTACGACGCCGATCGTCCAGCCGACCGGGACGATGATGTTGTAGAGCACCGAGATCGTGACGGTGAAGGCGGCCTGGCCGACGGTGAACGGCAGCGTGCCCGGGGCGTACGCGGCCACCAGCACCGCCGCCGGCAGCGCCGCCCACAGCGCGGACGGGCTCGTGCCGATCAGCAGCACGAGGCCCGCGCCGATGGCGAAGCCCGCCGCCGTGCCCAGCAGCGCGCGCAGCGCGGTGGCGCCGGTGGACGCCGCACTGGTGCGTAGTACGGACAGCGCGGCGAGCACCACCCAGAAGCCGTGCGACACGCCGGTGGCGCCCGCGAGGCCGACCGCCGCCGCGAGTGCCACCGCGCCGCGCAGGCTGTTGCGCACCCACACCGACCGCAGGCTGGCATTACGGCCAAGGACGTCGCGCAGGGGACCGAGCCCGGCGCGGCGCGCCAGGCGCCGTAACCGGCTCCCGGCGGGCGCGGCCTGGCCTCCGTCGGCCGCTACGCCCGGCAGGCCGAGCCAGTCGCGCTGGCGCTCGCGGATCAGGGACGGTTCGGCGCGGCGGGCGGCGACCAGCGCGTCGCCCGCCGCGGCGCGGGTGGTGACCGCGACCGTACGGGCGTGGAACGCCAGGTGCACGGCGTCCGGGTACCCCTCGCCGTCGAGGTCGAGGCGGTCCAGGCGGGCGACGCTTTCCGCCAGGCGCTGTTCCAGCAGATCGAGGTCGGGCTCGCCCGGCTCGCCGCGCAGCACCCGGGCGATCTCCCGCAGTGTGCCCGCCGTGGCGGCCAGCAGGCCGGCCTCCGTGACCGCACACCGGGACAGGTCGCGGTACTCGTGCAGGCTGTCGCACACCACGGCGGTGGCCCATTCCAGCAGCGCGACCAGGTTCTCCATCGCGCGGTCGGCCGCGGTGAGGCCGGTGGGGCGGTAGGGCGTGTCGGTGAACGACGCCAGCAGCGTGTGCTTGGCGTCGATGCTGGCCGTGCGGTGGTCCGGGGTGGCCGCGCCGCGGAGCGCCGCGTCCAGCTGCTCGGACAAGGCCGCGGCGAGGTCGGCCGCGGCGGCGCGCAGCCGGTCGCCCGGCGGGCGCGGGGACAGTAGCAGCACGGCGGCGGTGCCCACCACGGCGGCCAGCCACCAGCCGGCCAGCCGGGAGGGGATCATGGCGAGCGTGCCGGGTGAGGCGGCCGGGAGCACGTACGCGATCAGCGCGGCCAGCCCGCCGGACGCGGCATTCGGGCCGATGATGCCGGCGAACAGCACGGCGAACGCGACCGGCACGCTGACCACCGCGGCGAGTACGGCGTTCCCGGACACCAGCGTGCCGATGGTGAGCAGCACGCTGCCGGTGACCGCCAGCCCCAGATGCGCGGCGGCCTTCTGCCGGCGTGAGCCCGCGAACCCGGCCAGCACCAGCGTGGCGAACCCGCCGAACGCCGCGAACGTGGCCATCTGCGCGTTGCCGATGACGTAGAAGCACAGGGCGAACAGGCCGGGCACCACGAGGGTGGCCCGTAACGCGCGTAACGCCGCCGGTTTCGACCAGGTCTTCGACCAGAACTCGGACATGAGGGGATCCTACGCGCGAGGCCGGGACCGTGGATCTCGTCGTCCACAGGCCCGGCCCCGTACGCGGTCGCCTCAGGTCACGGCGTGGTGTTCGGCACCTTCGGGGTGTCCTTGCCGGCCTTGCGCCGGGTGATCGTACGGCCGAGCCACACCAGCGGGTCGTACCGGCGGCCGACGACGCGCTCCTTCAGCGGGATCAGCGCGTTGTCGGTGATCTTGATGTGCTCGGGGCACACCTCGGTGCAGCACTTGGTGATGTTGCAGAAGCCGAGGCCGAAGTCCTCCTGCGCGATCTCGCGGCGGTCGGCCTCGTCGGCCGGGTGCATCTCCAGCTCGGCGATGCGCATGAGGAACCGCGGGCCCGCGAAGTTGGTCTCGTTCTCCTCGTGGTCACGGATGACGTGGCAGGTGTTCTGGCAGAGGTAGCACTCGATGCACTTGCGGAACTCCTGCGACCGCTGCACGTCCTCCTGCTGCATGCGCAGCTCGCCCGGCTTGATCTTCGGGTCGGGCGTGAAGGACGGGATCTGCCGCGCCTTCTCGTAGTTGAAGGACACGTCGGTGACCAGGTCGCGGATCACCGGGAAGGTGCGCAGCGGGGTGACCGTGATGACCTCGTCCTCGGCGAACAGGTTCATCCGCGTCATGCAGGCCAGCCGCGGGCGGCCGTTGATCTCCATCGAGCACGAGCCGCACTTGCCGGCCTTGCAGTTCCACCGCACCGCGAGGTCCGGCGTCTGCGTGGCCTGCAGCCGGTGCAGGACGTCGAGGACGACCTCGCCCTCGTTCACCTCGACCTTGAAGTCCTGGAGTTCGCCCGACCCGGCGTCGCCGCGCCAGACGCGGAACTGCGCCGTGTACGTCACTTGTCCTCCTCCTTCGCGTCCGCGGCGGCGAGTCCGGTGAGCTCCTCGTCCGTCATGTACTTCTTCAGCTCGGACTTCTCGAACAGCTCGAGCAGCTCGGTGGCGACCGGGTCGATCGGCTGCCGCTTCAGCCCGACGTGCTCGCCGTCGTAGTGGCAGATCAGGTTGATCTTGCGCCAGTCGGCGGACATGTCCGGGTAGTCGTCGCGGGTGTGGCCGCCGCGGCTCTCCTCACGGGTGAGCGCCGCCTGCGCCACGCACTCGCCGACCAGCAGCATGTTGCGCAGGTCGAGGGCGAGGTGCCAGCCGGGGTTGTACGCGCGGCCGCCGGCCGCGGCCAGGTTGCCAGCGCGCTCCTTGAGCTTCTCCAGCCGGTTCAGCGCCTCTTCCATCTCGTCGGCCTTACGGATGATGCCGACCAGGTCGTTGAGCGTCTGCTGGAGCTCGGAGTGCAGGTCGTACGGGTTCTCGCCGTCCTCGCGCTCCAGCGGCGTGAGCGCGTCGGCGGTCGCCTGCTCCACCTGCTTCTCGTCCACGGCCGGGCGGCTCTCGCCGAGGCCGTCGACGTACGCGGCCGCGCCCTCGCCGGCGCGGCGGCCAAAGACCAGCAGGTCGGACAGCGAGTTGCCGCCGAGCCGGTTCGAGCCGTGCATGCCGCCGGACACCTCACCGGCCGCGAACAGGCCCGGTACGAGCGACGCGCCGGTGTCCGGGTCGACCTCGACGCCGCCCATGACGTAGTGGCAGGTCGGGCCGACCTCCATCGGCTCCTTCGTGATGTCGACGTCCGCCAGCTCCTTGAACTGGTGGTGCATCGACGGGAGCCGCCGCAGGATCGTCTCGGCCGGCATGCGGGTGGACACGTCGAGGAACACGCCGCCGTGCGGGGAGCCGCGGCCGGCCTTGACCTCGGAGTTGATCGACCGGGCGACCTCGTCGCGGGGCAGCAGCTCCGGCGGGCGCCGGTTGTTGTCCGGGTCGTCGTACCAGCCGTCCGCCTCCTCCTCGGTCTCCGCGTACTGCGCGCGGAAGACGTCGGGGACGTAGTCGAACATGAACCGCTTGCCCTCGGAGTTGCGCAGCACGCCGCCGTCACCGCGGACCGACTCGGTGACGAGGATGCCCTTCACCGACGGCGGCCAGACCATGCCCGTCGGGTGGAACTGCACGAACTCCATGTTCAGCAGGGTGGCGCCGGCGCGCAGGGCCATCGCGTGGCCGTCGCCGGTGTACTCCCAGGAGTTCGAGGTGACCTTGAACGACTTGCCGATACCGCCGGTGGCCAGCACCACGGCCGGCGCCTCGAACAGCAGGAACTCGCCGGTGTCGCGGACGTAACCGAACGCGCCGGAGATGCGGTCGCCGTCCTTGAGCAGCTCGGTGATCGTCGTCTCGGCGAACACCTTGATACGGGCCTCGGGGTCGCCGAGCTCCTCGGCGTCCTCCTGCTGCAGCGCGACGATCTTCTGCTGCATCGTACGGATGAGCTCCAGGCCCGTACGGTCGCCGACGTGCGCGAGCCGCGGGTACTCGTGCCCGCCGAAGTTCCGCTGGCTGATCTTGCCTTCCTTGGTGCGGTCGAACAGCGCGCCCCACATCTCGAGCTCGTAGATGCGGTCCGGGGACTCCTTGGCGTGCAGCTCGGCCATGCGCGGGTTGTTCATGAACTTCCCGCCGCGCAGGGTGTCGCGGAAGTGCACCTGCCAGTTGTCGTGCGGGTTGACGTTGCCCATCGACGCGGCGGCGCCGCCCTCGGCCATGACCGTGTGCGCCTTGCCGAACAGGGACTTGGAGATGATCGCGGTCTTCTTGCCCTGCAGGCGGGCCTCGACGGCCGCGCGGAGCCCGGAACCGCCGGCGCCGATGACGACCACGTCGTACTGGTATCGCTGAATGTCAGTCATTGGTATCGCCGCTTTAGTTGAAGATGCGCGGGTCGGCGAACACACCGGCCGACACGAGCATGATGTACAGGTCCGTGATCGCCAGCGTGGCCAGCGTGACCAGGCCGAAGAAGCCGTGCCGGGTGTTCAGCTTCGTGACCTGCTGCCAGAACCAGTACCGCACCGGGTGCTTGGAGAAGTGCTTGAGCTTCCCGCCCATGACGTGCCGGCAGGAGTGGCAGGAGAGGGTGTACGCCCAGAGCAGGACGACGTTCACGAGGATGATCAGCGTGCCGAGGCCGACCCCGACGCCGCCGTTCTTGCCGTGGAAGGCGATGACCGCGTCGAAGGTGTTGATCAGGGAGATCAGCACGGCGGCCCAGAAGAAGTACCGGTGCAGGTTCTGCAGGATGAGCGGGAAGCGGCGCTCGCCGGTGTACTTCGCGTGCGGCTCGCGCACCGCGCAGGCGGTCGGGGACTGCCAGAACGCCCGGTAATAGGTCTTCCGGTAGTAATAGCAGGTCAGCCGGAATCCGAGCAGGAACACCAGGGTGATCGTCGCGTACGGAAGGATCGGCCAGTCGGGCAGGAAACGCCCGAAGTGGCTGGCCTCCGGGAGACATCCCTTGCTCAGACACGGCGAGGAGAACGGCGTGAGGTAGTGGTACTGCGGGACGTAGTACCAGTTCTGCATGAACGCCCGGACGGTCGCGTAGATCACCCAGAGCGTGAGGAACGTGGCGAGGAGCGCGGGGCTGGTCCACCAACGGTCGGTGCGGAGGGTCTTCTCCGAGATCTGTGCCCGCGTCCTGTCGGGCCGTTGCAACGTCGTTTCGGTCATGTGGACCTCTCTAGCCTCCAGCCGGGGGACGGCGATTCGGCGGGCGAGCGCCGATAGGGGATCGACGGGGCAAATCCGCTCGTGGTAGCGGTCGCCGAGTTATGGGTCCCTACGTTAGGACGCGAGGGCAACGAAGAAGACACAAGGGGTGACGTGAGTTCTATGAAACTCGCCACGCCCTTATCGGTCAGACCGAATCAAGATCCACAATGATCCGAAAAGGAAATCCGACATCCGCGACGTCGAATGGACAAAACACCCAGTAAGGCAAGGGTAATTAAGGGTACCCTAAATTAGCAGGTCGAGCCCCCGGGGCAACAGATCGCGGCGCGCCGCCGTGCCGAGGAACGCCGTCAGCTCGGTGCGGAACGCGCGGGCCGCGTGCGGCGCCTCCACGTCCGTACGGTGGGCGAGCGCGATCGTACGGGTCAGCCCGGTGACCGGCGTGCCGCGCAGGCCCGGGCGGCCGGACAGCACCATGCTCGGTACGACGGCCAGCCCGAGTCCGGCCTCCACGAACCGCAGGACCGCGTCCATCTCGCCGCCCTCGACCGCGAACTCCGGCTCGAATCCCGCGGCCTGGCACGCGGCAGTGGTCGATTCGCGCAGGTCGTAGCCGCGACGGAACATCACGATCGGGTGGTCGCGCAGCGCCGTGATGGGCAGCTCGGGGTCGTCGGACAGCGGCGGCGCGTCCGACGGCGCGACCGCGACCAGGTTCTCCCGGAGCAGCGGCGCGGCGGTCAGCGTGGGATGGCCGTCCGGGAGCGGCGAGATGATCAGCGCGAGGTCGAGGCCGCCCCGGGAGAGATCCTCCACGAGGTCGCGCGACCCGCTCTCCTCGACCTGGATCTCGATGCCGGGGAACCGTTCGCGGAACACCGCGATCGCGTCGGCCAGCAGCCCGGCGCACAGGCTGGGCGTGGCGCCCAGCCGTACACGGCCGCGGCGCAGGCCGGTCAGCTCCTGGATCTGCAGCTTCGCCGTCTCCACGTCGGCCAGGATGCGCCGCGCCAGCGGCAGCAGCGCCTCGCCGGCCTGCGTCAGCGTGACGTCGCCGCGCACCCGGTTGAACAGCGGCGCGCCCAGCTCCTGCTCCAGCGACCGGATCTGCTTGCTCAGTGACGGCTGGGCCACGCGGCACAGCTCGGCCGCGTTGGTGAAGTGCCGGGTCTCGGCCACCGCGACGAAGTACGTCAGATGCTGGAGCTGCATCCCATCACGATAGCCTGAGGCTACCGACTCAAGCTCTCCGATATCTTGGACGTACCAAAGAAACGGTCATAGAGTCCGTTTCCGTGTCAAGCGTGATCGCGACCGGCTACCGGTCTTCCATCGGCAAGAAGGCCGTCATGGCCGTCAGCGGTGGCGTCCTCGTGCTGTTCCTGATCGGTCACATGATCGGGAACCTGAAGATCTTCCTGGGCGCGGAGACGTTCAACCACTACTCGGCGTGGCTGCGCACCATGGGCGAGCCCGCCCTCCCGTACCGCACGATCCTGACGATCATCGAGATCGTCCTCACGGTCAGCGTGGTCGCGCACATCTGGTCGGCGGCGCTGCTGTCGAAGCAGGCGCACGCGGCGCGGCCGGTGCGGTACCAGCACAAGGCCCGCGTGCAGCAGTCGTACTCCTCGCGCACCATGCGCTGGGGCGGTCCGATCATCGCGCTGTGGGTGATCTACCACCTGCTGGACATCACGTTCGGCGTGGCCAACCCGGCGGGCACCACGGCCACCCCGTACGAGAAGGTCATCGGCGGCTTCTCGCACTGGTGGATCGCGCTGATCTACGTCCTCGCCGTCCTCCTCGTCGGCGTCCACCTGCGGCACGGCATCTGGAGCGCCGCGGCCACCCTCGGCTTCAACAAGCGGGGCCGGGAGCGCGGGCTCAACGCCCTCGCGGTCACCGTGGCCACCGTCCTCACCGTGGGCTTCGTCATCGTGCCGCTCTCCGTGCTGATCGGACTGGTGAAGTAGAGATGAGCCTGGACTACTCGGTCGGCGACCCGATCGCCGACACCAAGGCACCGGCCGGACCCGTCGAGGAGCGGTGGGACAAGCGCCGCTTCGGGGCGAAGCTGGTCAACCCGGCCAACCGGCGCAAGCACACCGTGATCGTCGTCGGTACGGGCCTCGCCGGCGGCTCCGCGGGCGCGACGCTGGCCGAGCAGGGCTACCACGTCATCCAGTTCTGCTTCCAGGACAGCCCGCGGCGCGCGCACAGCATCGCCGCGCAGGGCGGCATCAACGCCGCGAAGAACTACCGCAACGACGGCGACAGCATCTACCGGCTGTTCTACGACACCGTCAAGGGCGGCGACTTCCGGTCGCGGGAGTCCAACGTGTACCGGCTCGCGCAGATCAGCGTCGAGATCATCGACCAGTGCGTGGCGCAGGGCGTGCCGTTCGCCCGCGAGTACGGCGGACTGCTCGACACCCGGTCCTTCGGGGGCGTCCAGGTGTCCCGCACGTTCTACGCCCGCGGGCAGACGGGCCAGCAGCTGCTGCTCGGCGCGTACCAGGCGCTGTCCCGGCAGATCGACGCCGGCAACATCGAGATGCACCCGCGCACCGAGATGCTCGACCTGATCGTCATCGACGGCAAGGCGCGCGGCATCGTGGCCCGCGACCTGGTCACCGGCGAGATCTCGTCGTACGTGGCGGACGCCGTCGTGCTGGCCACCGGCGGGTACGGCAACACGTTCTTCCTGTCGACCAACGCCAAGGGCTCGAACGCCACCGCGATCTGGCGGGCGCACAAGCGCGGCGCGCACTTCGCGAACCCCTGCTACACGCAGATCCACCCGACGTGCATCCCGCGCAGCGGCGACCACCAGTCCAAGCTCACGCTGATGAGCGAGTCGCTGCGCAACGACGGCCGCGTGTGGGTGCCGAAGCAGGCCGGTGACACCCGGCCGCCGGACCAGATCCCCGAAGACGAGCGCGACTACTACCTGGAGCGCATCTACCCGTCCTTCGGCAACCTCGTGCCGCGCGACATCGCGTCCCGCGCGGCGAAGAACGTCTGCGATGAGGGACGCGGCGTGGGCCCCGGCGGCCTGGGCGTGTACCTGGACTTCGCGGACGCGATCGAGCGGATGGGCCGGGACAAGGTCGAGGAGAAGTACGGCAACCTGTTCGAGATGTACGAGCGGATCACGAACGAGGATCCGTACCAGGTGCCCATGCGGATCTACCCGGCCATTCACTACACGATGGGGGGCCTGTGGGTCGACTACGACCTCCAGTCGACCATTCCCGGCCTGTTCGTGATCGGTGAGGCGAACTTCTCCGACCACGGCGCCAACCGGCTCGGCGCCAGCGCGCTGATGCAGGGCCTCGCCGACGGGTACTTCGTGCTCCCGGCGACGATCAACGACTACCTCGCCCGCGGCCCGTTCGAGGCGATCGGCACCGACCACGACGTGGTCGCGCGGACCGAGACCGAGGTGCACGACCGCGTCGAGAAGCTCTTGAGCATCAACGGCGACCGTACGGTCGACTCCTTCCACCGCGAGCTCGGCGAGCTGGTCTGGGACAACTGCGGAATGGCGCGTACGGAGGCCAGCCTGCGCAAGGCGCTGGCGCGCATCCCCGAGCTGCGCGAGGAGTTCTGGACGCGGGTCAAGGTGACCGGCGGCGAGCACGAGCTGAACCAGCAGCTGGAGAAGGCCGGCCGGGTGGCCGACTTTATCGAGCTGGCCGAGCTGATGTGCCTCGACGCGCTGCACCGCGAGGAGTCCTGCGGCGGGCACTTCCGCGAGGAGAGCCAGACGCCGGACGGCGAGGCCATGCGCGACGACGAGAACTTCAGCTACGTCGCCGCGTGGGAGTTCACCGGGGTGGGCGAGCCGCCGGTGCTCCACAAGGAGGCACTGGAGTTCGAGTACGTCCACCCGACGCAGCGGAGTTACGCCTGATGAACCTGAAGCTACGGATCTGGCGGCAGTCGGGTGCTGACGCCAAGGGCGGCATGGTCACGTACCAGGTGACCGACGTCAGCCCGGACATGTCGTTCCTGGAGATGCTGGACGTCCTCAACGAGGACCTGATCGGGCGGGGCGAGGAGCCGGTCGCGTTCGACAGCGACTGCCGCGAGGGCATCTGCGGCATGTGCGGCCTGGTCATCAACGGCGTGCCGCACGGCCCGGAGTCCGCCACCACGACGTGCCAGCTGTACATGCGGCACTTCTCCGACGGCGACGTCGTCGACATCGAGCCGTGGCGCGCCAAGGCGTTCCCGGTGGTCAAGGACCTCGTCGTGGACCGGTCCTCGTTCGACAGGATCATCCAGGCCGGCGGCTACATCACCGCGCCGACCGGCGCCGCCCCGGAGGCCCACTCGACGCCCGTGCCCAAGCCGGACGCCGACCTGGCGTTCGACGCCGCCACCTGCATCGGCTGCGGCGCCTGCGTGGCCGCGTGCCCGAACGCCTCGGCCATGCTGTTCACCGCCGCCAAGGTCACCCACCTCGGCCTGATGCCGCAGGGCCAGCCGGAGCGGGAGTCCCGCGCGCTCGGCATGGTCCAGCAGATGGACGAGGAGGGCTTCGGCGGCTGCACGAACATCGGGGAGTGCGCCAGCGTCTGCCCCAAGGGCATCCCGCTGTCGCTGATCAGCCGCCTCAACAGCGACCTGCTCGGCTCGCTGTCCGCCGCGTCGAAGTAGCCGCGGCCCCGCCGGCTCCCTCACAAGGGGGGATACGAAGGGCGCACCGCAACCGCTGACCGCGGTCGGTGCGCCTTCTTCGTGATATCAATCGGGCGACGCTTCGGTCCGGTCACTTCACACGTGGTCAGCTGATGCGTCAGATTGCTCTGAGCAATTGGCGTAGACAACTGGGACGGTGAGGGCCGGTGGGCGTACGGGGAGCGCGGTTCGGCGCGGTTGTGGCGGTCGTCGCCCTGGCCGCGGCGGCGTGCGGCGGTTCGGGGGGTGGCAGCAAGGGGAACTCGTTCTCCGTCGCGATCACCGAGCCCGACCACCTGACGCCGGCGCAGACCACGAGCAGTTACTCCCTGCAGGTCGGCGAGTCGCTGTTCGACCCGCTCACCGAGATCGACCCGAAGACCAAGCAGGTGTCGAACCTGTCCGCGCAGTCGATCACGTCGGACGACCAGAAGCACTGGACGATCAAGCTCAAGCCGGGCCTGAAGTTCTCCAACGGCGAGCCGGTCACCGCCAAGAGCTTCGTGGACGCCTGGAACACCGCGGCGTACGGCCCGAACGGCTGGGCGGCGAACTACTACTTCGCCAACATCGACGGCTACGACGCGCTCAACCCCGAGGACGAGAACGCCAAGCCGAAGGCCAAGACGCTGTCCGGGCTGAAGGTCAAGGACGACACCACCTTCGATGTGACGCTCAGCGAGCCGTACTCGCAGTTCCCGATGACGCTGGCGGTCAACTGCTTCTCGCCGCTGCCGAAGGAGGGGCTGTCGGACTTCAAGAAGTTCGACAACCACCCGATCGGCAACGGGCCGTACATGATGGACGGCGACTGGCAGCACAACAAGCAGATCAAGGTCAAGAAGAACCCGAACTACAAGGGTCCGCGCCCGGGCAACGCCAACGCGGTGACCTTCAAGAGCTACGCCAGCCGCGACGCCGCCTATACCGACCTGGCCGCCGGCCAGACCGACGCGCTGGCCACGATCCCGGCCGCGAAGGTCTCCGACGCCAAGAAGGTCTTCGGCGACCGGTTCCGTTCCGTACCCGGCGGCACCGTCGACTACCTCGGCTTCCCGCTGTTCGAGAAGAGGTACGACAACCTGAAGCTGCGCCAGGCGATCTCGATGGCGATCGACCGTAAGGGCATCGTCAACTCGGTCTACAACGGCACGTACAAGCCGATGGGCTCGCTGGTGCCGCAGATCGTGCCCGGCTACCGCGCCGACCCGTGCGGGCAGTACTGCCAGTACAACCCGGCGGCGGCGAAGAAGCTGCTCCAGGAGGCCGGTGGCTTCAAGGGCACGATGAACCTCTGGTTCTCCAACGCCGACCCCACGTACAAGGAGTGGATGCAGGCGATCGCGAACCTGCTGAACAAGAACCTCGGCATCAAGGCGCAGTTCCGCCAGGTCCCGGCGGCCGACTACCTGGACTCGCTGTCCTCGCACAAGGAGGACGGCCCGTACCGGCAGAACTGGATCATGGACTACCCCAGCGCGGAGAACTACCTCGCCAACCAGTGGGGCACCGACAACCGCATGGGCTGGACGGGGCCGAACCAGGACAAGTTCCTGTCGCTGATCAAGAAGGGCAACGCCGCCTCCACGGCGACGGCCGGCATCCCGTACTACCAGCAGGCGGAGGACGTCGCGCTGAAGGACATGGCGATGATCCCGCTGTGGAACTGGCAGGATCAGTCGGCATGGTCGGATCGGCTGAGCAACGTGATCAACGATCCGATCGTCGGTTTCCACGTCGAGTCGATCAAGGTGAGCGACTAGCTGTATGTGGCGGTACGTCGTCCGGCGGCTGATCCAGATCGTCCCGGTGTTCCTGGGTACCACGCTGCTCATCTACACCTTGGTGTTCGCGCTGCCCGGAGACCCGGTGAAGGCCCTGGCCGGGGACAAGCCGTTGCCGGCGTCGGTGCTGCACGCACTGCACGAGCGGTACAACCTCGACGACCCGTTCGTCGTGCAGTACGGCAAGTACCTCGGCAACCTGCTCACCGGAAACTTCGGGGAGACCTACACCGGGCAGAGCGTGGCGTCCCTGATGGCCGACCGGTGGACGGTCACGGCGCAGCTCGCCGGCACCGCGTGGATCTTCGAGATGATCGTCGGCATCGGCCTCGGCGTGTACGCCGGGCTGCGGCACGGCAGGCTCGGCGACACCGCGGTGCTCGGGCTCACCACGCTGCTGATCTCGGTGCCGACGTTCGTGGTCGGGTACACCGCGCAGCTGCTGTTCGGGCTGAAGCTGGAGTGGTTCCCCACGGCCGGCACGCAGGACGGCTGGCCGGTCAGCTACCTGCTGCCCGGCATCGTCCTCGGCTCGTTCGGCCTGGCCTATGTCGCCCGGCTGACCCGTACGAGCCTGGCGGAGAACCTGCGCGCCGACTACGTCCGCACGGCCACCGCGAAGGGCATGTCACGCGTACGCGTGATCGTGCGGCACACGCTGCGCAACTCGCTGATCCCGGTGATCACGTACCTCGGCGTGGACCTCGGCAACCTGATGGCCGGGTCGATCGTCATCGAGGGGATCTTCAACCTGCCCGGCATCGGCCAGCAGGTGTTCCAGTCCATCCAGCTCAAGGAGGGGCCGGTGGTCGTCGGGATCACCACGTTCCTCGTGCTGATCTACCTGCTGGCCAACCTGATCGTGGACATCCTGTACGGCTTCCTCGACCCACGGATCCGCTATGACTGAGACGGCCGAGGCGACCGCGACCGCCACGGCGGGGGGCGACGTCGGCGGACGGCGCGCCTCGCTGTGGGGTGACGCCTGGCTGGAGCTGCGCCGCCGCCCGCTGTTCTGGGTGGCCGCCGCGCTGCTGGCGTTCATGGTGGTGCTCGCCCTGTTCCCGTCGCTGTTCACCGACCTGGGCCCGAACAAGGGCTGCGTGCTCTCCAGCTCCAAGGGGGGTTCCACCGCCGGGCATCCGTTCGGGTTCGATACCCAGGGGTGCGACCTGTTCTCCCAGGTCGTGCACGGCGCGCGGCCGACGATCCTGATCGGCCTGGCGGTCACCGTCGGCTCGCTGGTCATCTCGATCGTCTTCGGCACGCTGGCCGGGTTCTACGGCGGACTGCTCGACTCCGTGATCGCCCGGATCACCGACATCTTCTTCGGCCTGCCGTTCGTGCTGGGCGCCACGGTGATCCTGGTGGCCTTCCCCGACCACGGCGTGGGCGCGATGTGCCTGGTGCTGGTCGTGCTCGGCTGGACGACCATGACCCGCATCATGCGGTCCCAGGTGATCTCGGTGAAGAGCATGGACTACGTGCGGGCGGCGCGCGCGCTGGGCGCCGGCGACCTGCGCATCATGTTCCGGCACATCCTGCCGAACGCCATCGCGCCGGTGTTCGTGGTGTCCATGCTGAACGTCGGCCAGGTGATCGCGTACGAGGCCACGCTGGACTACCTCGGCGTCGGCCTGCAGTACCCCACGGTCTCCTGGGGCCTGCAGCTCAACGTGGCGCAGGACTACTTCACCGACTTCCCGCACCTGCTGGTGTTCCCGGCGCTGTTCCTGTCCGTCACCGTGCTGAGCTTCATCATGCTCGGCGACGTGCTCCGCGACGCCCTCGACCCGAGAATGCGATGACCGAGACCCGAACCCGCACCGGCGACGACCTGCCCGGCACCGACCCGGAGGCGCCGCTGCTCGAGGTGCGCGACCTGCACGTGGAGTTCCGGTCCCGTACCGGCCCGCCCGTCCACGCGGTGAACGGCCTGTCCTACGCCGTCGACGCCGGCGAGACCGTGGCCATCCTGGGCGAGTCCGGGTCCGGCAAGAGCGTGTCCGCGCAGGCCGTACTGGGGTTGCTGCCGTCGCCGCCGGCGCGGATCACCGGCGGGGAGATCCGGTACCGCGGCGTGGACATGCTGGGCCGCAAGGACCGCTGGCTGCGGCGGGTGCGCGGGCGCCGGGTGGCGATGATCTTCCAGGACGCGCTGACCGCGCTGAACCCGGTCATCCCGGTGGCCGACCAGATCGCCGAGATGTTCCGCGTGCACGAGCGGTTGGGGCGGGCCGAGGCGCGTACGCGTGCGGTCGAGCTGATGGACCGGGTGCGCATCCCGGCCGCGGCCCGCCGGGCGAGCGACTACCCGCACCAGTTCTCCGGCGGCATGCGGCAGCGCGTCATGATCGCCATGGCGCTGGCGCTGCGTCCGGACGTCCTGATCGCCGACGAGCCGACCACCGCGCTTGACGTCACCGTGCAGGCGCAGATCATGAAGTTGCTCGCGGAGACGCAGCGGGAGCTGGACACTGCGCTCGTCCTGATCACCCACGACCTGGGCGTGGTGGCCGACGTCGCGGACCGCATCGTCGTCATGTACGCGGGCTCGGTGATGGAGCAGGCGCCGGTCCTCGACCTGTACGCGCGTCCGGCGCACCCGTACACCGAGGGCCTGCTGGCCGCGGTGCCGCGGGTGGACGCGGCCCGGTCCGGGCGGCTCACGCCGATCACCGGCGCGCCGCCCAACCTGGCCAAGATCCCGTCCGGCTGCCCGTTCCATCCGCGCTGCCCGCGCGCCCGCGACCGCTGTACGACCGAGCGGCCCGAGCCGCGCGACGTCGGCGCGGGCCGTCTCAGCGCGTGCCACTACGCCGAGGAGGTGCTGGGCGATGAGTGAGCCGGTGCTCGAGGTCCGGGACCTCGTCAAGTACTTCCCGGTGACGCAGGGCATCGTGTTCCGGCACAAGATCGCCGACGTACGGGCGGTCGACGGCGTCAGCTTCGACCTGCACGCGGGGGAGACGCTGGGGCTCGTGGGGGAGTCCGGCTGCGGGAAGTCCACCGTGGCGCAGCTGCTCATGGTGCTGGAGCGGCCCACGGCGGGCACCGTGAAGTTCCGCGGGCGGGACATCTACACGTTGCCGAAGGCGGAGCTGCGCGCGCTGCGCCGCCGCGTGCAGATCGTGCTGCAGGACCCGTACTCCTCGCTGAACCCGCGGATGACCGTGGGCGACATCGTGGGCGAGCCGTTCGACATCCATCCCGAGGTGGCGCCGCGCGGCAGCCGGCGCACCCGGGTACGTGAGCTGCTCGAGACCGTCGGGCTCGACCCCACCGCGGACGGGCGGTACCCGCACCAGTTCTCCGGGGGGCAGCGGCAGCGCATCGGCATCGCGCGGGCGCTGGCGCTGCGGCCGGACGTCATCGTGTGCGACGAGCCGGTGTCGGCGCTGGACGTGTCGGTGCAGGCGCAGGTGATGAACCTGCTGGCCGATCTGCGCGACGAGTTCGGGCTGGCGTACCTGTTCATCGCGCATGACCTCGCGGTGGTACGGCACATCTCCGACCGGGTCGCCGTGATGTACCTCGGCAAGATCGTCGAGACCGGGGACGAGCGGCAGATCTACGAGCACCCGACGCATCCGTACACGCAGGCGCTGCTGTCCGCGGTGCCGGTGCCGGATCCGACGCGGCGTGACGAGTCCGGGCGGATCGTGCTGGAGGGCGACGTGCCGAGCCCGACCGAGCCGCCCTCCGGGTGCCGGTTCCGTACGCGGTGCTGGAAGGCGCAGGACGTGTGCGCCGAGGAGGAGCCGGAGCTGGTCGTACGGGAGGGCAGCGATCACCCGAGCGCGTGCCATTTCGCGGCGGAGCCGAGTTATCCACAGACGTGAGATTGGCCCCTGATTTTCCGTTGGGCCCGTGCCAGAGTTGATCCCGTCCAAGTTGATCGGGGACGGATGAGGAGCACGCGATGGGTGCACGGTTCCGGACGGTCGCGGCCGCGTCGATGTCCGCCGCTTTGGCGCTCGGCCTGCTGGGTGCGGTCGCGCCGCCGTCCGCGGCGGCCGCCACCGGGCCGCTCGCCCAGGGCACCGGCGGCGCGGTGGTGTCCGACACCCCGGAGGCCACCAACGCGGGCCTGGAGGTGCTGCGGCACGGCGGGAACGCCGCCGACGCGGCGGTCGCGGTGGCCGCCACGCTGGGCGTGACGGATCCGTACGTGGCGGGCATCGGCGGCGGCGGATACTTCGTGTACTACGACGCCCGCCACCACAAGGTCACCACGATCGACGGGCGGGAGACCGCCCCGGCCGCGGCCACCGAGAAGATGTTCATCGACCCGTCCACCGGCAAGCCCATGGCGTTCCCGGACGCGGTGACCAGCGGCCTGTCCGTCGGCGTGCCCGGCAACCTGGCCACCTGGCAGACCGCGCTGCGGAAGTTCGGCACGATCGGGCTGAACCAGGCGCTGGCCCCGGCCGAGAAGGTGGCGCGTGACGGGTTCACCGTCCGGCCCATCTTCCGGGAGTACACCCGGGAGAACGAGAAGCGGTTCCGCCAGTTCAGCTCGACCAGCAAGCTGTTCCTGCCCGGCGGGGAGCTGCCCGTGGTCGGGTCCACGTTCACGAACCCGGATCTGGCCGCCACGTACGCGCAGATCCGTAAGGAGGGCGCGGGCGCGTTCTATGACGGCCCGATCGGGCGCGACCTGGTGAAGACCGTGCACGACCTTCCGCTCGCCTCCGACGCCACGATCAAGCCGCGCACCGGCCTGATGGAGACCGCGGACCTGAAGAAGTACGCGGCGCTCGGCCAGGACCCCACGCACGTGCGATACCGCGGACTGGACGTCTACGGCATGCGGCCGTCGTCCAGCGGCGGCTCCACCGACGGCGAGGCGCTGAACATCCTCGGCCGGTTCGACCTGGGGAAGATGACCCGCGTGCAGGCGCTGCACCACTACCTGGAGGCCAGCCGGCTGGCGTTCGCCGACCGCAACCGCTGGGTGGGCGACGCGCGGTATGTCGACGTGCCGCTGAACGGCCTGCTGTCCAGCCGGTTCGCCAAGCAGCGCGCCTGCCTGATCGACCCGGGCAAGGCGCTGACCAGCCCGGTGGCGCCCGGTGACCCGACCGGGTCGGGCGGCTCGTGCAAGCCGTCCACCAGCGGCGCGCGGCAACCCGAAGAGGGGCCGAACACCAACCATTTCGTGGTCACCGACCGCTGGGGCGACACGGTGTCCTACACCAACACGATCGAGCAGCTCGGCGGCAGCGCGCTCACCGTCCCCGGCCGCGGGTTCCTGCTCAACAACGAGCTGACCGACTTCGACTTCACGCCGCTGCAGGAAGGCGTCCCCGACCCGAACCTGCCCGCGGCCGGGAAGCGCCCGCGGTCCAGCATGGCGCCCACCATCGTGCTCAGGCACGGCAAGCCGTATATCGCGGTCGGCTCCCCGGGCGGCGCGTCGATCATCACCAGCGTCCTGCAGGTCCTGGTCAACCGGATCGACCTCGGCATGAGCCTGCCCGCGGCGGTGGCGGCCCCGCGCGCCTCGCAGCGCAACTCCGCCACCACCCAGGCCGAGCCCGCCTTCCTCGACGAGCCGACCACGCCCGGCCTGGAGAAGCTGGGCCAGAAGTTCGCGGTCTCCGACACCAGCGGCCTCGACCCCAGCATCAAGATCGACCCGCGGATCGGGGTCGTCGCCGCGCTGGAGTTCCGCCCGGACGGCACCGTCCAGGCGGTCGGCGAACCGTCCCGCCGCGGCGGAACGTACGCGGGGGTGGTGCACCCGGGCTGACGAACGAGGCGCCCCGGCCGCGGGACGCGGCCGGGGCCTGGCCGGCGGGCGGTGATGAATCAACGCCGTTGTCCGAGGTAGGGGCGGCGGCATGAGTACACCTGTGGTGCTGATCCTCGCCGCGCTGGGGTTCGTGGGGCTGGTCGTCGCCGGCACCGTGGCCCTGGCCCGCCATCACAACCGGCCGCCGACGATGTGATCACGGGCGTACGGTGGGCGATCCTGTCGGGGTGGAACCGACCTGGCTGAGCGAACCGACCGTGGACGCGCTGCGGGACGCGTTGCGCAGGGTGGCTCCGGGCCTGGCGGAGGGCACCATCGTGCCGCGCGGGCTCGAACCGAACGATGACCCGCAGTGGTGCGCGGCCTCGGCGGTGGTCGACGGGCGGTACGTGGTGAAGTTCGCCTGGGCGCGGAAGGCGGCGCTGCGGGTCTGGCACCAGGCGCGGGTGCTGGTCGCGCTGCGGACGGCCGTGCCGGGGCTGCCGGTGCCCGAGGTGGTGACCGCCGCCCGCGACCCGGCGATCTTGGTGCTGCGCTGGGTGCCGGCGGCGACGTTCTTCGAGGTGCGGCACCGGATCGGGGCGGCCGAGCGTGACGGGGTCGCGCGGGATCTCGCCGGGGTCCTCGCCGAGCTGCACGGTCCGGGGGTGCCTGGGGCGCTCGTCCAGGAGATCGGCGGGTTGCCGGAGCCGGAGCCGCAGGCCACGACGGACGCGATCCGTGCTCGGTTCGGCCCGCTGGTCCGGGCCGGCCAGTGGGAACGGGTGCTGTCCTGGTGCGACCGGGCCGATGCGGTGCTCGCGGTGCCGGGGCGGCGCGTCGTGGTGCACGGCGACCTGCACGGCGGCAATCATCTGTGGGACCGGGAGACGCTGCGGCTGCGGCAGGTCATCGACCTGGAGACGGTGGGCGCCGGCGAACCCGAGTTCGACCTGCGTTACCTTCCGTGGGACTGCGGGGTCGGCCTGTTCTCCGCGGTCGTGGCGCACTACGCGCGGCTGACCGGTACCGCGCTGGACGTGGACCGGATCATGGCATGGCACGTGCGTACCTTCCTCGGCGACGCGCTGTGGCACGCCGAAGCGGGGATCCCGCTCCCGGACGGGCGGACGCCGGTCCAGTGGGTGGACGACCTGAGCGGCCGGTTCGCCGCGCTGGCGGACGTGGCCGGGGCGCCCCGGCGGTGGTGAGCACGGCGGAGTCCGGAGCGAAGCCGGAGGCGGAATCCCGGCTCGGCGGAGGCGGTTGCCGCGAGCATGAGAGCTTTGGTCTACGATCCCGGCGCGCCGCACGGTCTCCGGCTCGGTGAGGCGCCGGACCCCGAACCCGGCCCCGGGCAGGCGCTGGTCCGTGTCGCCGCGACGTCGCTCAACTTCGGCGAAGTCACGTACCTGAGCCAGACGCAGGAGCCGGGCGGCGTGGCCGGCTGGGACGCGTCCGGCGTGGTGGCGGCCGCGGCCGCGGACGGCAGTGGCCCGCCGGCCGGCACGCGGGTGGTCACCTTCGGCTGGTCCGGCGGCTGGGCCGAGCTGCGCGCGGTCGGCACCGGTGACCTCGCGGTGCTCCCGGACGGCGTCGACCACCGTGCCGCGGCCGCTCTGCCGGTGGCCGGGGTGACCGCGCTGCGGGCGCTGCGCCGGCTCGGTCCGATCCTCGGTAAACGGGTGCTGGTCACCGGCGCGTCCGGGGGCGTCGGGCGGTTCGCCGTCCAGCTCGCCGCGCGGGCCGGCGCGCACGTGGTCGCCGCGGTCGGGCGCCCGGAGCGCGGCGCCGGGCTGGCGGAGCTGGGCGCGGCCGAGGTGGTGTCCGGCGGCCTGGCCGACGTACGGGAGCCGGTGGCAGGGGTGATCGAGAACGTCGGCGGTCCGCTGCTGGCCGACGCCTACGTCCGGCTCGCCCCCGGCGGCCTCGCGGTGAGCATCGGCAAGGCGTCGCTGGAACCGACCACGATCGACTTCGAGCAGGCCCGGCACGTCAGCCCGGGCGCCCGCATCGAGGCGTTCGTGGTCGCCGGCTCCGGCTTCGGCCCGGACCTGGCCTACCTGGCATCACTCGTCGCCGCCGGCGACCTCGACCCGCAGATCGGCTGGTCCGGCGACTGGGACCGCGCCGCCGAGGCCGCCGGGGCACTGCTCAGCCGTACGGTGAGCGGCAAGGCGGTCCTCGACGTGGGCTAGGGCGCGGGCGCCTCGAGCGCCTTGGCGAGGAAGTCGACCTGGAGGAGCAGCAGGTTCTCGGCGACGACCTCCTGCGGCGTCATGTGCGTCACTCCGGACAGCGGCAGCACGGTGTGCGGGCGGCCGGCGGCGAGCAGGGCGGACGACAGCCGCAGCGTGTGCGCGACCAGCACGTTGTCGTCGGCCAGGCCGTGGATGAGCAGCAGCGGGCGGGAGAGCTTGGGGGCGTCGGGGAGCAGCGAGCAGCGCGCGTAGTTGTCCGGCTCCTCCTCCGGGTGCCCGAGGTACCGCTCGGTGTAGTGCGTGTCGTACAGCTCCTGCTCGGTCACCGGCGCCCCGGCCACCGCCGCGTGGAAGACGTCGGGGTGGCGCAGTACGGCGGCGGCCGCCAGGTACCCGCCGAACGACCAGCCGCGGATGCCCACCCGCGTGAGGTCGAGCAGCCCGGGGCGGCTCCGGGCGGTGGCCTCCAGCGCGGCGATCTGGTCCTCCAGTACGGGGGTGAGCAGGTCGCCGCGTACCGCGCGGTCCCACGCCGGGCCGCGCAGCGGCGTGCCGCGGCCGTCCGCGACGACCACCGCGTACCCCTGGTTCGCGAACCACTGGCTCTCCAGGAAGGCCCGCCGCGCGGCGCGCACCCGCTGCGCGTGCGGCCCGCCGTACGGGTCGAGCAGCACCGGCAGCGGACCGGCGTCCGGGTCGTGGTCCTCGGGCAGCAGCAGCGCCGTACGGATCTCCCGCTCGCCGGAGCGCAGCAGCTCCACCTTCGGCGTGAGCGGCGGCGTCGCCGCGTGCGACGTGATCCGCGCGACCCGTTCCTCCGCGCCGGGCGCGCCGCGCAGTACGTGGACGACCGTGCCGTCGTGGTCCAGCGCCTGCGCGGCCACCACCGTCGTGCCGCCCGTCCGGCGCCCGACGTGCACGCCGGGCTCGTCGGTGAGCGCGTGCAGGCCGTCCGGTCCGTACGTCCACAGGTGCAGCTCGGTGGGCTCGCGGGTGGCCGCGAACAGGACGGTGTCGCCGTCGATGTCCAGCACGCCGTCCACCTGCAGCCCGGGCGGGGTGACCGGGGCGTCGCCGACGACCAGCCGCTTGGTGTCCTCGGAGTCGGCCGTCCACACCAGCTCGCCGGACGCGGTGAACCCCGGTACGCCCGGCACGACGTCCAGCCACACCGGGTCGTGGTCCTCGCGCAGCACCCCGCATGCGCCGGACGCCGGGTCGATCTCCAGGATCTGCGTGTGCCGCTGGTCGCGGGTCTGCACCACGGCGCGCGGCCCGCTGTCGTCCCAGGCGGCGGTGACCAGGTACTCGTACGCGATGTTGTTCCACGGCACCCGCGTACGGTTGCCGCCGAGGTCCACGATCCACAGCGTGACTTCGGCGTTCGTCGTACCGGCCGCCGGGTACGCGACGACGTTCGGCTCGCGGTCCGGGTTGGCCGGGTCGGCGATGTAGCGGCGCGGCACCGGTTCCTCGTCCACCCGCGCCACCAGCAGCGACCGGCCGTCCGGCGCCCACCAGTAGCCGCGGTACCGGTCCATCTCCTCCGCCGCGATGAACTCGGCGAGCCCCCAGGTGACCTCCGGGCCGTCCGGCTCGGCCAGCGCGCGGTCGGCGCCGCCGTCGAGCTCAAGGACGTGCAGGGCGCCCGCGCTGACGTACGCCATCCGGGTGCCGGTGGGGTCAAGCCGCGGGTCGATGACCGTGCCGACCGGCCCGGCCGTCTCCAGAAGCCGCGGCTCCGCGCCCCCGGCCAGGTCGGCGAGGTACACGCGCCCGGACAGCGGGAACACCGCGCGGCGCAGGTCCCGGTCGCAGGCGTACGCGACGATGCCGCCCGCGGTCTCGCGCAGCCGCTCGCGGCGCGCCCGCTCCTCCGGCGGCAGGTCCTCGTCGGCGCCGCCGAGCGTGCGCGGGTCCGCGACGATCCGCTCGGCGCCGCGGTCCAGGTCGAGCTGCCACAGGCACGTCTGCGGATCGTCCCCGGCCGGGGACCGCAGGAACGCGACACGCTCGCCATCCGGCGAGATCTGGAAGGCGCGCGGCGCCCCCAGCGTGAACCGGCGGGTGCGGGCGTACAGGCGCGGGAAGCTCACCGTGGGCTCCGCCGGCAATCCAGCTTGCGTCATGCCCCCGATCCTGCCAGGGTCCGGGGCCCGGCCGCGGCGCCCGGCCGCTCGTTTCGCGAACCGCGCGTACGGCTACGGTCGCAGGTGTGGACCGACGGATCATGTTCGTGCACGCGCATCCCGACGACGAGTCGATCGAGACCGGCGCGACGATGGCCCTCTACGCGGCGCAGGGCGCGGCCGTCACGCTGGTGACCTGCACGCTCGGCGAGGAGGGCGAGGTGATCCCGCCCGAGCTCGCGCACCTGGCCGCCGACCGCGACGACGCGCTCGGCCCGTACCGCATCGGTGAACTGGACGCCGCCTGCGCCGCGCTGGGCGTCACCGACCACCGCTTCCTCGGCGGTGCCGGCCGCTGGCGCGACTCCGGCATGATCGGCACGCCCAGTACCGAGCGGCCCGGCTGCTTCTGGCAGGCCGATCCCGAGGAGGCCGACGCCGCGCTCGTACGGATCATCCGCGAGGTACGGCCGCAGGTGATCGTCACGTACGACGAGCGCGGCTTCTACGGGCACCCCGACCACATCCAGGCCTACCGGGTGACCCGGCGCGCCTTCGACAAGGCGGCCGACCCCGCGTACGCGCCGGACGCCGGCGAGCCGTGGCGGGCGGCCAAGCTGTACGCCACGGCCATCCCGCGCTCGGCGCTGGAGCGCGGCCTGGCCCGGCTGCGCGCCGCCGACACCCCGTTCACCGCGGTGGACTCCGTGGACGACCTGCCGTTCGGCGTGCCCGACGCGCAGATCACCGCGCGCGTCGACGCCACCGCGATGCTGGACGCCAAGATCGCGGCGATGCGCGCGCACGCCACGCAGATCGCGGTGCACCCGCCGTTCTACGCGCTCAGCAACGACGTCGGCCAGGAGCTGTCCGCGGTCGAGCACTACACGCTGCTGGCCGGCCCGGCCGCGCCGGGCGTCGAGGACGACCTGTTCGCACTAACCTGCAACACGTGACTCCCATCAGCGACCCCGGCACATCGCGTCCCAGCCACGGCTACGCCTTCGTCACCGGCGCGGCGTACGGCCTGTTGATCGTCGTCGGCGCGCTGCTCGGCCTGGTCGGCACGTTCGCGCACGGGCTGCTGAACCCGGTGATCGCCGACGGCGGCGGCACGTTCAGCCGGCTGCCGGTCGGCGCGCTGATCATGATCATCCTCACCGGCGTGCTGTGCCGGCTCGCCGGGCTCGGCATGCGCTCCCGGATGGCCGCCGCGCTGGTCGGCGTGCCGTGGCTGGTGGTCAGCTACCTGTTCTCGCTGCCGCAGGCCGCGGGCGACGTGGTCATCGCCGGTGACCTGGCCGGCGGCGTGTACCTGTACGGCGGGCTGATCCTCGTCGCCATCGCGATCGTCATCACCCCGCCGGCCCATCCGATGGGCGCGTCCGCACCGCTGCTCGGCGGCGCCGCCCGCTGACCCGGTCGCGGCCCGCTGCGCGTGCGGTGGTTATCGTGAAGGACGTGCCGTCCGACCCTGTTTCACCCGGTTCCGTGGACGCCGACGCGTTCCGTGACGTCGTGGGCCGCTTCGCCACCGGTGTGCTGGTCGCCACCAGCCGCTCCGGCGGGGTGGACCACGCGATGACGGTGAACGCGTTCACGTCGGTGTCGCTGGACCCGTTGCTCGTGCTGATCTGCGCCGAGCGCATCTCCCGGTTCCGCGACGCCGTGCTGGACTCCGGTACGTGGGCGGTGTCGGTGCTGAGCACAGACGCGGTCGAGGCGGCGCGGCGCTTCGCCGTACGCGGCCGCCCGCTGGACGGCGCGCTCGGCGACATCGCGCACCACCACGGCGCGCACACCGGCCTGCCGATCCTCGACCACGCGCTGGCCGCCGTCGAGTGCGCGACGTACGCGGTGCACGACGGCGGCGACCACGACATCGTGGTCGGCCGCGTGCTCGACGTCACCACGCCCGACGGCGAGGCCAGCCCGCTGATCTACCACCAGGGCCGCTACCGGACCCTGCACCGGATCTAGCGCAGCGCCTCGCCGAGCCGGTCCAGGCCCCAGTCGAGGTCCTCGCCCGAGATGACCAGCGGCGGCGCCAGCCGGACCGTGGTCTCGTGCGTCTCCTTGGCCAGCACGCCCAGCTCCATGAGCCGCTCGGTGACCACCCGCGCCTTGCCGTCGATCTCGATCCCGGCCCACAGGCCGCGCGACCGCACCTCGCGTACGGGGCCGGGCAGCGCCTCGAGCACCCGGTGCAGGTGCGCGCCGAGCTGGGCGGAACGCGCCTGGTACTCCCCGGTGCGCAGCAGCGCGATCACCTCGCGGGCGACCGCGCACGCCATCGGGTTGCCGCCGAACGTGGAGCCGTGCTGGCCCGGCTTGAACACGCCGAGCACGTCGCGCCGCGACACCACCGCCGACACCGGGACGATGCCGCCGCCGAGCGCCTTGCCCAGCAGGTACATGTCCGGCACGACGTCCTCGTGCTCGCACGCGAACGTCCGGCCCGTACGGCCGAGGCCGGACTGGATCTCATCGGCGATGAACAACGCGTTCCGCGCGGTGCAGATCCGCCGGACGCCGGGCAGGAAGCCGTCCGGCGGGATGACCACGCCGGCCTCGCCCTGGATCGGCTCGACCAGCACGCCCACCGTGTCGTCGTCGACCGCGGCGGCCAGCGCGTCCAGGTCGCCGTACGGCACCACGCGGAAGCCGGGCGTGAACGGGCCGTACGAGCCGCGCGCGTCCTCGTCGGTGGAGAAGCTGACGATCGTCGTGGTGCGGCCGTGGAAGTTGCCCGCGAACGTGACGATGTTCGCCCGTCCGGCCGGCACGCCCTTGACCTCGTAGCCCCACTTCCGCGCGGTCTTCAGCGCGGTCTCGACCGCCTCGGCGCCGCTGTTCATCGGCAGCACCATCTCCATGCCGGCAAGGTCGGCCAGCTCCTCGCAGAACGGCCCGAACTGGTCGTGGTCGAACGCGCGGCTGGTCAGCGTGACCCGGTCGAGCTGCCGCCGGGCCGCCTCCAGCAGGCGCGGGTGCCGGTGGCCGAAGTTCAGCGCCGAGTACGCGGACAGCATGTCCAGGTACCGGCGGCCCTCGACGTCGGTGACCCACGCGCCCTCCGCCTGCGCCACCACGACGGGCAGCGGGTGGTAGTTGTGCGCACTGTAGGTCTCGCTCAGCTCGCGCAGCCGCGCGGTCTCCGTGCCCATGGCCCACCCCCGGTGTTCGATTCTTCACGGCCGCGGCACCGCATGTCGACGCAGGTCACCGCGGCCCGCGGTGATTCGCAGTCAGCGTAGGTCCGCGATGTGGGGAGGGACAATCAACGACACGAACGCGTACGCGCAACAATGTTGCGAGTTTCGCGGCGTTGTGGACGGTTCGTTAAGAGGGTGGTGGACATCCGCGTCGACGACATCGACCGGCAGATCATCGCGTGCCTGCTGGACGACGCGCGTACGAGCTACGCCACGGTGGGCGAGCGGGTCGGCCTGTCCGCCCCCGCGGTCAAGCGGCGCGTCGACCGGCTGCGCGAAGGCGGCGTGATCTCCGCGTTCACCGCCATCGTGGACCCGGCCGTACTGGGCTGGACCACCGAGGCGTTCGTGGAGATCTACTGCACCGGCCGTACCGCACCGGAGGAGATCGCCCGCAGCGTACGCCGCCACCCCGAGGTGGCGGAGGCCTACACCATCACCGGCGACGCCAACGCCCTGCTCCACCTGCGCACCCGCGACACCACGCACCTGGAGGAGGCCCTGGAGCGCATCCGCGGCGAACCGAACATCCAGCAGACGAAGACCGCGATCGTCCTGTCCCGCCTGGTCGACCGCCCCACCCAGCGCCCCTCCTAGCCCGGGCTCCCGCATAAAGGCCTCGCTTCGCGAGACTGATTTGCCCGGAATCCTGGCCGCACTTCGCAAACGGCGCCCAGCCAGGCAACCACGCCGCACGCGCTAAAAATCAGTCTCGCGAAGCGAGGCCTTTTCGCGCGGGAGCGCAGGAGCGCGGGGCGGCGTAGGGCGTTGAGGCCCGGTCTAGACGTGGCCGATTTCGCGGGGGAGTTCCAGGGCCAGGACTCGGTCGGCGAATACGAAGGTCTCGAACTTTGAGCCGGGTGGTACGTCCGGGTCGTCCTCCACTCGCCGCAGCGCGGCCAGGGCCTCGGGTACGTCCAGGCCGGTGTCGAACGCGGTCCGGAACCGGGCCACGTGGTCGGCGCACATCGGGCGGCTCGGGGACTCCGCCCACGCCGCCACCCGGCCGCGCCAGCGGGCCAGTTCGTCTTCGGCCGTGTCGAGGTCGGCGGCGGACACGTCGGCGTCGCGGTCGTGCGGTACGCAGAGCATCGCCAGCCGCAGCGCCGCCGGGTCGGTGCCGGGGTCGCCGAACGGCGTGGCGAGCGGGGGCACGTCGGGGGAGCCGGCGGCGGTCAGCGTCCCGACGCCCAGGCGTACGGCGCCGTCGGGTCCGGCGCCGATGGCCACGTCGGCGCGGTCGGCGTACGCGTCGGGATCGGTGTACGCGGGCGCGATGCCCAGCGCCTCGCGGCCCGGCACCCGGTCGTCGGCCGCGACGATCACCCGGATGCCGGCGACGTCGGCGATGCGGCGCAGCACGTCGCCGACCAGCAGGGCGCGCAGGCGGGTCAGCGCCGTCGCGCCGTCGGGGGAGATGAGCAGCCGGATCGCGCCGCGCGTGCCCACCGGCGTCGCGCGGCCCGTCTCGGCGTCTCGGAGCGTCAGCACACGCCCAATCTAGGGTCTACCGCCCCGCGTCCGGGAGGCGCAGACTCACGATATGACGCAACGATTTCCGGTGAACCTGATCAATGCCGTACTCCGCCGCCTCCGCGGCCGCGTCCCGGCCGGTGGCGGTGGCCCGTTCTATCCACCCGGCCCCGACACCGACGGCCCGCCGGGCGTCCGCGAGCCGCGCCGCCCGCGGCCCGGCGCCCCGTCCACGGCCGCGCACGCCCCGGAGCCGCCCCCGCCGCAGGTCGCCCACGACCGTATGGAACCCCCGCCGGAGGAGCTGAGCGTGCCGCCGGGCTAGCCGGTCCAGAACCGGAACAGCTGGTCACCGAAGCCCACGAGCAGCGGGCTGACGCCCATCAGGTCGGTGAGCCGGGTGATCGCGGAGAAGAACGCCCCGTTGACGGTGGGGATCCACAGGATCGCGATCACGATGAGCAGCCCGTACGGCGCGACCTTCGCGGCGCCGTTCCGCCAGGACTCGGGCAGGTAGGGCTCGACGATCCCGTACCCGTCGAGCCCGGGGAACGGCACGAGGTTCAGCAGCGCGGCGGTCACCTGGAGAAATGTGAGGAACCCCACGCCGGACCAGAAGTAGATGGTGTTGTCCGACGGCTGGTCGGGGATCAGTGTGGCCAGGACCAGCGCGAACACGATGTTCGCGGCCGGTCCGGCGGCGGAGATCAGGCTATGCCGGAGCCGTCCCGGAATCGCCCCGCGGTTCACGTAGACGGCGCCGCCCGGCAGCCCGATGCCGCCGAGCAGCACGAACAGCACGGGGAGGACGAAGCTCAGCGCGGCGTTGCTGTACTTCAGCGGGTTGAGCGACAGGTATCCGCGCTCGGCCGCGCTGTGGTCGCCGCTGCGCCACGCGAAGAAGGCGTGACCGAACTCATGGAGGCACAGTGAGACGATCCACCCGCCCGCGACCAGGATGAACACGCCGACCCGCAGCGCGGTGTCGCTGCCGCCGCGCAGGGAGAGCCAGGCGCCGAACGCCGTCACGATGAGCAGCCCGAGGAACACCGGACTGGGCCGGACCGCGGTTCGCTGATTCATGCCCGCAAGCCTGTCATCGATCACGGCGTGGTGGCGCCGGGGGCACGATCTTGGCGGCGAGGAGCGTCGACTGGGGGACCTCTACCACGGAGTCGTCACGTCGGCGTACCCTCAACACGCCGTCCGACCAGGTCTGCAGGGTGCCGACCACGTCGCCGGGCCGCCCGTCGGGCAGCGCGCGGCGGATCGAGACCCGCTTGCCGACGTCGGCCGGAGTGATCGCGACGGTGAGGCGAGCACCCATCCGCGGGCCGTCCATCCCCATTGGGCAAACCCCCGTTGTCGAAACCATGGCGCAGCACCGTAATACTAGGAACCGGTAACCCGCCTCAGACGCGGGCAGGCCACAGAAGCTGAGGAGTTCGACGTGACCTACGTCATCGCGCAGCCTTGCGTAGACGTGCTCGACAGGGCCTGCATCGAAGAATGCCCCGTGGACTGCATCTATGAGGGCAAGCGGATGCTGTACATCCACCCGGACGAGTGCGTCGACTGTGGCGCCTGCGAGCCGGTGTGCCCGGTCGAGGCCATCTTCTATGAGGACGACCTGCCCGACCAGTGGTCGGAGTACTACAAGGCGAACGTGGACTTCTTCGAGGACCTCGGTTCGCCCGGTGGTGCGTCCAAGGTGGGCAAGATCGACAAGGACCACCCGGTCGTCGCGGCGCTGCCTCCGCAGGAGGAGAGCTGAGCCCGATGCCCCGGCCGCGCGAACGGCTGTCGGCTCGGCTGCCGCGGTTCCCGTGGGATCGCCTCGAACCGGCGAAGGCGACCGCGCGGGCACATCCGGACGGCATCGTCGACCTGTCGGTGGGCACGCCGGTGGACGACGTGCCCACCGTCATCCGGGAGGCGCTGGCCGGAGCGGCCAACGCCCCCGGGTACCCGGCGACGTACGGTACGGCCGCGCTGCGTGATGCGGCCGCCGGCTGGCTGGCGCGCCGCCACGGCGTGACGATCGACCCGGCCGCCGTACTGCCCACCATCGGCTCCAAGGAGACGGTGGCGTGGCTGCCGACGCAGCTCGGCGTCGGTCCGGGCGACGTGGTGGTGTTCCCGGAGCTGGCGTACCCGACGTACGACGTGGGCGCGCGGCTCGCCGGGGCGCGGCCGGTCGCCTCCGACGGCCTGCTGGGCCTCGGGCCGGAGCCGGTGGCGCTCGTCTGGGTGAACTCGCCGTCCAACCCGACCGGCCGGGTGCTGCCCGTCGAGCACCTGCGCAAGGTGGTCGCCTGGGCGCGTGAGCGCGGCGCCGTCGTGGTGTCCGACGAGTGCTACATCGAGCTGGGCTGGGAGGCCGAGCCGGTGTCGGTGCTGCATCCGGACGTCTCCGGCGGCTCGCACGAGGGCCTGATCGCGCTGCACTCGCTGTCCAAGCGGTCCAACCTGGCCGGCTACCGCGCCGCCTTCGCGGCCGGTGACCAGGCGCTCATCGGCGAGCTCCTCGAGGTGCGCAAGCACGGCGGGGTGATCATGCCGGAGCCCGTACAGGCCGCGATGACCGCCGCGCTGAACGACGACGCGCACGCCGAGGAGCAGCGCCGGCGGTACGCCGCCCGCCGCGACCGGCTGCGTCCCGCGCTCGAGGACGCGGGCTGGCGCGTCGAGCACTCCGAGGCGGGCCTGTACCTCTGGGCCGCCCACCCGGCGTACGACTGCTGGCAGTCCGTCGACGCGCTGGCGGAGCTGGGCATCCTCGTCGCCCCCGGTGACTTCTACGGCCAGGCCGGCGCCCGCCACGTCCGCGTGGCGCTCACCGCCACCGACGAGCGCATCGACGCCGCGGTCAAGCGCCTGACCTGAACCCGTCCTCCGTACCGGCGGGGCGCCCTACGCGATGTCGACGTACTTGCGGCTCGTGGGCGCCTCGTCGGAGGCGATCCAGCCGGAGTAGCCGTCCGCGGCGGTCCAGATCTTGCCGTCGTGCGCCACCGACTTCAGCCCGAACGCGTGCGCGTGCGCGACCGCCCACGCGGAGACCGCCCAGGCCGTACGCGGCCCCGAGGCGGTCACCCGCGAGCCGTCGATGTGCACCGAGCCGAACGTGCGCTTCAGCTCATACGCCGTGGACTTCCGCGGCTCGTCGGTCTGCGGGTACCAGCAGCGCACCGCGTGCGGCACCCGGCCGGTGAACGCCGCGGCCATGACCTTCGCGTCCTCGGCGTGCGCGGCGTAGGCGCTGCCGTCGGCGCTGCGCTGCACCTTCTGCGCGGCCTCGGCGATCGGCATGTCGAGGTAGTCGCGCACCTTGCTCAGGCTGCGGAAGAACCGCTTGGAGGCGTACACCGGGTCCTGGAGCTTCTTGCGGCTGCCCCAGCCCTGCGACGGCCGCTGCTGGAAGAGCCCCACGGAGTCGCGGTCGCCGTACGACAGGTTGTACAGCTTCGACTCCTGCAGCGCGGTCGCGTAGGCGATGGCCACGGCACGCTCGGACAGGCCTTCGTGGAACGCCACCCCCGCGATGGTGGCCGCGTTGGCCGACTGCTCGAGGTCGAGCTGGGTGGTGACGCCGGATGCGGTCATCTCGCAGTGCGAGCCGCGGATCGACGGCAGAAGCTTCTGATAAGCGACATATCCCCCGATTGCGAACAAGAGGATGATCACGCCGAAGACGCTGAGAATCTTGATCCAGTTGGAACGAGCGTGGGGCACACCCCTGACCGTATCCGGTCATGGATGTCGTTAGGCTCCTTCTCCATGAGCGACACCTTTGCCAGCCCGTTGTCCGCCGACCTCGATGACCTGTGGGAGCGGCGGGCCGAGATCAACGCTGACGACACCGAGATCCGCGAGACCGTGATCTCCGCGGTCGACCAGATCGACGCGGGCACGGCCAGGGTCGCGCAGGTCGACCCGGCGACCGACCAGGTCGTCGTGGACGAGCGCGCCAAGCGGGCCATCCTGCTGAGCTTCCGGGTGCTCGGCATGGTCCGCTCGCAGGTCGGTGACTTCCAGTACAACGACCGCATCCCGCTGAAGACCCGGCTGGACGGGGTGCGCGTGGTGCCCGGCGCGATCGCCCGCTGGGGCAGCCACCTCGCCCCGGGCGTCGTGCTGATGCCGTCGTTCACCAACATCGGCGCGTACGTCGACGCCGGCACGATGGTCGACACCTGGGCCACGGTCGGGTCCTGCGCGCAGATCGGCAAGAACGTCCACCTGTCCGGCGGCGTGGGCATCGGCGGCGTCCTCGAGCCGCCGAACGCCGTGCCGGTCGTGGTCGAGGACGAGGCCTTCGTCGGCTCACGCAGCATGGTCGTCGACGGCGCGCGGGTGCGCCAGGGCGCCAAGCTGGGCGCCGGGTCGGTGCTCACCAACACCACCCACGTCATCGACGTGGAGACCGGCGAGGAGCTGCCGCGCGGCGAGGCCCCGGCGTGGTCGGTGTGCGTGAACGGCACGCGGATGAAGACGTTCCCGGGCGGTGAGTTCGGCATGCCGTGCCTGCTCGTGCTCAAGCGCCTGAAGGAGGGCGAGCAGCACGACAAGCTCGCGCTCAACGACATCCTCCGCGAGCACGGGGTCAGCGCCTGATCGAGGTACCGGACGCGTTCGCGCGGGCCACCGCCGACCGGGAGGGCGAGCCCGGATCGGCGTGGCTCGCCGAGCTGCCCGGCATCGTGGACGACCTGCTGCGGCGCTGGGGGTACGCGCCGGACGGCGCGGTGACGCACGGCGGCGTGGGGATCATCGTCCCGGTACGTAACGCGGCCGGCGGTACCGCGGTGCTGAAGGTCTCGTTCCCGCACCCGGGCAACGTCCACGAGCCGGACGCGTTCGCCGCCTGGGACGGGCGCGGCGCGGTACGGCTGCACGAGCGTGATGACGCGCGCTACGCCATGCTGCTCGAACGCGTACGTACGGCGTCGCTCGCGGAGGCGGGGGACCGCGACGAGATGGTGACCGTGGCCGGCCGGATCAGCCGGCGGCTGGCGATCCCCGCGCCGCCCGGACTGCCCCGGCTACGCGACCGCGCGGACGCCTGGGAGGAACAGCTCCACGCGGACGCGGCGGAGCTGGCGCACCGCCTGCCGCGCCGCGTCCTGGACGCCGCCGTGGCGACCGTACGGGAACTCGGCCGCGACCAGCCGGACGTCCTCGTGCACGGCCGACCTCCACCCGCGGAACATCCTGCGTGCCGACCGCGAACCCTGGCTGGCCGTCGACCCCAAGGGCTACGTGGGCGACCCCGCGTACGACGGCGGCACGCTGCTCAAGTCACTGGCACCGTCGCTCCTGGGCGCCGCCGACCTGCCGGGCGCCGCCCGCCACGCGCTCGCCCTGTTCGCCGAGGCCGCCGGCCTCGACCACGACCGCCTCCGCCGCTGGGCCCAGCTCCACGCCGTCCAGGCCGCCTTCTGGGCCCGCCGCCACGGCTTCCGCCGCGCCCGCGGCGGCCCGCACCTGGAGACCCTCACCCGCCTCGCCGACCACCTGGCCGAGTCGCTGACCGCCTAGTACCGCTCCACCAGGTGGGCGCGGTCGGCGGGTGGCTCGTACGGTTCGGGCCAGACGTCGGTGATCGCGGTGATCAGGCCGGCGGTGTTCAGGTCGAAGAAGGTGATGCCGGTCATCTCCTCGCCGTCCGGGCCGAACCGGTCGCCGGTGGCGCGGAACGTGATCCAGGTGGCCGCGCCCGGTCCGTCGGCGACGAGGCGGTCCACCTCGAGGTGCCAGTCGCCGGGGTAGGCGCTGATGAAGCGTACGTACGCCGCGCGGCCGCGGACCCGCTCCCGGGTCTGCGGCATCTCATAGAGCACGTCCTCGGCGAGCAGCGCCGCGAAGGCGTCCCAGTCGCGCGCCGCGCAGGAGGCCCAGTACGCCTCGACGACCGTCCGCGTGTTCTCCATGGCGGCACGGTAACTCGTATGCTCGCCTGTCATGCGGTTGGATCTTCACGCGGACGTCGGCGACCTGACGGCGCGGCTCATCGACATCGAATCGGTCAGCGGCAACGAGCGGGCGCTCGCCGACGCCGTGGAGGCGGCCCTGCGCGGGCTGCCGCACCTCACGGTCGACCGCGACGGCGACGCCGTCGTCGCCCGTACGAACCTCGGGCGCGCCGAGCGGGTCGTCCTCGCCGGGCACCTCGACACCGTGCCGGTGAACCAGAACCTGCCGTCCCGGGTCGAGGACGGCGTGCTGTACGGCCTGGGCGCCGGCGACATGAAGAGCGGCGTCGCCGTGCAGCTCAAGGTGGCCGCCACGCTGCCCGAGCCGAACCGCGACATCACGTTCGTGTTCTACGACTGCGAGGAGGTCGAGGCCGAGCGCAACGGCCTCGGCCGTCTCGCCCGCGACCACCCGGACTGGCTCGCCGGCGACTTCGCCGTCCTGCACGAGCCCAGCGGCGGCACCGTCGAGGGCGGCTGCCAGGGCACCATCCGCGTCGAGCTGACCGCGCGCGGCGAGCGCGCGCACAGCGCCCGCTCCTGGATGGGCCGCAACGCCATCCACGAGGCCGGCGTCATCCTCGACATCCTGCGTGCGTACGTGCCCCGCGAGCCCGAGGTCGACGGCCTGACGTTCCGCGAGGGCCTGAACGCCGTCTACGTGCGCGGCGGCGTCGCCGGCAACGTGATCCCGGACGAGTGCGTGGTCACCGTGAACTACCGGTTCGCCCCCGACCGCTCGCTCGCCGACGCCGAGGCGTACCTGCGCGAACTGTTCGGCGAATACGACATGAAGATCGTGGACGGCGCGCCCGGCGCCCGCCCCGGCCTCACCCACCCGGCCGCGGCCGCGTTCGTGACGGCGATCGGCCGCGAGCCGCGCGCCAAGTTCGGCTGGACCGACGTCGCGCGCTTCTCCGAACTCGGCGTCCCCGCGGTCAACTACGGCCCCGGCGACCCGGCCGTCTCGCACACCCGGGGCGAGCACGTCGCCCTCGACGCGGTGGCCGAGGCCGAGGCGCGCATGCTCGCCTGGCTCACCTGACACCACGCGTGTCACGCGGCGAATTCCAGTTGCGGGCCTGGCTACCGTTGATGCCATGAACTCCCAACCGGACAAGCCGGGGCGGCGCCGTGAGCGGCGCCGCGGCCCGGTACTGCTACGAGGCTCCCGCGTCCCGTCCACCACCACGGACCAGCGCCTGCTCGACCAGCGCGGCCCGTCGGACTGGGTGCATTCGGACCCGTGGCGGGTGCTGCGCATCCAGGCGGAGTTCGTCGAGGGCTTCGGGCTGCTGGCCGAGCTCGGCCCGGCGGTGTGCGTGTTCGGCTCGGCCCGTACGTCCACGGACGATGAGGAGTACCGGCAAGCCGAGGCGATCTCCGGCGCGCTCGCCCACGCCGGCTACGCGGTGATCACCGGCGGCGGCCCGGGCATCATGGAGGCGGCCAACAAGGGCGCCTCCGACGCCGGGGGCGTGTCCGTCGGCCTCGGCATCGAGCTGCCGTTCGAGCAGCGCATGAACGACTACGTCGACATGGGCGTCGAGTTCCGGTACTTCTTCGTGCGCAAGACCGTGTTCGTGAAGTACGCGCAGGCCTTCATCGTGCTGCCCGGCGGGTTCGGCACGCTGGACGAGCTGTTCGAGGCGCTCACGCTCGTGCAGACCCGCAAGATCACCCGGTTCCCCGTGGTGCTGGTCGGCTCGGACTACTGGAAGGGCCTGCTCGACTGGCTGCGGGACCGCGCGCTGGCCGAGGGCAAGATCTCCGCACCGGACCTCGACCTGGTGCACGTCGCCGATGATCCGGACGAGGTCGTGAAGCTCATCCTCGACGCACACGCGAACGGAGCCGACGTATGAGTGGCCTGGCGGTCTGCGTCTTCTGCGCGTCCAGCCTGCGCATCGCCGAACACCACGTGGCCCTGGCCGCCGAGGTCGGCACCGAGCTGGCCCGCCGCGGGCACACGCTGGTCAGCGGCGGCGGATCGATCTCCAGCATGGGCGCGGTCGCCCGGGCGGCCCGCGCCGGCGGCGCCCGTACGATCGGGGTGATCCCGAAGGCGCTGCTCGAGCTCGAGGTCAACGACAAGGACGCGGACGAGCTGATCGTCACGCCCGACATGAACACCCGCAAGGCGGAGATGGAGCGCCGCGCGGACGCCTACATCGTGCTGCCCGGCGGGCTCGGCACGATGGAGGAGCTGTTCGAGGTGTGGTCGGGCCGGAACCTCGGCCTGCACGACAAGCCGATCGCCATCCTCGACCCCACCGGCCTGTACGCGCCGCTGAAGACCCTCGGCGACCACCTGTACGAGGAGGGGTTCGTCCGCGCCAAGGCCTACGACGCGATCGCGTGGGCGTCCACCGTGGACGAGGCGTTCGCCGCCGTGGAAGGGACCGTACGGCCGCTGGAGCCGGCGCCGGACGAGGTGCTCGAGTCCGAGCCGTGACCTGGCCCGTTCGCGACATCGGGGAGACACACGCGCCGGCGGGCTAATTCCGGTGGCGGGTCGTGGCACGATCGGGGGTGTGCTCGTGATGATTGTCCTCTTGGCCGCCGTCGTCGTGGTCTGCGTCGGCGTCGTGGTCGTCGCCGTCGGCCGCGGCGGCCAGATGGCCGAGTTCATGCATGACACGCCGCCGCTCGGGCTGCCCGTCCGCCGCCCGATCGCCGGCACCGACGTGGCCCTGCTGCGCCTGCCCGCCGGGCCGTGGGGCTACAGCTTCCGCGTCACGGACGACGCCCTGCGGCGCATCGCGCACGCGATCACCGAGCGGGACACCCGCATCGCGGTCCTGGAACAGCAGGTGTCGGAGCTGCGCGCGGCGCGGTCCGCGCCGCCGCCGAAGCCGGCGGCCGAGGAGGACTCCGGCTCGCCGTGGTTCGACCGCTCGGCGCCCTTCGAGGCCCGCCTGCCCCGTAGCCCCGAGCCCGCCGCCTTGGAGTCGAAGCCCGCGGACGCCGAGCCGGAGGACACCGCACTCGAGGACACCCAGCCCGCGAAGCCGGAGCCCCCCGACCCCGAGGCCGCGAAGTCCGAAGCCGCGGAGCCGGAGGCCGCGAAGGCTGGGGCGGCGGAGCCCAAGGTCGCGGAGCCTGAGGACGCGAAGACCGGGGTCGTGAAGTCCGAGGACGCGAAGGCTGAGGAAGCGGAGCCCGAGGCTGCGGAGTCGCAGGGCGCGAAGGCTGCGGATGCCGAGTCCGAGGAGGCGAAGCCGAGCGCGGCCGAGCCGGATGAGGACTGGGTGTTCGAGGACGACGTCGAGCCGGTCGTGGAACCGCTGGCGGGCTTCACCGCGACGGTCCCGTCGCCGGGCGACCG
>Ga0164243_10001608_pt1 | contig 38188 bp, 40 predicted proteins | sample OricompcompostOP_FD_108781 | JGI IMG/M metagenome (GOLD analysis project Ga0164243, IMG submission 108781) | Organic Plus compost microbial communities from Emeryville, California, USA - Original compost - Organic plus compost (OP) | ecosystem: Engineered > Solid waste > Mixed feedstock >... | reverse complement strand
GAGATTTCCAAAAGCTCGACGCTGCCGCCCATCTCGACGGTGTATTGCGCCAACCGGCCGATATCGCGCTGGACCAGCACGAGGTCTTCTGCCGAATAGGTAGCAGCGGTGGCGTCGTCGCGGCGATCGCCCAGCCAGATCTGATGGACGCGCACGCGCGCTTCATTCGGCACCAGCCGGCGGGCGCCGGCGAGCAGCACGAAGGCGCACATCGATTCACAATCGGCCCGGGCAATCAGGTTGGCCGGAATGACCTTGCCGCCCTCTTCGGAATAGCCGGGCAGGTCGACGGTGCGACCGACCGTCGTGGTCAGGCCAAGCTTGCGGATGGCGCGGCCGAGCGCGATCGCCCCATGCACCGAACCGCCTTCGGAATTGAGAACCAGCGTCGCGCCGCGAATATCGTTCTTCTTGGCGAAGACTTCGAAATCCTGCGCGGTCTCCGGCTTGATCATGCCGGTGGCGGAAATCCAGGTCTTGCAATCGGCTCCGCAGGCGCCGGCATCCTTGCGAAGGGAAAAGGACATGGGCGCAGAACGCGACGGATCACTTTCGGCTACCGGCGCAGCCACGAAGGCCAGCAGACACCCCAGCGCGATCACACCAAACAGGCGTCGCCTCATGCAACTCCCCCGTCTCGTCCCTCCCTGCCGACCAGCCGATTCATGCCAGAGGCGGAAAGGCGTCATTCACATGTCTTTTTTAGTCCGCGTCCCGAATTCCCGTCCAGCACAGACTTTAGCGACCAAGCTCGCTAGGCTGCTCAAGGAACGGGCGCGGAACTTGGCTCCTGCCGGGCATTTAAGGCGTTTTTCGGTATAGTTTTAGCACTTCCGTTCAGTAACCTTTCCGGACCCGATGGAACCTGCCCAACAGAAATGCAAAGCCTGTGGCAGCCACGCACCACGCGCGGCGGGCCGCGCGCTGATCCGAGTCTATCGCTACACGCTGTCGCCGCTGATCGGCTTTCACTGCCGGCACCTGCCGACCTGCTCGGAATACGGCGACGAGGCCTTGCGGCGGCATGGACTGTGGGCCGGCGGCTGGATGACGCTGGCGCGGCTCTGCCGCTGCCAGCCTTACGGCACATCGGGGCTGGATTTCGTGCCTGCGCAAAAGCCCGCGCGGGCGCGCTGGTATCTGCCCTGGCGCTATGCGCGCTGGCGCGGCACCAATCTGACGCCGCCGCCATCGGATTGACGCTCGCCGCGCTCCGGCTTTCGCGGCGCCATCACGCCGCGCACGAGATCGAGCAGACACACCGCGAGCCCCGCCCCCAGCACAAACCAGCCCGGCCGGATCGCGAGATCGAAATCGAATGCGGTCGACAGCACCGTCATCGGCGAGACGCCATACCAAAGGCCGATGCCGCACGCCTCGACCACGAAGGTCAGCGCCGCCACCACGATCGTCATCGCCAGCAGCACCAAGGTCGAGGGCTCGCGGATGCGCCAGGTGACGAGGCGATAGACCATCAGCCAGCCGAACAGTCCGGTGATCGTCGCCGGCAAGGTGAAGTCAGCCTTGGTCTGCTGGAAGAAATGGATCAGCGCCAGAAATGCCACGCCGTAAGTGATCTGATGCAACCGCCGCCAGCGCAGCGCGCCGAGCCGCTTCACCATCGTGTCGTTGGAGGTGATCGCCAGCACCAGCAGGCCGAGCCAGGCGATCATGCCGATGATAAGATAGACGCGCCGGACGATTTCCAGCGCCACCGTGACGAGATCGAAATTCTTGTCGGCGACAAAGAAAAGGATATGCGCGGTGGCATAGACGAAGGCCCCCACCCCGATCAGCCGCCGCGCGTCCAGCAATCCGCTGAAGCGGCCGCTCCGCCGCAGCGGCGTGATGGCCAGCGAGATCAGGATGAACAGCAGCGCCCAATAGCCGGTGCGATGGACCAGATCATCGAGCAGGCGCGGTGCCAGATGCCCGGACCACCAGGCCTGCAACGCTATCGCCACCGGCAAAAACAGCAGCGCCAGCGCCGCGATGCGGGTGCCGGACAATCGCCCGCGCCGGTCGCGCCAGAGTTGATAGGACTGCACTTCGATCGCCTGTGCCATTCAGCTGTTGCCTTCTCATCGGCCATCGTGGTGCCGAACAGCCTGTTTCGAAACGTCGTCCATGCTCGCAAAAAATGGCCAGCGATCAAATGATTTCGGCGCCAATTAAGCCAATTCATCGTGATCGCCGCGTTGCAAAGCATTGCCCTTCGCCTATCTCTTGCTATACCGGACGCATCTGACATCGGCTTACCCGCGCTCGTTCGCGGGAGTGAGCAACAGGAGTGAATGATGGTCACGCTGACCTTCCCCGACGGCGCACGCCGTGAATTTCCCAATGGCATTTCCGGTCTCGACATCGCCAAGGGCATCTCGCCCTCGCTGGCCAAGCGCACTGTCGCGATGGCGCTGGATGGCGTGGTGGTCGACCTCGCCGACCCGATCGAGAAAGACGCGCAAATCGAGTTCGTCAGCCGCGAGGACCCGCGCGCGCTGGAACTGATCCGGCACGATGCCGCCCATGTGCTCGCCGAGGCCGTGCAGGCGCTTTGGCCCGGCACCCAGGTCACCATCGGCCCGGTGATCGAGAACGGCTTCTATTATGATTTCGCCCGCAACCAGCCCTTCACGCCCGAAGACCTCAGCGCCATCGAAAAGAAGATGCGCGAGATCATCGCCAAGGATCAGCCTTTCACCAAGGAAGTCTGGACCCGCGATCAGGCCAAAAAGGTGTTCGCGGACAAGGGCGAGAACTTCAAGGTCGAGTTGATCGATGCGATCCCGGCCGATCAGGACCTGAAGATCTACAAACAGGGCGAATGGTTCGATCTGTGCCGTGGTCCGCACATGACCTCGACCGGCAAGGTCGGCAATGCCTTCAAGCTGATGAAGGTTGCTGGCGCCTATTGGCGCGGTGATTCAAACCGCGAGATGCTGTCGCGCATCTATGGCACTGCCTTCGCCAAGCAGGACGAGCTCGACGACTACCTGCACCGCATGGAGGAAGCCGAGAAGCGCGACCACCGCAAGCTCGGCCGCGAAATGGATCTCTTCCACTTTCAGGAAGAAGGTCCGGGAACCGTGTTCTGGCATCCGAATGGCTGGACCATGTTCCAGGAGATTGTCGCGTATATGCGCCGTCGCCTGAAGGGCGATTATGCCGAGGTGAACGCCCCGCAGTTGCTCGACAAATCGCTGTGGGAGACCTCTGGCCATTGGGGCTGGTTCCGCGAGAACATGTTCCAGGCGACTTCGGCCGGCGATGATACCGAGGATGAGCGCGTCTACGCGATCAAGCCGATGAACTGCCCCGGCCATATCCAGATCTTCAAGCACGGCCTGCGATCGTATCGCGAATTGCCGCTGCGGATGGCCGAGTTCGGTATCGTCCATCGCTACGAGCCGTCCGGCGCCTTGCACGGCCTGATGCGCGTGCGCGGCTTCACGCAGGATGACGCGCATGTGTTCTGCACGCCCGAGCAGATGGCCGAGGAGTGCCTGAAGATCAACGATCTGATCCTGTCGACCTATGCCGATTTCGGCTTTGACGGCGAGATGACGGTGAAGCTGTCGACGCGCCCTGAGCAGCGCGTCGGCACCGATGAAGCCTGGGATCACGCCGAGACCATCATGCAGGATGTGCTCAAGCAGATCGAAAGCCGCAGCGGCAACCAGAAGATCAAGACCGCGATCAATCCGGGCGAAGGCGCGTTCTACGGGCCGAAGTTTGAATATGTCCTGCGCGACGCCATCGGCCGCGACTGGCAATGCGGCACGACGCAGGTGGACTTCAATCTGCCGGAGCGGTTCGACGCTTTCTACATCGCGCCGGATGGCTCGAAACAGACGCCGGTGATGATCCACCGCGCGATCTGCGGCTCGATGGAGCGTTTCCTCGGCGTCGTGCTCGAACATTATGCCGGGCATCTGCCGCTATGGCTGGCGCCGAAACAGGCGGTGGTCTGCACCATCGTCTCCGATGCCGATGATTATGCCGCCGAAGTCGCGCGCCTCGCGACGCGGATGAACCTGCGCGTCACCACCGATCTTCGCAACGAGAAGATCAATTACAAGGTGCGCGAACATTCGCTGGCCAAGGTGCCGGCGCTGCTGGTGGTCGGCAAGAAGGAAGCGGCCGAGCGCACGGTGTCGATCCGCCGTCTCGGCAAGGAAGGCCAGCAGGTGATGCCGCTCGATCAGGCTTTGGCGATGCTGGCGGATGAAGCGACCCCGCCGGACGTCAAGCGGATGCGGGACGCTTCGTAAGCAAGGCTACTGGGCGACGACGGCAATCTCGCTATCGACGCCCGTCACCACGTTGAAATCGTGCTGGAACGAGCGCCCTTCATTGCGGGCGATGACGCGATATTCGCCTTCCGCCAGCACGACGCGCGGGAAGGCACCGATCGATTCCTTGATGACGTCGCCGCCCGGCGTCAGCACCGACCATTGCGTATTGGCGAGCGCCTCGCCGCCTTTGGTCGTCACCAGCTTGAGCGTGATGATCGCCGCCCGATGCGTGACCGTGACGTCGGTAACGCGGGCAGCCTGCACGCGAATATCCGAGCGCACCACGGCGTTGCCGTCACCGTAATGGGAGACGATGTGATAGGTGCCTTCCGGCACCACCAGCATCTCGCCGATCGTGACGTTCTGCAGCATCGGGCGCTTGTCGCCCGGCTCGAACTGGCTGCCCTGATAGATGTCAAAATGAATCTGGCCCGAGGGAATGCGGGCGTCGCCGACCTTGCCCTCGATGCGAATGCCGCCCGCCGGAATATCGAGCGTCTCGCGGACGGTGTCGGCGCGCAGCTGCACCTTCTTGACCGCCTTGGCCTGCCCGATACTCGCATGGACGATGTAGCTGCCGGGCGCCAGCAGCATGGTGGGGGCGGCCGTCTTGTCCTCGCGAATCAGGCGCATGGCGCCGGTCGGGTCCGGCCGCTCGGGATAGACGCGCCAGACCAGCCCGCCGGGAATATGCGGCTGCTCACGGCCGAATCGCGCCGACAGGTAGAGGGCCACCTGCCCGGCCGGCACTGAAGGCGCCGCCATGGGGGGCGGGATATGGGCGGGCGGGCGTTCGACCTGCGCCGGCGGCGGCAGTGGCGCAACAGGTACAGGAATGTTTCCGGGTGGACGCGGCGCGTCGAATGAGCCGGGAGCCGCAAGACTGGCGGATGGAGGCGCGGAGCCCGGGCCGATCGACATCGGAGCTGACGATCCTGTCGCGCCGGTAAAGGGCTGCGCGGCCGCGGGCATCACCAGGGCCATCGCCATGGTTGCCGCTAGTCCGATTGCCCTCGCCCGCCCGATCAGCGTCATGGCCCGTCCGGCCGTTCCCTCGCCCCAACTCATGCTGTGGGTTCTCTGCGGAAATCGCGGCGAATTCAAGCCTGTCAGCATAGGCAGGTCATCAAGCCGTCATTTGTCAGGGCAAAGCCCGTGTGATAGCCGCTGAACTGCCATGACAGATGCTCTTGATCTTCTGAAAACGCGCCGGTCGGTGAAGCCGATTGAGCTGACCGGCCCTGCCCCGTCCCCATCCGATATCGACACGCTGCTGACGATCGCCTCGCGCGTGCCCGACCACGGCAAGCTGGCGCCGTGGCGCTTCATTGTGTTCGAGGGCGATGCGCGCAAGCAGATCGGCGATGTGCTGGCCGAGACCTTCAAGGCCGACCGGCCAGACGCCACCGCCGATCAGATCGAATTCGAGCGCAATCGCTTTACGCGCGCACCGCTTGTGATCGGCGTCGTCAGCCGCGTCGTGCCGCATGCCAAGATCCCGGAATGGGAGCAGATCCTCTCCGGCGGCGCGGCCACCATGAATTTGCTGACCGCGGCCTATGCGATGGGATTCGCCGGCAGCTGGCTGACCGAGTGGTATGCCTATGACCGCCGCATCCTGACCGCGCTCGGCCTCACCGATCAGGAGCGCATTGCCGGCTTCGTCCATCTCGGCCATCCGGTGAAAGCGCCGGAGGATCGGCCGCGCCCGGCTCTGGCGGATATCGTCACCCGCTACGGCCAATAAGTCGGACGATCCCATTCCGCCTGAGCGCGGCTGCATGAGGCTCCCGCGCATGCCTGGAGCCTGTGCATGTTTTACGACGCCCGCAAGAACGATCACGGCCTGCCGCATGATCCGGTGAAGGCGATCATCGCGCCACGCCCGATCGGCTGGATCACCTCCATGAGCGCCGCCGGCGAGATCAATCTCGCCCCCTATTCCTTCTTCAATGGCGTATCGAGCCGCCCGGCCGTGGTGATGTTCTCGAGTGAGGGAATAAAGGATTCACTGACTTTCATCACGGAAACGAAGGAATTCGTCTGTAATCTCGCCACCTTCGATCTGAGGGATGCGATGAACCGGACCTCCGCACCCATGCCACGCGGCGTCAATGAGATGGAGGCAGCCGGCCTTGCCGCTGCGCCGTCGCGGCTGGTCAAGCCGCCACGCGTTGCCGCCTCCCCCTGCGCGCTGGAATGCCAGCTGCTGCAGATTGTCCCACTCAATGACATCGAAGGCCAGTCGATCGATTGCCATGTCGTGTTCGGCCAGGTGATCGGCGTTCACATCGACGATCAATACATTCGCAATGGCCGTCTTGATACCGCCGCGATGAAGCCGCTCGCGCGCTGCGGTTATCAGAACTACGCCATTGTCGAGAATGAATTTCGTCTGACGCGGCCAACCACCGCATGACCGCGCTCTCACCATGCTTCCGTCCCTTTTTACCGTCTCCCTTAGGCCACGCCACTTTGGGCCATGCCACTTTGGTCCACGCTGGCTTGAAACAGGCCGCGTGCCTTTCCACTTTCTCGATAGAGGCATGATCCGTGTTCCAGACTCTCATACGCCGCGCCACGCATGGCGACCGAACTCACGGCGACCGCGCCGTGGAAGCGACACCTGAAAAGAAAGCCACCAAGAAGCCGGCTGGTCAGAAGCCAAGCGTCGGCCTGGCGCTTGGCGGCGGCGCTGCGCGCGGCTTTGCCCATATCGGCATTCTGCGCGTGCTGGCGCGGCATGGCATCGAGCCGGATATCGTCGTCGGCACATCGATCGGCGCCGTCGCCGGCGCCTGCTACGCACACGGCAAGCTGGACGAGTTCGAGACTTGGGCGCGCAGCCTCACGCAACGCGGCGTATTGTCTTATCTCGATGTCAGTCTGAGCGGCTCCGGTCTGATCGGCGGCGACCGCCTTGCGGCGCGCATGCAACAGACATTGGGCGAGACCTATATCGAGGATCTTCCCAAGCGCTACGCCTGTATCGCCACCGAGCTTGGCACCGGCCATGAAATCTGGATGACGCATGGTCGCGTTATCGATGCGGTGCGCGCCTCTTACGCCTTGCCGGGGATCTTCGCGCCCGTGCGATTGGGCGGGCGATGGCTGGTCGATGGCGCGCTGGTCAATCCCGTTCCGGTCTCCGCCGCGCGCGCGCTCGGCGCCAGACTCGTGATCGCCGTCAATCTCAACAGCGATCTGCTCGGCCATGGCGCGACCATTTCGCATCATGGTCCCGACGAGGACGATGCGCAGTTGCTCGACAAGCTGCGCTCGCGCCCGGAAGGCCTGCGCCGTATCCTCACGCCGGAATTTCTGCTGAAGCGGCAACTGCTCGGCAACAAGCGCAGCCCCAGCATCACCGGCGTGATGGGTGATGCGTTCAACATCATGCTGGACCGCGTCACGCGGTCACGGCTCGCCGGCGATCCGCCGGACGTAATGATATCGCCGCGCCTCGGCGACATTGGTCTGTTTGAATTTCATCGCGCGGCGGAGGCCATCCAGATTGGCATGAACGCCGCCGAGCGCTGCATCGAGGATACGGCCGAAGCCGTCGCCGCGCTGACTTAGGCTGCCAGCGCGGTTAGGCAATCGCGCTTTACGCGGTCTGAATGTAATCGCGCAACGCATCCTGCTCGTGTTGCAGCTGCGCCAGCCGCATCTTTACGACGTCGCCGATCGAGATGATGCCGACCAGCTTGTCATTGTCGAGCACCGGCAGATGACGGAATTTCTCCCGCGTCATCACTTCCATGATTTCCGGCATTTTGTCCGATGGCTCGCAGGTCAAAACCTTGCGCGTCATCACATCGGTCAGCGGCATCTGCATCGCTTCGATGCCATGATCGCCGAAGGCACGCACAATATCGCGCTCGGATACGATGCCGGCGATGCGGCCGCCAGCACCGGTGATGACCAGCGCACCGATCCTGTGTTTGCTTAAGATTCTAATGGCCTCGGCAACATTGGCGGTTGGCGCAATCGTTACAACGTCGCTGCCTTTCTGCGCGAGCACGGCTTGCACGGTCATGATGTCGCCTCCTCTGTCGCGCGCGGAGACGTCGCCCACCTCCGCGCATCAAATCAACCTCGGGCTCGCGGAAAGTGTTCCACGTCATTGCCGTGTTGGCCAGCATTGAATGTGCTGCAATGCAAAGCGCGCGATCAGGCGGCGTGCGGCGGTTTGTTGCGGTAAGTCGGCGCGCGCGCAGGATCGAACAATCCGAACAGCAACAAACCGGCAAGAAATCCGCCGACATGCGCCTGCCAGGCCACTGATTGTTGTTCGCCGCCGCCAAGCGGTATCGAGCCGAGGCCGAACAACAAGTTCAGCACGAACCACACAATGATAAAGGCGAGAATGCGTGTATCCTTCAGCGCCACCGTCAGCGGCAAAGCCGGGGTGCGATGCGCATCGGCACCGCGTCCACCGAATGACAGATGAAACGCGAATCGCGTCGCCGCCGCCATCATGCCGGAGATGGTGCCGGACGCGCCGACCATCGGCACCAATTGTCCGAAATGCGAGATCAAATGCGCCAGCGCACCGGCTGCCGCTGTTACCGCGCAAAAGGCAATGAAACGCACAGGACCAAAGCGGCGCGCGACCGGCGTGCCGAAAGCCAGAAACCAGATGGCATTGAAGCCGAGATGCATCCAGTCGGCATGCAGCAGCGCGTAAGTGACGAATGTCCAGATATCGGCGGCGAGACCGCCTGGCCATGTCGCATCCGGCACGACGCTCGCGTCGTAGCGGGCCGGGATAAACGAGAACAGCAGCAGCATTTCGACATCGGCGGTTTCCGAGAGCGAAATGCGCACGAGATGCACGAGCAGCAAAACGACGAGCGTGCCGACCAGCACGCCCGGGACATTCAACATCGGCTCGCGGCGGCGTGGCGGGAGAAGCGACATGGGGTGGCAATGATCCAGGGGCGCGATAGGTCGCCCGGGGGCGCCATATATTCAAGCGAAATCGCCACCCGGTAAAAAGATACTGAAGCTGCAGACCTGAAAAAGGAAACGGGGAGAGCTTTCGCCCTCCCCGTTCTGCTGTCCCGACGTGACGCTAATCACGTCCCCTTGGATCTTCCTATTCAAGCGATCGCTCGCCTGTCGTCTGGTTCGATGGCGATCTTAGCTGCAATCTGGCGGACGCCAAGCGCAACCTCCTGTTAACCATAACAGCCCGGGCCGGAGGATATCGGAACTCCCTGTCTGACGCCGGGCACGAGACCTGCTCCTCTGGTGATGGATACGAATCAGGGCCCTCCTTTTGTCTCGCTATGGGACAAAATCGCAGACCCTGAGGAGACGACCGGGACAGGGACGATGAAGCAGGCGGTAAGCCGCGACGTATTCGACTATTGGAACAGGCTGCGGGGGGCGCGGATCGCCCCACGGCGTGATGACATCGAACCCGGTGCCATCCGCGGTCGGCTGGCGGATGTCTTCCTGCTCGATGCCGATTGCGAACATGCGCCCTCTTTCCGGCTGGCCGGCAGCGCGGTCTGCAGCCTGTTCGGAAAGGAATTGAAGGGCCGACCATTCGACGCTTTGTGGTCGCGCAGCAGCCGGACACGCATCGGCGCCCTGCTCGATCATATCTGCGAGGACCATGTCGGCACGGTCGCCCATGTCATCGGCAACAATGACGACAACGAGACGCTTGATCTCGAAATGACCTTGCTGCCACTGCTCGATGCCGACGGACGCGGCGCGCATATGCTTGGCGTGCTCGCCAGCGTCACCGCGCCCTATTGGCTGGAACAGCGGCCGATCACCTCGCTCGATCTCGACGAAATCCGCTTTGTCGGTCCCGCTGTCGATCCGATCGAACCGCCGCGCCTGCGATCGGGTCAGGACGAGCCACTCGGTCCGCGCGGCTTCGTGCTCTACCGCGCGCATCATTGACCTACCGTTTGAACGTCACGGCTAACCGTCCGTTAACGAGCCTTCAATAGCTTCTGCAACCGCGAATGGCGGCGAAAGACCGCCTCCAGTCAGGATAACCTGGCCGGCGCTGTGGCAATTGAAAGCGTGACTGACGGGGCGACATGGTCATCGGCAATCCTGATATCGCTCAAGGTGGCGCGCATATTCTTCCTCACAGCGAGGAGCGACGCCGCTTTCAGCGCGTGAAGGTCAATCTGCTCGGCCGTTACATGCTGCCGGACCGCCGCGAATTTCCTTGCCAGGTCGTCGATATGTCGCCGGGCGGGATGGCGGTTGTTGCGCCGGTGTCGCCGCAGATCGGCGAGCGGGTGATCGCCTATATCGATCACGTCGGCCGGCTGGAAGGCATCACCACGCGCCATTTCGAAAACGGCTTCGCCTCCACCATCTCGGCGACGATCCACAAACGCGACAAGCTGGCGGCGCAGCTGACCTGGCTCGCGAACCGTCATCTGCTGGCGACGCCGGAAGATCGCCGGCACGGCCGCTATGTGCCGCGCAATCCGATGACGATGCTGATCATGCCGAATGGCATCAATGTCGGCTGCCGTCTGATCGACGTGTCGCTGTCAGGCGCCGCCATTGCCACTGACCAGCGACCACCGATGGGCGCGCTTGTGACCATCGGCAAGGTTCAGGGTCGCGTGGTCCGTCACCTTGATGACGGCTTCGCCGTTGAGTTCTTGCGATTGCAGCATCCAGACTTTCTGGAAGAGAGCATCACCAACGGGTAAACGGCGCCCGCGCAAGTTTCGCGGTAACCGGCTGCGTCTTTCATTCAACCTGTCCGTTTCGGCCCCCCGGCAACGCTTTTCAAAGCGTTGCCGAGCCCATTTATGCATCCCGATCTGAGAGCCAAATCAACCGCTTATCGGCCGATAGATCGCATTTTAATCAAATGCAGAAAGATCGCATTTGACGAAATTTCAATTCAAACACCGCGCGCATTTGATGAAGTTTTGATTCAGCTTCGCTTCAAAAGCGCTGGTGCGATTTAGCGGCACACCAAAAGCTTTATGGGAACGTGGCCCCAACAATAAGGGAAGGGGTCAACGGTGCGACGGGTTGGTGAAAGACTGCGGAATGGTTTGACTGTTGTTGCCGCCGCCGGACTTTTCGTTGTGATGGTTGCGGGTGGCGCGCAAGCGCAAGTCAATCAACGTCCGCTCTTTGTTTCTCTCGGTGACACCTCGCGTGCGCCGATTGGCTGGATCGAATTTTGTGCTGACAATCCGGGCGAATGTGCGCCGTCAAAGGGCGAACCGCGCGATGTGATTTTGACCAGCAAGGTCTGGAAGGATCTTGTTCGGATCAATAAATGGGTAAACACCACGATCAAGCCGGTGACCGATATGGATCACTGGGGTGTCGTGGAGAAGTGGTCCTATCCGGACGACGGCAAAGGCGATTGCGAAGATTATGCCCTTCTCAAGCGCCGCATGTTGATCGATGCCGGATGGCCGCAGGAAGCGTTATTGATGACCGTTGTGCGTGAGCGCAATGGAGACGGACATGCCGTCCTGACGGTGAAGACCGACAAGGGCGAATTCATTCTCGACAATCAGCACCCGGACATTCGTCTGTGGTCGGATACCGATTACCGCTTCGTCAAACGGCAATCGCAATACGATCAGAATGTGTGGGTGTCGCTTGGCGATCCGCGGCCGCTGATGGCGACCGCAACGTCTCGCTAAGCGGAACGGAAACGCGGGTCCCGGTCACGTCCCCACCCCTCCCCGTCCCAGACCGGGCTCGCGGCGGCCGACCTTCCCCCCAAGGTCGGCCGCACCTTTTTTGCGATGACTTGAAATGCATCGCCTCAGGACGCGCGCGGATGACGCTCCAGCGCCGCATGCGGGTGATAGTATTACAGCCTCACCCTTTGTTATGATTCTGCTTCGTCGCCAGCAATCCAATCAACACGAAGGAGCGATCATGTCGGTCGAAGTCACTATGGTGAAATGCGCATGCAGCGACTGCATCTGCGTTCTCGACGCCGCCAAGGCCGTGAAGAATGAGAACCGCCTCTATTGCAGTGACGAATGCGCCTCGCATCACAAGTCGGGATCGGGCTGCCACCACGCCGGCTGCGCCTGCCACGGCTGATCTAAGACCTCCGGCATCGGCCGTTGTCAGCCGATGCGCTTGAGGCTCCTGGCATATTCGCGCGAGCGGCTGACATAATGGTCGGCGCCCGCGCGAATGCCGGCAATCGCCTCTTCGCTCATGGGCCGGATCGCACGCGCCGGCGCACCGACGATCAATGAGTTGTCGGGAAAGCTCTTGCCTTCCGTCACCAGCGCGCCCGCGCCCACTAGCGAGTTCTTGCCGATCCTTGCGCCATTCAGCACGATGGCGCCCATGCCGATCAGACTGTTGTCGCCGATCGTGCAGCCATGCAGCATCACCTTGTGGCCGATCACGCAGTCTTTGCCGATCACTAGCGGGAAGCCCATATCGGTGTGCAGCGTGGCGTTGTCCTGGATCTGCGACCGCTCGCCGAGTTCGATCCATTCATTGTCGCCGCGCAGCACCGCGCCGAACCAGACGCTGGTATCGGTCTTCATCCGCACCCGGCCGATCAGCGCCGCCGTTTCAGCGACCCAGTATTGTCCGTCGGCTGGAAATTCCGGACGTTGCCCGTCCAGTTCATAGATCGCCATGTGGCTCTTATCCCTCGTGGTGAGACAGCCTGGAGTCCCGCCTTCGCGGGAATGACCAGCTGTGAGGCTCTATCAGCTCGCGAAACCGAGAACGGCAACCGCGGCCACCACCGCATGGCCGGAGACCACGCTCCACAGCCCGGCGGTCACGGTTGCCACCATGGCGGTGAGGAATTTATCGCCGGCGGAGCGGCGCACCATGATGGCGTTGCGCATGATGATGAAGGGCGCAGCAAAGACGAGGAACGGCACATGCGCCACGGCGGCCGCCCCGGTGCCATCGCCGAAAATATTGAAGCTCGCCGGCCGCGCGGTGATCGCCTGATAGCCGGTCGCCAAAGCGCCCGCGACCGAAAATCCGAGCAGTAAAATAGTGATGGAATGCAATGCCTCGGCCGACACCGTCGGTCCTCCCCAACCCGTCCACAACGTCTCGTCATATGAGATGTTGCAAAGGATCAGGCCGACGGCCAGCGCTTCGTAAACGAATAGTTAACGCAGAAAATTGTGCTGTCCTCACGGTCACTTAACGAAGCGACCCTAAAGTCCCGCGCAACACGAGTTTGTGAGACGGACTTTCGGGGCGATGAGCCAAATTCATTACGCGGCGCAGGCCATTCCAGGACTGCGCCAGCAGCCAAGGCATCGGCCGAGGCTGCGTCAGCGCAGCTTTCTGTGGTTGCCGGTGGCTATATTTCTGGCGGCAGTCATCGGCGCCGGATCGTGGGTGACCTACATCCTGTGGCCGCGCTGGCCGGCGTCCGATTATGCCGTCGATGCCCCGACTTTGCCGATCATCATCAATGGCGGCTATTTCAACATTCCGCCGGCCGCCATCCGCAACAAGGTCCAGCGCAAGCCGGGCGTGCAGGAGCGCATCGACCTCGTCTTCCTGTGGCCGTCGCTGACGCCGCCCGATCCCGCGATCAAGTCCGACCCCGTCGCCTCGCCGCTCGAAATCGATCGCGTCTTTCTGACGCTGGCCGGCTTCGGCAATACGCTGCCGCTGATGGATCGCTTCAACACCATCTACCCGCGCTATCTGGCTGCCGATACCGGCACCGAGCCGGGCGGCCTCACGCTTCGCGCGTTCCGGGACGACACGGCCTATCGCGGCGAAGATCTTGTCTATGACGCGGGCCAGCCGTCGCGCTTTATCGCCCGCTGCACGCGCGATAACGCCGATACCGGCAGGATCGGCATGTGCCTTTATGAAAAGCGGATCGGCCAGACTGATCTCACAGCGCGATTTCCGCGCGCCTGGCTCGCCGAGCCGCAGGCCCTCATGGACCGGCTGGAGATGTTGATCAACACGCTTGGCGGTGCGCCGAAAGCATAAAGGCCCAGCGTGACGCTGAGCCTTTGACCGGTTCGCGTATTGCCCACGCGAACCTGAACCCATTGCCGCTCGAGATCAGGGCTCGAGATCGGTTTCCAGAATGGCCATCTGGAAATTGTAGGACTTGTCGTCGTCCTCATCATCGACGAACAGCACGCCGATGAACTCGTCACCCATATAGACTTCGGCGGAATCGTCCTTCTTCGGACGCGGAACAACCCGAATGCGGGGATTGTCGAACAGCCGCTTCAGATACGAGTCGAGCTTCTTGATTTCCTGGACGTCCATGATCGCGCTCCTTTTACCCCGCGTCGCGACGCAGGCCATCACGTGAATCGAGCGGCGTTATGACCCGATATCGAACAACATGTCCATACGCCGGGACGGTTCAGCACAGCCTGCAGTGCCGACAACGCGCGCAGGTACGCCAGCAACCGTAACATTGTTGGGAACCGGCTTGATGACAACGGAGCCGGACGCGATGCGGGCGCAATGACCGATCTCGATATTGCCGAGAATCTTGGCCCCTGCCCCGATCAGGACGCCATGACGGATCTTCGGGTGGCGATCGCCATCCTCCTTGCCGGTGCCGCCGAGCGTCACGCCATGGAGCATCGACACGTTGTCATCGACGACGGCAGTCTCACCGACCACGAGGCCGGTGGCGTGATCGAGGAAGATGCCGCGACCGATGCGCGCATTGGGATGGATGTCGCACTGGAACACAGACGACGAGCGGCTCTGCAGATAGAGCGCGAAGTCGGTGCGCTTCTGCCGATACAGCCAATGCGCCAGCCGATGCGTGACGATGGCGTGAAAGCCCTTGAAATACAGCACCGGTTCGATGAAGCGGTTGGTCGCCGGATCGCGGTCGATGGTGGCAACGATGTCGGCGCGGAAGGCGTCGCCGATCGACGGTTCGTCACGCAACGCGTCGGCATAGGCCTGACGGATCACGGCGGCCGACATGTCGGGATGATCGAGTCGCTCCGACACGCGATGGACGACCGCTTCTTCCAGCCGGTCGTGATGGAGGATGGTGGTGGCAATGAAGGTCGCCAGCGCCGGCTCGGCGTGGACGATCGCTTCGGCCTCCTCGCGGACCTTCGCCCAGACCGGATCGACTTTGCGAACCGTGCTGGTCGCCTTCGGCAAATGCTGCGCCATGATGGAAACGCCTCTGCTGCCCACACCGGGGATCAGCTTCCTACATAACCGTTGAAATTGGTCTCCGCCACCCCGCTTTTCCGGGTTGATGAACGATCCTTTCTGCATAGCTGGAGAATATTATTCTCCAGCTCGCCTCGGAGCGGATGGCGGGGATCACCCGGTTCAGGCGCGCTGGCTAAGAAACTGCAGCACGCCCTGCTTGAACACGCGGTCGCCGACCGCCCGCATATGGTCACGGCCGGGAATGTCGAGCACGCTGGCATGAGGCATCAGCGCCGCCAGCTTGTCGGCGGGTCCGGCAACATCATCCGTCGTGCCGACCGCAACCAGCGTCGGCGTCTCGATCGCTGAAACTTCCGCCTCCGTCATGGTCTGGCGCGAGCCTCGGATGCAGGCGGCGAGCGCGCGGCGATCGGATTTGGTCTGGTCGGCAAAAGCGCGGAACATCCGGCCCATCGGATCGGTCACGTCTTCCAGTGACGGCGCTTCCAGCGCATCGGCGATGTCTTCCGGCAGGCCGGCGCCATCGATCAGCTTGTAACCCAGCCCGCCGAGAATGGCCGAGCGCACGCGCTGCGGATGCGCCGCGCACAGGAACGAGGTGATGCGCGCGCCCATCGAATAGCCCATGATATCGGCCTGCGCGAGATCGAGATGATCGAGCAGCGCACGCGAGTCTTCGGCCATTTTCGAGGTGTGATAGTCGGCCGGGTCATAGAGCTTGGTCGACTGGCCATGGCCACGATTGTCGAGCGCGATCACGCGAAAGCCGGCGTCCTTGAGCGTCGCCACCCAGCTTGGAAAGGCCCAATTGACCTCGCGATTGGAAGCAAAGCCATGAATGAGAAGCACGGGGTCGCCCTGGCCTTCGTCGAGGTAAGCGATCTCGACGTCGCCATGTCTGAATGTCGGCATGTCTGGATGGGGTTACGCTGGAAGGAGTTGGATGAAGCCGGACACTAGACCTGGACTGGCGTCATTGCCAAGCGCGGCTGCTGCATGACGGTCTGCTGTGCCATCGGCTCATGTATGGGGGACTCCTCCAGCAACGGCCGCTGCTGCGCCAAACGACGCTGCCGTTCAAGTTCGCGCTTGGCCCGGCGCAGTTTCCTGCGCTGCAGGGACCGCCAGGTGCTGCGCTCCACCGCTGCCTTGGCCGAGGCGATGAAGCCGAACACTGTCAGCGCCGCCCAGAACAGCCATAGCGACAGATTGAACGCCGACATGGTCAGGAGGATCGCGCCGCGACCGAACATCTTCAGGATCGCCCGCGTCTTGCCACCCTGCTTTTCCGCGAGCTTGGCGACCCGCGCCATCTCGCGCGGTGAATCGGACAGCCGCAGCCCATCCAGCGCCGCCCGGGTGCCGGCCTTGCCCTGCACGGTGCCGATATCGCTGGTCAGCCGGAAAAGGTCGTCGGCCTTGTTCAGCTTGACCGCCTCGCGCGCCGCCCGCGCCGCCACCGCTGGCTCCGTCACCGAGGCGGTGGCGAAGACCCGCCGCATGGCGCCGACATCGACCACCGAGCGCAATGAGCGCGTCACCGACTCGGCCATCCGCGCGCTGATGCGCCCGGTCTTGCGCGCGGCCTTGGCGACCGTCAGCCCCATCCGCGCCGGCGCGGCGGTGCCGAGCGACGCATAGGTGCCGGCCGTGACGGCGATGCCGACCGCCGACAGGCCGAGGATGAGGTTATCGGCCTCCTTGCCGGTGGCGAGATTCGAGCCCTCGCGGATGAGGTCGCGGATATCGCCGAATACGAACAGGTCGCCGGCGACGGTGCCCGCGAGGCTGACGGCATCGTCCGGCTCGCCGATGACAAGGCCGCGGGTAAAATTGCCGGCGGTCGCCAGCATGCTGTTGGCCTTTTCGACCGCCGCATCGACTTTGGCAGTCAGCTCCGGCGCCAGCGCCACGTTGCGGTCGTGCGCCAGCTCCACGAAGCTTTTGGCAAGTTCGGTGTCGTCGGCGGCTAACGCCGCCTCGATCTCGCGGGTCGCCACATCGGCATTGAAGGACCGCGCGAGCTGCCGGTCCGCCAATGCTACCGGATCGTCCTGCGCCGCCAGCAACCCTCCCGCCTCGATCGCGTGGGGCAGCAGCGCCAGCGCGCCGATCCCGCAGATCACCGCCGCCATCGTCAAGAGCTTGATCCGCAGCAGCGCCCTGCGGCCGCGCTTCACAGAGGGTTCGGGAATATACATGGATGCCCCAGATCGCCTGTCCGGCCTGCCAGCTTCACCCGTTGCCACAATCATAATGTCATGTTCCAACGCGGTGAGCCTGCGGCGGTTCGCCCCCTGTTCCCGGCTGGTTAATGGCAGACTGGCATTGATTCACGCCGAACCGCCGCTATGGTGCGCCCTCATATAGGAGCCGTTCCGGTCGAATGTGAGGCTCCGTCCCGCTTGAGACTGTTGCAAAACCGAGGCTTGGCCATGGCCGATCATGTCATTCCGCACTTCCAGAACGATGCCGGCGTGCCGGTGATCGAGGTCAGGGCCAAGGAATTCATGTGCATCGGCGCGCGGCCGCCTTTCGACCATCCGCATATCTTCTGCGATATGGGCGACGACGTGGAAATCATCTGCGAATATTGCTCAACGCTCTATCGCTATAATCCGGCGCTCGACCCGCATGCGTCGCTGCCGGCGGAATGTGCCTGGACCTCCGACTCAAAGACTTTGGAGCCCAAAGCCGCTTGATCCCGCGGCACGGTGGCCCAAGCCCGAACCATCCTGATTGCCGGAGCCGGTATCGGCGGCTTGACTGCGGCGCTGGCGCTCGCCCGTAACGGATTGCGCGTTACCATCTGCGAACAGGCTGAAGTTCTGGGTGATGCCGGGGCCGGCATCCAGCTCTCGCCAAACGCCACCCGCGTTCTGAATACCCTCGGCGTCGGCCAGCGGCTGACCGATGTCGCGGTCGTCCCCGATGGCGTGTCGATCCGGCAGGCCCGTTCCGGCGACGAGATCATTTTCATGACGCTCGGCCAGGCGGTGAAATACCGCTATGGGGCGCCCTATTGGTCGGTCCATCGCGGAGACCTGCAAGCGGCGCTCCTGGCGAGCATTGCTGATGAGCCGGCGATCACGCTCAAGCTCGGCACGGCGATCGAAGATTTTTCCACCCATCCGGACGGCGTTACGGCGGAGGTGCGCACACCGCAAGGCATACGCCAGGAAACAGCCGATGCCCTGATCGGCGCGGACGGTTTATGGTCGGCGACGCGCGCCAAACTCGGGGATGCCAGCAAGCCGCGCTTCCGCGACCGCACGGCCTGGCGCGCGATGGTGCCGGCCGCCGAACTGCCGGCGGCGTTTCAGCGGCGCGTGACCTTTCTCTGGCTCGGCCGCAACGCCCATCTTGTCCATTATCCGGTTCGTGGCGGCACGCTCATTAATATCGTCGCTATCGTCCGCGACCGCTGGCATGAGCCAGGCTGGTCGGCACCGGGCGACCGCGAAGAATTGCTCAGGCGCTTTGACGCAACCGACTGGGCGCCGGACGCGCGGCAGCTCCTTCAGCAGCCGGAAAGCTGGTCGAAATGGGCGCTGTTCGACCGCAAGGACGGCGGCTTTCCGGGGCAAGGCCCAGCGACGCTGCTTGGCGATGCGGCTCATCCGATGCTGCCTTTTCTCGCGCAAGGCGCGGCGATGGCAATCGAAGATGCGGCGGTGCTGGCCCGTTGTCTGGAATTGCCCGGCGTTACGCCGGCTGCCGCAATGCGCCGCTATGAAAGCTTGCGCAGCGACCGCGTGCGCCGGGTACAGGCCGCCGCCCGCGCCAATGGCCGAACCTACCATCTGTCCGGCCCGCCGGCGCTGGGGCGCAACCTCGGCATGCGCTGGCTTGGCGGCGAGCGGCTGCGCACCCGTTATGACTGGCTCTATGACTGGCGGCCGGATTAACTAGCGATCCGCCCGGCCAAGCACATCCATCAGTTCGGCGATTTTCTTGCGCTGATCAGCACGGTTGCCCGAAGCAATCGCGCCCTCCACGCAATGGGCGACGTGATCGCGCAACACCTCTTCCTCGACCCGCCGGAGCGCCGCCCGCACCGCGGAAATTTGCGTCACAATGTCGATGCAATAACGCTCGTCCTCGACCATGCGCGAGAGCCCGCGCACCTGTCCTTCAATGCGCTGCAATCTTTTCGTGACCTTGGCCTTGGCTTCTTTCTGCATGGCGCGTATATACCCCTACCGGGTATAGGTTACAAGGCGGAAGGTTCTCATGTCGCACGAGGCTCACGGTCACGCATCATCGAGTTGCTGCGGCTCTCACAAATCGGCCGCGCAGGGCGCAGCGCAAGCGGTCGATCCGGTTTGCGGCATGCGCGTCGATCCCCTCACCGCCAAGCATCGCCACAGCCATGACGGGACGGATTATTTCTTCTGCTCCGCCGGCTGCCGCACGAAATTCATCGCTGACCCTCAAAAGTACCTTTCGCCAAAACCGCAACAGGCGGAAGCCGTGCCGGAGGGCACGATCTTTACCTGCCCGATGCACCCCGAAATCCGGCAGGAGGGCCCAGGCTCCTGCCCGATCTGCGGCATGGCGCTCGAGCCCGAACTCGTCACCGCCGATAGCGGCCCCAATCCCGAACTCGCCGATATGTCGCGCCGGTTCTGGATCGGCCTCGTCCTGACACTGCCTGTTTTCGTGCTGGAAATGGGTTCGCATCTCACTGGCGCGCATGGCCTCGTGCCGCAGCCCTGGTCGAACCTCATTCAGTTCGCGCTGGCAACTCCGGTCGTCGCCTGGGCCGGCTGGCCTTTCTTCGTGCGTGGTTGGCAATCGATCGCCACGCGCAATCTCAACATGTTTACGCTGGTAGCGCTCGGCACGGGCGTCGCCTGGCTGTACAGCGTGGTCGCGACCTTCGCGCCGCAGATCTTCCCGGCTGCTTTCCGCGGCCATGATGGATCGGTCGCCGTCTATTTCGAATCCGCCGCCGTCATCACCGTGCTGGTGCTGCTGGGTCAGGTGCTGGAATTACGCGCACGGGAATCGACGTCCGGCGCGATCAAGGCGCTGCTCGGCCTCGCGCCCAAGACCACCCGCCGCATGACAGCCGATGGCAGCGATGAGGAGATCCCGCTTGAGGATGTCGCGGTCGGCGATCATCTGCGCGTTCGACCCGGCGACAAGGTGCCGGTCGATGGCGAGGTCTTGGACGGACGCTCGGCGGTCGATGAAGCGCTGGTAACGGGCGAATCCATGCCGGTCACCAAACAGGCGGGCGACAAGCTGATCGCCGGCACGATCAACCAGAGCGGCGCGCTCATCATGCGCGCCGACAAAATCGGCAGCGCCACGCTCCTTTCGCAGATCGTGCAGATGGTGGCGTCGGCGCAGCGCTCGCGGGCGCCGATCCAGCGGCTGGCCGATCAGGTGGCCGGCTGGTTCGTGCCAGCCGTCATCGCCGCCGCTTTGGTGGCCTTCGCCGTCTGGGCGCTGGTCGGCCCGGAGCCGCGCTTCGCCTATGGCCTCCTGGCGGGAGTGTCGGTGCTGATCATCGCCTGCCCCTGCGCACTCGGGCTCGCCACACCGATGTCGATCATGGTCGGCGTCGGCCGCGGCGCGCAGGAGGGCGTGCTGATCCGCAACGCCGAAGCACTCGAACGAATGGAGAAGGTCGACACGCTGGTGATCGACAAGACCGGCACTCTGACCGAGGGCAAGCCGGCACTGACCAATATCGCCCCGTCTGAGGGATATGACGAAAACGAGGTGCTGCGTCTCGCCGCCAGCATCGAGGCTGCCAGCGAGCATCCGCTGGCGCTCGCCATTGTTACTGCCGCGAAGTCGCGCGGTCTCGATCTGGATCCGGTGCGCGACTTTGACTCGCCGATCGGCAAGGGGGCAGTCGGCACGGTGGACGGCAAGCGCATCGCCATTGGCAATGCCGGCTTCCTCGGCGAACTGAATATCGACACGCAACAACTGGCGGCTGAGGCCGAACGCCTGCGTGCCGATGGAGCGACCGTCGTGTTCGTGGCGATCAATGACGCACTGGCGGGAGCATTGGCGATCGCCGATCCGATCAAGGCGCAAACGCGCGCCGCGCTGGATGCGCTGCGGGCCGATAACATTCGCATTGTCATGCTGACCGGCGATAACCGCACCACCGCCCTCGCCGTCGCCCGCAAACTTGGCATCGACGCGGTGGAAGCCGATGTCCTGCCGGACGGCAAAAGCGCGGTCGTGGCCAAGCTGCGCGCACAGGGCCGCGTCGTGGCGATGGCCGGTGACGGCGTCAACGACGCCCCCGCGCTGGCGGCTGCCGATGTCGGCATCGCCATGGGCACCGGCACCGATGTGGCGATGGAAAGCGCCGGCATCACGCTCTTGAAAGGTGACCTCACCGGCATCGTGCGCGCACGCCATCTGTCGGAGGCGGTGATGCGCAACATCCGGCAGAATCTGTTCTTCGCGTTTATCTATAACAGCGCCGGCGTGCCGATTGCCGCCGGCGTGCTCTATCCCGTACTCGGCATTCTGCTGTCGCCGATCGTCGCCGCAGCGGCGATGGCGCTCTCATCCGTCAGTGTGGTCGGCAATGCGCTGCGCCTGCGGGGCGTCAGGTTATGACGCCCCAAGGTCTTGTTGAGCGCGCTTGTGATTAGAACACCGCGAGATACTTCAGCAGCGACAGCACGCCGATGATAATGACAATGATGCGCACGATCTGCTTCGCGCGACCGTCGATCGGCAACATGTTGACGAGATAAAGAACAAGAATAACGACAAGGAATGTGATCAGAATACCGATCAAAGCTGACATACTGTGCCCCCTTCTGAAATCCGCTCAAGCCCGAACGATTCCAGGCCCCATCAGGGAACAATAATCACACGGGCGGGAATAAGTTCCAAGCGCGGCACAGACGTGGCGGTGGACAGACAGCGCGCAGGGACGACGCGGCGTTAGAGAGCTAGCGGACTGGCGGCTGCTGCTCGGGCACAAGCCGGTGCTTCATCACGCAGTTCTTCTCTGCGCCGACCCGTTCTAGCTCGCGCAGGTCGCCCTGGGTGATGTTGTACTCGTTGCGATAGGCCAAGGCGCTGGCGATCTTGCCGCCCGGCCCCTGCTCGGCCTTGCGGATCAGGTCTTCCAGCTCGCGTTCGCGCCGGACCAGAGCAATGCCGTTCTCATTCAGCAGCACGCAATTGTAGACATTATATTTCCCGGGCTGACTCAAACTGAATGTGTCCGAACCGGCGCAACCAGCCAGCACGGCGGTTACGGCCAACACAGCACTGAAAACGGCAAGACGGCGCAGCTTGATCATCGGGCCTACATAAAAGCCAAAGGTGGCAAAAGCCAGCCCGGGAGAGGCCTGCCTTTGCTTGGCCTTCAGCGTCACCGCCGTTATAAGGAGCCGTCACGCGGGCGTGGCGAAATGGTAGACGCAAGGGACTTAGATTGTTGAGTGCCCGCGGGGAAACCCGCGGTGCAGAACTGCTCAAATTCGGGGAAACCGGTCACAGGCAATCCCGAGCCAAGCGCATTGGCTTCCAAATCCATGCGAAGGTGTAGAGACTAGACGGGCAGCGCCTAAAGCGACGCATCCAATGCGCGTCACGGCGAAGGTATAGTCCAGACCCCAAACCTTGCCTTGCGCATGTTGCGCAAAGCGTAGGGCGGCGAAAGCCGTAGCAGGTACGAAAATCCCTCGGGGGTTACCCCGTGCCGGTTCGAGTCCGGCCGCCCGCACCAACCGGCATCGCCAGCCTCACGTCCCACCATGGATCGGCGGCACGAAGGCCAAACCTGTATCCCACGGAAAGAAGATCCAGGTGTCCTGCGACACTTCGGTGATGAAGGTGTCGACCAGCGGCCGTCCCATGGGCTTGGCATAGACCGTCGCGAAATGCGCCTTCGGCAACAGGTTGCGCACCACCCGCGCGGTCTTGCCGGTATCAACGAGGTCATCGACGATCAGGACGCCCTTGCCGTCGGCATTGCCATTGCTGGTGATGCTGTCGGCGATGCCCTTGAGCACGCGCAATTCGCCGCGCTCGCCGATGCCGGTATAGCTTTCGACGCACACAGTCTCGATCAACCGCACATTCAGTTCGCGGGCGACGATCGCCGCCGGCACGAGACCGCCGCGGGTCACGCAGACGATCGAGGCGAACGGACCGGCCGAAGCCAGCCGCCACGCCAGGGCCCGCGCGTCGCGATGAAATTGATCCCAGGACACCGGGAAGTGTTTCTGGGAGGACGTGTCAGCCATTACTTCGTCTCCTGTCCGGCCGCGAGCTTGGTCCGGACTTTCGCCAGCATGTCCTCGACCGCAGCTTTCGCCGCCGCCAGCTTGTCGGCATCGCGGGCGCGGACCACGACATTGGTGTTGGGACCGAGTTTGTCGTCAAAGAACGGATAGCTGCCGATCGACACCTCGGGATGCGCCAACGCGACGATGCCAAGCTCGGTGCCGATATCGCCTTCCTTCAGGTCGGCGCGCACCGATTCCGACAGCATCTTGCGGCCGGTCTTCAGCTTCGGTCCGACCTCGTCGAGCATCGCCTGCATGATGGTCGGCACCCCGGCCATGACGATGACATTGCCGATCCAGAAGCCCGGCGCCAGCGACACCTTGTTGGTCACAAGATCGGCGCCGGCCGGAATGCGGGTCATGCGCATGCGGGCTTCGTTCAGTTCCGGGCCCTGGAAGCGCTGCTTGAGCAGTTCGACGGCGCGCGGATCATAATCGATCGACACCCCGAAGGCCTTGGCGACGCTGTCGGCGGTGATGTCGTCATGGGTCGGGCCGATGCCGCCGGTGGTGAAGACGTAAGTGTAACGATGACGCAGGGCGTTCAGCGCCGTGACGATCTCGTCTCCCACATCCGGGACCACGCGGACCTCTTTAAGGTCGACGCCGATTGCGGTCAGATATTCGGCGATATAGCCGATATTCTTATCCTTGGTCCGGCCGGAGAGGATTTCGTCGCCGATGACGAGGATGGCTGCGGTTACGCTCTGGTCGGAGGTCATGTCGCTGTCGGTCCTTTGATCGCCACTTGGTACCGCGCGCGACGCTCCGGCTCAAGCCGATGGCCAAAAGAGAGCCACAAGTTCGGTGAAGCGCCCAACCGCTAGGCAGTCCCCTTCCCGACCAGCGGCAAAAATCCTTCTTCCCTCCGGCTTGAACTGGCGTAAAGCTTGCAAAGTTCGGGTCGGTGGTGGGAAGGACGCTTGGGGGACATGCCGGTTGCGTTCGATGAGATGAGTGGCCTGGATGGTGCCATCCGGCCAGCCTATCAACAATTGTCGGCCTGGTTGGCTGAGATCCCGCCCGACGTTCTCGATTACAGGCGCCGTGAGGCCGAGTTGCTGTTCCGGCGGATCGGCATCACCTTCGCCGTCTATGGCGAGGCGGATGCGCAGGAACGGCTGATCCCGTTCGACGTGATTCCCCGCATTCTGGCCGGACAGGAATGGCGCACGCTGCAGCGCGGGCTGGAACAGCGGGTCAAGGCCATCAATGCTTATATCAAGGATATCTACGGCAAGCGCGAATGCCTGCGCGCCGGCATCGTGCCGGAGGATCTGGTGTTCCAGAATCCGGTCTTTCGCCCTGAAATGAACGGGCAGAAAGTGCCGCACGACATTTATGTCCATATCGCCGGCATCGATGTCGTGCGGGTGGATGCCGACACTTTCTATGTGCTGGAGGACAATGCCCGCACCCCGTCCGGCGTCTCCTATATGCTGGAGAACCGGGAGATCATGCTGCGGCTGTTCCCGGAACTGTTCTCGCGCCATCGCGTCGCGCCGGTCGACAATTATCCCGACGAATTGCTGGCGACTTTGCAATCGGTCGCCCCGAATGGCGCCCCGGTCGAGCCCAATGTCGTGCTGCTGACGCCGGGCGTGTTCAACTCGGCCTATTACGAGCACTCTTTCCTGGCCGACAAGATCGGCATCGAGCTGGTCGAAGGCCGCGATCTGTTCGTCAAGGATGACACAGTCTTTATGCGCACGACGCAGGGGCCCAAGCGCGTTGATGTGATCTATCGGCGCATCGATGACGACTTCCTCGATCCGCTTGCCTTCCGGCCCGATTCGGCGCTCGGCGTGCCGGGCCTGATGTCGGCCTACCACGCCGGCAATGTCACGCTCGCCAATGCCGTCGGCACCGGCGTCGCCGACGACAAGGCCGTCTACAGCTACATGCCGGACATCGTGAAATTCTTCCTCGGCGAGGAGCCTATCCTGAAGAATGTGCCGACCTGGCGCTGCCGCGAGCCGGACCACCTGTCCTATGTGCTCGATAACATCGAGGAACTGGTGGTGAAGGAGGTTCACGGCTCCGGCGGCTATGGCATGCTGATCGGCCCGACCTCCGACAAGGCGACGATCAACGCGTTCCGCGCCAAGCTGAAATCATCGCCGCATAATTTCATCGCCCAGCCGACGCTGGCGCTCTCCACCTGCCCGACCTTTGTCGAAAGCGGCGTCGCTCCACGCCATGTGGATCTGCGGCCGTTCGTTCTCACCGGCCGCGACAAGGTTCGCATCGTGCCGGGCGGATTGACGCGGGTGGCGATGAAGAAAGGATCGCTGGTGGTGAATTCCAGTCAGGGCGGCGGCACCAAGGACACCTGGGTGCTGGACGGATGAGGCTCTAAGCATGCTCTCTCGCACCGCCGACAATCTGTACTGGCTCGCCCGCTATGTCGAACGCGCGGAATATCTGTCGCGCATTCTGGAGGCGACGCAGCGACTGACCTCGCTGCCGATCGCTTACATCCGCGAAAGCAATGAGTGGGAGTCAGCGCTCGCAACCGCCGGCTGCGCCCGCGCCTTTTATGAGATCTATGACGAGGCCAACGAGGAAAACGTCACCGAATTTTTGGCCTTCTCCACCGCCAACCCCTCCTCGATCCGCTCCTGTTTCGAAGTCGCGCGCACCAATGCCAGAGCGGTCCGTACCGCGCTGACGATCGAGATGTGGGACGCCATCAACGGCACCTGGCTTGAATTGCGCCGCTATGGCAGCGGCCCGACCTCGCGGGAGGAATTGTCGCGCTTCCTGCGCTGGGTGCAGGAATCCTCGCTCCGCTTCGACGGCTCGGCCTATCGGACCATGCTGCGCAACGATGCCTATTGGTTCACCCGGCTCGGCGTTTATCTGGAACGCGCCGACAACACCGCGCGTATTCTCGACGTCAAATATCACTTGCTCCTGCCCGATCAGGAAGAGGTCGGCGGGCCGCTCGATTATTTCCAATGGGCGGCGATCCTGCGCTCGGTGTCGGCGCTGACGTCCTATCACTGGGTCTATCGCGAGAGCCTGAAGCCCTGGCATGTCGCCGATCTGTTGATCCTGAAGGACGAGATGCCGCGCTCGCTGGCCAGCTGTTATGAAAATGTCGTGCGCTATCTCGACGACATCTCCGTCGCCTATGGTCGCCAAGGGCCCGCGCAGCGTCTCGCCCGCGGAATCCGCACCCGGCTGAAAAACGCAAAAATGGAAGACATTTTCCAGACCGGCCTGCACGAATTCATTCAGGAATTCATCGCCGACAACAACCGCATCGGCGGCACCATCAGCCAGCAATATCTCGCCTGAAGGCGGCGCATGGGACAGCCGCCGTGGCGGCCCCATATCGATCAAGGCTTGCCTTTGCGCGGCGATGCCGCCAGCATCGCCCGCGACATGCGTATTCAGATCCGCCACGACACCATTTATCGCTATGAGCAGCCGGTCAACGGGGTCATCCAGACCCTGCGGCTGACGCCGCGCAATCATGACGGCCAGTTCGTCAACACCTGGCGGGTGGATATTTCCGCCGATTGCCCCCTCACCCGGCATGTCGATGCTTTCGGCAACACCACCCATACCTTCACCGCTGAAGGGCCGCTGGATGAACTCGTGGTGCATGTTGAGGGCATCGTCGAAATCGAGGACACCGCCGGGGTCGTGCGCGGCACGGTCGAGCGGTTTCCGCCGTCGCTGTTCCTGCGCGAGACGCCGCTGACCACCGCAGACGATGCGATCCGCGATTTCGCCGCCGGCACCTCCGAGCGCGACGGCCGCCTCGCCCGTTTGCACGAGATGCTGCGCGCACTGAACAGCCAGATCACCTTCGACACCGACCCGACCCAGGCCTCCACCACCGCGGCCGAGGCCTTCGCGCTCAAGCGCGGCGTCTGCCAGGATATCAGCCATATCTTCATCGCCGCCGCCCGCAGCGTCGGCATCCCGGCGCGCTATGTGTCGGGCTATTTTCACAGAGCCGACGGGGTCAACGAGCAGGAAGCCGGCCATGCCTGGGCCGAAGCCTATGTGCCCGATCTTGGCTGGGTGGCCTTCGATCCGACCAATGGCATCAGCGCCACCGATGCGCATCTGCGCGTCGCCGTCGGCCTCGATTATCTGAGCGCGGCGCCGGTGCGCGGCACCCGCTATGGCGGCAGTGGCGAGGAGCTGTCGGTGCAGATTCGGGTTGATCAGGCCGCGCAACAATCGCAGAACTAGGCCACTGGACCATCCCGTCCAGTCGCCATCATGATCCAAGCGGACAAGCGCCGGAATGACTTATTGCTGTGGAATCCTGGTCCGCGAGGGCCTCGTGATGATCGCCGACACCCGGACCAATGCCGGGCTCGACAATGTCTCGACCTTTCGCAAGCTGCATGTCTTCAAGCAGCCGGGCGAACGGATTCTGGCCATCGCCTCCTCCGGCAATCTGTCGATCAGCCAGTCCGTGGTTTCGACCATGATCGAGGGCATCGAGAACAAGGAAACCGGCGAGCGCGAGACGCTGATGAACGCGCCGACCATGTTTCAGGCCGCGCAGCGGATTGGCCGCGCCGTCCGGATGATCCATGAGAATGAGGGCCACGCCCTCGAAGCCTCCGACGTCAAGTTCGACGTGTCGTTCCTGTTCGGCGGCCAGATCCGCGGCGAGCGGATGCGGCTGTTCATGATCTACTCAGCCGGCAATTTCATCGAATGCACGACCGACACGCCCTATCTGCAGATCGGCGAGCATAAATACGGCAAGCCAGTTCTGGACCGTGCCGTGACCTATGGCGTCGACCTCTATGACGCCCTCAAGATCGGTCTGATCTCGATGGATTCGACCATGCGCTCCAATCTCGGCGTCGGCATGCCCATCGATATTCTGGTGGCGCGGCGCGATGCCTGCGACGCCGAATTGTCGTATCGGATTGAGCCGGGTGAGCCCTATTTCCACGATCTGCGCGAGCGATGGTCGGCCGCTTTACGGGCCGCCCATAACAACATTCCGCGCCCCCCCTACGCCGACGCAAATTAATAAACTTTTAGCCATCATCCCTATAATACCGGGAAACGCGGTCGGATTCGCCTTGACCGTGACCTGACGTCATTGGTCCAGGCCTCTGACAAAAGCCGATTGAGTGCCGTTTGGTCCGGGAGCTGGAAATAGAGCGAGTGCCGGAAACCTATGCTCGTCTGGCCGCGAGAAGCGCGCAGCTCAGTTGGCACCGGGCGCGGCTCAGCGTTGTCATTCCCATCAGCATTATGGTCGCGGTCGCGATCGTCTGCATCGTCATCGCGGTGATGACATCAGCCCGTCGCGCCGACGAGGTCGCGCTCGATCATGAGAAGCGATTGTTCTCCAGGGCGATGACCCATTTCGGCAACCGCACCTTGCGCGAGCTGAAAGGCGTCGTTCTTCATGACGAAGTCGCGAAAAGGCTTCGCGAAAATGATCTCGATGAAGCCTGGATACAACGCCACGTGGGCCTCGCGCTCAGAAGTGCATTCGATCAGGATTTTGTCTTCATCGTCGATGGCCATGGCGAGCTGCGCTATGCGTTGCTCGGCAAGGACAGCGCCCAGCACAAATGGTTCAGCGCCATTTTGCCGGAGCTCGCGCCGACGCTTCGCCATATGCGCCAGCTCAGCGATCAGGCGCAGAACACCACGACCGGGCCGCTATCCGAGATCGCCGGCGCGCAGATGTCGAAACGCTACCAGCAGGCGGTGCTATTCCAGCGCTTTCTTGGGCGGCCAGCAGCCGTGGCGGCCGTGGCCATTCCGCCGCAGGGAAAACCAGCTGGCGGCGAACGCCCGCCGCTGGCCATCTCGGTCAAATTCATCGGCGACGACGCATTGGCTGACATTGCCGCCCGGCTGCAACTGCATCATCTGCGTCTGCTGGATAAGGATCACGCCGACGGGCCGGTGTTCGACTTCAAGGACGAGGCTGGTCATTCAATCATGCAGTTGGCCTGGAAACCGAAAAAGCCGGGCTCGGAGATCGTCACCAGCGTCACCCCCTTCATCGCTGTTGCCTTTGCCGGCTTCAGTCTTCTGGCCGCTCTGATCTATGGCTATATGCGGCGCACGTCGGCCACTATTGCCGAGAGCGAACAGCAACTGCGCTATCTCGCTTTGCACGACCCGCTCTGCGGATTGCCGAACCGGCATTATTTCGGCGAGCGGCTGGAACAGGTCATCGGCCATGTCACCAAGGGCGGGCCGCCGGCTGCGGTTCTTTATGTCGACCTCGATCACTTCAAGGATGTCAACGACACGCTTGGCCATCCCATCGGCGATGCGCTGATCCGCAAGGTTGCCGATCGGCTGTCGACCATTCTGCGGCCCGAGGATCTGGTCAGCCGGCTCGGCGGCGACGAATTCGCCGTCCTGGTCACTGGCATTGTCGATCCTGTTACCCTTCAGCGCACAGCAGACCGGATCATCGCCTCCATCTGCGCGCCCTATTCGATCAATGGCCACAACATCCTGATCGGCGCCAGTGTCGGCATCGCCATCATCGGCGAGCGTTTCCGTGGCGGCACCGCCGATGTCATGCGCTATGCCGACATGGCGCTCTATCGGGCCAAGAATGAAGGCCGCAACCGCGCCTGCATCTATGACGCGGCGATGGATGCCGATCTGTCCGAGCGCAAGCAGCTGGAAAATGACCTGCGCGAAGCCATCGACAATGACCAGTTGCGGCTCGTCTATCAGCCGATTGTCAATGGCAGCGGCGACACTGTGCTTGGCGTCGAAGCGCTGGCGCGCTGGACCCATCAAACCCGCGGCGATGTCGAACCGTCGCGTTTCATTCCGATCGCCGAACATTCCGGCCTGATCATCCAGCTTGGCGAATGGGTACTGCGGCGCGCCTGCGAGGAAGGCAAAGCCTGGCCGGGCCTGTCGATGTCGGTCAACGTCTCGCCCCTGCAATTCCGCCGCCCGGATTTCGTCGATACGGTCGAACGCATCCTGCGCGAGACCGGCTTCGATGCGTCCTGCCTCGAACTCGAAATCACCGAGAGCACGCTGATCGGCAATGCCGATCACGCGGAAGCGGCCATGAACCGCCTCAAGGCCATCGGCCTGCGGCTGGCGCTGGACGATTTCGGCACCGGCTATTCATCGCTCGCCTATCTGCGCCGCTTCCCATTCGACAAGCTGAAGATCGACAAGAGCTTCGTACGGTCGATCGAGCGCACCGCCGACGCCGCCGCCATCGTCCATGCCATTGTCGGGCTCGGCCGGGGTCTTGGCATGAAGGTGACCGCAGAAGGCGTCGAGACCGCCGAGCAGCAACTCTTTTTACGGGCGGCCGGCGTGCATTCGATGCAGGGTTATCGCTTCGGCCGGCCGGGCTCGCCTAACCTGATCTCGGCACGTCTGGCGATGGGACAAAGCCGCCGCGCCGCCGCCAAGGAAGCGCCGCCGCTCGCCGGATGATCCTGCCGCCAGCGGGCATTGCGGAACACGCCTGAATCCTTAAGGATGCGGCCGCAATCCAAGACTGACGATCTGTAAAATCTGGAGACGACAATGGCGAAGGTAGCGCTCGTGACAGGGGCTGGGTCTGGCATCGGGCGCGCATCTGCGCTGGCGCTGATGAAGGACGGCTTCGACATGGTCCTTGCCGGTCGCCGCAAGGAGCCGCTCGACGAAGTGGCGCGGGAAGGCGCGGCGATGGGCCGCAAGACGCTCGCGGTGCCGACCGATCTCGGCGACCCCGAGCAGATCAAGGCGCTGTTCGCCAAGACCAAGGAGGTGTTCGGCCGCCTTGATCTTCTCTTCAACAATGCCGGTATCGGTGCCCCTGCCGTGCCGCTTGAGGATCTGCCGCTCGACAAATGGCAGCAGGTGGTCACCACCAATCTCACCGGCCCGTTCCTGTGCACGCAGGAAGCGTTCAAGATCATGAAGGCGCAGTCGCCGCGCGGCGGCCGTATCATCAATAACGGCTCGATCTCGGCCCACACGCCGCGGCCGCTGACCGTCGCCTATACCGCGACCAAACACGCCATGACCGGCCTGACCAAATCCACCGCACTCGATGGCCGCGCCTATGACATCGCCTGCGGTCAGATCGATATCGGCAATGCCATCTCCGGCTTCAGCGCCAGCATGGCGACCGGGATGCCGCAGCCTGACGGATCGGTGCGCCCCGAGGACCGGATGGCGGTCGAGGATGTCGCGCGCGCAATCAGTTACATGGCCAGCCTGTCGCTGGAATCCAATGTGCTGTTCATGACGGTGAAAGCGACCAAGATGCCGTTCGAAGGCCGCGGCTGATCTGATATCCTCAAGGTTGCATTGGCTTGAAGGAAGCAGCGTAACGCTTCTTTCATTGCGGCCTTGCGATGAATCCGTTGCGAACAGAACGCGGCTCACGCGCGGTTACCCTGCGATGGCCGCGTTCTTCGTGTGACCTTGCCCCAGAGGGCGCCCGGTATAAGGACCGCGCGTGACGCTCGACCTTGCCACACTATTTTTTGTCGACGTCCTCCTGCTCGGGCTCGGCGGCGTCTTGCTGCTGTTTGCCTGGCTGCAAAATCGCCGTACGACAGCATTGGCCTGGTGGGGCGCCGCCTTTCTTGTCTTTGCGCCCGCCACCGCGCTGTTCAGCCTGCGCGGCACGCTGCCCGATGTGTGGACCATCGTCATCTGCAATGCCGGCTATGCGCTTGGTTACGGGCTGTTATGGACGGGCGCACGCGTGTTCGAAAATCGGCGGCCTGCCTTATTGCTCATGGCGACCGGCGCTATTGCCTGGCTACTCGCATGCCAGTTTCCGTATTTTCTCCAGTCGCTGCCGCTGCGGATCGCACTCGCCTCGCTGATTGTTGTTGTCTACTGCCTCTTGTTCGTCAGCGAGCTCTGGCGTGGCCGAACCGAAGGCCTGATTTCGCGATGGCCCATCATGGCGATGGTCGGCCTGCACTGCCTTTTCTTCCTGATCCGCATTCCCGCTATCACCACCATGCCGTTTCCTGTCGGCGCCCAGGCCCCCGCCACCTTTGCAGCGCTCATCGTGGTCTTGGGTCCGATCTTTTATGCCTTCGCGCTGCCCTTCCTGTTGATGGCGCTGACCAAGGAGCGTGCCGAACTGGAACAGGAGCGTGCGGCTGATATCGACGCGCTGACCGGCATCGCCAACCGGCGCGGCTTCACCAAACGCGCAAGCCGCGTCCTCGCGCGTCTCGAAGCCGATGAGGCGCCGATCGGACTTCTCCTGTTTGACCTCGACAATTTCAAGACCATCAACGACCGGTTCGGACATCGCGGAGGCGACCAGGTGCTGATCCTGTTTGCCAAGACGCTCCAGATCTCCCTGCGCCCACTCGACCTTGTCGGCCGCTTCGGCGGCGAGGAATTTGTCGCCTTGATGCCGGGTGTTGCTCCGGACACGATGATCGAAATCGCCGAACGGGTACGCGACAGCTTTGCCGCCGTGGCGCGGGAGGTCGACAACCAGAAGATCGAGGCGACGGTCAGCGTCGGCACGGCCTCGGCGGTACAGGCCGGCTATGATTTCGATACGCTCTATGCCGTCGCCGACGCCGCGCTTTATCGCGCCAAGCAAAAAGGCCGAAACCGCATCGAGCTTGGCCGCCCCGCCCTCGTCATGGTGCCGTAGGCGCGATCCTGATCGGGCAAAGCTAAGGCTTGGACAGCGCGCGCTGCCGCCAATATTCGGTGATGCGGAAGGTCACGAATGACAGCACGAAGAAGGTAACGGCCAGAAAGCCGATGGCATAGACATAGCCACGCTCGAACAGGATGCCGGCACTGCCGGACCCAAGCCCCTGCCCGAAATAAAGAAATGAGGTGTTGAGCGCGACCGTGGCGCTCGCCAAGGCCGGCATCACTTCGATCAGCCGCGCCTGCTGCATTGAATTGGCCGAGGTCGCGCCAAGACCGATCAGAAAGATACCGATCGCCATTACCGGCAGAAGGCCGCCACCGATGGCCCAGATCAGCGAACCAACGATCATCGACACCATGCACAACGTCAGCGTCAGCGGAACACCAAGCCGGCCGACGATGCGGGTGGCAGTCATATTGCCGATCACGCTTGCGGTGCCGAAAATCGAAAAGAAAGCGCCCGTGATCGCAGGGCCCGCTTCGGCCAAACTTTGCAGCACCGGCGCCATATAGATGGTGATGGTGAACTGGCCCGACATCTGAAACAGGGTGATCAGCAGCACCAGCACCAGCGTCTTGTTGCTGGCAATCTGCGCAAAGCTTTGCAAGGAGAGCTGATGCCCGCGCAAACCCTTCGGCAGCGCCACCACATTGAGCAAGGCGGCGATCGCCGCAGCGATGCCGATGGCGAGGAAGGTTTCCCGCCAGCCCAACTGGGTCGCCAGCAAGGTCACAATCGGCAATCCGACCGCAATCGCCATCGACCAGCCGAGGAACACGAATGCGAGCGAACTTGCCCGGACATTGTTCGGAACGATCAGCGCGATCGTGCTGGCCGCCTGCGGTGTATAAATTGCCGCGACCGACATCATGGCGATGCGCAGCAACAAGAGCGCGGAATAGCTGTCCACAAATGCGCAGGCGATATGGCCGGCGGCGAGCGTGGACAGAGTTCCAACGAGCAGAAAGCGGCGGCCGATCCGCGTCGTCAGCCATGACATGATCGGCGAGCTGATGCACAGCATGACGGCGCCATAGGTCACCAGCAAGCCGGCTTCGCGAATGCTGACCCCAAGCCCTTGCGACAGGTCAGGCAACATGCCGGCCGGGGCCAGCACTGCCAGACCAGTGACGAAATTTCCGCCCATCAGCGCGAAGCGAGATAACGAATAAGACATTGATGACAGCCGGCGCCGGGACGAACGGGAGCGCGCGCTGCCTTAAACCATGCAGTCGTCATTGGCTATGACAGCCATGGCTGTCAGTCATGCGGAACGGGAGCTTCCTTCGCGCCAGTTTTCCCGTCATCTGTGAAGCGCAGAAGCCGCAGCCCATGGAGGCGCGGGATCACACCATAAAAAACAACAAAAAGCTTTCACAGGGAGAATAGTGGTGTCGTTTCCCGCTCCGGCTTTGACGTTGGCTCGCCGCTTGTGTGCCGGCGCAATGCTGCTCTGTTCCGCCATGGCCAGCACCGCTGCCGCCGACTTTCCGGACCATCCGGTCAAGCTGGTGGTGCCATTCGCACCCGGCGGCGGCACTGACGTTCTGGCCCGCGTCATCGCCCAGAAGCTCAATGAAAAGTGGGGCCAGCCTGTCGTCATCGAAAATCAGCCCGGCGCGTCGGGTGGGCTTGGCACCCGCGCGGTCGTTAATGCCGAGCCGGATGGCTACACCTTGCTGATGGCTTCGACCGGCGCGCTGATGGCGGCTGCCTCATCTCTGGGCGGCGATGGGCCGTTTGACGTGCGCAAGTTCCTGGCACCGATCACGGTGGCAGCGGCACCGCCCTATCTCCTCGTGGTCAACCCCAACATTCCTGTGCAATCGGCGGCTGATGTCATAAAGCTCAGCAAGGACAAGCCCGGCAGTCTGACTTATGGCTCGTCGGGTGTCGGCGCGGCCTCGCATCTGTCCGGCGTGCTGTTCGAAAGCGAAGCCGGCATCAAGCTGCTGCATATTCCCTATAAGGGCACGGGACCGGGCGTCACTGACCTTCTGGGCGGCCGCATCGATCTGATGTTCGCGCCGGCGCCGGTCGTGCAATCGTTTCTGACCTCCGGCAAGCTGAAGGCGATCGGCTCGACCGACAGCCGCCGCTCGCAATTCTATCCCGACGTCCCGACGATCTCGGAAAGCGGCTTGCCCGGCTATCAATCGGTCGGCTGGTTCGGCCTGCTCGCACCGGCCAAAACGCCGCCGGCGATCATCAAACAGATCAACGACGCCGTGGTCGGCATCATGGACACGAAAGAGTTTCGCGATCAGCTCGCGATCATCGGCGCCGAGCCACAGCCGCAAACGCCCGATGAATTTGGCCGCTACATCAATGACGATGTTGCCAAATGGACCAAGCTGGTCAAGGACAACAATATCCAACTGCCCGGAGCCAAATAGTATGCGCCTTGCAACTTTCGTCGACCGTACGCGCAACAGCGAGCCGCGTTTTGGCATCGTCCGCGACGATCGCGTGATCGATGTTCTCGCCGCGGCCGATATTCTGCGGCGTCCGGTTCCGGCGACGAGCGTGAAGATGGCGCTGACCACCGGCAAGCATACCCTGGCGGCGCTCGACGAGATTGCCAATGCAGCCGACGCCAAGGGGCTCTATATCCCCGCCTCGCAGGCGAAATTCCTGCCGCCGATCCCCGATCCATCGAAATTCTTCTGCGTCGGCAAGAACACCAAGAAGCATCGCGAGGAACTGCTCGCCAACAAGATGCTGACCGAAATTCCGAACGAGCCGACCGGCTTCATCAAGCTTGCCGATACGATGTCGGGCGATGGCGACGAGGTGGTCAAGCCGAACGACATTACCGAACTCGATTACGAGCCGGAGCTTTGCTATGTGATCGGAAAGCGCGCCCATCGGGTGAAAAAATCCGAGGCGCTCGATTACATTGCCGGCTTCACGCTGACCAATGACGTCAGCGCCCGCGAAATCCAGAAGCGCGAAGTCGTTTCCGGCAGCCGCTTCTGGACCGCCAAGAACATGCCGGGCTTCGCCCCGACCGGGCCCTACATCCTGACGATGGATGAAGTGCCGGACACCGACAATCTCTGGGTCACCTGCGACGTCAATGGCCGCCGCCGACTGCGCTCGCATACCAGCGACTATCTCTACAAGATCGGCGACGTACTTGAGCATTTCTCGCGATACGTCGTTTTCCAGCCGGGCGACCTGATCGCCATGGGCGCGCCGAGCGGCGTCGCCGTCGGCCAGCCCAATGCCAGCGAGCTTTATCTGCGCCCCGGCGACGAGATGGTGATCTCCTTTGAGGGCATCATGTCCCTGCACACCAAGATCGTGGCCGAGAAATAACGCCCTCTCCATCCGCTCGGACGGTGGCTCAGGTCAGTTCAGCCGGAAGACCCCATCCACCGCCTTGATCTCCGAGGGCTTGATCAGGCGCGAATGCGCCACCGTCACGGTGTGCAGCGCCCCCTCGATGGAATTTCGCCAGAAACTGAGAAATTGATTGAGTTCGGGAAAATCGGGGCAGAGATCGTAATTCTGCCAGACATAAGTTTGAAGAAGCCACGGATGATCGGGCCGGCGATACAGGATTTCCGCCGTTGTCAGCCCATAGCCTTTCACCTGCTTTTCAAAATCTTCTGAGAGCATGGATGTCCTCATGTTGAGTCCGACACGGAGTAATTCTCCGGTACGATTAACGCCGAGGACAAGCTAAAAAATTGAAATTAGCCCTTAAAATCAGAATGTTAGCAGCAGGACCCGATAATTGCTGCCAGCCTCACGACAGGCATCTACGCGGTTGGTAGCAGTCCCCCTTGACGAGTGCTAATTTTTTCGGGCAAACCCCTTGCGCCCGGATTGGCCGGCCCTAAATCGCGGGCTGGCCAGATCATTCGATCGGGCCATCTGTCGCAAAAAACATCGCTTTCGCAGTCTCTATCCACGGAGGATACCCATGAATTTCCGCCCGCTTCACGACCGCGTCGTCGTCAAGCGTATCGAATCCGATGAAAAGACCGCTGGCGGCATCATCATTCCGGACACCGCCAAGGAAAAGCCGCAGCAGGGCGAAGTTGTCGCCGTCGGCCCCGGTGGCCGCGACGAGACCGGCAAGCTCACCCCGCTCGATGTGAAGGCCGGCGATACCGTGCTGTTCGGCAAGTGGTCGGGCACCGAGGTCAAGATCGATGGCGTCGAATACCTGATCATGAAGGAAAGCGACATCATGGGCGTGCTCGACGGCACCGCCTCGAAGAAGAAAGCCGCCTGATCAGGCGCAGCCCGCATTTTTAAGGACACACAACAATGGCAGCCAAAGAAGTAAAATTCTCCACCGACGCGCGCGACAAGATGCTGCGCGGCGTGGACGTTCTCGCCAATGCCGTGAAGGTGACGCTCGGTCCGAAAGGCCGTAACGTCGTCATCGACAAGTCGTTCGGCGCTCCCCGCATCACCAAGGACGGCGTCAGCGTCGCCAAGGAAATCGAACTGGAGGACAAGTTCGAGAATATGGGCGCGCAGATGGTGCGCGAAGTTGCTTCGAAGTCGTCCGACTTCGCTGGTGACGGCACCACCACCGCTACCGTTCTCGCCCAGGCCATCGTCAAGGAAGGCGCCAAGTCGGTTGCCGCCGGCATGAACCCGATGGATCTGAAGCGCGGCATCGACCTCGCCGTTGAAGCCGTCGTCGCGCACCTGAAGTCGAACTCCAAGAAGGTCACGTCGAACGACGAAATCGCCCAGGTTGGCACCATCTCCGCCAACGGCGACAAGGAAATCGGTGACTACCTCGCCAAGGCGATGGCCAAGGTCGGCAACGAAGGCGTCATCACCGTTGAGGAAGCCAAGTCGCTCGAAACCGAACTCGACAT
>Ga0164243_10001606_pt1 | contig 38210 bp, 21 predicted proteins | sample OricompcompostOP_FD_108781 | JGI IMG/M metagenome (GOLD analysis project Ga0164243, IMG submission 108781) | Organic Plus compost microbial communities from Emeryville, California, USA - Original compost - Organic plus compost (OP) | ecosystem: Engineered > Solid waste > Mixed feedstock >... | reverse complement strand
GTGCGTGTCGGGTCTCGGGAGCAAGGGAGTCTCGATCGCCGACATCGCTCGTCCAGAAGAGGGGATGTCAATGAGTGTGCATGAGCAGTCCGGAATTTGTCCAGCCTGCGGTGTCGGTGGCGTGGTTCCGCGTCACTCGGGGGCATGGGAACGGGCAGTCTTGCAGATAGCCCTTGAATACAAGGGCCAGGGGATTTGCAAGGCAGATGGCCGAGCGCTCCAGCATCGGCCGCGCAAGCAGCGCCGGCAGACGATCCTCGGCAAGAGAACGCGTGACTCGATTGCGAGCGCCGGTATGTAGGAGCACTGCACGGCTATTGACGAAATTGCGGAGCATCTCAGGTCGAATTGGCCTGGAAGTGCAGCGCAAGACGAAAACCGGCCTGACTCATCTTCGATCCGCCGCGGCGCTCAGAAGCTTTCCAGGCTGACGTGCGCAGATCCGCAGGGGTTCCGAACTCTGCTGCGCTTTCGCGATCTCCATGGCGCCAAGAGTATGAAGCCACGACAAGTGTAGCGAGCTCGTCGAGTTCGATCCCGAAAGATCTGTGACGGCCTGGGGTCAAAGCGGGGCAGCCAGTCCGATCATGTCCCCTCGTCGGCCTTCGAGCGCTGCAGCAGCCGAAAAATCCGCTTCGACATCCACCGCGACACGCATGAGGCATTGACGCCAGGCCGCATTCGAGCTCGGCCGGCCGGCCAGCGGTCCTCATTTCGCAACCTTACGATTGCGGTAATGCCTCAGATCGGGGTCCGTCCCGCTCATGCGACTCCACGATAAAGAGATGGGCACGAACTCGTTCCATCATGGCCATGCGTAGCGCACGTTGCCCTCGTCAGACATGACTGCTCAGGTGGAAAAGTCTTGAACTGACAAAGCGCAGTTAGGGGAAATTCGTCCGCGATCCGTCATATGGGCTACATGGGAGCTGGATCATTCCGGCTTTCAATAAGACTCCGAAGCAATAGGGGAACATAGGGGAACGTTATGCGCGGACCGAGACCGGTCGTGGCGATTGGCCTCCTGATGTGTCTGGCTGGGGGCGTGAGTGGAGCCGAAACGCCGCCTGGATCGCAGCCAGTCCAGTTGAACATCGAGGCTCAGCAGCTCGATCGCGCGCTCAACGTCTGGGCGCTGCAGACGGGATATCAGATCCTGATGCCGGTCCAGCAAGGCTCACCTGGGCAGATGTCCCCTGCGCTCAACGGTAGGTACACGCCTGAGAGTGCGTTGCGGGTTCTCCTCGCAAGCTCGGATCTCAAGTACCAATTCATCAACGCCCGGACCGTCACGATTCGCCTTGCTGGGGATGAGCAGCCCCCTTTGGCTTCGGCGCGAGGTCGCGCGCTCGGGAAGGACGCGGCGGTCGGTGCTCGCGCGAGCACCGTGAATCAAGGGAATCAGGCATCCGCCCAGGGCGATGACGTCACCGAGCAGGTCATTGTGACCGCCCAGAAGCGCTCGGAACGCGTTCAGGACGTCCCCATCTCGATAGCGGTGCTTGGAGGAGACGCCCTGGACCGCTCGCCGAGCTCTGGAGTCACTGAGGCGCTGAACCGCGTTCCGGGAGTGGCGACTACCGTCAACCTGCAGGGCGCCGGCACTCAGGTGGCCGTGCGTGGTGTAACCGCGGGAGGCGCGCTGTTCAATGGCGCGAGTCCGATTGCCTATTACCTGGACTCGGTCCCATTTGGTCTCGTGAAGACGGCTATTGCCCCAGACGCAAGTCCCTACGATCTCGAGCGAGTTGAAGTATTGCGCGGGCCACAGGGCACCTTGTACGGCGCGAGTGCGCAGAATGGCGTCGTGCGCGTCCTTACGAATGATGCGGATCTCTCGGCCTTCGAGCTGAAAGGACGCGTCGCAGGGTCCGGAACGGCGAATGATGGTGCCGGCAACTATCGCGGCGACCTTGCGGTCAACGTGCCGATCGTGGACGGCAGGCTCGCAGGGCGCGCCGTAGTGGGCTATGAGAACTGGAGCGGGTGGATCAACAGTCCGGCGCGCGACGGCGTCAACGACGCACAGCTGCGCAATTTCCGTCTGAAGCTCAATGGCCTGGTCACGGACAATCTGTCCATAGGGCTCTCCGCGTGGCTGGCACGGAATGACTTCGGCGCACCCTCGACCTCGGATGACGAGGGTCGAATCACCTCCGTGAGCGATCAGTCGATCTCGACCGACTACGACGCTTATGGGCTGCGCATCAACTATGAGCTTCCTTCCTTCTCCGTTCTGAGTCAGACGAGTTATCTCGACTTCTCGAACAGGGGCGCAGTGGGCCTCGAGGTCCTCGGCCTGCCCCCACTTTTCACTGGCCTCGACGCGCGCGTGTTCGCCCAGGAGCTGCTGTTGAACTCCGAGCCATCATCCACCTGGCGATGGTCGGCGGGTGTGTTCTATCGCGATGCCAACGATCGTCTGCGACAGAACAACCTCGGCGGGGGAGCGCCCTTCGATTATGCCAACGCGTCGCGTTCGCACGCGGTCTTCGGCGAGGTCGGTCGCCGCTTCCTCGATGGCCGCCTGGAGTGGACGCTGGGCGCACGGTATTTCCACGATGACGTGCTCGTGAAAGAGAACATCAGCCAGGGTGCCGAAGGTGAGCCACCGCTACGCACCACGAACAGCTTCCATGCCAATACTCCGCGCGCAGTCCTTACCTGGTATCCGGTCTCCGATGTGACCGTTTACGCCTCCTACTCGCAGGGGTTCCGAAGCGGATTTCCACAGGACCCGGGTGTAGCGCGAACATATCCTACATTCCCCGCGCTCAAGCCCGACAAGCTGCACAACTACGAGATCGGCTCGAAAGCCACGCTCCTCGGCGGAAGATTGTCCTTCGATACCGCCCTGTATTACCTCGATTGGCGCAAGGTGCAGCAGACGCTCACCGTGCCTTTCAATGGGACCGACGTTACGGCGCTCGTGAACGGCAAGTCCGCCAGTGGTATCGGCGTGGACTTCGCAATGACCGTGCGGCCCCTCCGTGACTTCAGCCGCCTGGAACTGTCGTTGAACGGAGGATGGAACGACCTGTCGATGGACTCCGTCGTGATCTCGCAGGGCGCCGTGCTCTTCAACGAAGGCGACCGGCTGAACCTCTCGCCGGAGTACACCATCGGAGGATCTGCCGACTACACCTTTGCGATCGGAAGCGCCGGTTACTCAGGGCGCCTCTCCATGGCGGCCAACTACACGGCACGGCAGGATCAACGCACGATCGCCGGTGGCAATCTTCTCATCGCGCGAGGTGAACCGATCTTCTTGTCGCGTGCGAGTTTTGCTATCAGCGCGCCGACGCGCTGGACCGCCACCGTCTTTGGGGAGAATCTCAACAACGAGCAGGATGCGGTGATCCGCGATCCGTCCGGCATCCCCGATTGGACCGCGCGCCCGCGTCCACGAACGGTCGGTGTTCAAGTCGAATATCGCTTCTGAAGAGCGCCTGAATGGATACAAATGTGCGACGGACCGCGGAAGGCGCCTCGCCAGGGACCATGGTCGTCAAGCCGTTCATTGACGGCAGATTCGTGGAGTCCGGCAGTCCCGCCACCATCGAGGTCGTCAATCCCTCGAACGGTCGGCCGTTCCTTCGCATCCCGGCGGGGAGCGATCGCGATGTCGATGCCGCTGTGGGTGCGGCACGCCGCGCGTCCACTGACGAGCGCTGGAGCGCCCTGCCTGTACGCAAGCGTGCACTTCAGAAACTCGCTGATCTTCTGGCCACGCAGTCGGCTTCACTGGATGTGCTTGATGCGGAGGAGATGGGCAAGCCGGTGAGCCTCGCCGTGGCTAATGCGGCGGCAGCGGGTGCGCTTACGCGCTTCTATGCAGAGGCGGTCGACAAGGGCGTCGGGGATGTCTACCCCGGAGATCGCCATTGTTATGTGTCGCAGCGACGAGTACCTCGGGGCGTGGTTGGCGCCATCGTTCCGTGGAACTTCCCCGCATATAACGCGATGCTGAAAGTCGCGCCAGCGCTCGCAGCGGGCAATTGCGTGGTGTTGAAACCCTCCGAATTATCCTCGAGGTCCGCACTCCGCATCGCGCAATTGGCGCTCGAGGCGGGTATCCCGGAGGGCGTGCTGAACGTGGTGCCAGGCCTCGGTGCGACGGTCGGCCGCGCGCTGGGTCTGCATCCCGGTGTGGACATGATCGCCTTCACCGGGTCCACGCACACGGGAAAGCAGATGCTCCAGTACGCCGGTCAATCGAACATGAAGGTCGTTCTGGCCGAGTGCGGTGGCAAGTCCCCTCAGATCGTGTTCGACGACGAGATTGATCTGGATGTGGTGAGTGAGTCGATCGCGAGCTTGCTGGTGACGAACCAGGGTCAGATCTGCAGTGTCGGATCGCGATTGCTCGTGCAGCGCTCCATTGAAACGGAGCTGGTGCGCAAGATCGCCGCCCGGCTGAGCAAGATCCGGGTTGGGGATGCATGTCACCCGGAGACAACCTTTGGGCCGCTTGCGTCGCAGCGACAATGCGAACGGGTGATGCGCTACATCGAATCCGCGAAGCAGGACGGCCTGGAGCTGGTGACCGGTGGGCAGCGTACGCTGCAGGAGAGTGGTGGATTTTACGTTGAGCCGACGATCTTTCGCGACGTGCCTCCCGGATCGGCGCTTGCGCAGGAAGAGATCTTCGGCCCCATCCTTGCCGTAATTCCGTTCGACTCGCAGGACGACGCAGTGCGGATCGCGAACGGCACCTCCTTCGGTCTTGCCGCGTACGTCTGGACGTCGCGGGTCTCCCGTGGGCTCGATGTCGCCAAGTCGTTGCAGTCTTCGGTGTGGGTCAACGCCGCCGCTCCGCGGGGGGAGGGGCCGGGGCACGCCGCCTCGTTCGAACCGTTCGGCCAATCCGGCATGGGCGCCGAAGGCGGCATGGCAGGCATGGAGAGCTACCAGCGACGGCAGCTCATCTGGATCAATCACTGACGAGACCAACATTGAAGCGCTATCTGCTTGGCCTGCTCATGGTCATCTCGGTCTTCAACGCACTGGATCGGGTGGCGCTCGGCATCGTTCTGGAAGACATCAAGAACGCGCTGCATGCCACGGACACTCAGCTCGGCTTTCTGACGGGCATCGCATTTGCGTTTTTCTATTCGATCGCCGGCATACCGATCGCGCGTTGGGCCGACCGCGGCAATCGCGTCTCGATCATCTCGATCACCGCAGCGCTTTGGAGTATTGCCGTCGCGCTCTGTGGTGCAGCTGGTAGCTTCCTGCAGCTTCTGCTCATCCGCATCGGTGTTGCGGTGGGTGAATCCGGCTGTATTCCGCCTACGCATTCGCTCCTGGCGGAATACTTTCCACGCTCAGAGCGTGCGCGGGCCACCGCTATCTTCATGTTGAGCACGCCGCTCGCCTTGAGTGTGGGGTATCTCGCCTCCGGTTGGCTCAACCAGGCCTTTGGCTGGCGCCTCACTTTCGTGATTCTGGCGCTACCCGGGCTCGTACTCGCGCTGCTCGCATGGTTCACGCTGGTGGAGCCGCGCGCCGTCCAGCGTTCTGCGAAAGCGAACGTCTGCAATCCGGGCAGCGCGACATCACAGCCGAGCGTGCGGGAAGTGTGTGTGACACTTTGGACGAACACCGCATTCCGCCACCTCGTCGTCTGCTATTCGGTGTGGGCGTTCTTCGGGTGGGGGATTCTGCAATGGCAGCCAGCCTTCTTCATTCGCAGCCATGATGTGCAGACCGGCGAGCTTGGGACCTGGTTTGCGGGCATCTATGGGCTCGCCGGCGGTTTGGGAGTGTATCTCGGTGGCGCCTGGGCTTCACGCTATGCGGCCCGCAACGAACGGCTCCAGCTGCGCGTCTGCGGGGCCGCGTTCGTCTTCTTTGCCCTCCTCACGGCAGCGGCACATATTGCGCCCAATCGTTACGCAGCGTTTGGCTTGCTCGCACTCGCGTCGCTGGGCGGTAACGTCTCCCAGGGGCCGATTCTCGGAACGATTCAGACGCTCGTCCCGCCCCGGATGCGCGCGATGTCAATCGCGCTCATGTATCTGTTTTCCAATCTCATCGGCGCCGGTCTCGGGCCTCTCGCAGTGGGCACGCTGAGCGATCGGCTGTATCCGTGGCTCGGAGAGGAGTCGTTGCGGTGGGCTCTCGTCATCCTGTGCCCGGGATACTTCTGGGCGGCATGGCACCTGTGGCGCGCCAGCCGAACAGTGCTGCAGGACATGCGAGGTGCGCAGACTGAGGAAGAGGCGAAGTCTGCCTCGGAAGCACTCTGGCGCGTTCACGAGCAGCGCCCTCCGCAGTTCAACGAAGTCTGAATACGGAGAACGAGGATGCCATTCACGCGCGCTCAAAGCCTGGAAGCCTACCAGCGGATGCTGCGAATCCGGCGTTTCGAGGAAGCGGGTACGCGCTTGTTCAAGGAGGGCCGCATACCAGGTGCATTCCACGCGAGCATCGGACAGGAAGCAGCGATTGTCGGGGCCTGCATGGCGTTGCGCGATGAGGACCCGATGACAGGAACACATCGGTCACACGGGCACCCGATAGGCAAGGGTGGGGAGTTGAAGGTGCTGATGGCGGAGCTCATGGGCAAAGCCACCGGAATCTGCCGGGGACGGGGCGGGTCGATGCACCTTGCAGACAAGAGTGTCGGCATCGTCAGCGAATCGGCAATCGTCGGTGGGGGAATTCCGATCGCCACAGGCTGCGCCCTGAGCGCAAAGGTCAGACGGACTGACCAGGTCGCGCTGTGCTTTTTCGGCGACGGCGCCGTCAATCAGGGAACGTTTCACGAATCGCTCAACATGGCCTCGCTCTGGAAGCTCCCTGTGATCTACCTCTGCGAGAACAACGGCTACGCGATCACTACATCGATCGGCCGTAGTCACGGTCAGCCGGACATTGCCCTGCGTGCGCAGGCCTACGGTATGACAGGCGTGAAGGTGGACGGGCAAGACGTGGAGGCAGTTTACGAGGCGACATGCGAAGCGGTGGATCGCGCGCGCGGCGGGCAGGGGCCGACGCTCATCGAGGCCCAGACGTATCGTTTCGATGAGCATAACGTCGGGCTCCTCGTGCCAGGCAAGCCGTATCGCTCGGAGCAGGAGGTGACGGAATACCGGACGCGGCGCGACCCCATAGCACTGTTTCGTGAGCGGCTTCAGAAGGCCGGCATCTCCGATGTGGAGATCGCCGCGATAGAGGAGGGCGTCAACGCTGCGGTGGCCGAGGCAATCGCCTTTGCCGAGCACAGCCCGGCGCCGGATCCGTCCACGCTCTTCGATTACCTCTACAGCCGCCCCCTGGACCAACGCCCTCGCGACGCCGAATAAAGGAGCTGACGCGGATCATGCTTCCTGCAGTGAACGGACAGAATGCCCGCACGCATGTGCGAATGAGCTATCTCGAAGCCGTCGTTCAGGCGCAGATCGAGGAGCTCGAGCGCGATGAGAGTGTCATCGTCATGGGCGAGGATATCGCACTATACGGAGGAGGGAAGCTCGTCGAGCAATTCGACGAGCGCCGCATCTGGAGCATGCCCATCTCAGAACCGAGCTTCACCGGGGTGGGTATCGGTGCGGCGATCAGCGGGCTGCGGCCAATCGTCGATCTCACCATCGCGAGTTTCATGTATCTGGCCTCCGATCAGATCATCAATCAGGCGAGCAAGCTGCGCTACATGACCGGCGGGCAGATCAGGGTGCCCATCGTCATTCGCTGCTGCATGTACTACGGGACTGCGCTGGCTGCCCAGCATTCGGATCGCCCGTATCCGCAATTCCTGAATGTGCCCGGTTTGAAGATCATCAGCCCCACGACCCCCGCCGATATCAAGGGGCTGCTCAAGTCCGCCATTCGCGACGATGATCCGGTGCTCGTCTTCGAGGATACGAAGCTGTGGACCGTCAAGGGTGACGTGCCGGTGGATCGTGAGTTCCTGCTGCCGATCGGCCGGGCGGACGTGCGCCGCCCGGGCGCGGATGTGACTGTGGTCGCGATCGCCGGCGCGATGCGTCCGACATTGGAGGCGGCAGAGGCACTCGCCGAGGAAGGCGTCTCCGTCGAGGTGATCGATCCGCGCACCCTGAAGCCCCTCGATACGGACACCATTCTTCGATCAGTCGCCAAGACGGGTCGACTCGTCATCGTGGAGAACGCCCATCGCATCGCGAGCCTTGGCGCGGAGATCGCCGCGACCATCGCCGAGGAGGGCTTCAGTTACCTGAAGAAGCCGATTCAGCGCATGGCAGCGCCCGATGTGCACGTTCCATTCAGCCCGGCACTCGAGGGGCAGCTCTTTCCCGGCAAGGAGCGCATCGCTGCCGCGATCCGCCGGGTGCTGTGATCGAACAGGCGGTGTCCGAAGCGGGAGTTGTGCGCATGACGGTGAAGATCATTCTGCCGAAGTCCGGAATGGGTATCGAAGAAGGAACGGTAGCCCGCTGGCTGAAGCAGGTCGGCGACAGGGTCAGGCAAGGCGAGGCCGTCGTGGAGGTCGAAACGGCAAAGGCGTTGCAGGAAGTGCACGCGCCCGTCGGCGGACGGCTCGTCAAGATCAGTCTGGCCGTCGGAGAGAGTGCGGCGGTCAATACCGAACTGGGCGTGATCGAGGAAGATCCTGCATGAGGAAGGCGGGGGGAGGGGAGGAGGTCTCATGCGTCGTCGACTGAATCACGTCGGCATTTCCGTCCGCAATCTGCAGCGCTCGATCGCCTTCTATCGGGACATGCTTGGAATGCAGGTGGTCGGGGAAGGGGATTTCTCCGGCGAACAATATGAGCAGATTCTTGCACTTCCGCAGGTGCGCGGACGGGCCGCGATGCTGGAGTGCGATGGATTGAGAATCGAGCTGTTCGAGTTTGTCACGCCCGATCCCGGTCGCGCCGATCCGGCGCGTCCGGTCAGCGACCACGGGATCAGTCACTTTTGTATCGAGGTGGCCGAAGTCGCCCCGCTCTACGAGCGGTTGAGGGCCTGTGGCGTGAGCTTCCACTGCCCGCCGCTCCGTTTCGGCGGCGCCAGGGCGACCTACGGACGGGACCCGGACGGCAACGTTTTCGAGCTTCTGCAGATACAAGACCCTGCATGAACGGAGGGTACGTATGAAGGCGCGCATTCGCGACACGGAAATCTACTTCGACGTCGATGGCGCTTCTTTGGTCTTCGACGAGGGTGTCATGCGAGAGCGGCCCACCGCCTTCCTCATTCATGGAGGTCCCGGTGCAGACCACACCGGATGGAAAGCTCGCTACGGGGCGCTGACGCGGGTGATGCAGGTTGTGTACTTCGACCATCGCGGGCACGGGCGCTCGGCGCGTGGCGATCCCGAGCGCTACACGCTCGATGAGAACGTGGAAGACATGGAGGCTTTGCGACGCTATCTCGGGCTCGGCCCCATCGTCAGCATCGGCGGCAGCTACGGAGGTTGGGTGGCAATGGCTCACGCGGCACGATATCCGAAGTCGGTGTCGCACCTGATCCTCGCCTGTACCGTGTCTCACTCAGGCTATGTCGAGCGTGCCCGGCAGCTCGTCGCCGAACGTGGTACACCCGAGCAAATCGCCCAATGCGAGGATCTCTTCGCCGGCCGGATCGACACCGCGGAGAAGATGCGCCGGTATTTCGAGATCATGGGGCCGCTGTATTCGTTGAAGCACTCTGCGCAGTCTGGCGTGGGCCTCGGCGATACGATTCTCGAGCCGATTCCTCAGAATCGCGCTTATGCACCCGGAGGGTTCCTGCGCAGCCTCGATCTGCGCCCGGAGCTGGCCAGGATCACGGCGCCCACGCTGATTCTCGCTGGTCGTCACGACTGGATGTGTCCGCCTGAGTTCGCAGAAGAGATCCATCGATTGATTCCAGGATCCGATCTGCGAATTTTCGAGAACAGCAGTCATGCGATCGGTGCCGACGAACCGCAGAAGGTTCTCGACGTCATCGCCGGATTCCTCGTGTACAACTCCCGGCGCGCAGCCGAGTGACGCGCGGATATCCCCTCATGGAGGTGTCGGACGAGATCGTGACCGAGGCTGTCGCCTGGCGTCGCCATCTGCATCAGTATCCCGAGCTCGCCTACCAGGAGCATCGAACGTCCGAGTTCATTGCCTCCCGTCTGAGTAAATGGGGGTATTCGGTGCACGTCGGCCTTGCCGGCACGGGTGTGGTGGGCACCCTCACGCGCGGTAGCAGCCGGCGCTCGATCGGCATCCGGGCAGACATGGATGCGCTTCCGATCACCGAGCAAACGGGCGTACCTCATGCTTCCAGGCATGCCGGGATCATGCATGCCTGCGGGCATGATGGGCACGTCGCCATCGCGCTTGCCGCTGCGCGCGCCGCCGCGCGGCTTGCGGGCATCGATGGAACACTCCATTTCATCTTCCAGCCGGCTGAGGAGGGCGAGGGCGGCGCCAGGCGCATGGTCGAGGAGGGGGTGTTCCGGCGCTTTCCGTGTGACTCCGTCTATGCTTTGCACAACTGGCCTGCGCTGCCGATCGGGACGTGCGTGGCGCAGGAAGGTCCGGTCATGGCGGCATCGGCGACTTTCGAAGTTGTGATGAGCGGGCGAGGGTGTCACGGCGCCATGCCTCAGGAAGGTTCCGACAGCATCCTCGCGAGCAGCCAGCTCGTCTGCTCACTGCAGAGCATCGTCAGTCGCAGCGTCTCGCCGGGCGCAGGGGCTGTGGTATCGGTCACCCAGCTGCACGGGGGAGACACCTGGAACGTCATCCCTGACCGTTGTGTCATTCGCGGCACCGCTCGATGGCTCGAGGAGTCGGTAGGGATCGTCCTGGAGCGACGCATTCGGCAGATCTCCGCGTCCGTCGCGGTAGCGTTCGGCTGCGAGGCCTCGGTCCGATTCGAGCGTCGTGTTCCCGCTACGGTCAACGACCCTGAGTCGGCAAGGCGTGTTCGCGAGGTCGCAGGCGCTCATCCTGGCCTCACCGTCGTCCGAGCGATGGCGAGCATGGGATCGGAAGATTTTGCGTGCATGCTCGAGACGACGCCGGGCTGCTATGTCTGGCTCGGTGCGAAAGGCGAGGGAAATTTTTGTGGCCTGCATTCGCCTCGGTACGACTTCAATGACGAGCTGGTCCCGATTGGGAGCACTCTATGGTTGGCGCTGATTCGCAGGAGCCTGGCGCCACCTTGAGTGCTGTTCAGGCGTGCTGGGCGCGTATGACGTCGAGGAGCACCGGTAGCGGATCGGCGGCGTCGGAAGACGCACTCGTTTGATCCGTGAGCACACGAGGCAGTCGTGGTGTGGCAATCTGCATTCGGTGCTTCAGAGACAGCTGTCTGCACAGTGCCTCACCTGCGGCCTTGGCGGTGACGTATTCGAGAAAACCGGGTTCCGGCCGATCGAGGAAAACCGTCGACGGATACAGCACACGGAGCGGATTGGCTCGGGGAGTTCTCTCGCGTATGAGGCGGTCTACGAGTGCGGCGAACCCGCTCACGTAGAACGCACAATATTGCTCGAACAGTTCGCTGCTCCAGCGACTGGGATTTCTGCGAATGCTCGGTGAGGCGAAGAAGTAGACGTGAGAGTAGTCTGCGAGCGGAAGCCGGTGCGTTCGTGTGGAAGCGAGGTCGAGCACGTCCATGTGTTCTGCGCGGCAGCGCAGGCCAACTGCTCGAGTCTCGTCTACGATGCGCTCTGCCTCTTCGTGGCCACGAGCGTATGTGAACGTCACATCGCCTCCGCCTGCGGTAATGAGTTTCGCGGTAAGCTCACCCAGACCACGCGAGCCTCCGACCACGAGCACTCGGGCCTCTCGGAACGCCTCTCGAGGCACCTCGCCGAGCAGGTCGGCGAGAGGCCTTTGCTGCACATATCGAGAGCGAAAAAGCGTATCCAGCGTACCTCCCAGCCGTGCGCCACGAACGTGGAGTCGCAGCACGCGAACGCGCTCATCGATTCCGCTCACCGTAAATCGCATCGCTGATGTGCTCGAGGTCGTGGCGAGCGCATGAAGAGTCATGCCGGAGAACACACTGTGAAGCCCGGGGCAATGCATGCCGACAATGCGGGTGGTGGCCAGAAGGTCCGCAATCCATGATCGCTCCTCGAGTTGGGCAAGTGCAGGAAACAGCGCCCGCAGTGTTTTCGGATTCATGCGCAAGGGAGTCGCGCCTTCGGTCACCGCTGGCGGAAAGCCGGGGTCCTGTGGATCTTGCGCAGTGAAATCTGCAGCCTCCTCGACCCACGATGTCCCTTTTGCACGTCTCAGTACGAGGGTGACGCGCAGAACAGCATCGTCGCCGCAGTGACCCTGTATTCGCAGGCAATTTGTATCGTCCTGAATCCGGAGAGAGAACGGAATTCCAGTGCGAACGGGGCCCGAAAAGGCGACCGTCAGCCCCTCGGGCTCCATTCCGCCGAGTCTGCCCTGCCGAGCGAGCGCCTCGAACGCTGATAGCAGCACGTGTGCGCCATGCACGACCGTTGTGCCAAAAGGGGTGCGTCGCGCACGGTGAGGGTCAATGTGAAGCGGATTGAAGTCCCCGGAAAGCTCGGCGAACCGTTGGCTGTCTGCCAGGCTGATCAAAAGATCGGTGTTCAATGCATCCATTGTGACATCCCTGTCGTGAAACACAGACGCTACTCAAGGCAGAAGGGCACGGTCAACCGATGCACGACCTCGTCATGACAGCGCCATACGGACGAGCATGTGTACTTGCCGCGCTTTTTTTTCCAATAATCCCAGCTCGATCTCCAGCGTGGGATGTACGTCTTTTTTGCTCCAGACGTCGATTGCGTGCAATGACGTCAGACGAGAGATCATATTGCGCGAGGTGCGCTCACAAGTGGCATACCTCGTTGAATCCTCTTGAAGAGATCACTGAATAGGCGTGCGTGGTCAATGTGTAGCGCGCATTCGTGTGTGTGACATCGCGACTCGATATGTGTGCGGGAGTACCGCTCCGGTCGCTTGGGTCGATGGCTCACGCGCTCTTCAGTAGATAGCATCGCTGGATACGTTCACGGGATTGGACGGCGCGCATCCTGAGATGCAGCTTCGTTCGTGCGCGCAATGCACGAACGGGCCGGTACACATCGAGATAGAGGGAGCTTATCGATGACCAATGGACGGTTCGATCGAGCAGGATTGATCGATCAAGAGGAAGCGGAAACGAAGCACCAGGAGCGTGCGCAGCATCCGACGACGTCTTTCCCCGTGACGTCTCATCGAATCGTCATTGCGGCGACCTTCACGGCAGATTACATCCTTCGACCGCTCTCGTTCTGGATGAAGCAACTGACGATTTCGGCGGAGCTGGAGCTTGCGCCATATGGGCAAGTGCTCCAGGAGATGCTGAGCGCCCGGTCCGGGCTTTCGGGGAATCGATCTGGCTTCAATGTGCTTATGATCCGCGTCGAGGACTGGGTGCGTGACCGGCGAGATCGCATCGACGCCGAGAATGCGGAGCATTTGCGCCGAGTCGTGCGTGAACTTGTGAGGGCGTACAGCGCACTGCAAGCCCGCACCGGCGCGACCGCGCTGATCGTGCTTTGCCCGGCATCGCCATCATTGCCAGAGTCTCTGCGCGCGGCCGTTGCGGATGCCGAGGCATACCTCGTGCACGCACTATCTGCCTTGCCTCGTACGGGCGTCTGGCAGCACGCGCAAATACGGAGTCTTTATCCGACAGATCAGGTCGATGATCTCACTGCCGAGCGAGTGGGACACATTCCCTACACAGTTGACTATTTCGTGGCGCTCGGGACGTTCGTCGCCCGCCAGATCGCTGCGCGTGTGGTGGCCCGCCCCAAGGTGATCGTGCTCGATTGCGATAACACGCTGTGGAAGGGAATCTGTGGTGAGGATGGCGCGCAGGGTGTCGAGTTGACGCCGGCCCATCTGGAGTTTCAGCGCGCGCTGGTCAAGCAGTACGAGGCGGGCGCGCTGCTATGTCTGTGCAGCAAGAACAATCCATCTGACGTCGAGGCGGCCTTCAAGAGCGACCCGCACATGCCACTGCGCGAGCAGCACATCGTCGCGTCGCGCGTGAACTGGGACGCGAAAAGCGTCAACCTCCGCTCTCTGGCAGAGGAACTGGACTTGTCACTCGATAGCTTCATGTTCCTCGATGACAGCGCCATCGAGTGCGCAGAGGTGCAAGCGCATTGTCCACACGTTGTGACGGTGCAGGTGCCGCAGACCGAAGAGGAGCTGCTCCACTTCACGCATCATCTCTGGGCATTCGACAGGCCCGAGGTCACGGCCGAAGCAAGCCGCAGGACGGCCATGTACCGGGAGAATATTGTGCGTGCCCGCGAGCGCCGCGCTACGACGGATCTACAGAAATTCCTTGCGTCACTCGAGCTGGAAGTGGATGTGTCGCCAATGCGCGCGGAGGACCTGACACGGGTGGCGGAGCTCGCGCAGCGAACGAATCAGTTCAACCTCACGAGCATCCGCCGCAGCGCTGCAGAGATCGACGGCTTATGCAGGGCCGCCACGCTGGAGTGTCTGGTGGTGCGCGTACGCGATCGGTTTGGAGACTATGGGCTCGTCGGTGCGGTCATGCTCAGCCGCGTTGCACCGCGACTGCTCGTCGATACCTTCGTGCTGAGCTGCCGCGTGCTCGGCCGAGGCGTCGAACATCGAATCGTCAGAGAGTTGGGACGCCTCGCGCGAGAGTCGCGCTGCGAACGCGTGGTGCTGCCGTACCGAAGCACCGAGCGAAGTCGTCCAGCGCGGGCGTTTCTGGAAGAGACGTTCGGTGCGTTCCGGGTCGATCCGGGCGGCGAGCTGACGCAGTACCAGGTGCCCGCGGACCGTGCCGAGCAGGCGCATCCGACGGGGAATGCGGATCCGGTGAAACCGGCGCCGGCGGAGGAGTCGGGTTCCGGGGAGCAACGCGCAGAGGCACAGACAAACGCGGCATGGTACGGCGTGACCTACCGGTTGAGCCGTGTACAAGACATCGCGCCTGCGATCGAGCCGCGGGCCCATGCGCGGCACGCCGAACGTCACGGTGCCATCGGTCCTGCCGCGCAGATTGCGGAGTTTTTCGCAGAAGTGCTCGGGCTCGCGGATGTGGACCTGGGCGCGGATTTTCTGAGCCTGGGTGGGGATTCGTTGGCGGCGGTACAGGTGATCACGCGGCTGGAAGCCACCTTTGGCGCCGAGATTTCGTTGTTCGATTTCTTCGAGGGGCCAACACCCGCTCAGCTGGCGGAGGTTGTGCGACGTGCCCAGCGAGCCAAAGAGGGCGCCGTCAGCAGTATTCCGCATGCTGATCGGGCCGGGCAGCTTGCTCTTTCCTGGGCGCAGCAGCGGCTCTGGTTCATCGATCAGCTCGAGGGCAGCAGGGCGTATCGAATCCCGATTGCGCTCGAGCTTCGTGGTGTTCTGGAGCCGGAGACGCTGCGAGTGGCGCTCGGCGCGCTCGTGCGCCGTCATGAGGTGCTGCGCACGAGTTTCCCCACATCAGAGGGTGTGCCCTATCAGCGGATCCTCCCGGATGCAGTGTTCCCCCTGGAGATCATCGATCTCGATGTGGAGTCACCGCGGGCTCAGGACGAGAGGATTGAATGGCATTTGCAGGAGCTCATGGCAGAGCCCTTTGACCTCTGCAGGGGACCGCTCGTTCGTGGACGCCTCTTGCGGCTGACGTGTGAGCGGCAAGTTCTGCTCATCAGCATGCATCACATCATTTCGGATGGTTGGTCGATCGGGGTGCTGATCCGCGATCTGGGAGAGCTGTGTTGCGCGCAACGCGATGACACCGAACCCGCATTGCCCGCCTTGACCGTGCAGTACGCTGACTATGCGCAGTGGCACCGGGAATGGGTGCTGCATCCAGAGCAGGCCTCGCAGGTTCGCTACTGGGAGGAGCACCTGCGTGGCGCGCCAGAGGCGCTCGAGCTGCCATCCGATCGGCCCCGGCCTGCGACACAGAGTTTCCGCGGCGGGAATGTTCCCGTGTCGCTGCCGCAGGAGCTCATTGCGGATGCACGTGCGCTTGCCAGTCGACTCAATCTTACGCTCGCAATGGTGCTGCACGCCGCCTGGTGTGTATTGCTCGCGCGCTTCAGTGGACAGCAGGACGTCGTTGTAGGTGTTCCTGTGGCCAATCGTCGACGTACGGAGGTGGAGGATCTGATCGGCCTTTTCGTGAATACGTTGGCGGTCCGCGTCAGACTTGACGATGACCCGGCGGGAGAGGATCTGCTCCAGCGCGTGCGCAAGACGCTGCTCGAGGCGCACGCCCACCAGGACGTTCCCTTCGAGAAAGTGGTCGCAGCCCTCCAGCCGGTGCGCACACTGAGTCACGCGCCGATCTTTCAGGTCATGTTCGTCCTTCAGCCGGCCACCCGACGAGGCGTGACGCTGCCTGGAATCACGATCGCGGAACGAGCCGCTCCGTTCGAAAGCGCGCAGTTTGATCTCAGTCTCTTGCTGCAGGAATCCCCCGAGGGGGTACAGGGTGCTCTCAACTACGCGACGGATCTCTTCGACGCCGGAACGATCCGTCGCTGGGTGGCAGCGTACGAGCACGTGCTGACCGGTCTCGTTCGCGACTCACGCCGGCGGGTGAGCGAGCTGCCGCTCATGAGCAGCGAAGAGATGAACCTTGTGGCGGATGGCTTCAACCCGATGCGTGGCACGCCAGGCGGAGCTCGTGTCCTGCATCAATTGTTTGAGGAGCAGGCGCGCCGGACCCCGCAAGTTCCGGCAGTCGTGCACGAGTCAGGTGTTCTCACGTACGCGCAGCTCGACGAGCGGGCCAACGGCCTTGCGCGCCAGCTCTGCGAACGGGGCGTGGGGCCTGAGCAGATCGTCGGCCTCGATGTCCGGCGCACACCTCAACTGCTCGTGGGGCTGCTCGGCATCCTCAAGGCAGGTGGCGCCTATCTGCCGCTCGATCCAGACTACCCGATCGAGCGTCTGCGCTACATGGTGGCCGATGCGGCACCCCGCGTGCTCCTGGTGCAGGGGATCGAGGCGCGTCTTCCGGAGCTCGGCTCGCGTGTGCTCGCGCTCAGCGACTCGGCCGCCCCGGCCGTCACGTCGGGCCCGATCGCCTCCGAGCGGATCCAGGAGAGAAGCCTTGCTTATGTGATCTACACGTCTGGCTCCACGGGGAATCCAAAGGGCGTCATGATCGAGCATGGGCAAGTCGTGGATCTCTGGCACAGCCTCGAAGCACTCTACGCCTCGTGCGATCCCATTCAGCGGGTGGCGCTCAACGCATCTCTCAACTTCGACGCCTCCGTACAGCAGCTGGTGCATTTGCTCTCTGGTCGAACGCTCTTTCTGGTTCCGCAGGAGGTTCGCTGGAGCGCCGAAGCCTTGCTCGCGTTTCTGGAGCAGCACCAGATACAGGGGATCGACTGCACGCCCTCCCAGTTGAAGAGCTGGCTCGCGGCTGGAATGCTCGAGCGCGCCGGCTTGGCACTGAAAATCGTGCTCGTTGGCGGCGAGGCTATCGATGCCGATTTGTGGCAAAGGCTGTCGAAAGCCCACATTCGGTTCGTCAATGTCTACGGTCCCACCGAATGCACGGTCGACTCCACGGCAGCAGTCATATCGGGTGACGACACGCCGCCTCACATCGGGCGGCCGATGCTCAATCGACGCGTGTATCTGCTGGATCGGCATGGAGCGCCGGTGCCCATCGGGATCCCGGGAGAACTCTGGATCGGCGGCGCCGGAGTCGGCCGCGGCTATCTCAATCAGCCGCAGCTCACGGCCGAACGTTTCGCCTTCGATCCGCTCGGACTTGCCGGGAGCGCGCGGCGCTATCGCACCGGCGACCTCGGACGCTGGCGCGCAAATGGCCTGATCGAATTTCTGGGACGCAACGACGCCCAGGTGAAGATCCGCGGCTTCCGGATCGAACTGGGGGAGATCGAAGCGCGGCTGCTTGACCACCCCTTGATCGCACGCGCCGTGGTCATTGTACGCGAGGACGTCCCAGGGGAGCGGCGTCTCGTGGCCTACATGGTGCCGACCGGTCCCGAGAGTGCGATGGACCTGACGGTCGACCGAATACGCGATCATCTGAAACTCGTCTTGCCGGATTACATGATCCCGAGCGCGTTCGTGACGTTGCCGGAGCTGCCCGTTACGCCGAGCGGCAAGATTGATCGTCGTGCGCTGCCCGCCCCGGATGTCGGTGCCTTCACGAGCCGCGCATACGAACCTCCCGCGAACCAGGTGGAGGAGATCCTCGCTGGCGTCTGGCAGGAGCTGCTGAATCTGCCTCGCGTGGGTCGTCGCGATAATTTCTTCGAGCTCGGCGGGCACTCGCTGCTCATCGTGCACATGATGGAGCGGTTGGCGCGAGTCGGCCTGCATGCCGAGATACGCGATGTCTTCGCCAGTCCCACCCTGGCTGAATTCGCAGCCGTGCTGAGCCACGAAGACGCCGTTGACGTATTCATTCCGCCCAATGGGATACCGCCGGGATGCGAGCACATCACGCCCGCAATGTTGCCGCTCGTCACGCTGGAGGCTGCCGATATCGCTCGCATCGAGAGCGCGGTCCCCGGAGGGGCGGCCAATATCCAGGACATCTATCCACTCGCGCCACTGCAGGAAGGATTCTTGTTCCATCATCTGTTGGACGGGCAGACCGGCGATACCTACATTGTCAATACCGTGCTGGAAGTGTCTTGCAGAGAGCGGGTGGAAGATCTCATCGCCGCGCTGCAGATGCTGGTCGATCGTCACGAGATCCTGCGCACGGCCGTCTTGTGGGAGCAATTGCCGCGTCCCGTTCAGGTGGTCTATCGCGAGGCCGTGTTGCCGGTGGAGAAAATCGTGCTCCCCGGCGATGTCGAACCACTCGAGGCAATCCGTGAACTGCTTCGAGCCGGAGGACCGCGCCACGACTTGCGTCGGGCGCCTCTGATCCGCCTCCTCGTTGCCCCCGACGTCCAACAGCAACGCTGGTTCGCCATCCTGCAGATTCATCATATCGTCGATGATGGCGCCTCACTCGCGATCATGATCTCCGAAGCGGTTGCGTATCTGGAGGGACGGGCAGAGCGCCTGGCTCCCCCGGTGCCTTATCGCGAGCACGTCGCACAAGCGCTGGCGAGGGTGCATCCGGCGGAGACGGAGCGATTTTTCCGGAGCAAGTTCGGGCATATCGGGGAGCCGACTGCGCCATTCGGGCTTCTGGACGTTCGTGGAGATGGCACGAACCTTCTTGAGAGCCGCAGCGCCATCGACAGCGGACTGTCCGCGCGATTGCGCCGCCAGGCCCAACGGCTGGGCGTGAGCGCTGCGACCATGTTTCATGCGGCCTGGGCACTGGTGCTCGGGCACACGAGCGGTCGCGACGAGGTGGTGTTCGGCAGCGTGCTGCTCGGGCGGCTCCAGAGCCGGGCAGGTGGCAAGCGTGTGGTGGGAATGTTCATCAATACGCTTCCCGTGCGGCTGCAGCTCTCGGGATCGTCGGCGGCAGAGCTCGTTCTGCACACACAGCGTGAGCTCGTCGAGCTGCTCGAGCACGAGCAGGCACCGCTCGCTCTGGCACAGCGTTGCAGCGGAATCGAAGGATCGGCGCCGCTCTTCAGTGCCGTGCTGAATTATCGCCACAGCGTCGCCGATCCTCATGCGAACTGGGGAAGTGCACGGGGCTTGCGAGTAGCGCTGCACCAGTACCGAACGAACTATCCCATCACCTTGTCCGTCGATGACGTGGGTGAGCAGTTTCTGCTCACCACGCAGACTGATGCGCGAGTGGCTCCGGAGCGCATTGGGCGCTACGTCAGCCAGGCAATCCTCTCCTTGGTAGAAGCACTCGAGCAGTTGGACACCACACCTGCGTGGGCTCTGCGCGTGTTGCCGCTCGATGAGCGTCAGTCAATCCTCGAAAGCTTCAATCCTCCAGCCCCGCTCAATAGAGATACCCGACGCCTGCATGAGATATTCGAAGAACAGGTGCGACGTACTCCGGACAGCGTGGCGCTGATCTACGAATCGCACGCGCTCACTTACGCGGAGCTCGATGCGCGCGCGAACCAGCTTGCAAAGTGTCTCGCGGCCCTGGGTGCCGATTCCGATGCACTCGTGGGCCTGTGTGCCGAGCGCAGTGTCGACCTGATCGTGGCACTGCTCGCAGTATGGAAGGCCGGAGCAGCCTACCTGCCGCTTGATCCGAAGCTACCGGTCGAACGGCTCGAGTTTCTGCTGCACGATGCCACGCCGCGGATCATCGTCACGCAGCGGTTGCTCGAGGCGAGGTTCGACCCCTCGTTGACGAGGATTGTGTGTCTGGATGGGTCGTGGCCGGCGGAGGCGAGCGATGAGCTGGCACCGAAGCGCTCGGTTGATCCGGCGCGCGCCAATTCGCTCGCCTACGTGATCTATACGTCGGGTTCGACGGGGCAGCCGAAGGGCGTCATGGTGGGCCATGAAGAAGTCACCGCACTGTGGCACGGCCTTGAGGACGTGTACCGTGCCTCAGCACCATTCCAGCGGGCCGCCCTGAATGCGTCGCTCAATTTCGACGCGTCCGTTCAACAGATCCTGCATCTGCTCAGCGGGCGCACGCTCGTCCTCGTGCCCGAAGATCTCCGGCGGGATGCGGCGAAGTTCGTCCGATTCGTTGAAGAGGCCCGCATCGAGGCGCTGGATTGTACCCCTTCGCAGCTGCGGGCCTGGATGTCTGTCGGCCTGGACGAAGGTCGGAGTGCACACCTGCGAGTGGTTCTGGTTGGAGGTGAGGCGATCGATGCGGAACTGTGGCGGCGTCTTGCCCGATGGCGGGGCACGGACTTCTACAATGTTTACGGTCCCACCGAGTGCACCGTGGATGTGACCGTCGCCTCGATTCGCGGCGAACTTGATGTACCCCACATTGGCCGGCCGATGGCGCAGCGGCGGGTGTACATTCTCGATCAGTCCCTCGAAGTCGTGCCTGTCGGGGTTACCGGTGAGATCTGCATTGGTGGCGCCGGGGTCGCTCGGGGCTATCTCAATCGCCCGGAGCTCACGGCTGAACGGTTCGTGCGTGACCCGGTTGCCGGAAAGAGCCCGGCCCGCATGTATCGAAGCGGTGATCTGGGTCGGTGGAGAGCCGATGGCACCATCGAATATCTGGGCCGCAACGATCAGCAAGTGAAAATCCGCGGCTTCCGGATCGAGCTCGGGGAGATCGAAGCGCATATCCGCCGGCATCCGCAGGTGCAGGATGCTGTGGTCATCGCTCACGAGCCACCTTCTGGAGAGCGAAGTCTCGTCGCTTACGTCGCCGCGCGGTCCCCTGCGCCAGGGGAGCAGTCGGTGGTCGCACCAGAAGCAGCAACGCGGGAGCTCATCGACCAGTGGCAGCTACTGCACGAATCGACCTACCAAACCGCGGCGACAGGGCCCAGCTTTGTCGGTTGGAACAGCAGCTATACCGGCGAGCCGCTTCCCGAAGCGGACATGCACGAATGGCTCTCTGCAACGCTTACCCGCATTCGCGCGCTGCGGCCAACGCGGGTTCTTGAGATCGGCTGCGGCGTCGGACTGCTGCTGCAGCATCTGGCACCCGAGTGTGAACGTTATGTGGGCACGGACTTTTCCGCGGGGGCTATTGGCCAGTTGCGAAAATGGTGTGACGCCCATCCGCAACTGGAGCATGTCGAGCTTCTGGTTCGCGCGGCAACGGAGCTCGAGGGGTTCTCTGCCGGAAGCTACGATCTGGTCATCCTCAACTCGGTGGTCCAGTACTTCCCGAGTGCCAATTATCTGAGCGAGGTCATTCGGGGCGCAGCACGCCTGCTGACGCCGGAGGGCGCGATCTTCGTCGGTGACGTGCGCGAGCTCGCGTCGTTGTCGATCTTCCACACGTCGGTGCAGCTCGCCAGGGCAGCAGCCACGACGAGTGTTGGAAGCATCAGGCGACGGATCGCTCGCGCAATCTCACAGGAGAAGGAACTTGTCATCGACCCGCGCTATTTCGTGCAGCTCGCGCAGACACTTCCCGGAATTCACACAGTAGACGCGCAATTGAAACGTGGGATGGCGGCAAATGAGCTGACACGTTATCGCTACGATGTTGTGCTCAGTGGAGCGCGGCCCACTGGCGCGAATTCGGTTGTGACGGTTGCCTGGACGGAGGGCCTGACGGCTACGGAAATTCTCAGGAATCTGCGCGATCTGGGTAGCCCGGCGACCTTGCGCGTTACCGGTATCCCCAACGCGCGACTCTCGACAGAGCTTGCGAGTCTGAGGCTCATCGAGCAAAGCGACGATCACCGGGAAGTGGGCGGACTGCGACGTGAGATGCGCATGGCGCCGGTTCGCGGAATCGATCCGGAGGAGTTCTGGCGCGAGGCGTGCAAGGCCGACTGCCTCGTTCGCGTGCGGCCGCACGCTGCGGGCAGCTACGAGATCTATCTCGCCGATACAGTGGCGGCACAGCTGCCCGCCGGCGCGAGTCAGCTCGATGGTGCCGGAGAGCAGGATACTCCGGTGCAACTCGCCAATGAGCCGCTCGAGAACGCCTTCCGGCAGCATTTGGTGGAGGAGCTGCGTGAATTCCTTCGCAAGCACCTGCCGGATTACATGATTCCCGCGGCATGGGTGCCGCTCGCATCGTTGCCTCAGACGCCAAGTGGCAAGGTGGATCGCCGGGCTCTGCCCCCATCGGGAGATCGTGGCGAGACGGTCGGTGCGTTTCGTGCGCCCCGGACGGCGCTCGAGCGAGCACTCTCGCAGATCTGGGCACAAGTGCTGCGTGTCGATCAGGTCGGCATCAGTGATGACTTCTTCGCCCTGGGTGGGCACTCGTTGCTGGCAACCCAGGTGGCCGTGCGCATCGAATCGGAGCTCTCCATCGATCTGCCGATCAGGCTGCTGTTCGAGTGCCCGACGATCGAGCAATTGGCCCCGGAGGTGGAGCGGTTGCGGGAAGCGTCGCTCATGGAGGACATCACGAAAGGAGACGAGGGGATCCGACAACTGATCGAGGAGGTCGCCGCGATGCCCGAAGCCCAGGCGAGTGAGCTCCTGCGAAGGATGAGCAAGGACGGACGGTCATGAAGCGCGCAAACCCCGATATGCAGCAAGAGATAGGAGCGCTTTCCAGGGACAAGACCGAGCTGCTGAAGCTGCTGCGCGAGCAGCGATCGCGTCTGGACCAACAGGTCGCGCCGGTCCCGCGCGCGTGGAACGAAGGACGATGCGAGATGCCGGCCTCCTGGGCGCAGCAGCGCCTGTGGTTCATCGACCAGATTGAGGGCGGGAGCGCCGCCTATCACATTACCTATGCCGTACAGATGCGAGGCGCCCTGAATGAGAGCGCCCTGCGCGAGGCACTCGACGCTCTTGTGAAGCGCCACGAGACACTGCGGACCGTATTCAGTACTGCGGCCGGAGAGCTCCTGCAGGTAATCATTGAGAATGCGCCATTCGCGCTCGAGGTCGTTGATCTGAGCGGCATAGAGGCGGACGAACGGCAGATGCGACTCCGCCATGAGCTGCTGGAGGAAGCGCGCAGCGCCTTCGATCTGAGCCGCGGGCCACTCGTCCGCGGCCGGCTCGTTCGCATTCGCTACGACGAGCACGTTTTGCTCCTGGCGATGCATCACATCATATCGGACGCGTGGTCGATGGGTGTCTTGTTGCGCGAGCTATCAGTTCTCTATACCGCTTTTGCTGGCGGGAAGGCAGACCCGCTGCCACCGCTCCCCGTGCAATATGCCGACTACGCTTGCTGGCAGCGCGATCTGGTGCGAGGACAGACGCTCAACAAGGACCTCGCGTACTGGCGTGCCCAGCTGGCTGGCGCGGCCCCGTGTCTCGAATTGCCGTTGGATCGTCCGCGGCCGAGTACACAGAGCTATCGTGGCGACAATGTGCAGATCCAGATTGACGTCGATCTGACGCGGGATTTGCGCGGACTCGCGGAGCGTTTCGACGCAACGCTCTTCATGGTGCTCTTTGCTGCCTGGTCCATCTTGCTCTCGCGGCTGGCGGGCCAGCGCGACGTCATTATCGGAACGCCGGTCGCCAACCGCCGTCGCCCGGAGCTCGAAGGGCTCATCGGATTCTTTGTGAACGCGCTCGCCGTGCGAGTCGATGTCGATCCGGCGCTATCCCTTGGGGCCTTTCTGAAACAGGTACGGGAGGTCACGCTTCAGGCGTTCGATCACCAGGACGCAGCGTTCGACCAGGTCGTCGAGGCGTTGCGCCCGCCGCGTAGTCTCAACCTGCATCCTGTGTTCCAGGTGATGTTCGCGCTGCAGAACGCACCACAGAGCGAGTGGAGATTACCGGGACTCACGATACAGATGGAGGATGCCGCGAGCGCGACCTCCAAGTTGGACCTGGTGCTCTCGCTCGAGGAGCGGGAGGCGCAACTCGTCGGTGTGGTGAACTATGATACGGCGCTGTTTGAGCGCAGCACGATTGAGCGCTGGGTGGCGTCATTCAGAACGCTGCTTCGCGCGATGGTGCAGAATACTGCGGTTGGCCTCGGGCGTCTTTCCATCCTGCCCGAAGACCAGCGATACGATGTGATCGAGCGCTTCAACGCCACGAGCGCGAGCTATCCACGCCACGAGCTTCTGATACGGCTTTTCGAAGCGCAAGTGCGACGTACTCCAGGGGCGATCGCTGCCATCTGTGACGACGAGCGTTTGACCTATGCGCAGCTGGACCAGAGAGCGAGCGCGCTTGCTGGACATCTGCAGCAGCGAGGTGTCAGGCCGCGCGAGTACGTGCCGGTCCTCATGGAGCGCTCGATGCTCATGTTGGTGGCTCAGCTTGCCGTGCTGAAGTGCGGTGGCGTGTACGTACCACTGGACCCTGCGCTGCCCACCGCTCGTCGAGACTTCATGCTTGCGGACTGCGACGCGCGCGTCGTGCTAACGAACGCAACGCTCGCGCGTACGACGGTGCTGCCCGGACAGATGACGTTGCTGGACTGCTCGCGGCTGATTAGTGAGGGCTCCTCGTGCGCCGCATCTCTGCCGGAGGGCGATTCGCTTAGCCCTGCATACGTGATGTTCACGTCGGGCTCCACCGGCACACCCAAAGGTGTCGTCGTGCCTCAGCACGCGGTGACACGGCTCGTCTTCAACAACGGTTACGCAGAAATTCGGGATTCGGATTGCATCGTGCATCACAGTAATCCGAGTTTTGACGCGTCCACGATCGAGATATGGGGGGCCTTGCTCACCGGTGCGCGCATTCTCATCGTTCCGCAGACTACGCTGTTCGACCCGGTACGCTTCGGGCAGCTGCTCGTGCGGGAGGGCGCCAGTGTCATGTATCTGTCCGTGGGGCTCTTCAATCAGTACTGTGATGCGCTCGGCGATGTCTTCTCCAGAATGCGGCATCTCATGGTGGGTGGGGACAGCCTCGATCCCGGGCCGATTCGGCGCGTCCTGCTCAGTGCACGACCGCAGCGGCTGCTCAACGTCTATGGGCCGACCGAATGCACGACGTTCTCTACTCACTACGTGATCGAGTCTGTCGATGAAGACGCGACAAGCGTGCCCATAGGGCGGCCGATCGCAAACACACGCATCTATATCCTGGATGCGTATCGGCAGCCCGTCCCGATAGGCGTCGCCGGTGAGATGTACATTGGGGGCGATGGGGTGGCTCTAGGGTACCTGAACCGCCCGCAACTCTCCGAGGAGCGCTTCATACCGGACCGTTTCGCAAGAGATGTATCTGCGCGTCTGTATCGCACGGGCGATCTCGCGCGCTGGCGAGCCGACGGAACCATTGATTTCATTGGCCGCAACGATGGCCAGGTGAAGGTGCGAGGCTTCCGCGTGGAGATCGGGGAGGTCGAGGCGCATCTGCTACGCCAGGCGCAGGTGGGACAGGCAGTAGTGGTCGCACGGGCCGACCGCGCGAAAGAGAAGCAATTGGTAGCGTATGTCGTTCCGCGTGAGGCGACGGCACTCAAATCAGACCACGCCATGGCAAGCGAGCTTCGCGCGCACCTGAGAGAGGCGCTGCCGGAGTACATGGTGCCCGAGGCAGTCATGGTGCTCGAGGCACTACCCCTGACTCAAAACGGCAAGGTCGATCGCGCGGCGCTGCCAGCGCCGGATCCATCTGCTCTTGCGCAGAAGTGCCATGAGCCGCCACAGGGTGACATTGAGCAATCCCTGGCGGATATCTGGCAGGACTTGCTCAATGTGGAGCGAGTCGGTCGGCACGATCATTTCTTCGAGATCGGGGGACACTCGCTGCTTGCGATTCGCGCGCTCTTTCTGACGAGGGAGCGTCTCGCCGCGCAGCTGAGTGTGACCGATATGTATCGTCACCCAACCGTCGCCGAATTGGCTGAACGCATCCATCGTGGAATGGCAGCCGATGAGCGGATCGATCTCGAGAAGGAGGCGTTCCTCGAGCCCGGGTTGACGGCATGTCGCTCACCAACGCGGTATCCCCACCGTGCAGTGCTGCTCACGGGCTGCACCGGGTTCGTTGGCCGGTTTCTTCTGGCGCAGCTCTTGCGGGATACCGACGCGACAATCTATTGCCTGGTGCGAGCACCGTCCGCAAGCAGCGGAATGGATCGCATCAAGGGGACGTTGATGAAATGGGACCTGTGGTCGCCACAGACAGAGGATCGCATCGTTGCGGTTCCGGGGGATCTGCGCCAGGCGCAACTCGGTGTGACCGCAGCAAAATTTCGGCGGCTCGCAGAGGAGATCGATGTCATTTTTCACTGCGCGACGAGCATGAACCATCTCGAGACCTATGAGATGGCCCGGGCCGTGAACGTCGATACGTCGCGAGAGCTTGTGAAACTCGCGGCGCAAGATCAACCGAAGCTGGTGAACTACATTTCCACGCTCGGGATTTTTGGCCCCAGTGAGACCGATGCTGTTCGGTATGTCGATGAGAGCACCCCTATCGATCATGAGACGCACTGGGCGTCAAACGGTTACGTCGCCAGCAAGTGGGTTGGTGAGAAGATATTCATGAAGGCGGGGGCTCGTGGCATCGCGTGCAACATCTTCCGGCTGGGGCTGGTGTGGGCCGACTCCGAGCGCGGCCGCTACGATGAGCTTCAGCGCGAGCACCGTATGCTGCGAACCGCGCTGCTTTGCCGATGCGGAATCAGCAACTACCGCTACGGGCTTTCGCCCACGCCCGTGGACTACGTCGCTCGTGCCACGGTCTTCCTGGGAACGCGCTATCGGGACGGTAACGGCATTTTTCACCTTTCGTGCGAGGAGAATTCTCTGCACGACGTGTTCGCCGCGGCGAATGACATCCTCGGCGGAGCGCTGCGGATGGCGTCGTTCCATGATTGGACGCAGATGGTGCGCCAGCGGCATGAAGCCGGCGAATCGCTTCCGGCTGTTCCTCTCATGCAGCATGCGTTCGAGCTGGACGCGGCGGCATTCGCGGCACATTTCCGCGACCCGACATGGTTGCGCGCAGGCTCTGTGCGCACGCAGGCGGAGCTCGAGCGCGCAGGCATCGTGGCCCCCAAAGTGGGTCCGGGCTTGTTGCGCACCTGTATTGAGCAGATCATTGCGCGTGACCCCAGTCTTCAGGGGCGCCTTTCGGTCTCGCGGCCACCGCGCACCGAATTTCGATTCGCGGCATCGGACGAAACGGCACGAGAGACCCGCGGCAGACTCTCACCTTGATCTGAACGATCGCACAGGCAGGATGCCATGACACCAATCCCCTTGTTTATCGACTGCGCTCAGCAGGCGCTGCCGTCGATTGAATGTCTCCGCGAGATGTTGCGCCGGATGCTGCGGATCAGACTGTTCGAGGAATGTGCCTCGAAGCTCATGAAGGAATCGCACATCGTAGGCTTTCTCCACAACTCGATCGGCCAGGAAGCGGAGATCGTAGGTTCCTGCATGGCGCTGAACGACGATGACTACATGACCGGCAATCATCGCTCGCATGGTCATCCGATTGGCAAGGGGGTCAGTCTGGCGCCGCTGATGGCGGAGCTGCTGGGCCGTGAGGAAGGGGTGTGCTGCGGCAAGGGGGGGTCGATGCATCTCGCGGCCTTTGCCGCAGGGAGCCTTGGGGAGTCGGGAATCGTCGGTTCGCTCATGCCCGTTGCTGTCGGCGCGGGTCTCAGTGCGCGACTGCGCGGTACGCGACAGGTATGCGTATGCTTCTTTGGAGATGGCGCGGCAAATTGCGGGCCGTTTCACGAGTCGCTGAATCTTGCTGCCATATGGCAGCTGCCGGTCATCTTCCTCTGCGAGAACAACGGGTACGCCATTCGATCCGCGCAGCGGCAGACAACGGCGGTGAAGGATATCGCCGCGCGCGCGGCCGCCTACGAGATGCCCGGCGTGATCGTGGATGGCCAGGACGTGCTCAGCGTATATGACGCGGTGTGCCGCGCGGTGTCGCGCGCGAGAGAGGGCGCGGGGCCGACACTGATCGAGGCGAAGACCTATCGGTACTGCGAGCATCTCGAGTCGCCGGGAGAGGCGCCGGTCTTCCACTATCGTTCGAAGGCAGAAGTCGACGTGTGGCGACGTCGCGACCCCATTGAGCTCTTCATAGGCGCGCTGCGCGCTCGTGAGTTGCTCACGGAGCAGGAGATCAGGGGCGTTCGACTGACCACGGAAGCCGAGGTCGCTGCAGCAGCCGAGTTCGCCCTGTCGAGCCGGCGTCCGGCGCCCCAGGCGCTCTTCGAAGGGGTCTTTACTCGCCCCGTGCACAAGGAGGCGGCATCCGATGGCACATCTCAGCTACCTTGAAGCGGCAAGACGCGCCGTCCTCGCCGAGATGCGCGCCGATCCGCGCGTTTTCCTGATGGGGCAGGACCTGCAGACACTTTCATACGCCGACGTGCTGGAGGAATTCGGTGCTGAGCGCATTCGCAACACGCCCATTTCAGAGGCCGCGTTCATTGGTGCCGGAATCGGTGCGGCCCTCACGGGCATGCGCCCGATCGTGGAGATGGCGTGTTCGACATTTCTGTATTCGGCGATGGACCAGATCGCCAATCAGGCCGCCAAGAGCCGGTACATGTTCGGCGGTCAGGCGAGCGTCCCGCTCGTGATTCGCGCAACCGTGCTATACGCGGCCGCCGCCGCCGCGCATCATTCGGATCGTCCCTGGGGTATCTTTGCGCAAGTGCCGGGTCTCAAGATCGTGGCGCCTTCCAGCCCATACGACGTGAAGGGACTGCTGACGGCGGCGTTGCGCGATGAGGACCCGGTCATCGTGTTCGAGGACTACACACTCTTCGGCGAGCGGGGCGAGGTGCCGGACGAGGATTACGTGCTGCCAATCGGCGAGGCCGCGCTTCGACGTCACGGAACCGATCTCACCATCGCGGCGCTCGCAGGCGCAGTGCCTCGTGGCCTCAGCGCCGCAACGCTTCTCGAGTCCGAGGGATTTTCCATCGAAGTCATCGACCTGCGAACCGTGGTCCCATTGGATCGTGCGCTGGTGATCGAGTCCGTGACTCGTACGGGGCGCCTGATTGCAGTGGATACTGCCCCGGGAACTTGCAGCATTGCCTCCGAGCTTGCCGCGACCGTTGCGCAGGAAGCGGACCATGCACTAAAGGCTCCGGTGTTACGCGTAACGGCGCCCGATGTACCGGTGCCGTTCAGTCCGGATCTGGAGCACTTGCTCTATCCGACCGCAGAGTCCATCGCAGCAGCCGCCCGGCAGCTGATGCGGTACGAGCGTCGCCATTACTCGTCCGCGGTGGTATCGCCTCCCGTTGCGAATCTCAGTTCGCGCCTGTGATGCGTAACAGGCTGCTTGTCTCGGATGAGTCATGGCGCTGCCGTGTCGATGAGCCACTCCCACACGTGTTGGGAGACGGATCGCTCGACGAACAGTATCCAGTGTGTCAGTGCGGATGATGGCCTGTGGATAATCACGGTGGTATGCGCGAAGAGCGTCTGCGCACATTGCTCAGCGGGGATCGCTCCACCCTCCAAGTCCAGCGGACAATCGCGCATCAAAACATCCAGCGTGCGCGCACCACAGAGCTCCAACACGCAACGGCCGCCCGACACATCGGTCGTGAGGAGGGATTGCGCGTGAATCTCAGCCCGGAGCTCTGAGGCGAGGTCGCTTGCCGAGTGTGTGCGTGAATAGACGAGCCAGTCACCTGGAGCCATCCAAAGGGCAAAAGGATCGTTTCCCTCGACGGTATTCGGCTTCCTGGGCAGTCGCAGGGACCCTGCGGCGCACACGGTGTCGCGTTCCAGGCTCTGCACGCGCAGCATCGCGATCGGCGCAAGTTCCCGCAGCCTCAGGTCACCGGCCGTGGACTCCCATTGACTCTGCAGGAGGGGTGAGTGTCGCTCGAGCTCAACCACGCAAGCGCCGTCCTTCAGGGTCGTAGTGAACGGGATCGACGACCTTCGCCTGACAGTAACGCCCGCCGTCATAGACCGCGATGGTTTCGCCGAGTCGCGAACGGCCACTGCGCAGCCTGCCAAGACCAATGTGACAGCCCGATGCAGGGCTGAAGACCGCCGACGTCAGATATCCGGAGGTCACGCGCACGCTCCTTTTTCGGAGCCCACTCTCCCAGAGCGGTCGGCCGAGCGTCGGTATCACGGCCGGTCCGGCATGACCAGTGACGGATTGCGGCTCGGGCGGCAGATGATCCAGAAGATGCGCACCGGGGCGAAAGGCCGACGGGTCTCCCAGGCAACGCAGGCCTATGAGCTGCAGGCGATCTCCGCGCACGTTCTCCGGCAGCGACAGTGAGCGCCGACCAACGAAGTCACCCACCTTTCGGGAGAGCGCGAGCCCGAACCCGACATCATCCGGAATCGTGCTCCCATCGGTGTCGGCTCCGACGTGCAGGTATCCCTTCTCCGTTCGCAGGGCATTGAGGGATTCAACGCCGAACGGCGTGATGCCATGGCGCTGGCCGGCACGCATCAGCGCCTCCCAGAGAGAGGCGCCGAAGTCCGCTGGAACGCTCACCTCGTAGCTCAGCTCTCCGGAGAAGCTCACGCGCAGAAGACGACAGGGAATACCGCAGATCTGTCCGGTCCTGATGCGCATGTGGGGCAACGATGCTGCGCCCAAATCGATGTTCGTGGGCATCTCCCGCAGAAGCGCTCGCGCGTGGGGGCCAGCGATCGTGATCGTGGCCCACGCGCTTGTGCAGTCGGTGAGGGCGAGCCGCAGTTGTGGCCACTCACACTGCAGCCACTCGTCCAGCCACGCGATCGATCGGACGGCACCTGCGCTCGTTGTGTTGATGAAGAATTCATCCGGGGCCAGGCGCGCGACGATGCCGTCGTCCATGATGACGCCTTGTTCATTGAGCAGGAGCGCATACCGAACGCACCCTTCGCGCAGGTCAAGGATGCTCGTCGCGTAGAGACGATCCAGGAAGATCGCTGCGTCCGGACCTCGCACCATCACTTTGCCAAGCGGCGATGCGTCGTAGATGCCCACGGCACTGCGTACGGCTTGCATCTCGCGCACGATGGCTTCCTGCAGGGACTCTCCGGCGCGGGGGTAGCAGGCGGGGCGCTGCCAGCCGGAATAGTCCTCGAAGTGTGCACCCAGTCGCTCATGCTGAACGTGTGCCGGCAGGCGTCGCGTCGGCGAGTAGAAGCGCCCGTTGCGCCCGCCGGCGATCGCTCCGAGTGTTACCGGGACGAACATCGGACGAAAAGTTGTCGTGCCCACTTCAGGAATGGATCGCCCCGTGCGCGCGGCGAGGATTGCGAGCGCATTCAGATTGCTTGTCTTGCCCTGGTCGATCGCCATGCCAACGGTGGTGTAGCGCTTGAGGTGCTCGACAGAAATCATGCTCTCGCGCACGGCGAGCTCGATATCGGCGACCGTCACATCATGCTGAAAGTCGACCCAGGCGCGGGTGGGCCGGTCGACCTCCTCACACCCGGGCGCTCCCGGGGCAAGGCGCGACGTGTTACGCCGCTTGTGCCGTTCGGGAGTCGCTCTTCTGGGGCTTCGGCCGATCCCGACGAGCACGTTCGCGAGCGTGATCCCGACATCCTCGAGCACGGTATCCGCATCGAACTGGCCGGCGGCGGCACCAATCGCATGCACGTTCGACAACGCGCCATCGGGTGCAAGGCACGACTGCGCCGGGTCAAAGCGCAATTTGCCTCCGGCCTGACAGTACAGGTGCGACACCGGACTCCAGCCCCCCGACATCGCCAGGGCGTCACAGGCGATGCGCCGCGTCGACTGGCCGTCGGCGCGAAACAAGACCGATGCAACGTGTGGCGAGCCCGTGGTGCGCACGATGCGCGAACCGGTGACGACTTCGATGCCGGAGGCCTGGCACCGTGCCGCCTCATCCTCGGGTGCATGAGAGCGTGTCTCAAGAACGCAAGGAATCTCGATGCCCACGTCTTGCAGGTCGCGCGCGAGAACGTAGGCGGAGTCGTTGTTGGTGGCGATCACTACTCGGGTTCCAACGGCTACGGCATATCGATTGAGATATTGTCGGGCGGCGTCTGCGAGCAGTATTCCCGGGCGGTCGTTGTCGGGGAAGACAAGCGGTTGTTCGAATGCGCCGCAGGCGAGAATGATCTGTCGCGCACGAATGCGCCACCAGCGCTCGCGCCATTGGCATGGGGAGGGCGGACGCTCCACTGCCGCGAGAAGGCCATGGTCGTAGACACCCACTGCCGTGGTTCGGAGCAAGAGACGCACTGTGGGAGGTACGGCGGGTGACGGAGCCCCCTCGCTTGCGCGATCCCAGTTGCGCCGCCCGCCGCAAGACTGACTGCTCTCGATGAGAATGACGCGGGCCCCGGCTTGAGCGGCGATCTCTGCGGCCCGCAAGCCTGCCGCCCCGGCGCCTACGACCACGACGTCGCAATGCGCGTTGCGGCACTCGTAGCGATCGGGGTCAGGTCCCTCGGGCACACGACCCAGACCTGCCATGCGGCGGATGGCGGGTTCGAAAGCATGCCAGCTCGGCCACTTGAACATCTTGTTATAAAAGCCGGCCGGCAGCAGCGGGTGCAGCCAGTCGTTGATCCGGCCTGCATCGAAGTCGAGCGTCGGCCAGCAGTTCTGGCTGTGTGCCACGAGGCCAGCGAAGAGGGGCTGCGTTGTCGCACGCACATTGGGTTCGCGGCGAGCGCCTTCACCCACGGTGACGAGCGCGTTGGGCTCTTCCGGGCCCGCAGTGAGTATCCCGCGGGGACGGTGAAACTTGAAGCTGCGACCCACGGTGCTTACACCGCAAGCCAGAAGCGCTGAGGCGAGTGTATCGCCCTCGAAGCCGCTCATCGTGCGTCCGTCGAAAGAGAAGTTCAGGGGGCGCGAACGGTTGATGGCGCCGCCCCAATCGAGCCGGAACGCGCCAGACATCAGGCGATCTCTCCGATCCTGCGCTGTGGCGGCTGATCCGCCGTTTCGCCACTTTTCACGAACTGATGAGTCGCCGTGTCGCGCACTGCATTGAACCACTGACCGCAACCGTGGGTGTGTCGCCAACGTTCGGCATGCAAACCCTTCAGGTTGTGGCGGAAGTACAGATACTGCGTCCACTCGACATCATCCACCGATAGGTCAGGACGCGTGAGGTACGCCTCTCCGCCGAAGCTGAACTCGATCTCATCGCGGAGCCCGCAGTACGGGCACTCGATCTGCATCATGCAAGTGTTCTCCCGGCTCTCCTTAGTGGGCGACGCCTGCGGCAGCACCCTCATCGACCAGCGCGCCGGTTGTGAAGCGGGAGAGTGCGAACGACTCGATCAAGGGGTGAGGCGCATCGTGCGCAATCGTGTATGCCAATGTCTCACCCCCGGCGGGAATCGCCTTGTAGCCACCGGTGCCCCAGCCGCAGCTGATGTATAGATTCTCAACCGGTGTCTTGCCGATGATCGGGCTCGTGTCCGGGCTCACATCCACGACGCCAGCCCACTGGCGCATGAGCTTCAGCCGACCGAAGCTCGGAAAGAGCTCCAGCAGCGCCGTAATGGCCGCTTCGGTGGTCGCAAGGCTGCCGCGCTGCATGTACGAGTGATAGACATCTGCTCCCGCGCCGATCACAAGCTCTCCTCGATCGGATTGACTGACATACACATGCACAGAAGGCGATACGAGCACCGTGTCGAGGACGGGTTTGACCGGCTCCGTCACCATGGCCTGCAGGGTCATGCTGGTGAGCGGCAGCCGGAACCCTGCGCGGCGCGCAAGCTCCGAGGAGTGTCCGGATGCGACGATTGCGATCCGGTCGGCGCTGAGTACACCACGGGTCGTCACGACGCCAGTCACGCGCGAGTCGCTCTGCGTGAAGCTCGTCACCTCACAATTCTGAATGAGGTCCACTCCGAGCGCGTCTGCACCTCGGGCAAATGCCCAGTTCACCGCGTCGTGTCGCGATATGCCGGCACGTCGTTGAATGAAGCCGCCCACAATTGGCACACGTGCATTGAGATTGATGCGCGGCACCGCGCGCCGGACCTCCTGTGGCGTGAGCAGCTGCGCGTCGACCCCATTGAGCGCGATCGCGTTGGCCCAGCGACGCATCAACTCCAGCTCATGAAGGCTCGTCGCAACGTTCAATACACCGCGCTGACTGAGCATGACGTTGAAGTTGAGCTCCTTCCCCAGTCGCTCGTACAGTTGCAGCGAACGGTCAAAGAAGCGCGTGCTGACCGGATAGAAGTAGTTGGATCGGGTGACCTGCGTGTTGCGTCCGGAATTACCCCCACCGAGCCAACCTTTCTCGAGCACTGCCACGCGTCGTATGCCGTGGCGAGCGGCCAGGTAATACGCGGTGGCAAGGCCGTGACCCCCGCCGCCGATGATGATGACGTCGTAATGTGGCTTTGGTTCGGGCGTCCGCCACAGGGGTTTCCAGTGGCGATGCCCGGTCAAAACATGCCGAAGAAGTGTCAGGCCACTGTATCTTTGCATTGGTTCAGCGCCACCCTTCGATCGTTCGCCCCGAGACACTTGCCGTCTATCAGCTTGCCTTTGCATGTACACGCAACGCGTCGGCCTGAGCGTCGACTTTCTCGATCGCCTCTGCGATCCGATCGAGGTCACTCTCATCGACGTCGAGATATGCGTGCATGAGCCACAGGGCGCGCGGCACGAGGCGCTCGGCTACGGTGCACGGCTCGGGAATCCGATATGCGTTCGGCTCAAGGTTGAACAGAATGAAGCGATAGACCGGATCCCAGACGACGCCAACCGGAACCCCTTCGATGGCCAGGGCCTGCCGGATGAGGCTGATGGGAATGCCTTCATATCGAGGCGCGTCAAAGATCATGTTCCAGCCGTAGTAGCCCTGACGATCGGCGCGGCGGCCCGGCTTTTGAAACCGGATGTTGGTGGTCTGCCCCAGGCGGTTCTCGAGATATCGAACTGCGGCACCGTAGCGTCCCAGGCGCTCCACGAGCGAATGCAGCTGCTCGTGCAGAATGAGCGCGGTGAATGCCGTGGCCCGGAAGTTGTAGCACTTGAGATCACGCGGAGGCGGCTGGCGAATGTTGCCTGGATGCTCCCCGGGCCCGTAGCCGATGTGCTTCATCCGGAAAATGCGATCGGCGATTTCCGCATCACTTGTGATGCACATGCCACCATCGGCGCACCCCATCGTCTTCGAGTGCTGGAAGCTGAAGGACCCGACGTCGCCGATGCTGCCAATGCCGTGCCCGTTCCAGACTCCGCCATGCATGTGCGCACAGTCTTCGATCACGCGAAGTCGATGCGCCTTCGCGATGGCCATGATGCGATCCATGTCCGCCATCGACCCATACAGATGCACCGGGATGATGGCTCGTGTGCGTTCGGTGATCGCTGCAACGATCTTGTCCGGGTCGATGCACAGCGTGTCGGGCAATACGTCCACGAATACAGGTGTCGCACCGAGATAGTGCGGTGCCATGGCCGTGGCATACCAGGTGACGGCCGGCACGATGACCTCATCCCCCGGGCCGATGCCGTACGCACCCAGACCGCATTGGAGCGTCACCGTCCCGTTGATGGTGAAGATGCCGTGTGAGGCGTCGTGCAGCTTCGCAAATGCTTCGGCGAACTCACTTTCCGTTTCGTCGAATGCCGACCAGCGCCTTGAGTAATAGAGTTCGGCGAGCTTCTGCGCCGTTCTGTCGTCCACTGGGGGCCATGCCACACGTGACGCAAGTGATTCTTCGAAAGCCGGACGACCACCGAGCAATGCAAGTTCCGACATAACCGATCCTTTGGCATTACGTTGCCGGAGAGAGCCTCACTGTCGATGAGCGCATGCTTTACCCACGCGACAGGCCGCGAAGGCACGCCCGGGAATCCATGGGCGTGCAGACTTCGACGTTAGCGGACACCACTGAGTCGATGCGCCGGAGCGCGCCGGGGGCGCGTAAGCCCTCATCCGCACTGGATCTGCGGCGCCATGACAGAGCAGGCGATCGGGGAGTGTGCGGACTGCCTGACCCGCGTTCTGCCACGCGCTCAGGAGCTTTGGCTGCGTCGCACGAGAAATCCTTGACTTCGAGTCCCAAGGCTTGCGTCCGGCGCCTTCGCTCGGGCGTTGACGGACACGCGGACATCCGGGACGAGGCACACCCGGAAATCAAATTCAGGGGTAGCACGGGGGTGGCCGTTCGGATGAGTGTTTCCAGCATCACGTCAAAGCGTAAGACGCAGGACAACGCCGTTACCGTCACCTGATTGTCTGCACGTCTCGCTGCGGCGGCCGGGGCGGCAAGCCCTCCGAGGGGCAGATCTATCCGGCGGTCCGAAGCGGGATAGGCGTCTTGCACCCTTCCGGGTGATGAGCGCAGCCGCCCCCGCGTCGGTTAGTACGCTGTCGAACTGCACTCGCGCCAGTGACGCCCACTCTGCTTGGGTTATTGGTGAAAGGCGGGGAGGTGGATTCACCCTGCCTGGATTACTGTCATCCGAGCTGCGATCCGGTGGCGCGGCGCAGCAATGCGCTGAGCACGATGCATCGCGATTGCGATCTTTTCCTTTCCGAAGGACGACTAACCACTTGAGCGGGCTCTCAGAACTTCAACAGGTCAGAGACCAGCGCGGAAAGGAGCCGCTTTCAAACACGTGTCCGACCGAGCCGAGACTCACAATGCGCAGATCGCGTCCCCGTGCCGGGATCAGGTTGAGTGGGGTAAGTGGAGCCCAAACTGGCAAGCAATCCGTCCTGCAAATATCACTCGGCGGTCCCGATCCCCGAACAGCTCGGGTTCGATGTCAACATGGCTCGACAGCAGAAATCACGTTTCAGCCGCTACTCAATCGAGCCTGACGGCAGCGACACGGTCTCCCGAAAGGACGAAGTGGAGATCGCCGACGTACAGTTCTTCCTTGCCCTTATGAAGTACCTCAAGACCTGCTCGCTGAGCGGCGCTCAGCAAATCCGCGCGCGAGGCATGTTGCATCAGCAGTGACAACAGCTTCTGGGCATCCGCGGCCTGACGGCTCCTGCGGCTGATCTCGTCTCCCCTGTAGGTCTCCGTAACTGCAAGGTCGAGTACGCGATAGAAGAGAACCGCGTTCCCCACGCCGATATCAGAAGCAGGAGACACAAAGTCGTCTTCTTCATGATGCGGTACCGTCTCGAGGAAGTGATGGCGCCGCATCCACATCAAGAGCAGCGCCGATTTCGCTAAGCATCTGGATCGTACTTTCCGAGATGTACAGCCCTGCAGGTACTTCGCCGCGATCGAACTCAAGAACAACGTGCACCGCCCGGAAGTCCGTTGGCCGACGCTCCGTTGGCAGATCGAGGTCCACGGCCCGATACTCGTACGGGTACCCGAGCAGCGCCATAGCCAGCTTTACCTTGTACGAGTGCCCGGATTCGCGATTACCGTAGAGAATGGGTAACACGCTCAGCACCTTCGTGGCCAGTATACAAGCGCGAAGCGTACATCCGTCGCATTGCGCACCTTCGCATTTCGGCTATCTGATGGCCGTCGTGCGCGACCCGCTCGCCGATGTGAACTCCTGCAGTCGATGAAGTTCGTGATGAAGCGCGGCGTCGTGATGAAACGACGCGACGCCATCGCTCACTAGCGGCAGTCGGCCAGACGGGCGTTCTGCGCATCGCGCGGCGGACGGGCCGGGGGCCGAGCAGCCGCCGCCAGACATCGATTCGCGGCCTTTCCCATGAAGTATCGGCACGCCGCGAGCTTGCCTCGATAGGCGAGGCAAGGCGCCGGCGCTCGCTTTTGGCTCAACCGCCGGGCCCGCTCATGTATGCGCTTCGATGTCACGACGACGATGGACGACCGCGTGCCTGGGCCGTTGGCCGATCGGTTGTGCGCCAGAGTCATGCTCGTCTCGCCAGCAGCGCCGCGATCAGGAACCCGGCCGCCGCGC
>Ga0164243_10001603_pt1 | contig 38235 bp, 34 predicted proteins | sample OricompcompostOP_FD_108781 | JGI IMG/M metagenome (GOLD analysis project Ga0164243, IMG submission 108781) | Organic Plus compost microbial communities from Emeryville, California, USA - Original compost - Organic plus compost (OP) | ecosystem: Engineered > Solid waste > Mixed feedstock >... | reverse complement strand
GCCGAGCCGGGCAACATCTACACCCGCATCATGAACCCGACCCAGGGTGTCGTCGAGGAGCGGCTGGCCGCCCTCGAGGGCGGTGTCGCGGCGCTGCTCCTGGCCTCAGGCCAGGCCGCCACCACCGGCGCGCTGACCAACGTCGCGGAGGCGGGCGACCACATCGTCGCGTCGCCGAGCCTGTACGGCGGCACCGACAGCCTGCTGCGCCACAGCTTCCCGAAGCTCGGCATCCAGGTCACCTTCGTCGACGACCCGGCCGACCCCGCGTCGTGGCGAGCGGCCGCGCGCGACAACACGAAGGTGTTCTTCGGCGAGACCATCGGCAACCCCAAGGGCGACATCCTGCCCCTGCGTGACATCGCCGACGTCGCCCACGAGCTCGGTGTGCCGTTCATGGTCGACAACACCATCGCGACGCCCTTCCTGCTCAACCCCCTGCAGCACGGCGTCGACACCGTCATCCACTCGGCGACCAAGTACATCGGCGGCCACGGCACCGCGATCGCCGGCGTCGTCATCGACGGCGGCACGTTCGACTACGGCGCGCACGGCGACAAGTTCCCCGGCTTCACCGAGCCCGACGCGAGCTACCACGGCCTGAAGTACGCCGAGGCGCTCGGCCCGGCAGCGTTCATGACCAAGCTGCGGGTGCAGTTCCTGCGCAACCTGGGCTCGGCCATCTCGCCGTTCAACGCCTTCCTGCTCGCGCAGGGCATCGAGACGCTGAGCCTGCGCATGGAGCGCCACGTGCAGAACACGCAGAAGGTCGCCGAGTGGCTCGTGGTACGCTCCGACGTCGTCTCGGTCAACTACGCCGGCCTGGCCAGCAGCCCGTACCACGCGCTCGCGCAGACGTACCTGCCTCGCGGCGCCGGCGCGGTGCTGGCGTTCGAGCTGGCTGGTGGGCAGGACGCCGGTCGCGCCTTCATCGACGCGCTCGAGCTGCACAGCCACGTCGCCAACATCGGTGACGTGCGCAGCCTGGCCATCCACCCGTCGTCCACGACGCACTCGCAGCTGAGCGCCGAGGAGCAACTCGCCGCCGGCGTCACGCCGGGACTCGTGCGACTCGCCGTCGGCATCGAGGGCATCGACGACATCCTGGCCGACCTCGACGCAGGGTTCCGCGCGGCCAAGTGAGCGCACTCGAGCCGTCCCCTCCCGTCACCGGCGCGTGGCGGGAGGGTGACGCGCCCGGACGGCGTCAGTTCGCCGACATCGGCGACGTCGTCCTCGAGTCAGGGTTGGTCGTGCCGTCGGTGCGGATGGCCTACGAGACCTGGGGCACCTACGACGGCACGAACGCCGTGCTCGTGCTGCACGCCCTCACCGGCGACAGCCATGTCTCGGGCGAGGCGGGTCCCGGGCATCCCTCGCCCGGCTGGTGGGACACCCTCGTCGGGCCGGGCAGGGCCATCGACACCGAGCGCTTCTTCGTGGTCGCCCCGAACATCCTCGGCGGCTGCCAGGGGACGACCGGTCCGTCATCGCCCGCGCCGGACGGACGCCCGTGGGGCAGCCGCTTTCCGTACCTCACCGTGCGCGACCAGGTGCGGGCCGAGGCGCAGCTCGCCGACGCGCTCGGCATCCCGGCTTGGCACACGGCCGTCGGCGGGTCGGCCGGGGGCATGCGCGCGCTCGAGTGGGCCGTGATGCATCCCGGGCGCGTCGAGCGGCTCTTCCTGCTCGCGACCACGCCCTGGGCGTCCGCCGAGCAGATCGCGCTGTCAGGCACCCAGATCGCGGCGATCCGCGCCGACGCGGCCTTCCACGGTGGCGACTTCTACGACGAGAAGCACGGGCCCCACGCAGGGCTCGACATCGCTCGCCGCGTCGCACACATCTCGTACCGCAGCGAGCGCGAGCTCGCCGAGCGTTTCGGACGTCTGGTGCAGGGCGACCAGGCCATCGAGGACGGCGGGCGCTACGCGGTCGAGTCGTACCTCGAGCACCACGGCGCCAAGCTCGTCGCACGATTCGACGCCAACTCCTACGTCGTGCTGAGCGCCGCGATGAACAGCCACGACGTCGGCCGTGGGCGCGGCGGCGTCGAGTCGGCACTCGCACGCGTCACGGCACGCACCGTGGTGGCCGGCATCGACTCCGACCGGCTCTACCCGCTGTCGCAACAACAGGCGCTCGCCGAGGGCATTCCCGGCTGCGCGGAGCTCGACGTCATCAGCTCGCCACACGGCCATGACGGCTTCCTGGTCGAGTTCGACCAGGTCGGCCCCCTCGCCGCCGCCCTCCTCACCTCCTGAGCCGCCCCCCGCTCGCGAGAGACTTATGCACCGCCGAGGAGAGACTTGTGCCGCACAACTCTCTCGCGAGGGGGGCATTTCTCTCTCGCGAGCGGGGCACAAGTCTCTCGCGAGCGGGGGGTCAGTGGTAGGTGAGGTCGGGGATGGGGACGTGGGTGTGCTCGTTGAAGCTGATGAGGGTCCGGCCGCTGCCACCGACGACAGCCGTCGTCACGCTGGCGTTGATGACGACGGGGGCCAGGCGCAGCCACATCTCGGCGTCACCGCCCAACAGATGCGTCGTCACCATCGCGATCGGACCGCCGGACGTGAACACGACAACACTGCGCCCCGACCCGGCCTCGGCGCACGCCCGGTCGAAGGCCGCGAGAACCCGCGCACGAAACTCCGCAAACGTCTCGGCCCCACTCGGATCACCGTTGCTCCAGCCCCTGTTGCGCTCGGCGAACGTCAGGCCCGCCGCCGCGGCAGGCTGCCCGGGCAGCGGCTGGTGGTCGATCTCGTTCCATCCAGGGTCGACGTCGTAGCCGTCGACGTCACCGAGGACGTCGAGCGTCGCCACCGCCGTCTGATGGTGCCGGAGCAACGATCCCGACAGAGCGACCGTCGGACGCCAGTCGGAGGCCTCCCAGGCATAACCGAGGTGACGGGCCTGGGCCACGCCGAGCTCGGAGAGGACGTCGTAGTCGACAGCGCCGGCGGACGCCTGCCCGTGCCGCACCAGAAGCACCGAGCCCATCAGCCCACCGCCCCGTCGCGAGCGACCATGCGCGCCGACACCCGCGCCATGACCCAGTCATGCACGGGCCGCGCCAGTCGCTTGGTCCAGTAGGCGCCACGACCCGCGATGCCCGGGATGATGAGATAGCGCCCCCGCTCGATACCCGTGATGACCCGGGCGGCGACGTCGTCGGCCGTGACCTTCGAGCCGTTGATCATCCGGGCTGCCGCAGCCTCCATGTCGGCGTCGCGGCCCTGCAACGACGAGGCGAGGCCGGTGCGGAAGAACGCCGGGCACACAACCGAGACCCTCACCCCGAACGGCCTCAGCTCGTGGAGCAGCGTCTCGCTCAACGCCACGACGCCGGCCTTCACCGTGTTGTACTCGCTCATCCGCGGCGGATGGACGAGGCCGGCTGCGGAGGCGACGTTGACCAGGTGCCCCGACCCCTGACGCTTGAGCATCGGCGTGAAGGTGCGACAGCCCCGCACCACACCCAGCAGGTTGACGTCGAGGATGCGCTGCCACTGCGCCATGTCGGTGAGCTCGAGGCGCGCACCGGCCGCGACGCCCGCGTTGTTGACGAGGAGGTCGAGCCCGCCCCAGTGCTCGACGACCCAGGCGTGGGCCGTGGCCCATGCCTCGTCCGAGCAGACGTCAAGCGGCAGGTAGTCGACGCCGATCAGGCCGCCCAGCGCGGCCGAGGCCTCGTCGTGGAGGTCGGTGGCCAGCACCTGACAGCCTCGCTCGACGAGCCCCCGCACGAGGGCGAGACCCAGGCCCGAGGCCGCCCCGGTGACGAGCACCCGTGTCTGCGCGGAGATGACCATGCCCGGATGCTAGCGGCACCGGGCCCGACAGCCGCTGGCCGCCGGGCTCAGCTCTTGCGCGAGAAGACCCTCATGGTCAGCGGGCCGAAGATCGCGACCAGCACCGCCGACATCACCAGGACGGTCAGGATGGCGCTGCCGTCGGCCTCGCCGTCCATGAGGCTGCGCGCCGCGTCGACCAGGATCGTGACCGGGTTGACGTTGACGACGCTCTCGAGCCAGCCGGGCATCGTGTCGACCGGGACGAACACGTTGGAGGCGAAGGTCAGCGGGAACAGCACCATCATGCTGACGCCCATCACCGCGTTGGGAGTGCGCAGCTTGAGACCGAGCAGCGTCCAGATCCAGCTGAGGCTGAAGCAGAACACCAGCAGCAGTGCCACTGCGGCGACCACACCCAGGATGCCGCCGGGTGCGCGGTAGCCGAGGGCGAGCGTGACGAGCAGGATGATGGTCGAGGCCATCGTGTACCGCAGGGTGTCGCCGAGCAGCGAGCCCACCAGCAGCGACGGACGCCACACCGGCAGCGAGCGGATGCGGTCGAAGACGCCCTTCTCGATGTCGTTGTTGATGGTCATGGCCGTGTACATCGTGATCATGACGACCGTCTGCACCAGGATGCCCGGCACCAGGTACGGCAGGTAGTCGGACGGCGAGCCGGCCAGCGCCCCACCGAAGATGTACGTGAACATCAGCGTGAACATGATCGGGAACATCGTCACGTCGAAGAGCTGCTCGGGGACGTGCTTGATCTTGAGCAGCGCGCGCCAGCCGAAGACGAGCGACGAGGTGATCGGCGACGCCGCGGGAGGACGCTCGGACGCGCCCAGCGCCTCGATGACCTTGGCGTCCATGCCCTGCCGCGAGGCAGCGGCGGTGGTGTCGATGCTCATGCCGGAACCCCTTCTTCGGCCTCGGTGCTGACGTGCTCGCCGGTGAGTGCCAGGAACACCTCGTCGAGCGAGGGCTGGCCGAGCGAGAACTCGGTGACGACGATGCCGCCGTCGTGCAGCGCCGCGAGCGCGGCCGGCACGGCGGTGGGCTCGGTGACGCGCATCGTGAGCGAGTACGGGTCGGAGCCAAGTGTCGTCTCGGCGCTCAGCCGTGTCGCGAGCAGCCGTGAGGCCTCTTCGCGCTGCGCTGGATCGGCGACCCGCACGTGGACGGCACCGGAGCCGACAGACGCCTTGAGCTGCCCGCTGGTGCCCTCGGCGATGACCGTGCCGCGGTCGATGACGGCGATGCGGTCGGCCAGCTGGTCGGCCTCGTCGAGGTACTGCGTCGTCAGCAGCACCGTGGTGCCGACCGAGACGAGCGCGCGGACGATGTCCCAGACCTGGTTGCGGCTGCGCGGGTCGAGGCCCGTCGTGGGCTCGTCGAGGAACATCAGCTCGGGCCGGACGACGATGCTGCCGGCGATGTCGATGCGTCGACGCATGCCGCCGGAGTACTTCTTGACCTGGCGGTCGGAGGCGTCGGAGAGGTCGAAGGCGTCGAGCAGCTGCGCCGCCCGGTCGCGCGCGGCGAGCCGCGAGTACCCGTAGAGGCGTCCGAGCATCACCAGGTTCTCGGCGCCGGTGAGGTCTTCGTCGAGCGAGGCGAACTGGCCTGTCATGGCGACCTTGGAGCGCACCGCACCGGCCTCGGCGAGGACGTCGTGGCCCAGCACCCGGGCAGAGCCGCCGTCGGGCTTGAGCAGCGTGGCCAGCATGCGGATGGTGGTGGTCTTGCCGGCGCCGTTGGGGCCCAGCACGCCGTACACCCCACCCGCGGGCACGGCGAGGTCGACGCCGTCGACGGCACGGTGCTCGCCGAAGATCTTCACCAGACCATGGGTCTCGATTGCGAGGTCTGTCATCTGTCGAGGGTGGCACGCGACACTGACACACCGCTTCCGACTTTCGGCTAGACCGTGACACCCGACGATGACTTCTGGGTAATGACCCGGCGGTCGTACGCTGGGCCGATGACGAACCGCGAAGGTGTGCGATTCCCGACCGACAGCACCTCCTCGACGGCGCGCGCCATCCTGGCGGACGCCCTGCGCAAGGCCGATCCGGTCGGATCGCGAGCGGTCGAGAACGAGACGTCCTGGCGCCGCAACTACCTCACCCACTTCCGCCGCGCGGTCGAGGCGGGCGTCGGTGAGGCGTCCGCCGCGCACTCCATCGCGTCCGAGGGCCTGCACAGCGCGCACACCGAGATGCTGTTCGACGACGTCCCGCTCGGCGAGGCCGCCGCGTCCCCACTGCAGCAAGTGCTCAACACCCAGACCGTCCAGGGCGGCGCCGAGGCCGAGACCGAGCTCTCCCTGCCGTACCGCGGCGACCGCCTCGTCGGCGACGCGCTGCGGCACCGGCTCGACGACTGGGTGTCCAGAGGTGTCGTCTCGTGGTCGTGCGCCGAGGCCGTCCTCACCGTGCAGAAGAACCCCGAGTGGCTGCGTCTCGAGGGCGACACCGTGGTCGTGATGGGTGCCGGCGCCGAGATGGGCCCGTACCGCGCACTGCTGCGATGGGGCGCCGAGGTGGTCGCGCTCGACCTGCCCCGCACCGACGTCCAACACCGGGTGCGCGAGCAGGCCGAGCAGGGAGCCGGACGTGCGCATCTGCCCGTCCGCATCGTCACCGACTCGTCCGCCGACGTGGGCGCCGATCTCGTGCGTGAGCTGCCGTCTGTCGCGCACTGGCTCGACTCCTTCGACGGGCGGCTCGTGCTCGGCAACTACTGCTACGCCGACGGCGCGGCGCACGTGCGGGTGTCGATGGCTGCGGACGCCCTCGCGGCCCACCTGACGACACAGCGTCCCGACACGGCGCTCGCCTTCCTGGCCACGCCGACCGACGTCTTCGCGGTGCCCGCTGGCGACGTCGCGCGCGCCGACGCCGCCTACCGCGCCGCCCGCGTCTCGAAGGTCCTGCGCCAGCCGTTGCGGATGATCAGCGGCGGACGCCTGCTGCAGCGCAACTACCCGCCGCAGGCCGACCCAGGCATCTGCGACGCCCTCGTGCCGCAGCAGGGAGCGAACTACGCGCTGGCCAAGCGAGTGCAGCGTTGGCGCGCCACGACCGCCCGGCACGAGGGCAGCATCGTCTCGCTCAACGTCGCGCCGGCGACCCGCACCCGCTCGGTGCTCAAGAACAAGGCGCTCGCGGCGGCCTACGCCGGCGCGCACCGCTTCGGCGTCGAGGTGTTCGACCCCGCCACCAGCAACACCCTGATGGCGGCGCTGCTCGTCCACGACCTGCGGGCCGGCGTCCCGGCACAGCCCGAGCCCTGGCAGGACGAGGCCATCGGCGCCGCCCACGGCGGGCTCTGGACGACCCCGTACCACCCGCGCAGCGCCCTCGGCCTCGCCGCCATGCTCGGCCTCGGCGGCCTCCGCAGCTGACCGCATCCCCCAGCTTTTGGAGACTTGCGGCCCACTTCTGCTGCCATCATGGGCCTGAAGTCTCCAAAAGCTGGGGGCGGTAGGGAGCAGGCCATGACCACGACCGTCACACCCTTCCTGTGGTTCGACGACAACGCCGAGCCCGCGCTCGAGCGGTACCTGTCGTTGTTCGACGACGCCGAGCTGCTGGACGCCCAACGCCATCCCGACGGCGCGTTGTTCATCGCGAGCATCCGGCTGCAGGGCCAACCCCTCATGCTCATGAACGGCGGACCCGACTTCCAGCTGAACGAGGCCTTCTCGCTCTCGGTGGGTGTCGAGACGCAGGACGAGCTCGACCATCTCTGGGACGGCCTGCTCGAGGGCGGCGGCCACCCGACGATGTGCGGATGGCTCGTGGACGCCTTCGGGCTGTCGTGGCAGATCGTGCCGACAGCGCTTCCCCGGCTCCTGGGCGATCCCGACCGCGAGGCGGCCGGACGCGCGCAGGCCGCGATGCTGCAGATGCAGAAGCTCGATGTCGCGGCCCTGCAGGCTGCCTTCGACGGCACCGCCTGAGGCCCGTCCTGCGAGAAGGCCCATCGTCGCGAAGACTGGGGCCATGGACCCGACCCGCAGTCTCGTCACCGGAGCGACCGGATACGTCGGAGGGCGCCTGGTCCCCGAGCTGATCTCCGCCGGTCACGTCGTACGTGTCATGGTCCGCCAGGAGGCCAAGGCCCGGGCCCGGGCATGGTCGGACGACGTCCAGATCACCGTCGGCGACGCGACCGAGAGGCACGACGTCCGCTCCGCCATGGAGGGCATCGACGTCGTCTACTACTTGTTGCACTCCATCGGGACGGGTGACGACTTCGCCGCCACCGAGCGTCGCATCGCCGAGACCTTCGCCCAGGAGGCGAAACGGCAGGGCGTCCGCCGCATCGTCTACCTCGGCGGCATGGACCCCGAGGGCGAGGAGCTCTCGGAGCATCTTCGCTCGCGGCAGGAGGTGGGTGAGGTGCTGCTCGCGTCCGGCGTGCCCACCGCCGTGCTCCAGGCCGCCGTCGTCATCGGATCGGGCTCCGCCTCGTTCGAGATGCTGCGCTATCTCACCGAGCGCCTGCCGGTGATGGTGACACCGCGATGGGTGCACACACGCATCCAACCGATCGCCATCCGCGACGTGCTGCGCTACCTGGTCCACTGCGCCGAGCTTCCTGCGGACGTGAACCGACGCTTCGACATCGGCGGTCCGGACGTCCTGACCTACTTCGACATGATGCAGCGCTTTGCGGCCGTCGCGGGGCTGCCGAGACGACGAGTGCTGCCGGTGCCGGTGTTGTCGCCTGGTCTGTCGAGCCACTGGGTCGGGCTGATCACCCCGGTCCCGGCGAGCCTCGCCCGCCCGCTCGTCGAGTCGCTGCGCAACACCGTCGTCGCCTCCGAGCACGACATCGCGCAGTACGTGCCGGACCCGCCCTCGGGCCTCATCGGCTACGAGCGCTCCGTCGAGCTGGCCCTGACGAGGATCCAGGACCTCGACGTCCCGACCAGCTGGTCGTCCGCGTCCACGGCCGGCGCGCCCTCGGAGTCCTTGCCCTCCGACCCAGACTGGGCCGGAGGGTCGCTGTACAAGGACGAGCGCGAGCGCGAGGTGCACGCTTCCCCCGCGGCGCTCTGGACCGTTATCGAAGGCATCGGCGGCACCAACGGCTGGTACTCCTTCCCCCTGGGGTGGCGGGTGCGCGGCGCCCTCGACCGCCTCGTCGGCGGTCCCGGCATCCGCAGAGGTCGGCGCCACGCCGCGAACCTCGTGGTGGGCGACGTGGTCGACTTCTGGCGCGTCGAGGAGACCGACGGCCACAGCTTCCTGCGCCTCCGAGCGGAGATGCGGCTGCCCGGGCTGGCGTGGCTCGAGCTGGGTCTGGGGACGGCTGACGGCGGCACGACGACGTTCCGCCACCGTGCGCTTTTCCACCCTCGCGGTCTGCTCGGACACCTCTACTGGTGGTCCATCTGGCCCTTCCACGGCATCGTCTTCGGCTCGATGCAGCGCAACATCGCCCGGGCGGCCGAGGCTCTCGAGGCCGGCAGTCAGTAGGTGGGTGCGACGGCCTCGGCGAGGGCCAGCAGGTCGTCACGATCACCCGGCAGCAACGCAGGAACCCCGACCTGCACGAAAGTGCCGCTCTCGGTGACGAGCTGGACGCTGCGTCCGTCCTCGCCGCCGAAGTAGCCGGCGACGACCCCGAGATCGTCGATCTTCTCGGCGCTGAACTCCTGGATGCTCCGCTCGAGCTGTTGCTGCGCCTCGTCGACATGGCTCGCGCTCACCGAGACGGCGGCCGTCGGCGTCGCCCATCCACAGCTGACGAGCTCGGTGCCCGGATCGACGTAGTCACGCCGGATCGTCGCGGGCGCACCCATGACGGCCTCGGCCTGCGCATCGAAGGCCGTGCAGGGCTCGAGCGCACGCTTGGCCGGCGCGTCGGGCAGGTCGGCGACCGCCGGCTCGGCGAGCGCGAGGGCCTCGCGCAGCTGGCCGGCCGAGGCCGTCGGCGCGTCGAAGGTGAGTCGCACTGCACGGTTGCCGAGGTGGGCGACCGCCGTGTTGGTGTAGGCGTAGCCGCCCTTGCCGAGGTCGATCGGCTCGAGCTCGGTGTAGCGACCGACGTCGTTGCGGGCGTGCTGCTCGATCGCGGCCCACGCGGCTGCGTCAACGGGCTCGACCGACCACGAGAAGGTCGCGGCGATGCCGTCGCCCTCGGCACCGACGGAGATCGTGCACGAGTCGTACGACGGGATGCCGACCGAGGACATCCCGGCAGCACCACGGCCTGCCACGGACTGGTCGAACACGGCGGCCAGCTCGATGGGGTCGATGCCGGCGCACAGGCTCTGCTTCCAGAGCGCGTCTTCCGCGGACGTCGACTCGTACGAGGTGGTCGGACGGGGCGTCACGTCGTCGTCCGGATCGGCACCGCTACATGCCGTCACGGCCACGAGCACCGCGACGACCGCTCCCATCACGCCTGCGCGGCGTACCACCATGCGCTCCCCTCGTCGGACATCCTGCTCCGTCACCGTAACCTCCGCCGCTCGCCCGTGTCGCGGCGGACGGATCAGCGGCCGACGGGCTCGAGGCGATACGAGTACGACCGCTGCTCACCCGGGTCGAGGCGCTCGAGGTGGGGAAGGTCGCCGAAGTCGCCGGCGAAGTCAGGAGGAGAGGGAAGGCCGCGCCACGGCTCGAGGCACAGCAGCTCCGCGCCCGCCGGCGGCGACCAGACGGTGATGGCGTCGAACCCGTCCCACGTCAGGCGGAGGGCGCGGCCGCTGGGCGCGCGGTACGTGAGGCCGCGGCTCGCCACGGCGTCCATGACGATCGCGTCGGCGGCGAAGAGGCTCTTGCGCAGGGCGAGCACCGCGCCGTCCACGGGGGTGTCGAAGCGCTCGGGAAGCAGGAGGGTGCGCTGGACGCGGCGGACAGGTGCGGGCTCGGGCTGGTCGAACTCGACCGTGTGCAGGGCCGGATCGGCGCCGGGCTCGAGAGGCCAGGAGAGCGCGGGATGCGAGCCGAGGGCGAACGGGAGGACGACGTCACCGGGGTTCTCGACGGTGTAGGTCGTGAGGAGGCCGTGAGCGTCGACCTCGTAGGCGACCGAGAGGACAAACGCGAACGGATAGCGGAGGCGGGTCTCGGGGCTGTCGCGCAGCGCGAGCACGGCGCGGGCGGCGCCGGACTGCACGACCTCCCACTCGAGATCGCGCGCGAAACCGTGCTGCGACATCGGATGGCTGAGGCCGTCGACCTCAATCGTGTCGTCGACGAGCCGGCCCACGACCGGGAACAGCACCGGCGCGTGGCGGCGCCAGGCGTCACCCGCCTGCCATAGGTACTCGTGCCCATCGGGCCCCTGCAACGAGTGCGGCTCCGCGCCATGGGTCGACACGACGACGTGGCACGACGCGCTCTGCAGCGTCAGGAGCTCGGGCACGTCCCCAGCCTAGGGCCGCGCTGGGCGTCGGGTGAGACGAGGCGGGGACGGGTCAGCGCTTGAAGATCTTCTTGACGAGCTCGCGGGCGAAGGTGCGCCCGGCCTCGCCGACGGCGCGGTCGATCGGCGACATGCGTCCGGACGAGGACCTCGACTTCGTGGAGCCGCCGCTCTTCTTCGCGATCTTGCCGGCCTCCTTGGCGACGCGCTCGGCCTCCTCGCGCTGCCAGCTCCTCTCCAGCTCCTCGGCCGTCCCGGCAGCCGGCGGCGCCGGCGTGCCGGCGGGCGCGACAGCCGGCTTGGCCCGACCGAGCATCTCGGTGGCCGACTCGGGATCGACCGCAGTGCCGTACTTCGCGAGCAGGGGGGAAGCCGCCACGGTGGCCGCGATCTGCTCGGGCGGGGTCGGGTTCATCGAGCCCTGCGGCGCCTGGACGCGCGTCCAGGCCACGGGCGATGGCGAGCCCTTGTCGTTCATGACGGTGACGATGGCCTCGCCGATGGACAGCTGGGTCAGCACCTCCTCGAGGTCGTACGTCGAGTTCGGGTACGTCGACACGGTCGCCTTGAGCGCCTTGGCGTCCTCGGGTGTGTGCGCCCGAAGCTGGTGCTGGACCCGCGAGCCGAGCTGGGCCAGGACGTCGCTCGGGACGTCCTTCGGCGTCTGCGTGACGAAGAAGATGCCCACACCCTTCGAGCGGATGAGGCGCACGGTCTGGGCGACCGTCTCCAGGAAGTCCTTCGAGGCGCCACGGAACAGCAGGTGCGCCTCGTCGAAGAAGAACACCAGCTTCGGCTTCTCGGCGTCGCCGATCTCGGGCAGCTCCTGGAAGAGCCGGTTCAGCAGGTACATCAGGAACGTCGAGAACAGCGCCGGCTTGTCCTGGACGCTCGGCACCTCCAGCAGCGACACGATGCCGCGGCCGTCCGCCGTCGTGCGCAGGAAGTCGGACGTCGAGAACTCCGGCTGGCCGAAGAACACGTCGGCGCCCTGGTCGGCGAAGGTGATGAGCTCACGCAGGATGACACCGGCCGTCGCCGACGACAGGCCACCCAGCTCCTTGAGCTCGGCCTTGCCCTCGTCGCTCGTCAGGTGCGACAGCACCGAGCGCAGGTCGCCGAGGTCGACGAGCGGAAGGGTCGCGTTGCGCGCGTAGTGGAAGACGAGGCCCAGCGACGACTCCTGGGTGTCGTTGAGGCCGAGCACCTTCGAGAGCAGCAGCGGCCCGAACGACTCGACGGTCGCCCGCACAGGAATCCCTGTGCCCAGCCCGCCGAGCGTGAAGTACTCCGTGACGGACGCCGTGGGCGTCCAGGTCTGGCCGATGCTCTCGCACCGCTCGGCCAGCTTCGCATCAGAGGTTCCGGGGGTCGCGATGCCCGAGAGGTCGCCCTTGATGTCGGCAGCGAAGACGGGGACGCCGTGCGCGGCGATCTGCTCGGCGAGCACCTGCAGCGTCTTGGTCTTGCCGGTGCCCGTGGCGCCGGCCACGAGACCGTGCCGGTTGAGCATGCTGACGGGGATGCGCACCTGCGCCTCGGGCACCGCCTCGCCGTCGACGAGCGCACCGATGGCGAGCGCGAGGCCCTCGAAGGCGTAGCCCTCGGTGACGAGCGCGACGACATCGCTCTCCGCGGCAGCTTTCTTGCGAGCCTGCTTCTTCTTCGTCGGCGCGGCCGGCGCGGCCGGCGCGGCCGCCGGCCCCTCGACATTCGTGTCGGCCTGCGCCTGTGCCTGCGCCGCGGCCGCGGCGAGTTCTTCGGCCTTCAGCCGTGCTGCCTGCGCTGCGGCCTCGGCCTCAGCCGCCGCCTCCGCGGCCGCCTCGGCGGCGGCCTGCGCGTCGTCCGGTGTCGTCATGGCGTTCAGGCTACCCAGACAAGGGCTCCAACCTGTCTACACTGCCAAGATGATCTTTCGACGCGTCGGCGAGGGACGACCGTATCCCGATCACGGCCTCAGCCAGAGTGGGTGGGCCGAGATCTCGCCCACCCAGGTGCGTCTGGCCGATCTCACGACCACGAAGATCAACCTCGACCTCGAGCACCTGCTCGACGACGACTCCACCTACTTCGGCGACCTCTTCGCGCACGTCGTCAGCTGGCAGGGCGAGCTGTTCCTCGAGGATGGCCTGCACCGTGCCCTGCGGGCCGCGCTGCAGCAGCGCCACATGCTCCATGCTCGTGTCCACTCGATCGGGAAGCACCGTTGATGAAGACCTTCTCCACCCTCGCCGTCGCCGTCGCCGTGCTCATCGTCGGCAGCCTCGTCGGGTTCCAGCTGCTCACCGCGAGCGCCAGCACCACGACCGACGCCACCTGTGAGAGTCGCACCGTCGCCAAGGGCGAGTTCCTGACGTCCAACCTCGTGGAGGTCGACGTGTACAACGCCAGCCAGCGCTCGGGGCTCGCCAACCGGGTCCTGATCAACCTCCAGCGCAAGGGCTTCCTCGAGGGCAAGCTCGGCAACAGCACGAGCAAGGCCAAGACGAGCAACGTCACGATCCTGACCACCGACAAGGACGACCCGCGGGTTCGTCTGGTCGCGGCGCAGTTCCGTGGCGACGTCGCCTATGCCAAGCCCGACTTCAAGGTCGCGGACGGCATCACCGTCATCATCGGCGACGACTACGACGTCAAGAACGGCGTCGACTCCAAGGCGAAGGCCGAGATCAAGTCCGACCGCAAGGTCAGCGTCTGCGTCCCTGCCGTGCCGCTGGCCTGACCCTGCTCACTCCGGCTCCGTCCGACCCCAGCCGGCGAGACGGCCACCGCGACCGACCGCGCGCAGCCGCTCCTCGGTGCGGGCACGGACCTCACGCGTCGTGACGACGAGCAGGTCGTCGCCCTCGACGATGCGCGTCGACCTGTCGGGGACGAAGGTGCGCTCGCCCCGCACCACGAGCGACACCGACGCATCGCGGGGGAGCCGGAGCTCGCCGACCTCGACCCCGGCGAGCCTCGAGCCCGGCGGCACGTGCACCTGCAGCAGGTCGGCCGAGATGCGGTCGAGCGGCGCGGCCTCCACCTCGACGTCGCGGACGTCGTCCTCGAGCACCCCCGCCCATGTCGCCAGCCTGCCGAGGGGGGCCGCCTGCAGCAGTGTGTAGACGACCACCGCGACGAACACGATGTCGAAGAGGTCGTCGGATCCGGGCACGTCGGCGGCGAGCGGGATGGTGGCAAGCACGATGGGCACTGCACCACGCAACCCCGCCCAGCCCAGGAAGACCTGTTCGCGGAAGTCGCGGTGGAACACGATCGTGCACACCGCGATCGACACCGGGCGGGCCACGAACGTCAGGATCGCCCCGACGGCCACTCCCGTCCAGATGTGCCACCAGCCGAACTCGTCGGGGTTCGCCAACAGCCCGAGCATGACGAACAGGCCGATCTGGGCCAGCCAGCCGATGCCCTCGACGAACGAGCGGGTCGCCGTGCGGTGCGGGAGCTCGGTGTTGCCGAGCACGAGGGCCGCCACATAGACGGCGGCGAACCCGCTCGCGTGCGCCGCGGTGGCCGCGCCGTAGGCGAGCACCGTGAAGGCGAAGACCACGAGCGGGTAGAGACCTGACGCCGGCAGCGCGACGCGGCGCAGCAGGGTGGCGCCGCCCCACCCGACCAGGAAGCCGATGAGGGCTCCGGCGACGAGCTCGAACACCACCAGGCCGACGAAGCCGAAGGCCCCGTGGTCGCCGATGGTGCCGGCGCTCACGGCGGTGACGAGCACGACGATGGGAGCGTCGTTGAGGCCCGACTCCGCCTCGAGGGTGCCGGCGATGGACGCACGCAGCGGCACCGCCCGCAGCACCGAGAACACCGCCGCCGCGTCGGTGGGCGTCAGCACCGCGGCGAGCAGCACCGCCAGCTCCCAGTCGAGGTCTAGCAGGTAGTGAGCGCCCCCGGCGACGACCAGGACGCTGACGACCGAGCCCAACGTCGCCAGCAGCAGCGAGAAGCCCATCGTCGGGCGAACGTGCTCCCAGGTCGTGCTCAGTCCGCCCTCGGCGAGGATGAGGACCAGCGCGAAGAGCCCGAGCGAGAGGGCAAGGTCGGCGTCGTCGAACTCGATGCCGAGCCCCGAGCTGCCCAGCAGCAGGCCGAGGCCCAGGTAGATCAGCAGCGACGGCATGCCGACGCTCAGGGAGAGCCGAACCGCCAGGACAGCGAGGATCAGGACGCCGGAGCCGACCAACAACATCGTGTCAAGCTCGTGAACGTCCACGGCATCCTCCTCACGAGGCGGGGGCGGACCGGCATTCTATCGGGCGGGGAGGGGCATCCCGACCAGGTGCCGAACCGGTGGACCTCAGGGGAGCCGCAGGTAGCGCTCCGACTTCTCCTGGTACATCCGCTCGTCGGCCCGTGCCAGGATCGCCATCAGCGAGTCGCCGTCCTCGAGGACCGCCACGCCCGACGACCAGCGGCCCGGCGAGTCGGCGGCGAGTCGGCGCACCAGCTGCTCGGCCTCCTCGTGGCTGGTGTGCGGGAGGACCAGCAAGAACTCGTCGCCGCCCATCCGGCCCACGGCGTCACCCCGACGCAGCTGGGAGGACCAGTGCGAGGTCACGGCCGTCAGCAGGCGATCGCCCGCATGATGCCCCTTGGCGTTGTTGAGGTCACGCAGGCCGTCGAGGTCGATCGACACCATGGCGAGCGGGTGCCCATGGCGCACCGCCAGCGCAAACTGCTGCTCGCCGCACTCGGTGATGCCGCGATGGTTCAGCACACCGGTCAGCGAGTCCGTGCGCGCCAAGGTGTCGGAGCGCACCTTGACCCGGGCGAAGAACTCAGCAGCCAGCACCGTCTCGAAGAGCACGGTCAACGACATGCCGGTCAGTGCGTCGTTCTGGTGGGAGAGGACCGCGCCGAACCATCCCAGCACCCCGGCGTGCATGACGACCCGACCCCACACCGGGTGCAGGAACCAGACCGCGTACAGCGCGATGATGGGAAGCGCGGCACCGTTTGCGAAGGCTCCGATGAGGAGGTCGGTGTTCGCCGTCAGACCGATGGTCGCGATCAGGTGACAGACGAGCATCGCCAGCGCCTCCGCGCGGGTGAACCGCTTCCCCCGGACGAGGACGTGCACTGTGAACGCCCCGGCCGCGATGGCCAGGACCGCGAAGATCTCCTGCGAGTTCATGCCTGGCTGGCTGTTGAACGCGCCAATGACCAGCAGCACCGCCTCGCTCGCGTAGAGCGTCAAGGTGGCCTGCACGAGTGGCGGCAGCTGGCGAACGGCGGCCACAGCCGCCGGCTTCCTCATCGTCATCACAGTAGATCTCCCGCGCCCGAGCGTAAGGGCTCAGCGGGTCATCTGTGAAATTTCGACCGACTTTCCGGCCTCTTCCGCCTACCGCGCCGCGAGCTGACCCCCGCGGAGAAGGTGCTCAGGCCTCGGACACGGGCACCAGGATGAACACGGGGATCAGTCGATCGGTCTTCTTCTGGTAGTCGCCGTACGGCGGGAAGGTCTCGACCGCGCGGTCCCACCACTCGACCCGCTCGTCGCCGGTGGCCTCGTGCGCCACGTACTCGCGGAGGTCGGCGCCGTCCTGCAGCTCGACCACCGGTTGGGCACGGATGTTGTGGTACCAGACCGGGTTCTTCGACGAGCCGCCCATCGAGGCGACCACGGCGTACCGGCCTTCGTGCTCGACCCGCATGAGCGGCGTCTTGCGCAACGCGCCCGTCTTGTTGCCGATCGTCCGCAGGATGATGCAGGCACGGCCGTCCATGACACGGCCCTCGGCACCGTTGGTGCGCTCGTACAGCTCGACCTGCGCGACGCCGGGGGCGAAAACTCCGGGAACGTAATCTCCACTGAGGGGCATGAGGCCAATGTTCCACCTGTTCCCCGGTCGGCACCAGCCCGGGGTCGCCCCGGGTGCCTACGAGGCGCTGCTGTTGCCGTCGCTGCGCACGAGCACGAAGACGGGGATCTGCCGATCGGTCTTCGTCTGGTAGCGGGCGTACGGGGGGAATGCCGCGACGGCTCGCTCCCACCAGATGTCGCGCTCGTCGCCGAAGGCCTCGTGCGCGATGTAGTCGTGCTTCTCGGCGAGGTCCTGCAGCTCGACATGGGGGTTCGCGACCAGGTTGTGGTACCAGGTCGGGTTCTTGGGCGCCCCGCCCATCGAGGCGACCACGGCGTACTCGCCCTCGTGCTCGACCCGCATGAGCGGGTTCTTGCGCAAGGCCCCGCTCTTCGCGCCGACGCTCGTCAAGATGATGCAGGGCAGATCCTGCATCATCGCGCCCTCGGCGCCGTTGGTGCGTTCGTACAGCTCCACCTGCTCGGCGGCGAAGTCGACGGATCCGGGCACGTACTCACCAGTCAGGGGCATACAACCAATCTCGCACCACCCCCGCCGACTTTCAACCGCTGGCCCCTTCTGCGCCAGCCGGCTCACAGGGTTCTGATAGCGTCCGCGGGTGCAGTCGGAACACCCACCAGCTACTCGCATTGCGTACTTCGAGTACCTGCGGACCTATGCCACCGTCGGCGTCGTCCTCCTGCACGCGTCGTCCCTGCTCCTGAGCAAGGTGTACTCCCACGAGGTGTCGCCGTTCTGGTCCGAGGCCACCGTCGTCAGCGCGTACGAGACGGCCGGTCGTTTCGCGGTGAACTGCTTCTTCATGATCTCCGGGGCGCTCCTGCTCGACCCGAGCCGGCGCTTCCGTCTGGGACGCCAGGCGTCACGGGTCGCCATCCCGCTCGTGATCTGGAGCGGCGCCTACATCCTGGCCAACTGGTTCTATGCCCGCCACGACAAGCCGCTGGTCGGCGGCACGGTCGGCGAGCCGAACCTCCATGCGCCGATCGAGCTCGTCCGCAACTTCCTCTCCGGCGGCGTCGCCGTGCACCTGTGGTTCGTGTACGTGCTGCTCGGCATCTACCTCGTGGTGCCCCTCCTGCGGGCGGTCACCAACCAGCCGGAGCCGCAACGACGCTCGCTGCTGCTCTACGCGCTCGGGCTCTGGGGCGTCTTCCAGGTCGGGATGACCCTCGGTCCCCGGGTCTGGGACGGCTGGCCCGACATCTACTCCGGCCTGCTCCCGGACTTCCCGATGAGCTACCTCGGGATCTTCCTGCTCGGCTTCGTGCTCCACACCTACCGTGTGCCCGGCGGCAAGCCGCTCTACCTCGCGATGGTCGTCATCGGATTCGTCTGGATCGTGTGGCAGTTCTGGTACGAGCACCATGAGCCGGGACGCTCGACCTGGTCCACCGACAACCTGCAGCCACCGATCATCCTGCTCAGCGCCGGCGTCTTCCTGCTGGCCAAGACCGTGATGAGCCCGGCCGCCGTCACCGGCCCCCTGGTCTCGCTCTTCTCCCGGCTGAGCTTTCGTATCTACCTCGTCCACCTGCTGGTGCTCGACGCGTGGCGCCACCTCAGCCCGCTTTCGGACTTCTACTGGGACCACCCCGTGCTGGCCGTGCCCCTCGTGACAGTGCTGACCGTCCTGTCGTCGTTCGCCATCGCCTGGCTGATCGAGCAGATCAAGCCGATCAGGTCGTACGTCTAGTCGACGACGGCCGGCGGCACGATGGCGCCGGCCGGCGCGACTCGAACGGCCGCCGACGGCAGGAAGCTCACGGCCACCACGGCGCCGACGAGGTACAGACCGGCGCAGGCCGCGAAGGCCACCCCGTACCCGTGGGTCGCGCCGGCGGTCGACGCGTCGGGATGCAGCACGAGGTACGTCGCCGTCGAGGAGGCCGCGATCGTGCTCAAGATGGCCGTGCCGACCGAGCCGCCGACCTGCTGCATGGTGTTGACCAGAGCCGAGGCCACACCCACGTCCTGCGGCGCGACGTCGGTGGTCGCGACGTTCATGGCGGGCGCGCCGATGGAGCCCATCGCCAGGCCGAACAGCATCAGGCCCGGGACGAGCCCGGTCAGGTAGCTCGTGTCGGGCGAGATGCGGCTCAGCAACGCCATCCCGGCCGCGCCGAAGAGCATTCCGCCGGTGATCAGCCGCCGAGCGCCGAACCGCGGCAGCAGCCACACCGATGCGACGTTGGAGACCACGATGATGCACGCCGTCATGGGCAGGTAGGCCAGGCCCGACCGCAGGGGACTGAACCCCTTGACGCCCTGCATGAAGAAGGTCAGGAACAGGTAGAGCGAGAAGATCGCCGCCGTGGCGAGCCCGACCGAGAAGTAGGCGGACGCCCGCCGACGATCGGCGATGACCCTGAGGCGGAGCAGCGGCTCCTTCGTGATGCTCTCGTGCAGGAGGAACGCGACCAGCACCACGACGCCGAGCCCGAGCGAGACCCACACTTGGACGGACGACCAGCCCACGGCCTCGGCGCGGGAGAACCCGAACACGAGCCCGAAGAGGCCGAGCGTCGCCAGCACCGCGCCGAGGTAGTCGATCCGCGGCCGGTGCGTCGACGAGGTGTTGCGCATGTAGAGGGCGGAGCCACCTGCGGCGACCGCGGCGAAGACGAGGTTCACGTACATGCACCAGCGCCACGAGAGGTACTCCGTGATGACGCCACCGAGGATCAGCCCGAACGCGCTCCCGGCGACCGACACAGTGCCGAAGATGCCGAAGGCCCGGTTGCGCTCACGGACGTCCGTGAAGGTCGCCACCAACGTCGACAACGCCGCCGGCGCCAGCATCGCGCCGAAGACTCCCTGCAGCGCCCGCGCCGCGACCAGCACCGCGAAGGAGCCCGCCGCGCCACCGAGGGCCGAGGCGAGCGCGAAGCCGACGCATCCGATCAGCAGCGTCCGCTTGCGACCGAAGAGGTCACCGAGCCGGCCGCCGAGCAGCAGCAGGCTGCCGAAGGTCAGCGCGTACGCCGTGACGATCCACGGTCGCTGGCTGTCGCTGAATCCGAGGTCGAGCTGCGCCGAGGGCAGCGCGATGTTGACGATCGTGACGTCCAGGATGACCATCAGCTGTGCGGTGGCGACCATGGCCAGGACGCGCCAGCGGTGATCCTTCGTCGGGCTCTCAGCCACCATGTGCCGCCCGACTCCCAGATCTGGTCAAGTGATGTTCGGCCGTCAGGCTATCTCAGCGACCGGCGCACGATCGGACACGTCGCGACGGGACCTGCGATGCTCCCACCAGTGGCAGCCGAGCATGACGAGCCCGGCCAGCAGCCAGCCTGCGAAGAGGTCGACCACGTAGTGCTCGGCGTAGTAGACCAGCGCCACGGCCATCAGCAACGGATACACCAGCAGCAGCCATCGCCAGTGGCTGCTCAGCTTCACGATGCCGTACATCGCGATCAGCATCGCCAGGCCGCCGTGCAGTGACGGCATCGCCGCCACCGGGTTGCCGACCTTGGCCAGCACGACGTGGAAGCCGCCGAGCCCGATGTCGCTCCACCCGCGACCGGTCAGGCGCGGCAGAGTCTCGGAGATGTACCCGCTCTGCGAGGCCAGCCACGGCGGCGCCATCGGGTACAGGATGTAGATGACGAGGGCCGCGAAGTTCATGACCAGGTAGCGACGCATCCACGGCACCCAAGCAGGACGGCTGCGCAGCCACAGCACCACGGCCAGCGCCAGGCCGGCGACGAAATGGGTGAAGTAGACGGTCGTGAACAGCAGGTCGTACCAACGCGGCTCGGACGAGCGGACGCAGGGAGTGCCGCACAGGTGCTGCTGCAGCCAGGAGGTGGGCAGCTGCCCGCCTCCAAGCCACTCATCGAAGTGGATCGGCTCGGTCCAGTGCACCGAGACCGGGATGAGCTCGTCGGACAGGCCCCGGCTGTACAGGTAGAGGACGAGCAGGACGAAGGCCGGTGCCCAGTCACGGAGGAACGAGAGGTGGGTGCGCCAGGATGCCGTGATGTTCCACGCGATCGTGGCGAGCCACAGCCAGGCGAAGAGCTGGAAGGTGTCGGTCGGCACGCCGACCGTGATGATCCAGACCACGAGCGCCGCGGCGTACACCGCCAACGCGATCACGCGCCAGCGCTGCTGCTGACCGCGCGTCTCCTGCTCGTGCTCTTCTTGTTCCGTCGTCATGGGCACCGCTCCCGTGGGGCCGTCGAGCGTGGGGCGTCGACGGCGAGCCAGATCGTACGCCCGCAGAGCTCGATGACCTCGCGGTAGTGCTGGTGGAGGGCGGGCTCGAGACGCCCCGGCGCGACACCCCAGGAGTCGAGGCCCGACCAGTCGACGAACCACGTCGGCCGATCTGCGCCGGCCAGGACCGAGGAGAGCTCGTCCAGCTCGGGGTCGAGGGCGCGCACCGGCAGGCTCCACAGATACGGGTAGGGGCTCGTCATCTCGGCGTTGGCCAGGACGTTGGGCTGGCCATAGGCGACGACGGCCGTGTCGGAGGGCAGGCCCGAGTCGCGCAGCCAGGTGCCCACGACCTCGGCCTCGCTGCCCTCCTCGGACGACGCCACGGCCGACCAGAGCAGGTTGCCCAGCGTCAGGGCGACGATCGCACCGGCCAGGCCACGCCGGACGTACGGGCGCAGCTGGTCGGCGAGCAGCCCGGCGGCGAGCGCGGCCGCGGGAACCAGCTGTTGCAGGTAGTGGCCCCAATAGCTGCCGCCTAGCAGCGCGGCCGCCGAGACGAACAGCAGCACCGCGAGCGTCGCCACGAGCACCGGCTCGCGGCGACGGACGCCGTGCCAGCAGGCAAGGAGCGTGATGAACCCGAGGCCGCTGACGGCCCAGGTCGCGAGCATGACCAGCAAGCGGTCGTCGGTGGCGCTGCTGGCCGAGGTGCGGATGACGTCGCCGGCATCGACGCGGAACCTCACCAGGGCGTCGAAGAGCTCAGCGGGAGTGGTGCCACGCATCGCCGCGCCCGCGAGGGCGGCACCCACCGTCAGCAGCGCGCCGAGAGCACCCCACACGAGCATCCGGACGACGGCACGCCCCTGGCCGACGCGCTGCCAGGCCACGGCCAGCGCCAGCACGACCGCGAAGACGAGGCCGTCGGCGATCGTCTGCTTGACCAACATCGCACAGGCGGCGAGCACACCCGCGCCTGCCGCAGCGAGGGCCGCGACCCGGCCGGTGCGCAGCAGCGCGTACAGCGTCAGCGCGAAGCTCCAGGCCACGAAGACGCTCGCGAGCATCTCGCCGTTGACCCGAGCGACGCCGAGCCAGTGCGCGACCCCGAAGACCGCTGCGGTGGCGGCGGCCCAGGACGCGGCGCGGGGGCCCCTGGCCAGGTGGGCGGCCCAGGCGATGCCGAGGACGGCCAGGACGGTGGCAAGGCATCCGAGGACGCGCAAGGTGGTGACGTCGCCGGCCAGCTGCATGATCCAGATCAACAGCGGCGGACGATCGACCCAGTAGTCGCCGTAGACCGACGGGCCAGACCCGTGCCAGCCGGATCCGACGATGAGGTAGCCGCTCTCGTCGCGGCCGGCCGGGACCCCGAGGGACAGGAGCCTGACGACCAGCACGAGGAGGACCGAGCCCACGACGACCGAGTACCGCCACGCCGGCGCTCGGACATCCCGTTGCTTTTCCACCGCCGCCCACCCTACGGGCCGCCGACGACAGCGGCCATCACCTCCCCGGGTGTCGCCTCCGGGGTCGGCTCAGGGCGTCGACGGGCTGGGCTCGAGGTCGCCGGCCGTGGCGGGCTCGCCGGGCAGCACGATCCGCAACAGCACCACGAGGCCGATGACCGCGCACATCGCCGCGCCGGCGTAGACGAACCGGTAGCCGCCGATGGCCGCGAACACACCGACGACGGCACCGCCCAGGCCTTGCGCGACATCGAAGAACATCGTGAACGTCGTGATCGCCGCGGGGCGCTCGTGAATGCGCACCCGCCGCAGGGTCAGCGCGAGCAGGCAGGGGTAGTGCAGCGCCGTGCCGAGGCCGAAGGGCACCACGAAGACGTAGAGGACCACGACGTTGGGTGCGGCCGCGATGCCTGCGAGGCCGATGAAGATCAGGCTCGTGGCGAGGACGCCGATGCGGCTCGGGCCGTACTTGTCGGGAATCCAGCTGCCGAACCCACGCACCGACAAGATGACGGCGGCCTGCGCCAGGAAGACGTACTGCGGCGGGGTGTCGAACGTCTCGGCCGCGTAGAGCGGCATGAAGGCGCTCAGGCCCACGCCCCCGATGATGCCGAGCGAGAGGACTACACCGGGCCAGATCGCGGCGGTGTGCATCCGGGGCGCCTTCGGACCGCCCGCCTCCTTGGGGCGGTCAGAGCGGATCAGCAGCACCGGAAGCGCACCGATCACGCTGATCGCGCCGGAGACGCTCAGGGCCACGTCGGAGCCGAAGTTGTCGAACAGGGGCTGGCCCAGGACGGGTCCGAGGCCGATGCCGAGGTACGGGCCGATCGACACGTAGGACGCGGCTCGACCGTGCTGCTCGGGCGGCGCGGTCGAGGTGACGTGGCTGAGCACGGCCACGAGCACGCAGGCCTGCACCGCACCGGTCAGCAGTCGCACCAGGCCGAGCCCGTAGACCTCGCCGGGCACGGCGTAGAGCGCGAAGGAGATGCCACCCAGGACGCCGGCGCCCAGCACCACGCGGCTCGGGCCCCACCGCTGGATCAGGGGGACGATGAACGGCCGCACCAGGATCGACGAGAGGGCCATGATCCCCACGACCGCGCCCACGGCGAGGTCGCCGCCACCGAGCTCGTCCTTGACCAGGGGTGGGAGCACAGGGATGGTCATGCCGAAGGCGAAGAAGAAGCAGAAGGCTGCCGAGACGAGCAGCACGAACGGCTTGGTCACCATCGGCGGCTGGGTTGCTGGGTTCGAATCCACGCCCGACACGCTACCGACAGAACGGGCTCGAGTGTGGTTTTGCTCACTCCTCGTCCCAACCGGCAGGAAAGGGGCAAGGCTCCTCCCTTTACTGTGAGCCCGTGAACGGTGTCGTGAGCAGATGAGTCGCTGGACTGAGGCCGAGCTGCGGACGAAGGTGCAGTCGATGCTCGACGGGCCGCGCCCGCTGCGCATCGTGCAAGCCGGCGACCCCGTGCTGCGCACACCCGCGCTGCGTTACGAGGGCCAGCTTCCGGAGACGCTCCTGCACGAGCTGCTCGATGCCATGCGGGCCCACCTGCCCGGCGTCGGCGTCGGGCTCGCGGCACCACAGATCGGGATCCCGCTGGCCATCGCGGTGATCGAGGACCCTGCCGAGGTGTCGCCACAGATCGCCGCAGCCCGTGAACGTGCCCCGCAGCCGGTTCTCGAGCTGATCAATCCCGAGATCACGCCGATCGGCGACGAGCTGGCGGCACACTACGAGGGATGCCTGAGCGTCGACGGCTGGGCCGCCGTGGTCGCCCGCCACCGTCGCGTCGAGCTGACGACGACCGACCGTCACGGGGAGCGGCTCGCGATCGAGCTGTCCGGCTGGGCCGCCCGGATCGCCCAACACGAGACCGACCACCTGGCCGGCCTGCTCTACCTCGACCGCGCCGAGACCCGCTCGCTCTCGAGCGTCGCCAACCGCGATGCGCTGTGGAACGACCCGGCTCCGATGCGCGCGGCCGCCGAGCTCGGGTTCACCCTCGCCCGCGCGGCCGGCGACATCACCGTGTCGCCGCGCACGCTTCTCGACGGCACCGACCCCGCCGCGCTCTTCACACCGGTGGACATCGCCGGCCTCAAGCTGCGCAACCGGTTCGTGATGGCGCCCATGACCCGGCAGTTCTCGCCCGACGGCGTCCCGGACGACGACGTCGCGGCCTACTACGCCAGGCGCGCCTCCTCCCTGGGGCTGATCGTCACCGAGGGCACGTACGTCGACGAGCCGTCCGCGGGGTCCAGCAGCCGAGTGCCCCGCCTCTACGGCCAGCACGCGCTCGCAGGCTGGAAGCGCGTGGTCGACGCCGTGCACGCCGAGGGCGGCCTGATCTTCCCCCAGCTGTGGCACCTCGGTGCCGGACGCAGGGCGGGCACGGCACCCGTTGCCGACGCGCCCGTGGTCAGCCCGTCGGGAGTCGACGGCACGGGACGCAGCGTGGGCGAGCCGGCGAGCGACCAGACGATCGACGAGGTCGTGGCCTCATTCGTCCGAGCCGCGCTCGATGCACAGCAGACCGGGTTCGACGGCATCGAGCTGCACGGCGCCCACGGCTACCTGCTCGACCAGTTCCACTGGGATGCCACGAACCTCCGCACCGACGGCTACGGCGGTGACATCTCCGGGCGGGTGCGTCTCAGCGCGGAGGTCGTCGGCGCCATCCGCGAGGCGGTCGGCCCGGCATTTCCGATCGCCTTCCGCTTCTCGCAGTGGAAGGGCACCGACTACGACGCACGCATCGCGGCCGATCCCGGCGAGCTCGCCGCGTTCCTCGTGCCCCTGGCGGACGCCGGGGTGTCGCTGTTCCACGTCTCCACCCGTCGCTACTGGCAGGCCGCCTTCGACGACTCCGCCCGGACGCTCGCCGGCTGGACCAAGCACCTCACCGGTCGCCCTGTCATCGCCCTCGGGTCCGTCGGCGTCGCGGCGCCGTTCCTGGGGTCCGACGACCAGACCCCGCAGACCCTGAGCCTCGCCCCCCTCGTCCGGCTCATCGAGCAGGGCGAGATCGACCTCGTGGGCGTCGGCCGGGCCGTTCTCGCCGATCCGGAGTGGGCCGCCAAGCTCGCCGACGGACGTCCCGGCGACATCCGTCCCTATGACAAGACGGTCGAGTCGATCCTGAGGTGACCGTCAGGGCCACCGGCTGAGACAGTCAGGCGGGATAGGCCTTCTCGATCAGCATCCGCGAAAGATGCGCCGCGTTGGCCGCCGCGGCCGTCATCGCAGAGGCGACCGGCGCAGGCGTCTCGTCGAGATCGTTGTAGTCAATCGTGTTCATCGCCTCCCCGTTCCAGTAGGTGCCACCCTGCGCCGGGATCGTGTAGCCGACGTCGTTGAGCCCCTGGTACAGATCAGCGGTGATCTTGTGAGCCCCGTCCTCGTTGCCGACGACACCGACCACCGCGACCTTCCCGTACAGGGCGGGGTTGCCGTCCTCACGCTCGACCGACAGCTCGGCGTCGAGGCGTTCGAGGGCACGCTGGGCCACGCTGGACATGTGCCCCATCCACGTGGGCGTCACGAAGACGAGGATGTCAGCCGCCACCACCGCGGCGCGGATCGAGGGCCACTCGTCGCCGCCACCCATGTCCTGCTCCACGCCGGGGGCGACCTGATGGTCGACCACCCGGACCAGGGAGCCGGCGACATCGTGGGACGCCAGCTCGTCGAGGAACTGTGTCGCCATCAGGTCGCTGCTCGACGCCGCCGGGGAGGGCTTCAAGGTGCAGCTGAGCGCGACCGCCGTGAGCCGCGCCATCAGAGGAGCCCTCGCTGGTGGGCGCCGGCGAAGGCGTGCTCGTGGGACTGGACGTCGTCGGACTGCTGCCTCATGAGGGTTCCTCCGGTCGGGATGCCGCCCCCTGCGAGCGACTCTTAGGACCTACCCGCCGACCCACTCCACCTAACGGCGCGGGACCTCCGAGCGGAGACCAGCCCCAACCCGATGTCGGTCCAGCCGCTGGAGCATCCCTGGCCCAGGACCCTAGAATCTGCGCATGCGCACCGACCGGGAGCATCAGCCGAGCAGCGGACGGCACGGGCAGACGGTGGCCTACGTCCGTGACGAGCTCGCACCACCGAGATCCTGGCCGCCTCGCTGCTCGACACCTACGCGATCGTCGAGGTTCCCGTCGAGGTGAGTGCCCGACGTACCGTCTCGTAGCGGTACGCGGGGGACTTCGGCTCCGTCCAGGCGGACTTGTCCGGCAAGGTGATCACCATCGACCGCGGAGACGACTGAACCAGAGGAGAACGACGATGAAGGCACGCACACTCGGCACGGCAGGCCTCGAGGTGTCCCCGCTCGGCCTCGGCTGCATGGGCATGAGCCAGAGCTTCGGCCCCCGGCCGCCCCGCGAGGACATGATCACGCTCATCCGTGACGCGATCGAGCGAGGCGTCACGCTGTTCGACACCGCGGAGATCTACGGTCCGTTCCACAACGAGGAGCTGGTCGGCGAGGCGCTCGGGCCGGTGCGCGACGATGTCGTCATCGCGACCAAGTTCGGCTTCAGCTTCGACGCCGACGGCAAGCAGACCGGTGTCAGCAGCCGACCCGACAGCATCCGAGCCGCCGTCGAGGGATCCCTGCGACGTCTGCAGATAGACACGATCGACCTGCTCTACCAGCACCGCGTCGACCCGAGGGTCCCCATCGAGGACGTCGCCGGAACCGTCAAGGAGCTCATCGACGCCGGCAAGGTCCGCCACTTCGGCATGTCCGAGGCCGGCGTCGACAACATCCGCCGCGCCCATGCCGTGCAGCCCGTCACAGCGTTGCAGAGTGAGTACTCGCTCTTCTGGCGCGAGCCCGAGGACGAGATCCTGCCCGTCCTCGAGGAGCTGGGCATCGGCTTCGTGCCGTTCAGCCCGCTCGGCCGAGGCCTCCTGACCGGCCAGGTGACCGCCGGCACCGAGTTCGGCAAGGGCGACGTCCGGGCCAACCTCCCCCGCTTCGAGGCCGAGGCGCTCAAGGCCAACCTCGCCCTCGTCGACCTCATCACCAAGGTCGCCGAGCGCAAGGGCGTCGCCGTCGGACAGGTGGCCTTGGCGTGGCTGCTCGCCCAGAAGCCCTGGATCGTCCCCATCCCCGGCACCCGCCGGCTCTCACGCCTCGAGGAGAACCTCGGCGCAGCCGACCTCGAGCTGACGGCCGACGACCTCACCGAGCTCGACGAGGCCTCACGCAGCGTGCAGATCCAGGGCAATCGCTACTCGGACGCAGCGCAGAAGATGATCGACCGCTGATCGCGCCTCGGAAGGACACCGTCGCAGCTTGGTGGGACCGATCTTCCTGCGTTCACGCTGCTCTAGCAGCGCAGACGCAGGAAGATCGGTCCTGCCAAGCGTCGTCCTGACCTCTCAGTCACTGGCCGCGAGCTGGTCGCGCCGACGGCTCAGGTAGGCCTTCTCGGCGGGGTTCTCGGTCGCCGCGACGGCGGCGTCGTAGGCGGACCGCGCCTCGGCGCTGCGACCCAGGCGCCGCAGCAGGTCGGCACGCGTGGCGTGCCAGGCGTGGTAGCCGTCCAGCGCCAGCCCTTCGACGATGCCCAGGGCGACGTCCGGCCCGTCGAGCTCGGCCACGGCGATGGCGCGGTTCAACGCCACCACCGGGGTCGGCGTGACCGCGTGGAGCTGGTCGTACAGCTGGGCGATCTGGCTCCAGTCGGTGTCGCGGGGGTCGGACGCGTCCGTGTGGACGGCGTTGATCGCAGCCATGAGCTGGTACGTCCCCGGATCCGGCCCGCCGCCGGCGACGCGTGCCAAGCACTCGCGCACCAGGGCGTGACCCTCGGCGATGAGGGCTTTGTCCCAGGCGCCGCGATCCTGCTCGTCGAGCGTCACGAGCTCGCCACCGGCGACCCGGGCACGGCGGCGAGCGTCGGTCAGCAGCATCAGCGCGAGCAGGCCGGCCACCTCGCCCTCGTCCGGCAGGAGCGTCCGCATGAGTCGCCCGAGCCGGATCGCCTCGTCTGTCAGGTCCGCTCGAAGAGGGTCGTCCCCGGCGCCGGCGAGGTAGCCCTCGTTGAAGACGAGGTGGATGACCGCGAGCACCGCACCGAGCCGGTCGGTGACGTCGCTCCCGTCAGGGACGCGGAACGGGATGTTCGCAGCCTTGATCTTGGCCTTGGCCCGGGTGATTCGGCGGGCCATCGTGGTCTCGGGCACCAGGAACCCGCGGGCGATCTCCTCGACGGTCAGGCCGCCGAGCAGGCGCAGGGTCAGGGCCACTCGCGCCTCGGCTGCGAGGGCGGGATGGCAGCAGGTGAAGATCAATCTCAATCGATCGTCCTCCACGGGTCCCACTGGTTCGTGTGGTGTGTCGTCGGTGATCATGAGGGCCGCCTGGTGCTTGCTGTTGCGCAGGGACTCGCGGCGGATGCGGTCGATGGCTCGGTGCACCGCGGTGGTGGTCAACCATCCGCCGGGGTTGGGCGGCAGGCCGTCGGTCGGCCACTGCTCCACCGCCGCGAGCAGGGCCTCGCCCGCGGCGTCCTCGGCGATGTCGAGATCACCGAAGCGCCGGGCGAGCGAGGCCACGACCCGGCCGTACTCCTCGCGGTAGATGCGACCGATCTGTGCGCGGAGGTCCGGGGATGGGGTCATGCGAAGGGGCGCACGACGACAGGCTCGCCGCATGCCTTGGACGCCTCGGCGCCGAGCTTGAGCGCCTCGTCGAGATCGGCGACCTCGACGACCCAGAAGCCCGCCAGGTACTCCTTGCTCTCGGGGAACGCCCCGTCGGTCACGATGACCTCGTCGCCACGTCCATCGACGGTTGTCGCCGTCTCGCGCGCCTCGAGGCCGCCGACGAACACCCACTGCCCGGCTTCCTTGATCTTGTCGGTGAAGGCCCCGGTCGCGGCGAACGACACCCGCGCCTCTTCCGTCGTCGGGTCGGGGTACGGGCCGGTGTGATGAACGGAAATCAAGTACTGAGTCATGATCGTGTCCTCTCGTGTGCGGCTGCCCGGTGGCTGCCTCTCACCCTGTCATCGAACGGGCAGGCCCCGATACGACAACTGTCCACGAGAAACTCGCAAGACGCTGCGGGACCGATCTTCCGGCGTTTAGGCAGCCAGAGCCGCGCGAACGCAGGAAGATCGATCGGACGCCCCCCTCAGTCGTTGTCGTCGTTGCCGGCTGCCTTCATGCCAGCGCGGATGAGGAGAATCAGGCCACCCATCGCGATCACGGAGAACCCGAGGATGATCAAGGCATCCTGGGTCTGGTTGGAGTCCTCTGAGGTGCTCTCGCCTGTCGGTGAGCCGTCCACCGGCGAGGGAGTGGCCGGCGTGGATGGATCCGTCTGGGTCACCGGGCTGGATGAGACGAGAGCAGTGTGAGCATTCGCCGCGGACGGCACCGAGACGACGACAAAAAGCCCGACTGCGAAAAGGACGGCCAGTCGTTTCACGAACAAACTCCTTGAGGTGGCCCGACGATCAACTGCTACGCGAGGTAGTGAAGCAGACCGGTGGTGGCGCAAGCCCTCAGACCGGCTCCTCGGTGGTGCGAGAGTTGGTGAGCGAGAGCGCGCCCCCCGCCGCGACCAGGCCCACGACCACCGCGAGCACCGCGTAGGTGACCCGTTCGCCGTGGAAGAACGACGCCACGAGGTCGCTGCTCCACACGCCGGCGGGCAGCTGCGTGGTGACGAGCAGCGCGATCAGGGTGCCGACCACGGCCGTGCCGATGCTCGTGCCGACCTCCTGCGCGGTGTCGTTGAGCGCCGCGCCGATCGACGTCCGGTTCTCCGGCATCGCACTGACCAGTGCGACGGCGCAGATCGTCATGACGGTGCGCAGACCGATGGTCATGACGACCATGCAGACCGCGATGGCGGCATACCCGTGGTCGACGCCCCAGGCGAGACCGACCAGCGAGGCGGCCAGGAGGCCCGCGCCGACCAGACAGGCGACGCGGTGACCGAACCGCTTCGCGAGGAGCTCCGAGACGGGTGACGCGGCGATCATCGTCACGATGAGCGGCAGGTTCGCCAAGCCGGCTCGCACGGGACTCCACCCGTAGGCGTACTGGAAGTGCAGGATCAGCCCGAACATCACGCTGGCCATCGCGATGGCCGTCCCGATCTGCGCGATCGCGGCACCGCGGACCGTGCCGTTCGAGAACAGGTCGAGGTCCAGCATGGGCGACGCGGTGCGGCGCTCGTGCCGCACGAACGCGACGCCCGCGGCCACGGCGCCGAGGACGGACGCGAGGGTCATCGGGGAGAGCCAGCCGTGCTCGACACCGCTGGTGAGCGAGTAGCAGGCGAGACCGATGGCGACGATGCTCAGCGCGGCGCCGGGCAGGTCGAGCTTGTCGTCGGTGAGGTCCTCTCGCCGGTCGGCCGGCACGCCCAGGCGGACGCCGACGAAGGCGATCAGCGCGATCGGGGCGTTGACGACCAGCAGCCACTCCCACCGCACGTGGGCCAGCGCCGTGCCGCCGAGCAGCGGGCCGAGGACGAACCCGGACATGCCGACGACGATCATCAGGGTCATGGCGCGCATCCGCAGTGCTTGCCCGTCGAACAGCCGGAAGACCAGCGAGTTGGTGATGGGGGCCATCGCCGCGGCGGCGAGGCCGAGCACGGCGCGCAGGCCGATGAGCTCGCCGGCCGTGCTGACGGCGACGACGCACAGGCTGACCAGGCCGAACGAGACGAGCCCGATCAGCAGCACGCGACGTCGTCCGAAGCGGTCGGCCATCGATCCGGCGGTGAGCAGCAGCCCGCCGAACGTCAACGAGTAGGCGCCCGTGACCCACTGCAGCCCGGTCGTGCCGCTGCCGAGGTCACGGCCGATCGTGGGCAGCGCGATCGTCAGCAGGGTGTTGTCGACCATCTCGACGAAGAAGGCGAGGCAGAGGGCAGCGAGGGGGATCCAGGCTGCGCGCAGGGACGGGTAAGTCCGCGACAGCAAGGGAGTGGTGGTCATGCCCACCATCGTGGTCGGCCCGGCTGGCAGGTCGCTGTCATCGCGCTGCCATGGATGACAGCCGCTGACAGTCTCGACCGACCTGGCGCGAGACCGTCGAGACCTCGACGCCGATCTTCCTGCGTTCACGCTGCGAGAGCAGCGGAAGCGCAGGAAGATCCGTGCATCGGCTCGTAGGGAGACCTCCGTGGCCGCCGGGCGGCTAGAGCCGCCCGAGCGCGGTGAGGAAGCGCTTGGTGTAGCCGAGCGCCGGAACGCTCGGTGTCGAGTTGCAGGTGTTGGACAGGGCAGTCGAGCCGCAGGGCACGTCCCGATCGAGCGACCAGTAGTGGATGCCGGCCAGGTTCTTGCTGACCGCGTAGGCCGTCATCTCGTCGACGTCCTGCAGGGTGAAGACCTCGTCGAGGATGTCGTTGAGCGCGATCATCGGGGTGAGCTCGATCTTGCTCAGCGGGACGGCCGGATAGGTATGACGCAGGTTCGTGACCGCCTGGATGGCGGACTTGCCCATGTCGCAGAGCTGGCCCGCCATCACGCAGACCGAGGACGACGCGGGGCCGTAGTCCATCACCATGAGGTTGATCGTGTAGTTGCGCAGGCCCGAAGCCAGCACGGCCTTGACCACCGTGTCGCCGGTGGGGTTCACGCCGCCGTAGCTGCCGTCGGACGCTCCGAGGGTCGCGATGGTGAAGGAGAAGCGCAGGTCGGGATACCTGTCCTGGACCTCCACCGCGGCGGCGACCTGGTTGCGGATGTCGGTCGTGGACTGACCGCGCTCGATGTCGAAGTCGACGCCGATGAGGTTGTCGCTCGCGTAGCGATCGATGAACGTCCGCATGCCGGCGGCGGAGGAGCAGGTGAAGCTGCCCGCCGCGCCCCCGGTGCCGAGGATGTAGTCGTAGTCGGCCGCGTCGAGGCCCGCGATGTTGTCGTCGGCGAATGCGTGGCCGGCGACTCCCGCCCAGTTCTCCTGGCCGCACTCCCCCGTGGCGAAGGCCAGCGTGATCGTGTTCAGGGCGGGCAGCGTCGACTTCAGGGTCTTGCCGGCGCCGACGAGCGGGGTCGGCGTTCCGTTGACCGCCGTCGTCCCCATCGTGTAGCCGGTGCTCCAGAACATGGCCTGCGCGATGTCCTTGTACGGGCTGAAGACCAACCCGGACGGCGTACCGGTCGCGGGGGGCGTGGTGTCGGGATCCTCATCTGGTGGTGTCGTCGGGTCCGGATCAGGGGTCGGCGTGCCGGCGCCACACGTCGTCACGCTCCAGTACTGCGGGGCAGCGGACGGCGACCACCAGTTCGGGGCAAATGTCGACTCGTAGACCTTCCCGCCGAACGTCACCTTGTCGCCCTTCGCATACGCCGGATCACCCGAGTACGGCTGGGCGAAGGGCTCACACGTCTGCGGCGTCGGCTCAGTCGGCGTGGGATCCGGCGTCGGAGTCGGGGTCGGTGTCGGATCCGGCGTGCCGGTGCCACACGTCGTCTCACTCCAGTACTGCGGGGCAGCGGTTGGCGACCACCAGTTCGGCGCGAAGGTCGACACATAGGCCTTCCCGCCGAACGTCACCTTGTCGCCCTTCGCATACGCCGGATCACCCGAGTACGGCTGGGCGAAGGGCGCGCAGGCCTGCGCCGTCGGCACGGCTGCCGAGGCGGCCGTCGATACGCCCAACGCAGTCGCGGCAATGCCGAGGATCACCATCAGCGTCGACACGAGACGGACACGACGCCCCTCAGGGGGCTTGCCGCTTGCCTGTCGGGCACGTCGCATCGTTGGCATAGTCGTCCTCTACGGAATCGCCGGTGTGAACTGAGTGAAACGCAAGCCCGATAGCGAGGCTGATGCTGCTGAGCCTAGTGATGCTCAAGTCAACGGTCAGAGGAACGAAAAAATCAATGCCCGTGACGTCCGACACCCAGCTGTTCTCTGCTGCTCGGACGGGGATGGCAGACGGCGCCCTTGTTGAAAGCACCTCGACATGGCCAAGTCCGAGCGTGACGTCGAGCGGACTACAGCGCGGACGACGAGGGCAAGACGAGGACGCGGCGGTCGTCTGACGCGCTAGGCCCATTCCGGGTAAGACTGACGGTATGACTGATGCAGAGGGCAACCCTGACCCGATCCCAGGCATGGACCCGGACGAGCCGATCCCCGACACTCCCGCTGAGCTGGACGAGCCGGAGGCCCTACCGGCCCCGCCGATCGAGCCGACCCCCGACGATCCTGGCGGCGATCCCGGCGAGGAGCCTGCTCGCACCTGAGGCAGGCGTCCTCGCACGAAGCACTAGGTGTGGCGACGGGCCCTGACGACGACGTCGTGGATCACCGTCTCGTGGCCGCCGGGACCAGTCACCGTCCGGTCGGCCGCCTGGGCGGTCTCGATCCCCCAGGAGGCTGGGTCGAGTCGGGCCGTGATGCCCCCGGCCGTCGCCGATGCCGAGGCAGGCGGGACGTCGTCACCGTGCCCGTGTCCCGTGCCGGAGCCGTGATGCTCGGGGTGGAGGTGACCCACGATGAGCAGAGTTCCCGCAGGCGCGACCCACGTCGCGAGGCGATCGTAGAACTCCAGCTGCGGCATCGCGGGGTGCGCGTAGTGAGTGGTGACCAGGTCGTACTGCGCGTGCGGCTCCCAGACGGACAGGTCGGCCTCGACCCACTCCACCCTCTCGGCGACGCCACTGGCTGCGGCCCGCTCGGACGCGATCGCGAGCGCGTCCGCGGCGACGTCCGCCGCCGTGACCTGCCAGCCGCTCTGGGCGAGCCAGATCGCCTCGGCCCCGGCTCCGCAGCCGGCCTCGAGAGCAGTGCCGGGCTTCAGGTGGCTGACCTCCCGGATCAGGTGCGGGTTCGTCTGACCGGCTCCCATAGAGGCGGCGCGATCGCCGTGCCAGATGTCGTCCCAGTACTCCTTGTCGAACGAGTGCGTCATCAGTGGTGCCCTTCGTCGGATGCCGCGGATGCCGAATCGACCCGCTCTTCGATGGTGACCACCATGCGGCGGATTCGCAAACATTGTTGCCGAACGGCAAACTGGAGAGATGGACGAATCGACGGACCGCACCCTCGACGCCGTGGGCCCGAGGCTCAAGCAGCTGCGCCAGCGCCGCGACATCACGCTGAGCGACCTCGCGGAGGAGACCCAGATCTCGATCAGCACGCTGTCCAGGCTCGAATCCGGCCTGCGGCGCCCCACCCTCGAACAGCTGCTGCCGCTGGCCCGCGCCTACGCCGTCACTCTCGACGAGCTCGTCGACGCGCCCGAGACCGGCGATCCACGGGTCAATCTGCGCCCGATCCCCACCGACGACGGCCGCACCATCCTGCCCCTGACCCGCCGACCCGGGGGCATCCAGGCCTACAAGTTCGTCCTTCCCGCCGGCCGCGACGACGCCGAGCCCGAGCTGCGGACCCACGAGGGCTACGACTGGGCGTTCGTCCTCAACGGCCGACTCCGGCTCGTCCTGGGCGACCACGACCTCACCCTCGAACCGGGCGAGGTCGCCGAGTTCGACACCCGCACTCCGCACTGGTTCGGCGCCACCAGCTCAGGACCCGTGGAGTTCCTCAGCCTGGTCGGCAAGCAAGGCGAGCGAGCCCACGTCCGAGCCGCGCCCAAGTCCCGGGCATCCAGCTAGTCGAGGACGAGCTGCTGTCTGCCTTGCGCGTTGCGTCACCATGGAGGGCGTGGAGAGCGTGCGCGATCAACTCGAGGTCGACCGTGGGCAAGCGATCAGACGCTTGGCGAGCCTGACGGGTGACTATGCCGCCATGGTGGCGGCCTCTCGCGACGACAACGCCGACGATGAGCACGATCCTGAGGGAGCGACGATCGCGTTCGAACGGTCGCAGATCGGAGCCCTCGTCCGACAGACCCAACTCCAGCTCATGGAGATCGACGCCGCCGTGACACGGCTCGACACCGGGACGTATGGAACGTGCGAACGATGCGGTGAGGCGATCGGCGACGGCAGGCTCCGGGCCAGGCCTACGGCACGCACCTGCATACCGTGCGCCTCGGCGCGTTGACGGCGATCGGCCGGAGCGCATCGCGTTAAAACCCGCGCGCCGCAGATGTCGATAGCGAGCGGATCGGCTTCCGCAACTGCACGAGCCACCACCACTGCGGTCACACCCAGTTCAGGCGCCGCATGACCGCCTCGCCGCTAAAAGCAGGTGTGCGACTCAACAGGCCGGGTACGGACGACGCATGGGCCTTTCCGTGGGATACACGCTGATGTGTGAGCAGTCTCCTCCGCAGCAGTTGGTCAGGCACGCGCAAGCGGCCGAGAAGGCGGGGTTTCCCTTCGCCGTGATCAGCGATCATTTCAACCCTTGGCTCGAGGAACAGGGGCACAGCCCAAATGCGTGGGTGACGCTGGGAGCCATTGCGAACGCCACTGACCAGATCGAGTTGATGACGTACGTGACGTGCCCGATCGGGCGCTATCACCCGGTGGTGGTGGCACAGCAAGCAGCGACTCTGGGAATGCTCAGCGAAGGACGCTTCTCCCTCGGTCTCGGAGCGGGCGAGAACCTCAACGAGCACGTCATCGGGGAAGGGTGGGATCCCGTCAACATCCGCCACGAACGGTTGTCAGAGGCCTTGGACATCATCAACGAGCTGTTCGACGGCGGCTATGTCAACCACGTCGGTGCCCACTACCGTGTCGACTCGGCCAAGCTCTGGGACCTGCCCGTCCAACGGGTTCCCATCGGCGCCGCGGTGAGCGGGCTCCAGTCGATCGAGACGACAGCTCCACGTGCCGACTTCATGATTGCCGTCGAGCCCGACGGCGCCGCCGTCGAGGCGTTCGACCACGCGGCACGAGGTGGCGCGGGAAGCCGCAAGGTCGGCCAGCTTCCGATCTCGTGGGACTCCAATCGCGTTCGAGCGATCCACCGAGCGCACGAGCAGTTCCGTTGGTTCGCGGGAGGGTGGAAGGTCAACGCCGAGCTTCCCGGTCCGGCGGGCTTTGCCGCAGCCAGTCAGTTCGTACGAGCCACCGATGTCGCCGAGCAGATCCCATGCGGCAACAGCATCGACGACGTCATCGACGCCATCCGTCCGTTCTCCGACGCCGGCTTCACAGATCTCGCCTTGATCCAGGTCGGCGACGACGCCCAGAAGGCGTTCCTCGACGACGCACCCGAGATTCTCGGCGCGGTCGCAGACACCTTCGCGAGGTGATGGCGTCGATCGTTGTCGACGGGTGTTTGTCGACAACGGTGGGTACGTGGTTGCTATGAGCCGACTGACCGAGCTGCACGCTGAGGTCGACGCCTGCCGAGCGTGCGAGCTATACCGGGACGCCACTCAGGCTGTCTTTTCACGAGGAACAGCGACCGCGAAGATGATGTTGGTGGGTGAGCAACCTGGCGATCGCGAGGACGAAGCCGGGGAGCCGTTCGTCGGTCCGGCAGGCAGAGTGCTGGACGAAGCGCTGGAGGCGGCTGGAATACGACGCAAGGATGTGTACGTCACCAACGCGGTCAAGCACTTTCGCTTCGAACGTCGCGGCAAGCGGCGGATCCACCAGAGACCAACGGTCTCCCACATAGAGGCATGCCACCCTTGGATCGAGTCTGAGTTGAGCATCGTCAGACCTGAAGTCGTCGTGTGCCTCGGCGCGACGGCAGGGAGGGCACTGCTGGGTCGGCCGGTGCGTGTGGCGGCGGAACGTAGTCGGTTGATCGTTGATGCGGTGTCCGACGCACCCGTCCTGGTGACGGTTCATCCCTCGGCACTCCTGCGATTACGGGATCACCGTGATTTCGCCACAGAACTGAACCATCTGGCCGCAGACCTGCGCCTCGCGGCGTCGAGCATAGAGAACAAAAAATGAGGTGTCGCATCGCCCAGACGCCCCCGTGACCGAAGGTTCTTCCCCGCTGCAAGGCCCGACACCGTCACGCGAGAGGGGAACCTTCCAGGGTGACGTCCAACACCGCGAATAAGCCCAAAAACGGCTTTTCGCGCTCATGAGAAAACCCCCGACCTCCACTGCGATTCCAGCGAGGTCGGGGGTCTTCATCCTGCGGTGGCGGTGGGATTTGAACCCACGGTGGGCGTGAACCCACACACGCTTTCGAGGCGTGCTCCTTAGGCCGCTCGGACACGCCACCGCCGTCGAGGTTACCGGATGCGGCGGGCGGTCACTCAATCGGTCCTGGGCCTGCGGTTCCGGCGCCTGCTCCGGGCTCGCTCGTCACCCACGCACCGGCGTCGATCGCGTAGACCCAGCGCAGTCCGGGCCACTCGCTGACGCTCCACAGCTGCCGGCGCTGCGGCCAGTAGGTGATGTCCTCAGGCCCCGAGGGCAGGACGCCCTTGAGCCGCGTGAAGTGGTCGGGACGGCCGACCCAGAGGTCGCCGGGACGCCCTTCGCCGACGCTCGCGGTGACGACCCAGGTGCCGTCGACGATCGCGGCGCCCTGCATCCGGGCGACCTGCCGCTCGAAGAGGTCGACGGGCACCGCCTCGCCGCGCTCGCCGCTGTGCAGCAGCTGGGTCTGGCGGTCGAGCGCGTAACGCATCAGCCGGTGGTTGCCACCCTTGCGCCCGTACTCGCCCACCACCAGGTGGTCCTCCTCGCCGG
>Ga0164243_10001602_pt1 | contig 38239 bp, 32 predicted proteins | sample OricompcompostOP_FD_108781 | JGI IMG/M metagenome (GOLD analysis project Ga0164243, IMG submission 108781) | Organic Plus compost microbial communities from Emeryville, California, USA - Original compost - Organic plus compost (OP) | ecosystem: Engineered > Solid waste > Mixed feedstock >... | reverse complement strand
GGGTTGTGGCGGGCGTAGCGCTTCCACAGCCGCCGCGGCTCCTGCTTGAGCCGGAACAGCCACTCGAGGCCGTGGCGCTGCATCCACGGCGGCGCCTGCGGGACGAGGCCGGCGTGGAAGTCGAAGGCGGCCCCGACGCCGATCAGGACCGGCGCGTCGAGCCGGTCGCGCATCGCGGCCATCCACTTCTCCTGCTTGGGCACGCCGATGCCGACCCAGACGACGTCCGGGCGGGCGCGGTTGATGTCGGCGGCGATCGCGTCGAGCTCCTGCTCGGACAGCTCGCGGAACGGCGGCGAGTAGCCGCCGACGATGCGCAGGCCGGGGAAGCGCTGGCGCAGCCTCAGCGTCAGCTTGAAGAGCGCGCTCTGGTCGCGCCCGCCGTAGAGGTAGTGGCGCTGGCCGGTGGTCGCGGCACGGGCGCAGGCGCGCGCCATCAGCTCCGGGCCGTAGACGCGGCTGTCGATCTCGTGGCCGAGCGCGCGCAGCGCCCAGGCGAGCGGCTGGCCGTCCGGCACGGTGAAGGCGGCGCCGTCGACGGCGGTGCGCAGCGCCTCGTCCTCGCGCGCCTCCATCACCGTGTGGACGGCGGCGACGCAGACGTACTCGCGCGCGTCGGCGGCGACGGCGGCGTCGACCCAGTCGAGCACGCGCTCGTAGTCGGTGACGGCGAGCGGCAGCTCGAGCACGGCGGCCTGCTCGACGCGCGGAAGCGCCGGCGCGACCTCCGGGACGAGCGCGCGGGTCGTGTCCGGCGCGTAGGGATGGGGGATGACGTCGAAGGAAGAGGTGGACATACGTGGTCGCCGCGGCGACGATTGGAGGAGACTTCCGCCAACGTCAACGGGCCGAACATCCGAAGGTTGCGCGGTTGCTGCGCGAATTCCTTTCACGCCGCCCCGCGCGGCTCCGGATTCGCTGTCTTCCTGCAGTTTAGGGGATCGGGCGGCACGGCCCCTGCAAGGTCGCGCCCAGCGTGACGGATGTCACCTCCCGCCGGGCAGCACGTCGACGGTCGGCGGCAGCGTCGAGAAGCGGACGGCGCCGAGCGGATCCGGCACGGCAGGCAGCGGCCGCGGCACGCGATACCGCAGGATCACCCAGCTGTCGGTCTGCTCGCGCCGCGGGGCGCCGAAGCCCGGCAGCGCCAGCTCGGTGCGGCCGAGATGGAGCCGCGGCAGCTCCGGCTTCTCGCCCGGGCCGCCGGAGCCCGCGACGCTGACGACGTCGACCTCCCGCACGAGCACCGGGTCGCGGCCCATTCTCTCCAGCCCGCGGCGGTAGTAGCGCAGCGCCGCCTCGCCGTTGGCCGGCGAGATCACGATGGCGCGGGCGCCCGCGGTCGTCCCGAGCGCCTTCGCGAGACCCTTCCAGTCCGGCCGGCGGTACTGCTGGTCGACCGCCGAGGCGATCACGATCGCCGTCGAGAGCGCGCACAGCACCGTCAGCAGCGCCGGGCCGAGCGCGCCGCGGAGGCGACCGTCCGGGCCGCGCGCGGCGAAGCCGGCCGCGAGCGTCGTCGCGAGCGGGAGGAGCGCCGGCAGCAGGTTGCGCGCGTTGAGGTAGTCGGCGCCGGCGAGCGCGCCGCAGAGCTGCAGCAGCAGCCCGACGAGGCCGATCCCGCCGACGAGCAGCGCCCGTTCGCGCGTGCGTCGCTGCGCGAACCGCAGCAGCCACAGCGCCGCGGCTATCAGCAGCGCGCCGAGCACGACGCTCGCCACCGCCAGCGGCCCGCGGTAGCCGAGCAGGAACTGCTTGGGGACCTGCAGCAGGCGTGTCGCGATCGCCGAGCCGGCGATGTCGTACGGGTTGCCGCGCTGCGCCAGCAGCAGCGGCAGCAGCGCCAGCGCGACGAGCGCGAGCGCCCCGGCGGCGGCGATCACCGCCCGGCGGCGCGGATGTCTCCACAGCAGCCAGGCGAGCTGCGGAGCGATCACGAAGCAGGCGAAGTAGTGGCTGCAGAGGGCGAGCGCCGCCGCCAGCGCCCACCAGGCCAGCAGCCGCGGACGGTCGTCGTCGAGCGCGTGCAGGAACAGCAGCAGCGCGACGCCGCTCAGCAGCGCCACCAGTTCGTAGCTGCGCGCCTCCTGCGAGAACCACACCAGCAGCGGGTTGACGGTCACCAGCGCAGCTGCCGCGAACGCGACGCGGCGGCCACCGACGCGCTCGCCGATCCCGTAGGCCACCGGCACGAGCAGCGTGCCGGCGAGGGCCGAGAGGCCGCGCAGGCCGAGGGCGCCGTCGCCGAACGCTCTCGCCGTCAGCCACTCGAGCACATAGAAGAGCGGCGGATTGCTCTCTCTGTGCGGCAGCGCGCTGAGCATGTCGCCGAGCGGCAGCCGCGTCAGTTCCCATGTCGCCGCCTCGTCGAACCACAGGCTCTGGACGCCGAGCGTCGAGAAGCGCAGCAGCGCGGCCAGCACGATCAGCCCCGCCAGCGGCAGCCATGACGGTGCCTCGCGCGAGCGCTCGCGCGTGAGGTCGGGGGCCGTGGCGCTCACCTCAGCAGCGTAGCGGCGCGCGGCGCCGATGCCGCGCTGACGACAAGCCGGTGCGTCGTCTCGTAGTCTGCGGGCATGTCATCGAAGAGAGCGCTCATCACCGGGATCACCGGTCAGGACGGCTCCTATCTCGCCGAGCTGCTGCTCGATCATGGCTACGAGGTGCACGGCATGGTGCGCCGCGCGTCGACGGAGAAGTTCGACCGGATAGAGCACCTGCGCGATCGCATCACCCTCCATCAGGGCGACCTGCTCGACCAGCGCTCGCTCGTCGACACGCTGCGCGCGGCCGAGCCGGACGAGGTCTACAACCTCGCGGCGATGAGCTTCGTCGCGCTCTCGTGGGTCCAGCCGACGCTGACCGCCGACTTCACCGGCGTCGGCGTCACGCGCATCCTCGAGGCGGTGCGGGAGGTCTGCCCCGAGGCGCGCTTCTACCAGGCCTCCAGCTCCGAGATGTTCGGCAAGGTGCGCGAGGTCCCGCAGACGGAGGAGACGCCGCTCTACCCTCGCTCGCCCTACGGCGTCGCGAAGGTCTACGGCCACTTCATCACGATCAACTACCGCGAGTCCTACGACCTCCACGCCACCAGCGGCATCCTCTTCAACCACGAGTCGCCGCGCCGCGGTCTCGAGTTCGTGACGCGCAAGATCACCTGGCACGCGGCCGCGATCAAGCTCGGCCTGCGCGACGAGCTGGCGCTCGGCAACCTCGACGCCAAGCGCGACTGGGGCTACGCGAAGGACTACGTCAGAGCGATGTGGCTGATGCTGCAGCAGGACACCGCCGAGGACTTCGTGATCGCGACCGGTCAGACCAACACCGTGCGCGAGTGCGTCGAGGTCGCCTTCGACGAGGCCGGTCTCGGCGACTGGCGGAGATACGTGCGGATCGATCCGAGATTCGTCCGCCCCGCCGAGGTCGACCTGCTGATCGGCGACCCGTCGAAGGCCAAGGAGAAGCTCGGCTGGGAGCCGGAGACGACCTTCGAGGAGCTGATCCGGCTGATGACGCGCGCCGACCTGGAGCTGCTCGCGGGGTGAGGGTGCGCCGCCCGCCCGCTCAGGCCAGGCGGGCGAGGTCGGCGGCGACCATCTCGCCGACCATCTGCTCGAAGCCGCGCCGCGGCCGCCAGCCGAGCTGCTCGCGCGCCTTCGCCGGGTCGGCGATCGGCGGCCAGCGCTCCGGCGGTCGCACGAAGCGAGGGTCGACCTCGACGCGGTCGCGCCCGTCAGGCGTCGTGCGCGCGATGCCGGCGGCCGCGAAGGCGGCGTCGACCAGCTCCCCGACGGTGCGCCCGACGCCGGAGCCGAAGACGTAGTCGTCCGGTCGCTCGTGGCGCAGCGCGAGCACGAAGCCGTCGACGACGTCGCGCGCGTCCGACCAGTCGCGCACGGCGCCGAGGTCGCCGAGGACGAGGTGCTCGGCGCGACCGCGAGCGATCTCGGCGACGCCGGCCGAGACCTTGCGTGGCAGGAACCGCAGCGGCCGCCGCGGCGACTCGTGGTTGAACGTGATCGCGGAGACGAGGAAGCGCTCGTGGCGGGCGCGCAGCGCGCCGACGAGGCCGTGGGCGGCGAGCTTCGCGACGCCGTACGGACTGCGCGGCCGCATCGGCGCCGACTCCGACTGGGGCGAGACGCCGGCGTCGCCGAAGATCTCGCTCGAGCTGGTGACGAGCACGCGCGGTGCCGACGCGAGCGTCCCCGCGGCCGCCAGCAGCGCAGCGGTCCCGGTCGCGATCGCGGCGGTCACCTCCGTCGGGTCGTCCCACGAGTCCGGCACGAAGGTCGGCGCGGCGAGGTGGTAGATCTCGTCCGGCGCCGCCTCCGCGACGGCGCGGCGGATCGTCGCCGGCTCGAGCAGGTCGGCGCGCAGCAGCGTGACGCGGCCGTCGAGGTGGCCGAGGCCGGCCGCCTCCAACGCGCCCTCCGGCGCCCGCGCCGTGCCGATCACCTCGTCGCCGTCGGCCAGCAGCCGCTCGGCGAGGTAGCCGCCGTCCTGACCGGTGACGCCGGTGATGAGGACGCGTCTGCCGGTCATGCCGCGGAGGGAGGGCCGAGCGCGACGCCGTCCGCGTACGCGGCCATGTGCCGCAGCTCCCAGCCGCGCCGACGGACGGCCAGCGGCACGCGCGGGCGGTCGAGCGCTGCCGCCGGCCCCGCCAGCAGGCCGATCAGCCGCCACTTCGCCCCGGCCGGCCTCGCCGGCAGTCCTGGCCCGGCGACGCCCGGGTGGAGCTGATGGAAGAGCGCCGCCGACTGGCCCACCTTGACCATCCGCCGCAGCGAGGCGTCGAGCGGCGTCGGGTGGTCGTGGAGCACGACGATCTCGGGGTGGTAGTCGAGCACCGCCCCCGCCGCGGCCAGCCGCAGGCCGTACTCGGTGTCCTCGATCGCGGCGAACGGGAAGCGCTCGTCGAAGCCGCCGGTGCGCTCCCACAGCGCCCGCTTGAGCGAGACGTTGGGCGTGTAGAAGTAGCGCTCGACCGGCACCGGACCGGGTTGCAGTCGGTCGTATTGGAACTGCGTGCCGCCGTGCTCCAGCCACTCCATCAGCTCGGTCACCGGCTTGTCGGTGCGCCAGGTCGCGCGGCCGAGGACGAGGTAGGTCTCCTCGGGCCGGGCCGCGTGCAGCTCGATGTGGCTGGCGACGAAGCGGTCGTCGGCCGGGGCGGTGTCGTCGCCGGTGTAGAGGATCAGCTCGCCGCCGGCAGCGCGGGCGCCGCTGTTGCGGGCGGCAGCAGGGCCGGGGCGCGGCTCGCGCAGCACCCGCAGCGGCACCGGGAAGCTCGCGGCGGCCTCCTCGGCGCGAGCGATCGTGTCGTCGCTGGAGCCGTTGTCGACGACGACGACCTCCCACTCGCCCTCGACCCGCTGCGAGGCGAAGGCGGCGAGCGTCTCCTCCAGCGCGGCGCGGCGGTCGCGCGTGGGGATCACGACCGACAGCCTCACGGAGCGCTCCGCCGCAGCAGCGCGATCGTCCGGTAGCTGGGGGCGCTGTCACCACCGCGCAGCCGCGTCGCGACCGCCCCGCGGAGCGCGTCGGCGCGCGGCCGGCCGCCGCTGCGGCCACCGCCGAGGGCGCGTGCCGCGACGGCGCTGACCGTCCACGCCAGCGGCAGCGCCTCCAGCGTCCCGATCGCCTCGTGCGCGCCGACCGACTCGTTGTCGAAGCAGGTGACCTCGCCGTGCGGGGCGAGGCCCGCGGCCAGCTCGGCCGCGGTCGGGAAGCCGTTCTCCAGATGCTCGGTCAGCCAGCCCGGCGCCTGCCCCCGCAGCCGCTCGTAGCGCGCCGCGAGACGACGGTCGGAGGCGAGCGCATCCGGTCCGCACGGGCAGCCGACGATCGTCACCGCGGCGGCGACGCGGCCGAGCTCGTCGAGCGCCTTCGCGCGCAGCTGCGGCGGCACGTGCTCCATCAGGTCGAGCGCGACGACGGCGTCGAAGCTGCGGTCCGCGAACGGCAGCGCGGTGACGTCGCCGATCACGCGCTCGACGCCGCTGCCGCTGCCGGTGCGAGTCGCGCCGTAGTCGTCGAAGGAGCGGTCGAGGCTGGTGATCCGCCACGCCGGGGAGATCAGCCCGGCGATCCCGCGGCTGCCGCTGCCGACCTCCAGCAGCGTCCCCGGCTGCTGCGCCGCCAGCAGCTCCGTCACGCGGCGATAGCGCAGCGCCTGGTTCAGCATCAGACCTCGGCCTCCGTCGGCTCGGTCGCGCCGCCGCGCAGCCGTCGCAGGGCCGCGCGGTCGTCGCCCGTCAGCACCACCAGCAGCGTCAGCGCGATCCCGAGCGCGAGCGCGAGCACGGCCGCGCCGAGCGTCGCGACGGCGTCGCCGGTCACGTGCGGCGCCACCAGCCGTGCCGCGACGGCCAGCGGCGCGAACGCCAGCAGCCCGGTCGCGATCGGCCGCAGATGGTCGCGCCATGCAGACAGGCCGAGCTCGCGACAGAACAGGATTGGCACGATGACTCCGTTGGAGACTGCGATGGTCAGGAAGGTCGAGAGGGCGACGCCGTCGATCCCCAAGGGCCCGACGAGCACGATGCTCAGGGCGAGGTTCGCGGCCGCGTCGGCGAGCGCGATCATAGCGATGCGGCCGTGGCGCGCCGCCCCGATCATCCACAGGATGCCGAAGCGCGCCGGGGCGCCGAAGACCGCGGCCGCGCACAGCAGCACGAGCGGCGTCCACGCCTCCTGGAAGCCGTCGCCGACCCACAGGTGGATCAACGGGCCGCCGAGCCCGGCGACGATCGACAGCAGCGGCAGCGCGACCGCCAGCGTCACGCGCGTGCCGACCCGCACCAGCCGACGGGAGGCGGCGTGGTCCTCGGCGACGTGGAGGCCGGTCAGCGTCGGCAGGAAGACGTCGGCGAACTGCGACAGCAGCATGCTGCAGCCGTCGGCGATCCGCATCGCGACCGCGTAGACGGCGACCATCGTCGCGGTCTCGGCAACGCCGATCACGATGCTGTCGCTGTAGAAGGCGATCTGCGTGGCGACGGTGATGCCGAAGGTCGCCATCGCGAACTGCAGCGTCGGGCGGATCTGTCGGCGGCGGACGTCGTGCAGACGCGCCCGCAGCGCCGGCACGCGCAGGTACGACCAGACGACGCAGGCGACTGCGACGCCCAGCTCGGCGATCGCTCCGGCGGTGACGAAGGCGACGAGCCCGCCGCCGGCCAGCACGGCGACGACGATCGCGGCGCCGCTCAGCACCATCCGCGCGATCACGAAGACGTTGCGGGCGACGATCCGGTGGAGTCCGAAGAGGCCGTTCGGCCATGCCGCCAGCGGCAGCTGCAGGGCGGTCGAGGCGGCGCCGATCGCGATCGCGGCGCCGAGGCCGTCGAGGTCGTCGAACAGCGTTCCGGCGAGCGAGCCGAGCAGCAGCGCGACAGCGACGCCGAGCAGCGCGATCGGCGCCAGCATCGCGACGTTGGTCGCGATCACGCGGCGCCGCTCGCCGTCGTCGTCGGCGGCGGCGACGAAGCGCGCGGTCGCCTGCCCGAGCCCGCCGTCGAGCAGCCGCAGGTAGCCGCTGACCGACAGCACGAGCGCCCAGCCGCCGTAGACGGCCGCGCCCAGCTGGTGGACGACGAACGGCGTCAGCGCGATCAGGAAGAGGACCTGCGCGCCGAGCGCGAGGTAATTGGTCGCGATCGAGGCGGCGAGGCGATGGGGACGCGTCATCGCACTGTCGCGCCGCGCGGGCCGAGCCGGCGCGCGCGGCCGTCGCGCCAGCCGTCGATCACGGCGCGCAGCGCCCGCCGCTTGCGCGGTCGCCCGAGCGCCTGCGCGGCGAAGGTCGCGAGCACGACGCCGCGGCGCGCGGCGGTCCCGATCGTGCCCAACGGGCGTGAGCGCTCGGCGGCGACGAGCGTGTTGCGGGCGCCGTAGTAGAGGTTGTGGGTGGAGCTCGTCTCGCCGCCGGTCGAGGCCGACACGAGGTGCCAGGCGATCGCGTCGGGCACGAACAGCAGCTCGAAGCCGGCAGCGCGGATCCGCTCCGACCAGTCGAGGTCCTCGACGTAGGCGAACAGCTCCTCGTCGAGCATGCCGGCGCGCTCGATTGCGGTGCGCGAGACGGCCATCAGGGCGCCGGTCGCCCGTTCTGTCGGCTCGACGCGGCCGTAGCGCGGACCGTCGGGCTCGCCGTAGCCGCGCACGCGGCCGTGGTAGCCGAGCCACGAGCGGATGCTGCCGCCGGCGTACCAGAGCCGGTCGCTGCCGTCGTCGAAGAAGACCTTGCCGGCGAGCGCGCCGGCGCGCGGGTGGGCGGCCGCGACGGCGGCGAAGGCGGCGAAGGCGTCGTCGGCGACGCGCGCGTCGTTGTTCAGCAGCACGACCCACTCGGCGCCGCGCGCGAGTGCGTGGCGGATGCCGGCGTTGCAGCCGCCGGCGTAGCCGAGGTTGGCGCCGTTCTCGACCAGCTCGACCTCGGGATGGGCGGCGCGGATCGCGGCGACGCTGTCGTCGCGCGAGCCGTTGTCGACGACGACCACGCCCACCGGCGGATCGGCCGCGAGCCGTCTGAGCGACGCCAGGCAGCGCAGGGTCTCGTCACGGCCGTTCCAGTTCAGGACGACTGCCCACCAGGTCGCCGTCGCGGGTGATGCCATCGGACGACACGATACGTGAGCGCCGGCTCGGCGGCGGCGCGGCGGACCGGTGTGAGACCGGCACGGATACAGTCCCGGCATGGCGACCGCGCGCGATCCGATCGACCTCGTGCTGCTGACGCACGACCGGCTGCCGCATCTCGTGCGCACGGTCGACGCGCTCGAGCAGCGCACCCGCACCCCGCTGCGGATCACCGTCGTCGACAACGCCTCCGGCGCCGAGACTCGCGCCTGGCTGCAGGCGAACCGTCACCGCTTCGAGCGGCTGATCCTGCGCGCCGAGAACGAGCACACGCCGGCCTTCCAGCACGGCATCGACGCGATCGCGAGCGATCCCTTCATCGTCAGCGACCCCGACCTGGTCGTGCCGGAGAGCGAGCCCGACTGGCTCGAGCGGATGCTCGGGCTGCTCGAGGCGCACCCCGAGTTCGGCCTGATCGGGATGGGCCTGGACCCCGTCAACCGCCCCGCCGACCTGCCGCCGGAGCCGGCGACGCCGGCGACCGCCGACGGCGAGCTGGTCGAGGGTGACGTCGGCACCTGGTTCCAGCTGATCCGGCGCGAGGCCCTGACGGTTCGCTACGTGACCGACGGGACGACCTGCGCGGCGGTGCGCCGCGCCGGCTGGAGGGTCGGCTGGACGGCGCGCCTGCGCGCCCACCACCTCGGCTGGGACGACGCGGTCGACCATCCCGAGTACCTGCTGCGCAAGTCGCAGTCGGGCCTCTACACCGACTACAGCGAGGTCGCGCTCGTGCGACGGCCGCCGACCTTCGAGCAGCTGGCGCTCGCCGGACCGCTGCTGGCGCGCACACGCGCCGAGGGGATCGCCGACGCGGCGGTGCTCGAGTGCGCGTGGGGGGAGCCGCTGCTGGGCGCCGCGGCGGCGGCTGTCACGACGCTTGCCGACGCGACCGCGCTCGGGCGCCTCCCCGACGACGCCGCCGGTGCCGTCGCGCTGGTCGCGCCGCCGGCGCGCGAGCTGCGTGAGATGCTCGCTGAGGCGGCGCGCGTCGCCCGGGCCGGCGTGCTGCTGACGGCCGATCTGGCCGCCGTCGGCGGTCGGCTCGCCGACGAGCTGGCACCCGACGGCTGGCAGGGCGTCGAGCTGCCGGCGACCGGCGACCTGGCGCTGGCGCTGGCGCGCAGCGGCGACGCCCACACCGAGCCCGGCTTCGACACGGTCGAGCACGGCGAGCGCTGGCTGCGCCTGTTCGCGGCCGCCGACTTCGGCGACAGCGTCCGCCGCCTGTGGTGGTTCACGCCGCGCCAGCGGGCCGCGGTGGCGCCGGAGCAGGCCGCCGTCGCGCTGCCGCGCGGGACGGTTCGCTGGCAGCCGGCGCCGTACCAGCCGCCGGCGCGCCGCACCGCCTCGCCCGTCGCGCGCGCGCGACGGGCGCTCGACTACGCGCGCGTCCGCTTCGGCCGTTAGCCGCGCGCGGAGCGGCGGGCGGCGAGCACGCGCTCGTAGCTGGCGAGCACGCCCTCGGCGCAGCGCTCCCAGGTGAACTGGCGGACGCGCTCGCGACCGCGCTCGACCAGCTCGGCGCGCCGCCCGGCATCGCTCAGCAGGCGCGCGACGGCGTCGCGGATCGCGCGCAGGTCGGTGGGGTCGAACAGCTCGGCGGCATCGCCGACGACCTCTGGCAGCGAGGTGGCGTTGGAGCAGGCGAGCGGCACGTCGCGCACCATCGCCTCCAGCGGAGGCAGGCCGAAGCCCTCGTGCAGCGACGGGTAGGCGCAGCAGGTCGCCAGCGCGAACAGCCCTTCGAGCTCGTCGCTCTCGATCCAGCCGGTCTGCACGACGCGGTCGCTGACGCCGGCGCGTTCGGCGTGCGCGCGCAGCGCCTCCGAGTCGCGCCCGGAGTGGCCGACGAGCACGAGGCGGCAGTCGTCGAAGCCCTCGCCGAGCGTCGCGAAGGCGTCGATCAGCCGCGGCAGGTTCTTGTGCACCAGCGCGGCCGAGACGCACAGCACCACGCGACCGTCCCCGAGCCCGAACCGCGCGCGCAGCGCCGCCTCGGGGGCCGGCGCGCTGCGGGCCTTCTCGGCGCCGTAGCCGAGCAGCACCGCGTCGATCCGCTCGGGCGGGACGCGCAGCCGCTCGACGACGTCGCGCTTGACCGCCTCCGAGATCGTCACGACGCGGTCGGCGCGCCGCGCCGCCGGGCCGACGACCGCTCTCAGGCCGAGGCGCGCGGCCGTCGGGAAGGTGTCGGGATAGTGCTCGTAGATCAGGTCGAGGATCGACAGCACGTGCGGAACGCCGGCCGTCGCGATCGGACCGGTCGTGCCGAGCGAGTGGAGCAGCTCGACGCGCGCGCGCCGCGCCGCCAGCGGCAGGCGGGCGAGCTCCGTCGCGATCCGCGCCGGCTTGTTGGCGCCGCGCACCGGCAGCCGCACGATGCGGACGTTCGCCGGCCAGCCGGCATGCGCCAGCGACGGCGCCCCCTCGTCGTTGGCGAAGGCGAGGAACTCGGTCTCGCTCGCGCTGCGGCCGAGGGCGCCGACCAGCTCACGGGCGTAGACCTCGCTGCCGCCGACCTGGCCGGGAACGAGGTAGAGGAGGTTGAGGCCGACGCGGCGGGGGGCGCTCACCGGGGCGCGTCCTCCTCGCGCGGCGACTGCCGCTTGCCGTCGGCGGTCAGCGCGAGCGCGCGCCACAGCAGCAGCGGCACGCCGACGACCGCGGCCGCCAGCAGCAGCCAGTAGAGCCACGGCCCGATCCAGCCGCCGCGGAAGAGCGAGGCGCGCGCGAGCATGTCCGGCAGCAGCGCGAGCGCGCTGCGCTCATCCGCCGTGCGGAAGACGAGGTCGAGGTCGGCGCGGGCCGGTCTGCCGTCGAGCTCGGCGCTGCTGGAGCGCGCGGCCGCGTCGGGACCGCCGTAGAGCGCGACTCTGCGGCTGCCGGCGTTGCGCACGCAGACGGCGATCGAGCCGTCGCCGGGAACCTCGCCGACCGTCACGAGCGGGCGGCTGTTGTCCGCGTAGCCGGCCGGCAGCTCGCCGCTGCCGAGCTCGGCGCCGCCGTCGGCGTCGCGGACCGTCAGCTCGAGCGGCTGTCCGGCGCGCCCGAAGGTTCCGACGTGCAGCTCCACCTCGTCGAAGGCGCCGCCGACCGGGATCGGCCGCTGGCAGACCTCCGCTCCCGGTCTCAGCTCGGCGACGGGGGCGACCGACGCCACACCGAGCGTGAACGAGAGCGTGCGGGAGCTGGTCGCGGCGACGATCAGCAGCGCGACGACGCCCGCCAGCGCGATCGCTCCGAAGCTGAACGCCGCCTTACGCATAGAAGCGCGAGAGGACGAGGGCGAACGAGAGCAGCTGCAGGACGAAGAGGCCGCCGAGGACGCCGCTCGCGGCCACCTGCCGGGCGCCGCCGCGGATCCATGTCAGCGCCTGGGCGGCGGTCAGCCCGACGATCGCGATCGTCGGGAAGGCGTAGCGACCCTGCATGAAGGCGAGCCCGCCGGCGGTCTGGTGGTAGTCGGTCCAGTGCAGGCCGGCGAACAGCGCCGCGAGCGCGAGCGCGAGCACGGCCAGCGTCGGCAGGTGCAGGCGCCGGCGGATCGCGACCAGGCGCGCGACCGCCGCGGCGGCGACGGCGACCGTCACCAGCGCGAGCAGTCTGTAGAGCCAGTCCGGCAGCCGCACCTCGAGCCAGCCGAAGGCGCCCCAGCCCTGCTGCACCCAGATGTGGTAGGCAGGCAGGCCGGCGCCGTGGTGGGGCTCCATGAACGGCAGCTTCGGCAGGTAGAACTGCCAGATGTAGCTCAGCAGCTCGCGGTAGTTGGTCCCGCCCGGGCCGCTGGAGCCGCTCACCTGGGCGGCGACGGCGCGGTCGGAGAGGCGCGCGACCGCGGCCCAGACGACGACCGGCACCGCCAGCGCGACGAGCGCGGAGAGGGCGATGCGCAGCACGCGCGGGCGCTGGTCGCGGATCCGCCAGAGCCCGACGCCGAGCGCGAACAGGACCGCCGGCAGCAGCGCGTAGCTGGTCGCCTTCGTGACGATCGCGAGGCCGGTGACGCCCAGCAGCGCGACCGCGGGCAGCGGCTCGAGCCCGCGTCTGACGATCCGCACTGCCAGCCACAGCGCGACCGTCCAGAGCGCGTACATCAGCGTGTCGGGGCCGACCTGGGCCGAGATGAACGAGACCATCGGCAGCAGCCCCACGACGGCGGCCGTCACGAGCTGCAGCAGCCGGTCGCGGCCGAAGACCTCGCCCGCCAACAGCCACGCGCCGGCGACGGTCAGCAGCAGCCACAGCACCGACACGATGCGCGTCGCGGTCACGCGGGAGAAGAAGTCGCCTCCGGAGAAGGCGGCGTACGGAACGGCGTCGACGAGGTAGGAGAGCGGGGGGTTGCCGGCTGCCGGGTTGACGCCGCCGCCGTCGCTCTTGTCGCCGGCCGGTATGCGCGCGTCCTGCCGCTGCCACGCCTCCCACACGTCGCGGCTCCATTCGGGCTTCGCCAGCAGGTTGGCGGCCGTCTGATCGCTGTTGCTGGCGTCGTGCGCTCTCAGCTGCTCGGTCGAGAATGCCGGACGCTCCGGGTCGCCGGGCAGCCCCGGACCCTCGACGAGCGACTGCACGTACCCGAAGTGGGACTGCTCGTCGGGTGCCTGGAACGGCGGCGTCAGCAGCGCCCAACAGAGCCCGAGCAGCAGCACCGCTCCGAGCAGCACGGCCAGCGGCCGCGGCACGGCTCGCAGCGCGCTCCGCGCGCGCCCGCTCACGCGCTCGCTCCCAACGCTCGCCGCAGCAGCCTCCACCAGCCGCGCTGAAGCGCGAAGGCGACGCCGACGAGCCCCTGCGGTCTGGGCAGGTACGGGCTGTCGAGGTCGGCCGTCAGCGCCGCGGCGAAGCGCGCCGTCGAGCAGACGCGCGTGCGCTGCACCCGCCGGCGGCGGCGCACCAGCGCCGGCAGCGCCAGCGCCACCTCCCGCTGCGAGCGCAGCTTCTGCGGCAGCCAGCCGCCGCGCGCCGCGAGCGGCAGCAGCGCCAGCTCGACCGCGAGCAGCACCGGCAGCAGCGGCAGCAGCAGGGACGTCGGGTAGTCGGCGATCACCGTCCTCCAGCGGTTGGTCTCCAGCAGCTGCCACTTGCGGGCGCCCTTGTCGAAGTCGTAGTCGTGCTCGACGACGGCGGCGCGCGCGAGCCCGACGCCATAGCCGGCGAGCCGCAGCCGCAGCGAGAGGTCGAGGTCCTCGGCGTACATGAAGTACGCCGGATCGAAGCCGCCGACGCGCTCCCACGCCTCCCGCCGCACGACCAGCGCGGCGCCGGAGGCGAACGAGACCTCGCGGTCGCGGCCGGGCGCGACCGGCTGGTCGCACTCGCCCGCCCAGCCGAAGCCGAGGAAGTGGGTGATGCCGCCGCTGGTGTTGATCAGCTCGCCTCCGCTGAGGGTCACGAGCGCCTGCCACGCCCCCCAGTCAGGGTGCTCGGCGGCGGCGGCCCGGAGCGCGTCGAGCGCGCCGGGCGCCGGCTGCGCGTCGGGGTTGAGCAGCAGCAGCAGCGGGGCGCGGCTGGCGTCGGCGCCGACGTTGCAGCCGCCGGCGAAGCCGAGATTGGCCCCGGTCTCGATCACGCGGGCGCTGGGCGCGGCGGCGCGCGCGACCGCGGCGGTGCCGTCGCTCGAGCCGTTGTCGACGATCAGCAGCTCGTCGTCGTCGCGCAGCTGCGGGACGAGCGCGGCGAGCGTCGCGGGCAGACAGGCGGCGCTGTCATAGGTGACGATCACCACCGCGAGAGCAGGTGCGGAGGTCAACGGTGGCGTGCGAGTTCGCGGTCAGGCGCGTCCGCGTCGGCGGCGTCTCGCTGCGTCATCCGCGCGAGACGCCGTTCCTGGTCGTCCAATCGCTGCTGCAGCAAGCCGAGTCGCTGCGCGAGCACCTTGTTCTGGTCGGCGAGACGGGAGATCACGAGCGAGAAGTGCAGCAGCAGCACGAGGATGAAGCCGAACGCGACCGCGAACAGCGCCGACGGCGCGTAGTAGATGCCGACGGTCCGGGCGAGGTCGTTCAGCAGCCCTCTCCAGACCGCCAGCACGAGCAGCACGGACGAGGCGAACAGCCACAGCAGCGCGTAGCGCTCCATCAGCTTGCGCCGCCGCACGAGCTCGAAGACGATCACGAACAGACCGCCGGTGACGACGATCGAGAGCAGTTGGATCCGCAGGCCCATCAGAGCGAGGACTGCGCCGCGACGGGGGCAGGATCGCCCAGCTCGACGTTCGGCCGGCTGCGGAAGAGGCCGATGAAGATGGCGAGCAGGACCTTGACCATGTAGTAGGCCGAGCGCGTCGGGCTGATCGACGAGACGCCGCTCGTGCGCGATCGCATCAGCACCGGGATCTCGGCGCTCTGCAGCTGATGCGCGTGCATCATCAGGATCGCCTCGACCTCGGGGTAGTCGTGCGGATAGTCGCGCGCGAACAGCTCGATCGCGCGGCGGGTGGTCATGCGGAAGCCGGAGGTCGGGTCGGTCACTCTGCTGCCGGTGATCGCGGAGATCACGCGGGCGAAGATGCGGATGCCGACGCGACGCGAGGCCGAGCTCTTGTAGCCGTCGCCCTCGCTGGTGACGAAGCGCGAGCCGGTGACCATGTCGAGCTGCGGGTTGTCGGCCAGGTGGCCGAGCAGCTCGGCGATGTGGCGCGCGTCGTGCTGGCCGTCGCCGTCGACCTGCACGGCGATCTCGTAGCCGTTCTCGGCCGCGTACAGGTAGCCGGACTGCATCGCCCCGCCGATGCCGAGGTTGATCGGGTGTCTGATCACGATCGCGCCCGCCTCGGCTGCGATCTCGGCGGTGCGATCGGTCGAGCCGTCGTCGATCACGAGCACGTCGAAGCCGGGCGCGTTCGTCAGCACGTCGTCGATGACGCCCGCGATCGCGCCGCTCTCGTTGTAGGCGGGAACGATGGCGAGCCGCTTCTGCGGAGGCTGGCGTGAGGGGAGTGGAGTCATGCGCGTGGTCGCGGGCTCAGAACGTCGTCGACCCGCGAAAGTTGCGCGAAAGTCTAGTCGCAGTGCGGACGATCAGGTCGCCAGCGGCCGGCCGGGCGCATGACGCCGGCGCTGGTCGGAGCGCCTGCGCGGCACCCCGACCGGCGGGTCGGCGGCTCAGTAGAGCCAGTTGACGTAGTTGTACTCGCCGAGCGCCAGCAGGCGCTTGGTCGCGTCGTTGGTGTAGCCGTAGCCGTACATCGCGGCCCAGTAGTCGCTCGCGGCGTAGAGGTCGTTGAGGCCCGGGATCGCGTGGCCGCCCTCGTGCGTGACGATCGACCAGATGTCGTAGAAGCCCGGCTGCCAGCCGATCGTCCACGGCAGCGCGCTGTTGAGCCGCACGTTCGACTCGAGGATCGTCGCGCCGGTCGTGTCGGTCCAGCGCCAGGTGCAGGCGATCGCTCCGGCGCAGCCGCCGGCGGTCAGGGCCCCGGCGTCGACGACGTGCGTGCCGCCGTGCCAGATCGCGGTGCCGCCGTCGGCGCTGGCCGCCGACTGGGTCGTCGTGCCGAAGTTGGCCGTGCCGACGATCTCGGCCTGGCTCCAGCCGCAGTCGTTGTAGCCGAACTGCCAGCTGTGGAAGCCGTAGATCGTCTGCGTCGTGAAGTCGGCGTGGTAGACGGCGCCGATCGCCGACCAGTTGACGTAGTAGCCGTAGCCGGCGCCGAGCTTGGAGCCGGAGGCGGAGTACGAGCCGAGCGTGCACTTGTCGCCGGTCACGGCGGCGCGCGCCGTCGGCGCGCTCCCGCCACGGGCGCGCGCGGCGGCGCGCGCCCGCTGACGCGCCTCGCGCGTCGTCGGCGTGGCGCTGCCGCGCGTGAAGCGGATGCCGCCGCGGCGGCTCGCGACCGCGCCGTCGAGCGTGCGCGCGACGGCGCGCACGCCCGCCTCGTCGTAGCGCGGCGGCAGCGCGTCGTTCGTGACGGCCGCCGGATCGAGCGGCGCCAGGCCGGCGGCGCGCGCCTGCGCGACCGTCGCGCGCCAGCGGCCGCCGAGCAGGCGCAGGTCGCCGCGCAGCGCCGAGCTGTGCACGACGCGGTCGCCGACGCGCTCGACGACGGCCACCGGCAGGTCGGCGACACGCCCGTCGGGCAGCCGCTGCGGCGCCATCGTCACCTGCCGGCGCGGCCTGCCGCTCTCGTCGCAGGTCGTCGTGCGCCAGGCGCCGCCCGGCAGGTAGGCGGTCCGCGCCGGGCGGCCGCCGAGCACGCCGGTCTCCTCCGCCGTCGCCTTGGCGTCGCCCGGCTGCGGCGCGAACGCGGCGCACGCGGACGCCGATCGCGGCGCGGCGCTCACGGTCGCCGCCCCAGCCGCGAGCAGGCACGCCGAGAGCGCGCACGCGACGAGGCTCGTCGTGGACGAGTGCATGTCCGATTCCCCCTGTGGTCGTGACGTGACGGCCACCCCTCCGGCGCCGTGACACGTTCCGCTGCAGGGCGCAGTGTCGGGCCGCCGGCGGCGGCCGCCGGACAGGGCGCAGCTACGGCGTCAGCATTGGGCGGAAAAGCTCACGCGAAGCTGAGGGCGAGTCCGCTCATCGCTGTGCGGCGGTCTGCTCGCGCTCCGCCAGCGCATGGCGGATGCCGGCCTCGACCTCGTCGGTCGCGACGTCCCAGGTGTGGCTCGCGACGAACTCGATCCCCTGGCGCGAGCGGCGCTCCCACTCGGCCCGGTCATCGAGCAGGCGCTCGATCGCCGCCGCCAGCGCCTGCGGCTCCAGCGGCGCCAGCTCCAACGGCCCGTCGGGGCCGAAGATCGACTCCGCGCTGACTCCGGCGAGCTCGACGCACGGCAGACCGCACGCGAGCATCTCCTTCGGCATCAGCGAGAAGTTCGTCAGCGACAGGCAGAGGCCGACGGTCGCCTCGTTGTAGAGCGTGCCGAGCTGCGCCGGGCTCAAGATCCCGAGGTTGTCGTACGGGAACGACGTCAGCGGCGGGCGGTCGGTGCCGAACAGCACGATCCGGGTGTCCGGCCGGCGGCGGTGGAGCTCCTCCAGCGCCATCAGGCCGATCGGGACCGCGCGGCGGTCGGTCGAGTGGCGCGCGTAGTAGACGACCGTGTCGTCGCGGCGGACGACGTCGAGCGGGCGGTACAGCTCGTGGTCGACGCCGAGCTGGAAGGCGTCGGCGGAGGCGCCGTAGCGGTCGATCAGCAGGTCGCGCAGCCAGGGGCTGGCGGCGATGCAGTGCAAGCCGTGCCGGTAGGTGTCGTCGGCCAGCCTCGACTCGGTCGAGGTCGGGAAGAACTCCGGCTCGTGGTCGTTGACGACGTAGGCGCGAGCGCGGACGCCCTCCAGCAGCAGCGTCGGGTGGACCGTCTGCCAGCCGGTCGCGAGCACGACGTCGGCGCCGGCCCAGTCGCCGAAGCCGTAGTGGACCGGGCCGTCGAACGGCGCGAACCACTCGTTGACCTGTCTGCGCAGGACTCCCGGCCAGAAGCTCTTGAACTCGCCGTAGAGGTCGGTCACCCAGATCGAACAGACGTGACCGCGCCGCTCCAGCCGCGACATCAGCTGGAAGAGGGTGTTGTGGCCGCCGCTGCCGCGCCGCCACGGCGGCACGATCATCGCGATCCGCAGCCGCTCGCGGTCGGCCATGCCGGGAATCGGGTCCAGCAGCGGGGCCGGGCCGTCGCGCAGCACGCGGGCGGCGTCCTCGTAGTCCTCCTGACCTCGCCGGGCGGGAACCCGCACGGCCGGCGGCAGCGCCGGCGCCGCGTCGGGCAGCGCCACCGCCTGCGGCGCGTCGTCGCGCCGCTCGAGCGACAGCTGACGCCGCAGCGGCGCCGGAATCCGCTCCGCGCGGGAGCCGAGCGCGGCGAAGACGCGGCGGCCGCCGTGGTGGACGGTCGCGCGCGCCGTCCAGCGGAGGCGCTCGCCGAGCGGCAGGCCCTGCTCGCTCATCCAGCGCAGGTCGGCCTTCGTGCGCGAGCCGACCCACAGCGCCATCTCCAGCGGTCTGACCGCCTCGACATGACCCTGCGTGACGCGCAGTCCGCGGTACTCGTCGAAATAGCGGCGCATGAACTCGAGCGGGCCGTAGTCGTGCGCGTGCAGGACGGCCGCCTCCGGCACGTACGCCTTCAGCCAGCCGGCTGCGAGCGCGTCGCGCCCGAACGCCTGGTCCTCGGAGTAGGGCAGGTCGCGGAAGTGGACCTGCTCCCAGCACGCTCTGCGATAGCAGGCGTTGACGTTGGAGAGGAACGTCGGATCGCCGCGATGCTGGACCGCGACGCCGCCGCCGGGTGCGGCGAAGCCGTCGAAGAACTCGCTCAGCTCGCGCGCGATCATCGGGCTCGTCTCCGGTCGCGGCAGGTGCGGACCGTAGGCGACGCCGATCCGCTCGTCGGAGAAGACGGCGCGGTAGGCGGCGAGCGAGCCCTCGACCGGCGTCGCGTCCTGCGTCAGGAACCAGATCAGCTCGCCGCCGGCGCGCTCGGCGCCGAGGTTGCGGGTTCTGCCGTGACCGAACTCGGCCGGCGGGATCTCGATCACGGTCGCGCCGGCCGCGCGGGCGATCGCGACGGAGCGATCGCGAGAGCCGGAGTCGATCACCAGCAGCTCGTCGACCTGCTCGCGCCGCACCGCGGAGAGCAGCTCCTCGAGGTAGCGCTCCCCGTCCTTCACGGGGATGACGGCGGTGACGCGGCTCACGAGGCGCCGGTCAGCTTGCGCTTGAGCTTCTTGATCCGACGCAGCACGCCGCGGACGGCGCGGACCATCCAGCGGAACTCCGCCGCGCCCGGCTTCCGCATCAGTTCGTTGAGGTCGACGTGCCAGCGGTCGAGCCAGTAGAGCCGCTCCTGCGCCTCCGCGACCACGCGGCTCGATCTCTCCGCCTGCTCGACGAGCTCCTGCTCGAGCTGCGCCACGCGCGCCCGCAGCCGCTCGATCTCCTGTTGCTGCGCGATCTCGATATCGGTCATCGTCATCTCGTCACCCAACCCCTAGAGGTTCTCGGCGATTCGGGGCGCCTCGCGCGTGAAGAACCAGAGGCCGAGGGCGAAGACCGCGGCGATGATAGCGACCGGCACCAGAAATCTGACGCCGCCTCCGGTCGCCGCGACGACCGTCGGCGCGTTCTCGTCGACGAACGCGTGGCCCATCTGGGTCAGCAGCGCGGCGATCGGGTTGACCGTCACGAGCGCGTGCTCGAACTGCTTGTACTGACCGGCCGTGTAGAGGATCGGCGAGCCGTAGAAGAGGATCTGCTGGACGACCTCCCAGATCGGCTGGATGTCGCGGAAGCGCACGTAGAGGACCGACAGCAGCATGCCGATGCCGGTCGCGAAGGTCGCCAGCAGGGCGACGATCGGAAGCATCTCCAGCCAGGTCGCGCGGATCTCGACGCCGGAGGCGATCGCGAAGACGACCACCGCGACGAGGTTGGTGCCGAGGTTGAAGAGCGCGGTCAGCGCCACCGACAGCGGGATCACCAGGCGCGGGAAGCGCATCTTGCGCAGCAGCCCCTCGCGTGTCATGAGGCACTGGACGCAGCCGCTCGTCGTCTCGGTGAAGAAGGTCCAGAGGATGATCGAGGTCAGCAGGTAGACCGGGTAGTGCGGCATGTCGGCGCCGACGTCGAGCACCTGCGTGAAGACGACGTAGACGACGCCGAAGAACAGCAGCGGTCTGGCGAGTGACCAGAAGTAGCCCAGCACCGAGCCGAAGTAGCGCAGCTTGAAGTCGGTCACCGCCAGCGTCACGGTGAGGTTCCAGAAGCGCCGCAGGTCGTCGCCGAAGGCGGACGGAGCGTGGCGACGTCTGTTGGCGACGACGCTCATCCGGCGCGCTCGATCCGGAAGTCGTGCGGGACGTTGACGACGCCGCCGGTGAAGTGGCCGCCGTGCACGATCACGGTCGCGATGTCGGCGCGCAGGTCGAGCGCGTCGGCGCCGAACCCGGCGCGCGCTATCGACGGCGTCAGTCTGTACTCGCTCGGCACCAGCAGGTTCTGGAACTCCATTCTGACGACGACCGTCTCGCCGGCTCTGAAGGCGCCGGTCGCGCCGTGGGCGAGGTCGGTCGTGGTCGCGAAGATCGTCGCCCCGACGTCGTTGCGGAGCGTGAAGCCGAAGATCGGGTCCTCGATGTCGGCGTTGAATCTCGCCTCGATCGCGGCGACGAACGGAACGCCGTGGGCGGCGTCGACGACGCGGTTGCCGTCGAGGTCCTCGAACCAGGCGTCGACGATCTGCGCCTCCTGGTCGCCGAAGCGCTCCTCGTCGTCGTCCTCGGCCAGCTGATGGACGGTGCGGCCGAAGTTGAGCTCGTTGTAACGGCGGGCGATCGCGGCCGGGTCGCCGAGGTCGACCATTCTGCCCTTCTCGAGCAGCACGGCGCGGTCGCAGAACCGCTCGACCGCTCCCATGTCGTGCGTGACGAAGAGGATCGTGCGGCCGGCCTCCTTCATCCGCTGGAACTCGGCGAAGCACTTCTGCTGGAAGGCGGCGTCGCCGACGGCCAGCACCTCGTCGATCAGCAGCACCTCGGCATCGACCTGGATCGCGACCGAGAACGCCAGCCGCACCGTCATGCCGGAGGAGTAGTTCTTCAGCCGCAGGTCGAGGAACTCCTCCAGCTCGGCGAAGGCGATGATGTCGTCGAACCGCTCGCGCGCCTGCTGGCGCGTGAGACCGAGCATGATCGCGTTGATCATCACGTTGTCGCGCGCGGTCAGGTCGGGGTTGAAGCCGACGCCGAGCTCGATGAACGGCGACAGCCGCCCGTCGACGCGCAGGTCGCCGGCGTCGATGTCGTAGATCCCGGCGAGGCACTTCAGCAGCGTGCTCTTGCCGCTGCCGTTGCGGCCGACGATCCCGAAGAACTCGCCCTCGGCCACCTCGAAGCTGATGTCGTCGACCGCCTGCAGGACGTCGTACGTGCTCGCGCGGAAGGGATGCAGCGCCCGCTCCTTGAGCGTGTGGTACTGCTGGTGCGGCAGTCTGAACGCCTTGCTGACGTTGTGGACGGCGACGGCCGGGCCCGGCGCGGAACCAGTCGTCCCGGCGCTGCCCGGCAGGTGCGTTGCGGTGGTCGTCAAAGCGAGTGAACGCTAGCAACCGTCGCGCCGCGCTCGTCGGGCGTGGATGGTTGCGCCGACGGTGGCGGCGACCAGATCGCCTTCTCGAGCGAATCGGCTAGGGTCCGCCCGCGAATGGGTTCGACTCCGCAGACGGCTGTGGGCTCCGCGGCGACGCCTCCGTCAACGTCACGCGAGCGCATCTGGCGGATCGAGGAGGTCGGCGGGCGAGAGCTGCTGATCGCGTGGGCTCTGCTGGGCCTGCTCGGTCTCGTCGTCTTCGCGCCGTACGCCCGTGACGGCGGCTTCACGCTCGACGACTGGTCCAACGGCGTCGGGGCGCTCCAGTCCGGCAGCTTCTTCGACGCGATCTCGTACTTCGCCGACCTGACGAGCTACCGCCCTGTTCTCGTCGTCTACGTGCCGATCACCTATGAGCTGTTCGGCATGCACATGAGCCTCCACATCGCGTGGGCGGCGACGATCGGGATCGCCGTCTCGTGCCTGCTCTTCGCGATACTGAGGACGGTCGGTCTGCCCCGTCCGCACGCGTGGCTGGTCAGCGCGCTGGTGCTCGTCTTCCCGTGGTTCGACTCGACGCGGCTGTGGCCCACCGCGAGCCAGGTGACCCTCGGCGTCGCGCTCGCGTTCGCCGGCATCTGGCTGGCGCTGATCGCCTTCCGGCGCCGGTCGCTGCTGCTGCACGCGATCTCGCTGCTGCTGTACGCGACGTCGATCCTCACCTACGAGATCGCGCTCCCACTGCTCGGTGCCGCCGGTCTGCTGTACGTCCTGCTGCTCGGATGGAGAGCCGCCTGGAGACGCTGGGTCGCCGACCTCGTCGTGGTGTTCGCCGGCGCCGGGTGGGCCGCCTCGCAGACGGTCCGCGAGGCGAGCGGGCTCGACGGCAACCTGCGGCACCTGAAGGACATCGTGATCATGAGCGGCAATCTGATGGGCCACGCCGGGCTGCCCGTCGGCCCCCAGCGGACTACGCTCGTGCTGCTCGTCCTGGGCGCGATCTCGCTGCTCGGCCTGGCGCTCTGGCTGCGCGACCGCAGCCGTTCGGACGGCCGCCCCAGCCCATTCGCGCGGTGGCTGGGGCTCGGCGCCGGCGGGATCGCGGTCGCGGCGCTCGGCTGGGTGATCTTCGTGCCCGCCGATCCGTACTACACGCCCAGCATCTACGGCTACACCAATCGCGTCAACGGCCTGGCGGGCGTCGGTCTCGTGATGATCGTCTACGCCACCTGCGGGATCGTCGGAACGCTCGTCGGGCGTCTCGCTCGCCAGACGCGGGTCGCGACCGTGGCGACGCTGGCGCTCGCGCTCGCCGTTGGCGTTGGCTATCTCCACGCCGTGGACCGTCACAAGCAGATCTGGACCGACGCCTTCCGGGCCGAGCTGGCGGGCATCGGTCTGTTGAAGACGGCGCTGCCGGACCTGCCCGACGGCAGCTTCGTCTTCGCGAGCGGCTATCCGATGTTCCAGACGCTGGGCGTGCCGATCTTCTCCACGACGTGGGACCTCGACGGAATGGTCAAGCTGCAGTACAGAAACCAGACGCTGGGGGCGGCGCCGCTCACCTCCGGCGTCACGATCTCCTGTGCGGCCGAGGGCGCCAAGCTCGTCGGCCCGGGCGGCTACGAGAGCAACCTTGTCCCGTACGGCCTGGTCCATTTCGTCGACGTCCCGACGGGGCGCAAGGCGGCGCCTCGAACCGCCGCGGAGTGCAGACGCGCCGCGCCTCGGTTCCGGCCAGGACCCGAGTATCTCTCCTACGACTACTAGCTCCGCGCCCTCAGGCGGCCAGCCGCGCGAGCAGGATCTGCACGCTGACGAACCGTCTACGCTGCCGACGTGCGTACCAACGAGATCCACCCGACCGCCGTCGTCGACGGCGACGTCGTGCTCGGCAGCGGCAACGTGATCGGCGCCTACAGCGTGCTGGAGGGGCCGCTCACGATCGGCGACGACAACTGGATCGGACCGCACGCCGTGATCGGCACCCGCGGCGACGAGATCTGGCAGCGCCGCTACGACACGAGCGGCAAGCGGGTGGAGATCGGGAGCCGCTGCACGATCCGCGAGCACACGACCGTCCACAAGCCCTGTTACGGCGAGGCGACCGTGCTGGGCGACGACGTCTATCTGATGCCCGGCTCCTACGCCGCCCACGACACCCACCTCCACGACGGCGCGATCCTCGCGCAGAACACCGCGATCGGCGGGGTCTCGCAGGTGCTCGAGAAGGGCTACCTGGCGATCGGCGCGGTCCTCCACCAGCATGCGGTGATCGGCCACTACGCGATCGTCGGCGCGGCGGCGGCCGCCGTCCGCTGCGTGCGTCCCTTCAGCCGCTTCGTGCCGGGGCAGCCGACGACGGTCAACGCGTACGCGATCGAACGCCACGGCTTCGGCGAGCTGCGCGAGGAGATCGAGCGGTGGGTGCTGGAGCGGATCCCGCCGACGAGCGACCGGCTCGCCGCGATGGCGGCCGAGTACGAGCGGCTGCGCGACGCGGGCGGGCGGGGCGAGTACTGAGATGCGCGCGCTGCTCGACGCGCTGCTGCATCCGGCCGACCACCGCATCGGGCCGCAGGCGGTCCGCTACCTGATCGTCGGCGGCAGCGGCTACGTGCTGGCGATCGCCGTCTACGCGCTGCTGATCGCGATCGGCACGCCGCCGTACCCGGCGGTCGTGGCGATCTTCGTGCTCAACGGCCTCTACAACTTCGTGATGATGCGGATCTGGGCCTTCCCCAGCAGCGGTCGCAGAGCGCACGGAGACCTGCTCCGCTTCTGCGTCGTCGCCGCCGGGTCGCTCGTGATCAACTACGCCAGCTTCGCGCTGCTCTACTCGCTGCTCGGCCTGCCGGCGGTCGTGGCGCAGGGGCTCGCGATCGCGATCGCCGCGCCGTTCGGCTTCCTCGCCAACCGCGCCTGGTCGTTCAGCGCGGCAGGCACGCCGCGATGACGCGCTCGACGCTCGCGTCGTCGAGCTGCGGATGGAGCGGCAGCGACAGCTCGCGCCGCGCCAGCCGTCGCGCGACCGGCAGCTCGCCGACGGTGACGCCGATCCCCTCGCAGGCCGGCATCTCGGGGCACAGGAAGGGGTAGTGGCGGCCGACCGCGACGCCCGCGTCGCGGAACCGCTCGCTCCAGCCCGCGACGTCGCCGTCGAGCACCTCGACCGGGAAGAGGTGGTGCGCCGAGCGGCCGCCGGAAGCGGCGATCGGCCGCAGCGGCCCGTCGCCGAGCGCCGCGGCGTAGCGCGCCGCGATCTCGGCTCGGCGCGCCAGCCAGCGGTCGAGCCGCGGCAGCTGGGCAGTTCGCAGGATCGCCGCCTGCAGCTCGTCGAGACGGCTGTTGAGGCCGGCCTCGACATGGTGGTAGCGACGATCCTGGCCGTAGTTGCGCAGCGAGCGGGCGTGCGCCGCCAGCTCCTCGTCGGCGGTCAGCAGGAGGCCGCCGTCGCCCATCGCGCCGAGGTTCTTGGTCGGGTAGAGGCTGGTCGCGGCGGCTCGGCCCACGGTGCCGGTGGGGCGCCCGTCGCGCTCGGCGCCGGCGCTCTGCGCGCAGTCCTCGATCACGACAGCCCCGTGCTCGGAGGCGAGCGCCCGGAGCGCGTCGGGGGCGAGCGGATGGCCGTAGAGGTGGACCGGCACGACCGCTCTGATCGTCGCGTCGCTCGCGAGCGCCTCGGCGGCGAGGCCGAGGTCGAGCGATCCGCTCTCGTCGACGTCGCTCCAGACCGGCTCGGCGCCCGCGCGCATGATCGCCAGCGTCGTGGCGAAGGCGGTCAGCGGCGTCGTCAGGACGCGGTCGCCGGGACCGATGCCGGCGCAGCGCAGCGCGATCTCGATCGCGTCCAGACCGCTGGCGACGCCGACCGCGTGCGGCACTCCCCACCAGGCGGCCAGCTCCGCCTCGAACCGCTCGACCTCGCTGCCGAGCACCAGCCAGCCGCTGCGGCCGACGCGCTCGACGGCCGCGAGCACGTCGTCGCCGATCTCCTCCCACTGCGCTCTGAAGTCGTTCGCCAGCACCGCCGGCGCCGTCGCTGGAACGCGGTCAGCCATCGGCGCGGCGGACGGCGAGCTCCGCGAGATAGGCGTCGTAGTCGCGGATGTAGTCGTCGTTGTCGTAGGGGTGCGAGGCGAGCACGAGCAGCGAGCAGTCGGGCGAGTAGCGGTACTGCGTGCCCCAGACCATCGGCGGCAGGTAGATGCCCGTGCGGTTGTCGGAGAGCACGAACTCCTGGCGCGTCTCCCCGTCGTCGGCGATGACGTGGACCTGGCCGCTGACGCAGACGAGGAACTGGTGGCAGACGTAGTGGGCGTGCTCGCCGCGGACCTCGGCTCCGGGCACGTCGTGGACGATGAAGAAGCGCCGCGCGATGAACGGCAGCCGCCCTTCCAGCTCGCCGGCGACGAGCGAGCCGCGCAGGTCGCGCACGGCCGGCAGCCGGTGGATCTTCACGCCGCGGACGGCCGTGTCGACGATCGAGGCCTGCTCGCCGGCCAGCTCGACCTCCTGCCGGACGGGATCCATCGGCACGCTCGTGCCGCGTCCGGCGTAGCCGCAGATGCGCGCCGGGTTGCCCTCGACGACCGTGGCGCGCGGGACGGGGCGCAGGACGACGGCGCCATCCCGGACGACCGCGTCCTGGCCGACCTCGATCCCGGCGGCCACGATCGCGCCAGCCCCGATCGACGCGCGCGTGCCGACGACGGCGCCGGCCCCGATCACCGCGTGGCTGCCGACGGCCGCTCCGTCGCCGAGCACCGCGCCCGGTTCGACGACCGCGAACGGCCCGAGCGAGACGTCGTCGCCGAGCCGCTCGCTGCGGCAGATCGCGTGCGCGTCGACCGCGCCGCTCATCGCCGCGCCGCCGGGATCTCGCGATCGACCATCACGACCGACTGCGGACGTCTCTTCGTGTTCTCGAACGCGCGCCACACGTACGCGCCGATGATGCCAAGTCCGAACAGGTTGAGCGCTCCGAAGAAGGCGAGCACGAGGATCGTCGCGGCGTAGCCGGGGACGTCGATCGCCCCGGTGAGGCGAGCGGCGAGCACGACCAGCGATATCGCCAAGGAGGCGAGCAGCCCGAGGACGCCGACCCCGAGCAGCAGCCGGATCGGGAGGTCGGTGAACGAGAAGATCGAGTCGCTCAGGTACGCCAGCTTCTTGCGCAGCGTCCAGCCGCTCTCGCCGTGCTCGCGCGGCAGCCGGTCGTACTCGACCGTCGCGCGGCGGAAGCCGAGCCACAGCGTCAGCGAGACGAGCGAGGAGTGCGACTCGTCGAGCTCGACGAGGTGGGCGCGGAACTCGTCGGTGCAGGCGAAGACGTCGACCCCGCCGACCGGCATCTCCGGCTGGACGAGGCGCCGATAGAGCGCCCAGAAGGCGCGCGCGCCGGCCGCCGACAGCTGCGGGTCGCCCGCGCGGCTGCGGCGGCGGCCGAGCACGATGTCGCTCTCGCCGGTGCGCAGCCGCGCGAAGAACTCGACCATCAGCTCCGGCGGCTCCTGCAGGTCGGCGGCCATCACGCCGACGTATCTGCCGGTGGTGCGCTGCAACCCCGTGCGGATCGCCGCGAACGAGCCGAAGTTGCGCGAGTGGAGCACCAGCCGGCTCGCGAACGGCTGCCCGGGGAGCAGCTCCGCGAGCACGTCCGCGGAACGGTCGGGTGACCCGTCGACGACGAAGACGACCTCCAGTCCGGCGTCGAGCTCGGCTGTCAGCGCGCTCAGCCGCTCGCTCAGCTGCGGCAGCGAGCCCTCGTTGCCGTAGACCGGGATGACGACCGAGTAGAGCGTCTCTCGACGACCGGTCGCGACCTTATCCGTCGACGCGTCTGCTGCCGATGGCTCGCCGGATCGCATCGCCGAGATGCTAGGCAAGCGCGCGGTCGCGTGACGAGCTGGGCCGTGCCGCAACCGCGGCGAGCGTCTCCTAGACTCTGCGCGCGTGAGCTCCGAACCTCGCTCGTCCGCGCGGCAGTCGCGCTCGTTCTCGGCGGATCTGCAGGCCTTCATCGACGAGGCGCCGCTGGAGCGCCGGTCGATCGTCGAGTTCGTCGCGGCCGCTGCCGCGGCGCTCCCGGCCGGCGCGCGCATCGCGGACATCGGCGCGGGCGGCTCCCCGTATCGCGAGCTGTTCAGACACGCCGAGTACATCGCGGTCGACCGTGCCGAGACGCTCCACGCCGACGAGCACGAGCTCGACGTGGTCGGCTCGGCGGACGCGCTGCCGCTGCCCGACGAGAGCTTCGACGCGGTGCTCTGCACGCAGGTGCTCGAGCATCTCGCGGAGCCTGCCGCGGCGATCGCGGAGATGCACCGCGTGCTGCGACCCGGCGGCCATCTCTACCTCACCGCGCCGCTGGCGTGGGAGGAGCACGAGATGCCGCACGACTACTTCCGCTACACGCGCTCCGGACTCGATCACCTGATGACGCAGGCCGGCTTCGCCGAGCTGGCGATCGTGCCGCGCACCGACTGCTTCACCACGCTCGCCCAGCTGACGCTCAGCGCCCGCTGGTCGCTCGGGGAGACCTACGAGCAGCGCGAGCTGTCGGCCGAGCGGCTGGCGGCGTTCAGACGGCTGGAGGCGATAGCGGCCGAGCTGGAGGAGATGGCGCCACTCGACGCGCGGCAGACCTTCCCGCTCGGCTTCACCGTCGTCGCGACGAGGCCGCTGCGCGAGGACGACGCGTCGCCGCGACCGGCGGCGGAGCCCGCCGAGACCCCCGAGCCGGCGAGAGCGGGGCGGATCCCGCTCCTCTATCTCGCGCCCTGGGTCGACCTCGGCGGCTCCGACAAGGGGACGATCGATCTCTTCAAGCACATCGACCGCTCGCGCTGGGCGCCGTCGATCATCACCACCCAGCCGTCCGCGAACCGGTGGCTGACCGCCGTCGAGCCGTACGCGGAGGAGGTGTGGTCGCTGCCGGACCTGATGCCGGGGTCGGAGTTCCCGTCGTTCATCCTCGGCTTCATCGAGAGCCGCGGCGTGAGAGTGGTCCACATCATGAACTCGCGCATCGCGTTCGATCTGATGCCGGACATGACGTGCCTGCCGGAGCCGCCGGCGATCGTCGTCCAGCTGCACGCCGAGGAGCCCGACCGCTCCGGTTACGTGCGCTACTCGGCCTCTCGCTACGGCAACCTCGTCGACGCCTTCTCGGTCACGAGCCAGCAGCTCGCGGACGCGATGCTCGACTACGAGGTCCCGCGCTCGCGGATGCACGTCATCACGACCGGCGTGGACGGGCTGGGCGAGTTCGACCCGGATGCGGTCGCGCCGTTCGAAGGTCTCGCCGGGGAGGGCGCGCGGATCCTCTGGCCGGGCCGGCTTGTCGCCCAGAAGGATCCGCTCCTGACGCTCGACGTCGTCAAGCTGCTCGACGAGCGCGGCGTCGCGTTCACGCTCGACGTCGTCGGCGACGGCGACATGGAGGAGCTCGTCAGAGCGCGCGCCCGTGAGCTCGGGATCGCTCATCGGATCCAGTGGTACCCGCCGTCGCACGAGATGCCGCGCTGGTACCGCAGCGCCGACCTGCTGCTGATGACGAGCGTCTTCGAGGGCGTCCCGTACGTGATGTACGAGGCTCAGGCGATGGGCGTGCCGATCGTCGTCCCGGCGATCCCCGGCAACGTCGAGTTCCTGTCCGGCAAGGAGGGCGGCGTGCTGATCGATCCGCGCGACGACGCCGTCGCCTATGCGGACGCGCTCCAGCGCCTGATCGAGGACGGCGACGAGCGCCGCCGGATGGGCGCGTCGGCACGCGAGCGGATGCTGCGCGAGGCGTCGCTGGAGACGATGGGCAGACGGCACGACGAGCTCTACGAGCGGCTGCTCGCCAACCGCCCGGCCTCGACACGACGGCTGTCGGAGCCGAAGCCGGAGCACGACCCGACGCCGCTGGAGCCGGTCCGCTTCCCGCGCGAGACGCTGCCCGAGCGCAGCGTCGCGGTGATCGTCCCCTGCTATCAGCACGGCCGCTTCCTGCCGGACGCGATCCGGTCGCTGCGTGAGCAGACCCTGCAGCCGCGGCGGATCGTCGTCGTCGACGACGCCTCCGCCGATCCGGAGACGACCGCGGCGCTCGACAAGCTCGACCAGGACCCGCTCGTGACGGTCCTGCGGCTGGCTCGCAACAGCGGTCCGAGCGTCGCCCGCAACCGTGCGCTCGCGCTCGTCAGAGAGAACTACGTGCTGCCGCTGGACGCCGACGACATGCTGCTGCCGCGCGCGCTCGAGGACATGGTGGAGCAGCTCGAGCAGGCGCCTCCGGAGATCGGCTTCATCTACCCCAACGCCCAGCATTTCGGCAATCGCCACGACTACTTCGAGGCGCCGGCCTACAACCTCCACCTGCTGCTCGACGACAACTACTGCGCCGCCACGTCGCTGTTCGATCGCCGCGTCTTCGACAGCGGCGTCTCCTACCCGGAGGAGGTCGTCTTCGGGCACGAGGACTGGGACATCGTGCTGCAGATGGCCGAGCGCGAGATCTACGGCGAGCCGGCCCACGGCCCGACCTTCCTGTATCGCAAGCGCGGCTTCAGCCGCGTCAACGCGGTCGAGTACGGTCCCGAGAGCTTCAAGGAGCGGATCGCCAGACGTCATCCGCTGCTCTACGAGCGGCGCGAGCGGATCAAGGCGCGCTGGGCGCCGGCGCTGTCGCTGGTCCTGCTCGACGGCGCCGACGGCGGCACGGCGGCGTGGCCCGAGGAGCTGTTCGACGGCCTGCGCCGGCAGTCGTGCGTCGACTTCGAGATCGTGCGCGCGGCGCCGGTCCCCGGCGACGCCGACGGCCTGGTCGTGAGAGACGTCGGCGGCACGGGGCTCGAGCGGGTCCGGGCGGCGATCGCCGCTGCCCGGGGGCCGTGGGTCGTCGTCTGCGGAGCGAGCGCGGCGACGGCGCTCCAGCGCCCCACCTTCGTCGAGCAGACGGTGCGGATCTTCTGGAGCAACAACGCGCTCGAGTGCGTCGCGTTCCTTCCTCGCGGCGAGAAGGCGGTGCCGTTCACGCTGCTCGACGCCGCCGCCGTGCTGGAGCGGCAGCCGTGCGCGTTCGCGTGGCGGCGGCCGCCCCAGCGGGAGCTCGAACCGGTCGAGATCGACGATGCGACGACGCTGCTGGAGGCGCTCGTCGAGCAGTGGGAGAGCGAGGGCCCCGTGCAATGGCGGACCGCATGAGAATCGAGCTCACACGTCCCACGGACCTCCCGCCGGCCCAGCAGGCCGTCGAGCGGTCGCTCGCATGGGCCGAGCCGATGCTGCCAGGGCCGAGAGCGGCGACGGTGCCGCGTTGGTCGGCGGCTCCCACGTGGACGCCGCCCGGCACGATCCTGCTCGTGCGCCATCGGGCGCTCGACGGGAGCGGCTGGCTGCTCAGCAACGATCGCCATCCGCCCGCGGGCTACGAGATCGAGTTCGACCTCGGGCTCGTGCACGTCCACGCGCAGCCCGGCACGCAGCGGCTCGTCGCGAGCAGAGAGCGGATCTTCACGACGCCCTTCGAGGGCTTGCTCGACGACGACCACACGGGGCTCGGATTCGTCGAGCAGGCTCCGCTGCCGATGCTCGAGGCGCTCGAGCTGCGCCGCGACCCCGCCAGCGGGCGGACGGTGCTCGTCTCGGGAGTGGCCGATCCGCTCTACCACCGCACCGAGCCGCTCGGGGTCGTCGGGTTCATCGAGAGCTATCCGATCAACCCGCGTGAGGTGGCCGACATCCGCGTCGAGCGCCGCCTGCGAACGCTGAGCCGGACCGTCGACGAGGTGGCTTGGCGGCACGAGTACTCGGTCGACGAGCAGCGACCCGCCGGCGCCGCCGCGCTCGGCGGCGTCTGGAGCCGCGCGCGGCTGACGACCGTGCCGCTGCTGCGCCGCGCCGACGGCACGCTCACCTCGCCGTTGCTGACGCGGCAGCTCTCGTCGCGGCCGCGACCGGTCGCGGCCGCGAAGTGGATCGGCGCGCCGCTCAGGTGGGCCGGGCGGCGTCCGCGCATGTGGGCGTTCCGCGCGAGCGCCTCGCGCGCCCGGCAGCTGACGCGTCTGCCCGCCCTCCGCACACGGCGCGACGAGACCGTGCTCTGTCACATCGAGGCGACGCCGCGGCGCGGCTACAGCCCGCTCTTCTCGGCGCGCCATCCAGTCCTGCCCGATCAGTACCTGACGCGATCGGAGCTGGAGGCGAGCGATCTCGGGTACCGCGTCGAGGGGATCATCGGCTGGGTGCTCGACCGCCGCGCCGACGGCTTCCCGGGCGCCCAGCCGCCCGAGGTGAAGTGGGCGTCGGGCTTCGGGAAGCGCCGTCGCTACGTCGAGGGGCCGCGGCCCGGCTGATCGGAGCGAGCGGTCGAGCGGGCGTCGCGCTCGGCCAGCAGCTGGTCCCGCTCGGCCTCGAAGCGCACGCGGGCCGCCCAGATCTCGTCGGCGAGCCGCTGCACGCGGGAGAGCTCGTCCTCGAGCGCCGCGGCCGCCGCGCCGACGCCGCCGGCCGCCGGCTCGAGCGGCGGCCGACCGAGCGAGGCGAACGCCTCCACCAGCGTCTCCGCCGTCACCGCCAGCGAGTTGTTCGCGTCGACGGCGGCCCGCACGGCGGCCAGCTCCTCGATCCCGACCGCGTCGAGGTCGGCCCACACGTCGCGTGGCGCGGCCGGCGGTTGCGAGCGCGCGCCGAACGAGTCGCGCGCCAGCGCCTGGTAGCGAGCCCGCGTCATCACCGGACCGAGCGGTCCGGCGTCGTCGGGGGTCGTGCGGACGATCACGACGCGAACGCCCGCCGAGGCGGCCTCGAGCGCCGTCAGGCCGGTCGCAAGCACGGCGTCGGCCCGGCGCATGGCGTCGAGCGGCGCCGTCGTCGCGCCGTGGAACGTCCAGCTGCCCGGCGGCAGGCGCCGTTCGCAGACCGCTTCCGCCTCGGCGCGCCAAGGGCCGTCGCCGACGACGTCGAGGTGGCAGGCGCGGCCCTGCGCGAGCCCCTCCGCGACCAGCTCGACCGCCGCCAGCACGTGCGGCGCCTTCTCGGGCGAGAGGCGGCAGAGCGAGAGGACCGAGCGGACCGGCCCGGCGACCGGCCGGAACTCGATCGCGGCGCTGTCGACGCCGGGGGCGAGCAGCGCGATCCGCTCCACCGGGAGCTCGAACAGGCGCGCGTACTCCTCGACGTAGGTCGAGCCGATCGTCAGCACGCGCAGGCGGCCGGCCCGCTCGAGCTCGGAGACGAGGCGGACGAGCCGCGCGAGCCGCGCCTCCCCGAACCAGTCCGGCAGTCGCGGCGCGGTCCCGTGGAAGACCGCGGCGGCCGGTCCCGCGGCGGCGAGCGCGGGCATCACGTGGACGATCGCGGGGTCGGCCGTGACGAGCGCGCGGCCGCCGGGGGCGAGCAGCGAGCGGACGCGCTCGTACGTCGCCAGACGGGATTCGGTCCAGTCGATCGGCTCCCAGGCGATGCCGCGCTCCTGCGCGAGCGGGCGCAGCGTTCCGTCGGGTGCGACGATCCGCGTCGCGACGCCGGCCTGCTGAAGCCGCGTGAGGATGTCGATGTAGAGGCGCGGGACGCCGCCGATCTGGAGATCGCCGAGGACGCACGTCAGCGTCTCCGCGCCGACACGCCCTCCGTCCGCCGCCGCTGGGCTGCCGGGCATGCTCGAAGCATACGTCGGCAGCCCGCGCGCGAGCGGGCGGCCGTCGCGCGCGCACGGACGCGTCGGTGCGCCTGGACACACGCGCGGGCCGCGTCCGTCATCCTTAGGTCGTCGTGTCCGACCGTCTGCCCACGTTCAGCGTCCAGCAGTTCCGCAAGCTCACCTGGGTCGCGCTCTTCTTCCTCACCGCCGTCGTGCTGACCGGCGCGGCGGTGCGGCTGACCGGCTCGGGCCTCGGCTGCCCGGACTGGCCGCAGTGCCATGGCCAGGCGGTCCCGCCGATCGGCTTCAACACCTTCGTCGAGTACGGCAACCGCGTCTTCTCGGCCTGCATCGGCTTCATCTCGCTGTTCGTCTGGTTCGCCGCCTGGCGCCGCCGGCCGTACCGGCGCGACCTCTTCCTCGTCAGCGGCTTCCTGCCGCTCGGCTGCCTCGCGCAGGGCGTGCTCGGCGGCTTCACCGTCAAGCACCACCTGGCGCCCGGCTTCGTGATGGCGCACTTCTGCCTCTCGATGCTGATCCTGATCGCCGCCGTGTGGCTGGTGTGGCGCGCACGCTACGAGGACGACGCCGAGCGGCCCCGCACCGAGGACGCATGGACCGTCTGGCTGGTGCGCTTCGTCGGCGTGCTGGGCGCGGTCGTGATCTTCGCCGGCACGCTCGCGACCGCCGCCGGCCCCCATCCGGGCGACAACGACGGCGAGCTCGTCCACCGGCTCGACTTCAAGGGCGCCGAGACGCTCGTCTGGCTGATCCACCGCCACGGCGTCGCCGCGACGACGCTCGGCCTCGCCGTGATCCTCGCGTGGTTCATGGCGCGCCGCCGCACCACCAACGCACAGCTGGTCGAGGCGCTGACGCTCGCCGGCGTGCTGATGGCGGCTCAGGGTCTGGTCGGCAGCGTCCAGTACGCGCTCAAGCTGCCGGCCGACTTCGTCTGGGTCCACGTCACGCTCGCGACGATCACGTGGATATCGCTGCTGTGGGCGGTCGGCGCCGCCGGTCGCGTCGGCACCCCGACGCGCCGCTCCGACGACGGCCCCGACGGCGGCGACCGCAGCGTGATCGGCGCCGAGTCGATCGCCGCGCCGGTGCCGGCGTCGGCTCGCCGCTAGACCGCCCCGGCCGCCCGCCGGCGATCTCAGCCCTCGAGCGCGATCTCGCGCGGCCGCCCGAGCAGCGTGCCGGCCGGAGCCGCGATCCGCAGCCGCATGTCGGAGAGGCGTTGGCCGGCGGGCACCGGCAGCAGCAGCGCGCCGCCCTCCGAGGCGGCGGGTGTCGCGCACGGGGCCGGGGCGCCGGCGCGCGGCTCCTGCGCCAGCGTCACCGGCGGCTTCGTGCCGTCGCCGGCAGCCGGCACCGCGGTGACCGGGATCCGGATCAGGCGGGCGTGCGCGGCGCGGTCGGCCGGCGCCTCCACGGCCACCGCCGCCGTGGCGGCGGAGAGCCGCAGGGCGTCGCCGTCGGCGACGGCGCCGTCCAACGGCTGCAGTCGCGCCGGCACGCCTCTCAGCCGCTCGGCGGCGAGCGCGACCGGCAGCCAGCATGCCTGCGTGAACAGTCTCATCTCACGCGCGACCTTCTCGACGACGACCGCTCTCGCGTTGCGGATCGCGTCGTCGCACTGCTGCGCCAGCAGCATCGACCAGTTGCAGTAGACGGCGCCCGGGAGCACCTGCTCGATCAGCGGCCGGGCCTCGCCCTGCTGCCCGACGAAGGTCGTCTCCAGCTGCGAGTCGCCGATCAGCACGACCGAGCCCGGCGGCGGCGGATCGGCCGGCGGCCGCCGCGGCGTGACGACCCCGTCGGTCTCGGTGCGGGCGCGGCCGAGGAACTTGTCGAGGTCTCCCGCGCGCTGGTAGTCGCCGTCGGCGTGCAGGCCGACCTCGGCGGCGAGGCCGGGCTGCACGCGGTCGAGCACGGCGTTCGCGAACAGCACGCGGCCGCGCCAGTTCCAATGCGTGTCGCGCAGCAGGAAGGTGCTCTCGCCGGCCTCCTCCCTCGCCCGCTGCGCGGCGCTGAAGCTGAGCCCGCCCGGCACCGACGCCAGGCGCTCGTCGATCCGGCGCTCCATCCGCTCGACGCAGCGCTCCATGCCGGCGTCGATCGCCGGCGCGTCCGCATCGTGCGCGAACAGCTTCGAGCGGGGGACGACGACCGCCGTCGTGCGGCCGGAGGCGACGAGCGTCCGCGCGACGATCTCGGCGGCGTCGGCCGGATCGGCGACCGGCGCGCCCTCCGGTCTGCACGGCAGCAGGTCGGGCACGTAGTAGAGGTAGCCGTCGTCGCCGATCGCGACGTCGGGACTGGAGCTGTCGTGAAAGAGGTCGTTGGCGATGCGCGCGTGCAGGTCGAGCGCCTTGTCGCGCCCTGGGAGCCGGTCCAGCAGCGCCGTGTCGAGGTCTCTGATCGCGGCCGGATCGGCGAAGGTGTGGCGGTTGAGCGGCGGGAACGGCTCCTTCGGGCGGCTCTCCAGCAGCGGCTGCCGCTCGCCGCCGAGCCACAGCACCGCCGGCAGCGCGAGCAGGGCGAGCACCCAGATGGCGGGCAGCAGCAGGAGCAGTCTTCTTCGGTCGCGCATCGCTCAGAACTGGAAGTAGAGGAAGGGCGAGAAGGTCTCCGAGAAGGCGAACACGAGCGCGAGCGGGAACAGGAACGCCAGCGTCGCCGTCCGCGCCGCCAGCGGCGCGATCCCGAGCCGCTCGCTGACCCAGCGGCCGCCGCAGATCGTCCCCGGCAGGACCAGGATGACGGCCGCGACGGCGAGCGCCCACGTCCGCTGGCTGGTCAGCGCCGTCTGCACCGCGGGCGTCAGGCCGCCGTCGAAGGAGACCATCGCGCGGTAGTAGTCGAGCGCGAGGTCGAGATGCTCGGCGCGGAACAGCACCCAGCCGATCAGCACGATCAGGAAGGTGATCGCGCGCCGCAGCGGCACGAACCGCACCGGGCCGTCGACGGCGCGCCAGCCCATCCGCCGCTCGATCAGCATCCAGGCGCCGTGATACAGGCCCCACAGCACGAACGCCCACTGCGCCCCGTGCCAGAAGCCGGTCAGCACGAAGACGATCGCGAGGTTGCGGTACGTCGCCCGCTCGCCGTGGCGGTTGCCGCCGAGCGAGATGTAGACGTAGTCGCGGAACCAGCGCGACAGCGTCATGTGCCAGCGGCGCCAGAAGTCGGTGATCGAGACCGACGAGTAGGGGCGGTTGAAGTTCTCCGGCAGCCGGAAGCCGAGCATCATGCCGATCCCGATCGCCATGTCGCTGTAGCCGGAGAAGTCGAAGTAGAGCTGCAGCGCGTAGGCGAGCGCGCCGATCCACGCCGCCGAGGTCGTCAGCGAGCCGTCGCCGGCGGCCGCGAAGGCGGCGTCGGCGACGGGCGCGATCTGGTCGGCGATCAGCACCTTCTTGGCGAGGCCGTAGGCGAAGCGGGTCGCGCCGGCGCTGACCTGCTCGAGGCGCGGCCGCGGCTCGCGCAGCTCGTGCTGGATCTCGCGCAGCCGCACGATCGGCCCGGCGATCGAGCGCGGGAAGAGGAAGACGAACAGCAGCACCTGGCTGGGGTCGCGCTTCGGCTCGACGTCGCCGCGCCAGACGTCGACGAGGTAGCTGATCTTCTCGAAGGTGAAGAAGGAGATGCCGATCGGCAGCGCCACCGAGACGGCGAGCGTGCCGTCCTGGCCGAGCGCGTTCGCCAGCTCGGTGATCTGCTCGGCGAAGAAGCCGGCGTACTTGAAGTAGCCGAGCAGCGCGAGGTTCTGCACGAGGCCGACGCACAGCAGCACCGCGGCGCGGCGTCTGCGCCCCGTCTCTCTCGCCTGGCGGATGCCGAGTGCCAGCGCCCAGTCGAGCAGCGTCGAGCCGATCACCGCCAGCACGAACTCCTGGACGCCCCAGATGTAGAAGAGGACGCTGGCGCCGAGCAGCACGAAGCGCCGGACGCGCGCCGGCGAGAGCCAGACGGCGAGCAGCGTCAGCGGCAGGAACGCGAAGAGGAATGTGGTGGAGCTGAAGACCATCGACGAGGCGCCCGCGAACGCGGGCCCCGGGACCCTAACCCCTGAAGCAGCCGAGGGTTGCCACGGGATCATTTAGCATCGACTCCCGATGCAGCCGGAAGATCCGCCGCGCGCCGGCAACGGGTCCGTGCCATGGCACGACGACGCCGACACCTCCCTGACGATCCTCGTCGTCGACGACGAGTCAGACCTGCGTGACCTGCTGACGCGCTCGTTCTCGCGCGAGGGCCACCGCGTGCAGGCGGTCTCCGACGGCCGCACCGCGATCGAGCTGGCCTCGACCGAGCAGTTCGACGTCGTCCTGCTCGACGTCGCGCTCGGCCCCGGGCCCGACGGCTACGAGGTGACGCGGTCGCTGCGGGCGCGCAGCAACGTCGTGCCGATCATCATGCTGACCGCGCTCGACAGCGAGGCCGACGCGGTGCTCGGCCTCGAGGCCGGCGCCGACGACTACGTCACCAAGCCGTTCGGCCTCGCCGAGCTGCGCAGCCGCATCCGCGCCGTGCTGCGGCGCGCCCGCGCCCAGTCGCCGGCTCCCGGCGCCGACGCCGACGTCGTCACCGTCGGCCCGATCCAGCTCGACAAGGCCCGCCGCGAGGTGCGCATGAACGGCGAGCCGGTCCACGTCACCTTCTCCGAGTTCGAGCTGCTCGGAGCGCTGATGACCGACCCCGGCCGGCTGCGCAACCGCCAGGAGCTGCTTCGCGCGATCTGGGGCGACAGCGCCTACCGCGACCCGCGCGCGATCGACGTGCACGTGCGTCACCTGCGCGAGAAGCTCGAGCCCGAGCCCGACCATCCGCGCCACATCGTCACGGTCCGCGGCGCGGGCTACCGGCTGCAGGCCGGGTAGGGGCCGCGTGCGGTGAACATCGGCGCGCTCGGGCTGCGCGGC
>Ga0164243_10001601_pt1 | contig 38253 bp, 37 predicted proteins | sample OricompcompostOP_FD_108781 | JGI IMG/M metagenome (GOLD analysis project Ga0164243, IMG submission 108781) | Organic Plus compost microbial communities from Emeryville, California, USA - Original compost - Organic plus compost (OP) | ecosystem: Engineered > Solid waste > Mixed feedstock >... | reverse complement strand
CGCCGGCCGTTCCCGTCACGGCCTCCCACGTCTTGTCGAAGCCGCGCGACCAGATGCCCGTGTTGGGATCGAGCACGGGCACGCCGGTCGTGCCGTCGGGCTGCGTACGCGAGATCAGGATTTCGGTGATGTCCAGCACGGGCGAGCTCGTACCGCCCTGCGCGAGATCGGTACAGCCGAGAATGCCGAGGCCCCAGCACAGCTGACGCGTGTATTCGGTGCCGCGCTTGCGGTCTTCGGTGTAGCGGAGTCCGGTCGTGATCTTCCAGGCGTCGGTGAGCGACCAATCGATCTGCGCGAAGGCCGCTTGCGAAGTCGTGTTCAGGTGCGTGTCGATGTAATAGATCCAGCCGGTCGGGTTCGGTACGGTCGGCCGTGCGCCCGCGGCAGTGATGCGTGCGGCGGGTGATTTGAGTGCGTCGTTCTGCGTCGGGAAGTACACGGGCTGCTTGTATGTCTCGTCGTAGTAGTAGACGCCGAGGATCCATTGCAGCGCGCCGTCGCCGTTCGAAGTGAGGTTGAGCTCCTGGCTCCAGTAGCGCTTGTCTTCGATGTAGTTCTGGACCGAAGACGGGAAGTAACGCACCGGCCCGCACGCAGGCGGCGCGCATGTCGAGGTTGGGTTCAGCGGAATCGTATAGGCGAGCACGTTCGTGCCGTCGTAGTCGGTTTGCAGCAAGTATTCGTAGCTCGCATAGCCGCCGATGTACTTGAGGCTCGCCGGCCCCATGTCCCACGTCAGATGCCCGATGTACGTCGGCGCGTCTTCCTGAAAATTGCGCGTCTGCATTTCGGAGGCGAACTCGCGATGGTTCGACAATGCCGGGTTGTGCGCGAATTGCGGTCCGGCGCTGACGATGTTCGTGACCGAGGGCGGCACGGTGAGCACGAACGCATTCGCCGCGGAGGGCGCGAGGAATGTCGTCGGGAGTCGCGCGAAGTCGTAGTCGCCGTCCGTGTAGCTGCTGCGCCGGCTGTTGTCGTAGCCGGACCAGCTGACCTTCACCCAGAGATCGACATGCTCGCCGAGATCCGCTGCGAGCTGCCCTTCGAAGTAGGTTTCGTCGGAGACGCCGCCTTCATCGTTTCCGGTCGCGACGTTCTTGAAGTAGCCCTCCTTCTGCTGCTCCGCGCTCGCCGCGAGCCGGAAGCGCAGCGAGTCGGTGATCGGGCCGGAGATCGCGCCTTCGGCCACCGTGCGCTGCCAGTTGTCGCAAGAGGCGCGCACTTCGCCGTACCAATCCGCGGTCGGCTGCTTCGAGACGACGTTGATCGTGCCGCCGATCGAGTTGCGTCCGTACAGCGTGCCTTGCGGGCCGCGCAGGATTTCGATGCGCTCGACGAGCAGCGGCGAGCGTGATGCGGCGCGCGTGCTGACGTTGTAGAAGCCGTCGTTATAGGTCGCAAGACCCGGATCGCTCGCGAGATTGTTCGTCTGCCGCCCGATGCCGCGCAGGCTCGCGCGGTCGAGGCTGGTCGAATAGCTGAGGCCCGGCGTGAAGTTCGTCAGATCCTGGATCGTCGTGATGCCGAGCAGCTCACGCGTGTCGGATGTGTATGCCGAGATCGCGATCGGCACGTCCTGCAAGTCTTCGCTGCGCTTCTGCGCAGTCACTACGACCTCTTCGAGCAGGCGGTCGGAGGTTTGCGCGATGACTTCGACGCTCGAGAACAACAATACGCAAGGCGCGATGAGACTGCCGCGAAGCATGGTTCCCCCTGATCTTCTTGTGGCGTGATCTGGCGGGCGTCGGCCAGGCGAGCGCCTCGCGCGGAAAACACCTTAGTCGGCGGAGGTTCGGGATGGCTTGTACGGATTTGCTGCTTGCCGATTCGGGGTGGCTCTCAAATTCGTTAGCCAGCAAGACGATAGCTTTCGATCGGATAGAAGTTAGTTGCCTCAATGCAGTCCGTCTGATTATCGCAAGCTTGCTCCCCAAAAGGATCGATCTTATTGAGCGGGTCGTTGCGAGCGTACGCATAGAGATTGAGGTAACGACTCGAACGTGCGCGGTGAGACTGCACGGATGGAAGGAGCTCGCGTTCTGCGGCCGTTGAGTTCTTCGATCCCGAACTTGCGTCGGGATGACGAGCGCCCGCTGATCACGCGCGCGACTTCCGCGGAAAAACTCTGAACGCCACGCGCGGAGTTCGACTGCCGCGATTCCGAGCATCGCTCGCTGCATGCGATTAGCGACAGCACGCACTGCCTGCGATCAGCGACGTCGCACATCGCAAACACTGGCGAACGTCGCTCTTCACGCACACTGCATTTTGCTTCTCACTCACTCCGGGGGCGCCTCATGCAATCGCGCCTCGGCTCGCCGCTAATCTCCCGACGCAGCTCAAACGACCAAGAAGCAAAAGCTTCGACCTGTGCGCAACACGATGTTGCACGCCGAAGGTCCGCTGGCCGCAAAACGTTTTCCTCGCTCGCTCGCGAGGCTCACTTCTCCCGGAGCGGAGACGTGCGCGCGCGGCGCCGATCTGCTCCGGGAGAAATGCAATGAGTCTTGCGCGCTTCGATGCACGTATCTGTCGACAAGCCACGCTCGCGGCCGCCGCGATTGCGCTGGCGTCGCTGTTCGCGACCAAGCCTGCCGCCGCACAAACCACCTCGACGTGGACGACGTGCGCACAAGAGAACAAGTACTGCTCGTTCAGCGGGACGCGCAACGTCCGCTATGGCGCGAACAGCACCTGGACCGTTCGCAAATTGACGGGCGGCGTGCAGTGCTCGAACTCCGTGTTCGGCGATCCGCTGCCGAACGTCGTCAAGAGCTGCCAGCTCGAAACCGTCACGACCACGACCCCGACGACGCCGACGACCGGCTGGACGTTCTGCGCGAACGAGAATGCGCTCTGTTCGTTCACGGGTACTCGCACGGTCCGCTACGGCGCAGACACGCGCTGGGTGACCCGCAACATCACTGCCTCGGGCGGCGGCGTCAAATGCGCGAACTCCGTGTTCGGCGACCCGGCCTTTAACACGGTCAAACGCTGCGAGCTCGCCAGCACGAGCACGGGCAGCGACGGCGGCACAACGCAGAAGCCTCCGACGATCAGCGGCACGCCCGCAACTTCAGTGACCGTAGGCGCCACCTACCGCTTCCAACCGTCCGCGAGCGATCCGAACGGCGATGCGCTCGCGTTCTCGATCACGAATCGTCCGAGCTGGGCGACGTTCAACACGACGAACGGCCTGCTCACCGGCCAGCCCACGCTCGCCAACGTCGGCACGTTCTCGAACATCAAGATCAGCGTGAGCGACGGCACGACGACCGTGAGCCTGCCGGTCTTCGCGATCACCGTCGCGCAGGCTTCGAGCGGCACGGCGAGCTTGTCGTGGGTTCCGCCCACGACGAATACCGATGGATCCGCGCTGACGAACCTCGCCGGCTACCGGATTTCCTACGGCACGAGCGCCGGGGCGTTGACGAAGCAGATCCAGGTTGCAAATCCCGGCGTCTCGTCCTACGTGGTGACGGGCCTGAGCGCCGGCACCTACTACTTCGCGGTGAGCGCGTACAACACGAACGGCGCGGAAAGCGCGCAATCGAGCGTCGCGAGCAAGACGGTTCGTTGATTTTTGTGAATGCCGCGGTGGCGACAGCGTCACCGCGGCGTTTGCACACGAGCTGGAACGCCGCTGTCAACCGTAGCGGCTGCAAATGCGTCCTCGCTCCCAATAATCCGCGTGTCACGATGAGAAACTTTCGCTGAGCCGCGATCATGCTTGCGTCGAGTCGAGGAATTAGTCGATGCAAGTTGAGTTACGTCGATCGTTGGGCGCGCCGCTGCATTACTGGCGCACGATTTTTCTGGTCCTGTTCGTCGGTGTCCTGGTGGCGGCGATCTTTCGGGACGCCATCGCGGTCCTCCTCTCCACGCTGGCATCTGCATTCGTCTTCAGCGCTTATGAGCGGCGGCGCTGGATCGTCGTGCCGGCAGAGACGCGCGCTCAGGAGATCTTCTTGCGGGTGGGCTTTGCCGTCGCGGCGGCCTACATCCTTTGCAATCACGCAAGTCCCGCGCTGCGCGTCATTGCTCAACGGTGACGAACGTCCGTTAGAGTACGCACCTGTCGAAATTCGTCAGGAGCCGCCATGACCGCCGCATCCACTCCGTATCCGATCGGCACGCCGGGAATTCCGTGGGGAGAGGCCGAGCGTGCAGCGTGGCTCGCGCGGCAGACCAAGCAGCGCAGCTACGCGAATGACGTCGTGAGCACGGTCGAGCGGCTGTCGGTTCGATTCGATGTCGCTGAATACGGCCGGCTCGACTATGGCCCGGCGGATCAATACCGCTTGTTCGCAGTTCGCAGTCGCGGCTGGCGCCAGGATCTGCCGGTCGCACTCATCACCGGCGGCGTCCACGGCTACGAAACCAGCGGCGTCCATGGAGCGCTGCAGTTCGTCGATCGCCACGCCGCGGACTACGCAGGCCGCATCAACTTTCTGGTCGCGCCCTGCGTGAGCCCCTGGGCCTACGAGCGCATTCATCGCTGGAATCCGCATGCGCTCGATCCGAACCGCTCCTTTCGCGAGAACAGCCCGGCAGAAGAATCAGCGGCCTTGCTGCGCCTGATCGCACCGTTGCGCGAACGCTTTCTGCTGCACATCGATCTTCACGAGACGACTGACACCGACGAAAGCGAGTTCCGGCCCGCCTTGGCGGCGCGCGACGGCAAGCCGTTCGAGCCGGGTGCCATCCCGGACGGCTTCTATCTCGTCGCCGACAGTGGGAACCCACAGCCTGCGTTCCAGCGCGCCGTCATCGAGGCAGTCGCCAAAGTCACTCACATTGCACCTGCCGACGCCGACGGGCGAATCATCGGCTCGACAGTCGTGGCTCCGGGCGTGATCGAGTATCCGATGCGGGAGCTTGGCCTGTGCGGAGGCATCTCGGGCGCGCGCTTCACGACGACGACGGAGGTCTATCCCGACAGCCCGCGCACGACGCCCGAACAGTGCAATGCCGCGCAGGTGGCGGCGGTCCGCGCAGCGATCGAGTTCGCGCTCGCGAACTGACTCACGACGGTTCTGACATGACTGCCGTCGATGCGACGTTCTACGTCGTCGCGCTGTTCTCTGCGCTCCTCATCGGCTTGTCGAAGGGCGGGTTGAGCATGGTGGGGTCGCTCGCGACGCCGATCCTGGCGCTCGTGATCTCGCCCGTGAAAGCCGCGGCGATCCTGCTGCCGATCCTCGTCATCAGCGACCTCTTCGGCCTGTGGTCGTATCGACGCGAGTTCGATCGGCGCAATCTGGCCATCCTCATCCCGGCCGGCGGACTCGGCGTCGCGATCGGCTGGGCGACCGCCTCATTCGTCTCGGATCGTTGGGTCGGCTGCGTGATCGGGCTGATCGGGCTCGCGTTCTGTGTGAACAGCTGGTGGACGCGCAAGCGCACGCTGCGCCCGCATACGGCGGACGTTCCGCGCGGCGTGTTCTGGGGAACGATCATGGGCTTCAGCAGCTTCGTCGCCCACGTGGGCGGCCCGCCCTATCAGGTGTATGTGTTCCCGCAGCAGCTGCCGAAGCTCGTCTACGCCGGCACGACGGTAATCGTGTTCGCGGCCGTGAATGGGATGAAGCTGCTGCCCTACTGGGCGCTCGGCCAGTTCAGTGCCGAGAACCTGGCCGCCTCGGCGCTGCTGGTGCCGATTGCAGTTGCGGGAACGTTCGCGGGTGTGTGGCTCGTGCGGGTCATGCCCGAACGCGTGTTCTATTACATCGTGCAGGTCATGTTGTTCGTCGTCTCGATCAAGCTGGTGGCGGACGCGCTGCATTGAAGACCTGCTCCGCTGGATGAACAGCAGAGCACGACCTCATCTGTACATCTTGAGGCCGATGATGCCGGTAATGACCAGGGCCAAGAAAAAGATGCGCATGCCCTGAATCGGCTCGTGGAACACGAACATGCCGAAGATCGCGACGCCCACCGCGCCGATCCCGACCCAGATTGCGTAGGCGGTGCCCACCGGCAGAACTTTGACTGCCTGCGCGAGCAGGAAAAAGCTGGCCGTCGCAGTGCCGACCGTAAAGAGGCTCGGCAGCAGTCGCGTGAATCCATCGGTGTATTTGATCCCTATGGCCCACGCGATTTCGAGCAGACCCGCGATCACCAACAGGAGCCAGGCAACAGTCGTCGTCATGTGATTCTCAACGCGCGAGCGGTGTTTCGTTCGCCTGCTTGTACGCGCTCGCCCGCTCGGGCTCGAGCGGACGAATCTCGAACGACAAGCCGCAGGCAAGGACCGGATTCTGCGCGGCCAGCGCGGCGGCTTCGTCGAGATTACGCGCGAAAAAAAACCAATAGCCGCCGATGACTTCCTTCGACTCGGCGAACGGGCCGTCGGTGATGCCGAGCTGTGACACGAGCTTTCCCTCGACGCCGAGGCGGCTGCCGGGCTTGGCCTTGCCTTCCTGAACGAGGCGCTCGTGCCATGCGTAGAAGGCGTCGATGGCTTGCTGAATCTGCTCGGCTGACTTGGTCGGGTCCCAGCGGCCACGGGAGATGACTAGGAATTCGGACAGGGGCGCGGGTGCGGACATGACGGCTCCACGAAAGCATCATTGGCGAGAAACGCGAATGCTTTCACATTCGAGCCGCAATGGACACCGGACTTCGCCCAAGGTTCGACGCTCGCGTGCACGAGCGTCGCATGGTCGCTTTAGAGCTTATTGATGTCGTCGACGATGGCTTGCACCGTCTCCGGCGACAGTCCGGCCTGCGCATATCCCGCGACATCCGCGAGCGTCATCCCACGAGCCATGCTGAGCTGCGGATGATCGGCAATCGCCGGCGCGTGCTTCTTGAGCACGGCATGCGCTTTCGCGTCGTCGATCAGCTCGTCCATCTGGATCTGCTGCGCGGTGCGAGCGGGCTTGGAAGGTGCGGTCGGTGCCGCGGCAGGCGCCGGCGCCTGTGACGTTGCGCAGCCCGCCAGCGCGGCGACACACAGAACGGCAAGAATTTTACCTGACTTCATTGTTCCCCCTGATTCCATTCGAGTGACCTAGGGGAAATTAACCGGAGCTCGACCACCGTTCAACCGTTGCTCGATCATCAGCGCGGGTCGAAGCGCTTCAGAATGAATTCGTGGTCGACCGTCGAGCCGACGGGGAAGCCATAGTCGCCGACCTTGCTGAATCCATATCGAGCGTAGAAGCGCTGCGCGCCGTAGTTCTCCGACCACACGCCAATGTACAGCGGCTTGCGGCCTTGTGCTTCGAGCCACTCGAGCGCGACATCCATGAGCCGCGTCCCCAATCGGAGATTGTGATGGCTCGCGAGCACATAGAGCTGACGGATCTCGCCGGCCGTGGGCTCGCAATTCTCGACCGGCAGCTTGCACGTGCCCGCGGCGATGAAACCGATCAGCGACCCATCCGCAAGCTCCGCGACCCAGACCGCGCCGCGCGAATCCGCGAGCGTCTCCGCCCAATGTTCCGGCGAATGCGAGGTCGCGAGGAATGCTTGCAGGTCTTCCGGCGGATACAGATGGCCGAATGTTTCAGTGAACGTCGCCGCGCCCAACGCAGCGAGCCCGGATGCATCCTCTGGCGTCGCGCGGCGAATCGTCGGCGCTGTGGCGTTGGCGTTCATGGCATCCAGCGTCGCTCGACCGTTACTGCTCCGGCGTCCACACGAATCGCTCGCCGCGTTGCGCGAACTTACCCAGGCCGGGAAACGGAAAATGCACGGCATAGATCCGCTGGCCGGACTGCGCATTCGCTGCCAGAACTTCTTTGCGGCTCGCTTGCGCGGTCGGCGCATCGCGATCGAACTGGATCGTCCAATCCGGCTGTTGCACGGACACGATGTAGTGATGGGCGACATCACCCATGTACAACAACGACTCCGCGCCGGACGTAACGAGATAACCCGAGTGACCAGGTGTATGACCTTTGATTTCGACTGCCTTCACGAGACTCGGAAGGATGTCGCTGCCGGGCGCGAACGTCTCGACCTTCGGCGTGACCGCCTGAATCACCGCGGCACGGTTCGCATCTTGCGCGGCGCCCGCCTTGAAAGCCTCCCATTCCGGCGTCGACATTCGCAACGTCGCGTTCGGAAACGCGAGCGCGCCGCTGCTGTCGACGAGTCCGCCCGCGTGATCGCCGTGCGCATGTGAAATGAAGATGTCCGTGACCATCGTCGGCTCGACACCGGCTGCGCGCAGCGACTCGATCAACTTGCCGCCGCCTCCGCCGACCCCGGTGCCCGTATCGAACAACAACACTTTGTCGGCTGATTTCACGAGGAGCGGCTGAATGCTCAAAGAAAGCTCCGTCGTGGGCAGCCCTGCCTCCGTCAACAACTTTGCAACATCATCAGGAGAGCGGCCGACCGCGAATGTCTTGCCGTCGTTCGGGATCACGAACGTGCCGTCGCGGAGCGCAAAGGCCTGCAGCGTGCCGATCTTGAACTCGTGGACATCAGCGCTTGCGATCGCCGCCGGTGCCGGAGCGGATTCGGCCGACTGCATCGGCTGCGGCTGCGGCGCTTTGCCGCAAGCCGCGAGAAGAGAGATCAAGAGAGCGTAGTACGGGAGGCGAAGGGATTTATGAAAGTCGCGGCGTGTTTTCATGTGAGCTGTCCCTGAAACCGACGTTGTATGTCATCTCGCAGGCAGCGGAGTATACCTGCAGCTTCTTCGGTTCGGTTTTGTTGCCTCGATGTCGGATTGCCGCGCCCTCGCACGTCCTCGAGCATGTAGACGCAGTGAATTTCCGATCTCATTTGCAAGAGGAGTACCCGCGATGCGCGTCATGGTGATCGTCAAAGCGACGAAGAATTCCGAAGCCGGCGTCATGCCGAGCGAAAAGCTGCTCACGGACATGGGCGCGTACAACGAAGCGCTCGTGAAGGCCGGCATCATGCTCGGCGGCGAGGGCCTGCATCCGAGCAGCAAGGGCAAGCGCGTGATCTTTTCGGGCGGCGACAAGACCATCATCGACGGTCCGTTCACGGAGACGAAGGAAGTGATTGCCGGCTACTGGCTCTGGCAAGTGAAATCGATGGACGAAGCGCTCGAGTGGGTGCGCCGCTGCCCTGATCCGATGCCCGGCGAGGAATCCGTGATCGAAATCCGCCCGGTGTTCGAGGCCGAGGATTTCGGCGCCGAGCTCACGCCCGAGCTGCGCGCGCAGGAAGAACAGCTGCGCGTGGAAATCGAACGGCAGCGGGGCACGCGTTGATATGAGCCGTGATCGATCGCGGGCGATGGCTCTTCGGAGTTACGCCGCGGCCGATGCCGCAAACGCGGCGTCACTTCAGACTGCATCGACATTCAGTTCACTCGTGAAGGATGTCGATGATGAAGCGATTCGTGGCAGCGGCGCTGTGTGCGTTGTTCATTGTTTCCGGCTGCGGCGGTGGAGACGGGAACGGCCCGGCCATCGATGCGGGCAATCAGCCGGGAACAGGCGGCAATCCAACGCCGAATCCGGGTACGCCGCCCGCCGATCCGCCTACTGAAGCGCCGAACACGCCCGCGCCGACGGCTGTAGGCACACCGATCGGAACCGCAGTCCTTGCCGTCATCGGTTCTGCCGGCGGACATCTGTCGACCGCGGACGGGGCGCTCACGATTGAAGTTCCCGCGGGCGCCTTCGAAACTGATCGCACGCTCGCGATTCAGGAGATCACGAACGAAGCGCACGGCGCGAAAGGACGCGCATTTCGCATCACGCCCGAAGGCCTGCATACGACCGTGCCGATGACCGTGCGATGGCGCTACACGGAGAGCGACGTGCAAGGCACGGATCCCCGCGCGCTGCGCGTTGCATATCAGGACGCGCAGCGAATCTGGCATGTGTATCGCGAGCCTTCGCACGATAGCGCCGCGCGCACGCTTGCCGTGCCGACCACGCATTTCAGCGATTGGTCGCTCGTCGCAGGCGTGCAGCTGTTGCCGCATTCAGCCACGATCAACGTCGGGCAAAGCGTGCAATTCCAGGCTGTCGTGTGCGATGAAGTCGAGCAGGCGCCGGAGGTGCACGGCGAGCTGACGGTTCCCATGGTCGGCTTCAGCTGCTTCACGAATCCGGCGAGCGCGATGCTCGTCGATGATTGGGCCGTCAATGGCGCGCCGGGCGGCACTGCCGGCAGCGGCACGATCGTCGAGAACGCCGGAACGCCCGCTGGCAGCGCAACCTACACCGCACCGGCGACGAAGCCGACGCCGAATGTCGTCGCCGTCTCCGCCGTTCACCATGCGCTCGCGCAATCCGATCTGCTGCTCGTCTCCAACGTCACGATTCTCGATGACGCGGCGACGTGCGAGCGCTTGAGCTCGATCGAGCGCTTCGATGCGGAGGTGTCATTCGACGGCTTCAATTTCACTGCGGTGGCCGAACACCGCACGCACGCGGGCGATCATCAGGGGCGGCTGCGCGGGCGCTTGACGAAGGTGCCGACGGGAACGAGCTTCGGTTTCTGGACCTCCGCGCTCGAACCGCTGCAGAGCGGGTTCGTTCGCATCGACGATCAATTCTCTTACACCCCGCCGTCCGGCGACGGGTATAGCGGCACGTTCGCGGGCAGCGGTTCGCCGATCACGCCGAGCATGATCACCTTGAAGGTCGACTACGCGACCTGCACGTTCGATCTGCACACGGCGTTCGCCGTCGAGGCGACGACGGTCAGGGACGGCGAGGTCTTCACGGGTCCGCTGGGTATCGGCTCGCTCTATTTGCACGATCAAGCCGTTCCACTCGATCAGCTCGCGGCAGGTACGCTCGAAGGCTCCCGCAGCGTGCAGGCGGGCAATGACATCGACGTGACGAATTACGTGCCCGTGCACGACGTGCATGCGGACTGGGAGATCACCGGGAGCACGCTTGCTCGCTGGTCGCTCGTGCCGGTGGAGTGAGAGGGAGGCTCAATCGTCGTCCCGACGAAAGTCGGGACCGCCATTGGCACCATCCTTCGAGCCGGTCGGCAACGGTCATCCCGACGCAGGTCGGGATCGCACTCGGGGAACCCTAACCTTCGCGCTCGACCCAAGGACGCAATTCCTCGGGTCGCTGCCGCACGTAGGCGAGCACCTGGCGGCGCTTTTCCGGACCGCGCCGCCCGTCATCCGCGCCGCTCGTTTCGCCGAAGAACTCGGGCATCTTGTCTTCGATGCGCTCGTAGATGCCGCGCCAGAGTTTCTTGAGCCCGTGGACCGAGACGTCCAAGCGAGCCGTGAGATGGGCATCGCTCTCATCGAACAGCGCGAGCCACAAGAGCCGCCGCTGCGAGGCGGAGAAGCGGAACAGCGGCGGATGATGTTCGAAGACGTGTCGAACGGACGTGCCGGGCAGAGTGTTGCGCGCTTCGTCACGCGTGATGCGCAGAAATGCCGGCCGATCCTGCGCGGGCAGCGATTCGAGCGAGCTTTCGTCCGAGTACGCACACTGCTGAAATCCGGCGGCCGCGATCGCGGGCGCGTCGTACGCGCTGGTTTCGAAGTACATGACCTCGGTATTGTTGCCTGCGCTGGCCGCGCGAAAGGCTTCATTCGCGATATTGAACACGCTTTGCACGTAGGGATCGCCGAGGTCCTTGCGCCGCTGCGTATAGAAATTGATGTAATGAAAGCGGCCTTGCGCGTTCGCGACGCCGATCTCCGCATCGCTCATCAGCTTGAAGCTGCCGTCCAGCATCCCGGCATAGATTCGTCTCAGCACATACGCGGCCGGATGTGAGTCGAAGCGCTCCCGGCGAACCCAGTCCTCGGGCAGCACGAAACCGTATCCCCATCCCTGGATGCGCCCGCCCGGCGGCAAGGCCAGATCTTCCATCAATGTCGTCCCGATCGACGGCTCGTCGAGGATGCGCCGCCACAGGTCCGGCAGCGCCGCGCGCAGCTGCGCGTCCAACACCAGCCATGATGGCAAGAGCTCGAGGCACTCTTGCAGGTCGGCGTGCGTGGTCGGACGGAATCGCAGGCGTGGAATGTGGGATCGGACGTTCAGGGCAGCGGCCTCGGTACCGACGGAGGACTCGGGCCCGGATTCTAACCCCCCTCTCCGGAAGGGAGAGGTTCTGCCTCACCCGCGCTTCGCGCGACCTCTCCCTTCGGGAGAGGTGAAGGCGTTGTCGTCGCCGGTGCGAAGCGCGCGGATCAGCGCTTCCCATCCGGCGTAAACCTCGCTGCCGACGCCCTCCAGCGCCTTGCCGAGATAAGCCGCGCTGTTGCGATCGAGAAAGTGCGAAGCCTCGCGCGTGTTCAGATAGATCGCGCCGTCACCGGCGCCGTCACGCTCGAGAAAGCCGTGGCTGACGAGCACATCGAGCCATTGCGAAGCGGTGCGCCCGCTCAGTCCGAGCGCGCGGCACAGCTGGGCCGCAGATCGCGGGCCCTTGCCGAGCTCGGTAAACAGCCCCAGTTCCAGCGCGGACAACAACACTCGCGAGGCGCGAAAACCGAAGGCCGCCTGCAGGATTCGCTCGGGATTCAGCATGACGTCGATCAGTGATGGGCATGCAGGAACGACGCTGCCTGAACCCGCGAGTCGACGCCGAGCTTGTTGAGGATGTTCGCGACGTGCCGCTTCACCGTGTGCAGGCTCAGGCTCAGGGCGCGAGCGATTTCCTTGTTGCTGCGCCCGGCGGCGACCTCACGCAGCACCTGATACTCGCGCTCGCTGAGCGGCAGCCGCCGCGCCGGCCGCTGCGCCGAGGCTTCGGGCCGGGAGGCGCTCGTCTCGCGCACCAGCTGCCGCAGCAGATGTTCCAGGCTTTGGCCGGCAGCCATGCGGGTCAGGGCCTCGCGAAAGGCGTTCTCGAGCAGGTCGCGGATTTCTTGATGCGAGTCGGGCGAAGGCGGGTCCAGCGTCATCTCGATGTTCATGGATGTTCTCTTGCGTTCGGCTCCCTTGAGGATGGGGCGCATCCTAGGAATCCGCGCGCGGCTCGTGAATGCTCAAAAAGAGACGGTATCTAAAAGACACCCCACATCCGCTAAGATCCGCGGCCGAGGATTCCAGTGAACACGCGACCCGTTGCCAGGCTTCGTTTTCGCCCTGCCACACACCGCGACCTTGCGGAGTGTCTGACGCTGCTGCCGCCCTGGCTCGGACTCTCCCCTTCCCTGGAGAAAGCCGTGTCGCAGCTGTGGCAACGCCTGCCGGATGAGCCCTCGCTGATCACGGGCGTGATCGAGGATTTGACGCAGCCGCCGGGGCAGCGCATTCAAGCCTGGGGAGTGACGATGATCCTCCCGCAAGCGCTCGCGAACCGGCTGTCGCTCGACGATCGGCCCGACCCGTTCGTGTCACGCCGCATCTACGAGGCGCTGGTCGACGGCTCGTTCGTCCTGATGAACGACCGCGAGATCGGCGAAGCCAATGCGCGCGGCGAGCTCACGATGATGATCGTGCATTTCTCGCTGCGTAATCACGACATCACCCATCCATACGTGCAGAAGGTCATCGCGATGGCGAACGACACCTTTCGCACCTTCCATGACGGCTACAACCTCCAGGCGATCTATTACGAAACCGCCGCGATCACCGATCCGGTCGCCGCGGCCTCGGGATTCACGCACGTGTCATATCGCGATGAATCGATCGTGGCCGGCTTGCCCCCCGAACGGCGTCCGACGCTGTATGGAATCACGCGCGCCCGCGCGATGACGATGATTCCAGGCCCGCCGGCGCGCAACGCGTTCGAGCATCAGCCGCCGCTGTTCGGGTTCTCGGCTTCGCAGCGCCGGCTCTTGTGGCTCGCGCTGTTCGATGATTCCGATGAGGCGCTGATGGGCCCGCTCGATGTGTCGATCCATGGCTTGAAAAAACTCTGGCGCGGCATTTACGAGCGCATCCAGGATCGAATGCCTGAGTTCTTCGGCGCGGATGCCGGCACCGATGAAGGCCGCCGCGGGCCGGAGAAGCGCCGCCAAGTGCTCGCGTACGTGCGGCAGCGGCCGGAGGAGTTGCGGCCGTGGTATCCCAACTAGCGCGCCCGATGCGTCGCCGCCGATCCTGCCGTTGACGGCGCAACCCGCTCGAGCGATCGACAAACACTCATTCGCAGCGATCGCGATTTTCCGTTGTTGACCTGCGACAGCGGCGCGGATCAGAGTTGGGCACCGCACGCACTGTGCGCTCAACAATAAGAGGCAGGGAATCATGCGTAACAATCAACGCCAGCCTCGACGCTGGCTCGCCCCTTTGTATGCAATTTGTTTTGGGATGGCGCTGAACACTGCAACGGCGCAGTCCACGCCCGAACCCGTCATCGTCAAGCCTGGTGATACGCCGCTGCGAGGATTCACGGTCAAAGGCAAGGCAAACAGCGACGACGTTCCGCATCCGCTCGGGCAAAAACGCCGCGAGATGCGCAAGGAGGGACTGGAGGAGAAGGTACGAGGCGATGCCGCCTCCGGTACACAAAGCTCGAGACGAGTGCACAAGATCGGCAAGGGACGGCACAAAGGCAGATACGTGGAACTGGAGCGCGAGAGCGAGGACCTGATCTTCACGGTGCTCGGGGAGTTCGGCACCCAGATTCATCCGGCACTCGGCGGCGCGCCCGGCCCGCTTCATAACCAGATCCCGCAGCCGAATCGAGCGGTGGACAACAGCACGATCTGGGCGCCGGATTTTTCGCGCTCCTATTTCGAGAAGCTCTTGTTCTCGGAAGAGCGCGGCGCCGTCTCGATGCGTAACTTTTACCTCGAGCTTTCTTCGAACCGCTACACCGTCAACGGCGCGGTGACCGATTGGGTGCAGGTGCCGTACAACGCCAATCGCTATGACGACGACGTGACCTACGGCTGCTCGTTCCCGGGCTTGCCAGGCGTGTATGCGTGTGCGGGCGTGTGGCTGTTTCTGCGCGATGCGCTGAACGGCTGGTACGCCGCGCAGGTCGCCGCGGGCAAGTCGCCGGCGCAGATCAATGCGGAGCTCGCGAAATTCGACGTCTGGGATCGCAACGACTACGACAACGACGGCAACTTCGACGAGCCGGACGGCTACATCGATCACTTCCAGGCCGTACATGCGGGCATGGGCGAGGAAGTCGGCGGCGGTGCGCAAGGCGGGGCGGCGATCTGGAGCCATCGCTGGTTCGCCTACTACAACATGGAAGGCCTGCTCGGACCCGAGTTCAACAAAGCAGGGGGCGTGCGCATCGGCAACAGCGATTACTGGGTCGGCGATTACACGGTCGAGCCGGAGAACGGCGGCGTCGGCGTGTTCGCGCACGAGTTCGGGCATGACCTCGACCTGCCCGATCTTTACGACACGAACGGCGGCGACAATTCGACCGGCTTCTGGACGCTCATGTCTTCGGGCTCGTACGGCAGCGACGGCAAAGTGGACATCGGCTCGAAGCCCGTCCACATGGGCGCATGGGAAAAGCTTCAGCTCGGCTGGCTGAAATACGAAGTCGCGCGTGCCGGCAAGAAATCGGAGCACAAGCTCGGCCCCGCGACCTACAACACGCGACAAGCTCAGGGACTCGTCACCGTGCTGCCGGACACTGTCGTGGGACCGTACGCGGGCAGCGCGTTCTACTACAGCGGCAGCGGCGCGCTGCTCGACACGACGATGCTGCGCACGGTCACGCTGCCATCGAATGCGCCGACGCTCAGCGCGCAGGTTCAGTACGACATCGAAGAGGATTGGGACTATGCGTACGTCATCGTCGTCGACAATGGCACCGCGCACATCGTGCCGACGAACCTCTCGAGGACGACGAATCCGAACGATCAGAACTTCGGCTACGGAATCACCGGCAGCACCAGCTTCGAATGGGTGACGCTCACCGCGGATCTCTCGGCGTTCGCGGGCAAGACGGTGCAGGTCGGCTTCTGGTACTGGACGGATCCGTTCACGAACGGCCTCGGCCTGTTGGTCGATGACATCCAGATCACGGGCCAGATGCGCGACGGTGCCGAAGTCGCCGTTCCGTGGGTGTACAGCCCGCCGGCAGGCGGCTTCCGTGTGGTGCAAGGAGATCTCGGCAGCTTCTTCAATGCCTACATCGCCGAGTTCCGTCCGTACGAGGGCTATGACAAAGGCCTGCGCACCGGCCCGTATCTTTTTGGCGATCTCAATTCACCCGACCTGCAGGAGTGGGTGACGCATTTCCCGTATCAGGACGGTCTGCTCATCTCTTACTGGGACACGCGCTACGGCGACAACAACACGACCACGCACGCGGGCGGAGGCTTGATCCTGCCGGTCGATGCGCATCCGGAGCCGTTGCTGCGAGATGGCGGCGTGCCTTGGGCGGCGCGCTATCAGAGCTTCGACTCGACCTTCGGCCTCGATCGGACGGATCGATTGACGCTGCGACGTCTGGGCGTCGACTACGTGTATCGGCCGCAGCCGGGTGAGTCGGTGTTCGATGATCGCTTGCAGTATTGGCGGCCGGAGGCGCCGTTGGCGGGCGTGAGGAATCCGAATACGGGAACGCAGATCCGAGTGAAATCGGTGAGCGGGAACGGCTCGCTGATGGAAGTGGAGGTCAAGCCGGCGAAGCACGGGCACTGAGTCCTACCTCTCCCGCAGGGAGAGGTCGCGCGAAGCGCGGGTGAGGGGCTCCGCGCAGAGCACGGAGCGACCGCCCGCGCACGCTGACGAGCAGCAAACGCGCGCTCCTCGCTCGCGTTCACAGCCTCGCACGAGCCTGGCTCGTGCGAGGCTGTCCGCATCCTGACTCTTCATTTCTAAGCATTCGTGCTCGCGGCGGATTGATATAGTCGAGCGCGATTTCGGCACTGCTTCAGGCACCTGCGCTTGGGGACAGTCCCGGGTTTGCTTCCGACAGAACGAGTGCACAGGGGGAGTCTGCTGTGAATTCACACTTCAAAACCGCCGCCGTCGCGGCCACCTGTTTGATGACGTGCGGTGTTTCAGTTGGAGCGCCGGGCACCGATGCGGAAGTCGCAAAGCACGTCGCGGCCGCGAAGGCAGCGGCAGGCAAGGACTTCGAAGGCGTGTTCAGTCGTGTGTGCGCAGAGCCCCGCGCGCCGGCAGCTTCAGCCGCAACTGCCGCGCCAGCACGTCCGTCCGGACCGCCCGAGCGCTCCACGTGGTATCACGAACCGGTCAAGGTGTTCGACAACCTCTACTTCGTCGGCCAGAGCGAATACTCGGCGTGGGCGGTAACGACCTCCGCGGGCATCATCATCGTCGACACCGTGTTCGATTACTCCGTGAAAGGCGCCGTCGTCGACGGCCTCACGAAGCTCGGGCTGGATCCGAAGCAGATCAAGTATGCGATCGTGAGCCACGGTCACGGCGACCACTCGGGCGGTGCGAAGTATCTGCAGGACACGTTTGGTGCTCGCATCGTCCTGTCTGCCGATGACTGGGATCTGCTCGAGCGCAGCAACGGCACGAAGCCGAAGCGCGACATCGTCGCGACCGACGGCATGAAGCTCACGCTCGGCGACACGACGCTTACGCTCTACGTCACCCCCGGCCACACGCTCGGCACGCTTTCTACCGTCATTCCGGTGAAGGACAACGGGCAGCCGCATGTCGCAGTCGAATGGGGCGGCACCGCGTTCAATTGGATGAACAACAACGGACGCGGTTACATCACGGCGGAGCGGCCAGCGAGCTTCTGGTTCAACCACTACATCAAATCCTCGGAGCGCTTTCGCGACATCGCGAAGCGCAGCGGCGCGGATGTGTTGATCGCGAATCACCTGATCTTCGACGGATCGAAGACGAAATTGCCAGCGATGGCGAAGCGGAAGCCGGGTGAGCCGAATCCGTATGTGATCGGGACGGAGGCGGTGCAGAGATATATGACTGTGGTCAATGAATGCGCGCAGGCGGGGTTGGCGCGGGTAGGGAGCTGAGCGCCGATGCCGCAGAAGCCCGATGCGCCAGCAGCTCGTTCGTCACCGGATTCAGCGGCAGGATCCGGGCTCGATGAGCCGACACCGAACGAGGTGCGCATCAAGCTCGATCTGGCTCGGCAGTATCTGGATATGGGAGATCCGGAGAGCGCCCGTCAGATGCTCGAGGAAGTGCTGAAAGAGGGAGATTCAGCGCAGAGGCAAGAAGCCGAGCGGTTGATGGATTCTCTGCCGTGAGCTTGTGCGGCTGAAGACCCGGTTCTTTGGAGTTGGCCCGAACATTTGATGCGGCGTCGCGTTGCACTCATGAGCTGACGGAGATCGAGATGGCAACGAAGAAGCGGGCGTCGAAGCGGGCGAGCGCGAAAAAATCGCGACCGAAGAAATCACTCGTCGAGAACATCAATCGACGCAGGCGCGCCGGGAAGTCTCGGCCGAAGTCGCGCTCGACGGTTTCGGAGCAGGCGTATCGGGAGATGGAGGAAGGATGGCCGAAGCGCAAGCGGGTGCAGAAGACGCATCTGATCCATCAAGGACTGCATGTTCAATAACGTCTAGGCTCCTTTTTTGTGCCGAGGACCGGACATCCGTTGGCGGCTTGCTGCATTCTTCGGAAGAAGATTCGCAGCCATGAAGTCGACGAAGGCGCGGAGCTTGGGAGCAATATTGCGGCCGGAAGGCCACAGCAGGTGAAAGTATCCCGTGTGTTCGACGTGCTGCTCGAGCAGCGGCTTGAGCGCCCCCTCGCTGAGCTGGCGTCGGATTGCGAAGTCGGGCAGGCACGCGATGCCCAGGCCTTGCTCGGCCATCGAAACCAGCGGTTCGATCGAGTTCACGACCGCTGCGGACGGTAGCGTCAGCTCGGCGTCCGCACGGCCGCGCCGAAGCGGCCAGCGTTCGAACTTCCCACTGTTCGCGAAACGATGATGCAGACATGAGTGCCGCGCAAGGTCCTCAGGTGTACGCGGCACGCCGTATCGCGCGATGTATTCGGGCGCGGCGACCAGCATCAGGTGGAATTCACCGAGCACGCGCCCAGTCAGACGTGAATCCGTGACGGCGCTGGAGCGGATCACCGCATCGAAACCCTCATAGATCACATCCACGAGCCGATCCGTGAATTCGAGATCGAGCTGCACTTCCGGATACGCGCGCATGAACGCGCTCAGCGCCGGCATCATCAGCATGCCCGCGACCGGCAGACTGATGCGCAACTTCCCTCGCGGTGTCGCGCGCTTCTGAGCAAACTCGATCTCCGCCGCGTCCAGCTCGCTCAGAATGCGCCGACTGCGCTCGAGAAACGATTCACCTTCGGCGGTGAGACTCACGCTCCGAGTGGAGCGATGAAACAGCCGTACACCGAGATCGCCCTCCAGGCGCGCGATCGCCTTGCCGACCGCCGAGGCTGAAATTCCCAGCTCGCTGCCTGCTGCGGTGAAGCTGCGCGCCTGCGCCGCGTGCACGAACGCTCTGAGCGAGCTGATGCTGTCGGTGGCCATGGCGATTGTGGAAAAAAAGTCCGAAGTGTCTGGAAGCCGAGCCGGCTTCTCGCCGTCGTCGGGCGCCCCTACGCTCATTCCAACGCGGAACCAAGCGTCAATGCTGGAGGGCAAGCCTAATGAACAATCACCTTTATGACTATTCGCCGCTCGTTGAGCGCCCGAAGCTCGCGTGGCCGAACGGCGCGCGCGTGGCTTTCTACGTCGCTCTCAACGTCGAGCACTTTGCAGTCGACAAGCCGTCGACGAGCATCTGGGCGGGCACGTCGCATCTGGTGCCCGATCCGCTCAACTACGGCTGGCGGGACTATGGCGTGAGAGTGGGAATCTGGCGGCTCATGGATGCCCTCGACCGCTATGGCGTGCGCGCCTCGGTGTTGTTGAATTCGGAGGTTCCTCAGCACTATCCGCACATCGTTCGAGCAGGAAACGAGCGCAACTGGGCTTGGGTCGCGCATGGCCAGAGCAACTCAGTGCTGCACACGGACATGCCGGCGGCGCGCGAGCGCGAGGTGCTGTCGAACATCATCGACGTCATCACTGCCGCCACCGGTCAGAAGCCGAAGGGCTGGCTCGGCCCGGGACTCACCGAGACGTTCGAGACGCCGAGATTGCTCAAGGAGCTCGGCCTGACGTACGTGCTCGACTGGACGGCCGATGATCAGCCGTTCGCGCTCAATGTGCCGGGCATGATCTCCGTGCCGTACTCGGTCGAGTTGAACGACATCGCGCTCTTCGTCGCGAAGAGCACGTCAGGAGAAGAGTTCTACCGGACGGTGATTGACCAGTTCGATCAGCTGTACGAGGAGGGCGCGAACTCCGGCCGTGTCATGGCGCTCGCGCTGCATCCGTTCGTCATTGGCCAGCCGTTTCGACACAAGTATCTGGCGAAAGCGTTGGAATACGTCACGTCGCACAAGGATGTCTGGGTGACGACGAGCGATGACATCGCTGCGCACTACGCGCGCGTGGCGAACTGCGCATGGATCAGCCCGGTCTGAAAGAATGCATCGGCGCTTCCAAGGCGCCGGACTCGATGATCGAAGCACGAGCTTTCGGCGCCAGCGCGTCTGTCGTCTACACCGTCTGGATCTTCGATCTCGCGAGGCTCTCATCTGCCGGGCCGGACGCACGCTCTTTGACTGCCGAAGCGCTGGCGCGGATGAGCTCGATCATAGAGACAGGCGATTGACATGCCTGAGCTCGAGGAGCTCCTCACGCAACAGCGGATGCGTTGGAGCTTTGGTTTTGGCCCCTCGGCCCGCAGGCCGAGGGTGATCAAGAAGAACACACACAAACGTATTTTTTTCTGCGTGGCTTACATCTTCTTCGGGTTGATGCTCATCTGCACATCGTTTCCATCGCTCAACTTGACTTGAATCTTTGCATCCACGCCCTCGCGGGTAAGTACTTTGGGCTTCGAAAGCAATTTGTATTGCTGCCCGTCGTAGCCATAGATCTCGGCCGAGATAAGAATCAGGTCGTTCTCCGTGACCGTCGGAGTGAGCACGATGCGCAGTTGTTGCTCGATTCTTGCCTCGGTCTGACGTCCCTCTTCAGTCAGGAGCTTGAATACCTTCGGGTTCGGGTCAGCGCCACCTAAGGCGACGTCGAGCATTACTTCTCCAGCCCAGGTGCGAGTAATCAGCAATGCCCCTGAGATGAGCGCTACCGAAGCTGCGGTTGCTATGGGCAGCGCACGTCTAAGCGGCCAGACGGCGAGAGACGCCTCATCGGCAACCCGAAGGTCTTGCACGCTGCACCCGAACACGGCCGCTAGGGATTTGATGGTTTCGTTCGATGCGATTCCGGAGGCTTCAAGCCGTTGTATGGTTCTGAGCCCAAGACCCGCTGCTGATGCGAGCTGTTCCTGGCTCCAGGCGCGCCTGCGTCGCTCCGCTTTCACGAAATCTGCATTGATGTGCATGTCCACTCCAAGACCCTCCTGTTTGATGGAGAGCAGAGCTTGTGCTCGAAAGCCCAGGTTACGCTGCGCCATTCAGACGCCGCGGAGCCGCCAGAATTGCGCCGATGCTTTCAGACGAGCGGTTTTGCCTCGTCGGCCTTCACCCGGTCGCAACCGGTTCCTGTGATTCCTGCATCTACATAGACGGACCAAGACCAAAGCCCGCCCGGAATGTCACCGACGGGCCGCAGCAGAAGCCTGCACACGTGCTCACCCAAGGCTGCACGCGCACCGATGCTGAGATGCTCGTTACTCATGTCGCGATGTTCTCTGGAGCAGCTGAGGACAGCACGGATCAGCGATTTGGAAGCACGTTCGGCAGGTCAGGAAAAAAAGCCCCGCTACATAGGCGGGGCTGTGGTTATGTCAACGCCGGGCTAGTCCCCAAGGCCATCAACAAATCATCAATGCGAAATCTTCGTTCGAGGAGTTCGGCTGCAGGGAGGTCGGTCGCTTGGGATCGACGCCCCCTCCCCGGCCCTCCCCCGCTCCGCGGGGGAGGGGGTGAGATCCCTCGTCCCGGCTCTCTCCCTTGGGGAGAGGGAGTGGAAGTGGCGGCGGCGCGGAACGCGCAGCTCGCGCGCCCACAAGAACGACCAGCACTCTGCGCCGGTCATCCGCACTTCGAATCTCCGCAGTTGAGACACGTCATGCAGCCGTCCATCAGGACGACCGCCGCCGTCGAGCACTTCGCGCACAACTGTGCGCCTTCCGGAAAATGGCTCTTCGCGAACGCATCCACCTGCTTCGTGCGCGCTTCGTACTCCGCCTTCTTCTCCTCGATGAGCTTCTTGCGCTCATCGTCCAAGTCCGGCGCCTTGAGCAGGCCGATCGTCTGGAGATGCTTCTCCACCACGTAGCCCAGCTCGGCGATGATCGACGGCATGAACTTCCCGCCCTGCTGCCAGTAGCCGCCGCGCGGATCGAACACCGCCTTCATCTCATCGACGAGGAACGTCACGTCGCCGCCCTTGCGGAACACGGCCGAGATGATACGCGTAAGCGCGACGATCCACTGGAAATGATCGAGGTTCTTCGAATTGATGAAGATCTCGAACGGCCGGCGCTGCTCGTGCTTCGTGCCTTCGTTCAGAACGATGTCGTTGATCGTGACGTACATCGCGTGATCGGAGACGGGCGTCTTGATCTTGTACGTCGAGCCGATCAGAACCTCGGGACGCTCGAGCTTCTCGTGCATCCAGACGACGTTCGCTTCCTTGCGCGGCTCGGCGGCTTCCTTCGCTGCGGCCGCGGCTTTGTCTTCGGGTTTTTCAACCCGGTATTTCATGATCTTCTTGTCGATCTTGATCGAGCTCATGGTGTGCTCCAGCGGCGCAGTCGGCGCCGGCTTCGCAGGGTCCTTGTATAAGTGATGTGAGTCTTGGTGCGTTGGGTTGGTACGGTTTCCCGGTTGTGCGGACCCTCACCCCAGCCCTCTCCCGCAAGCGGGAGAGGGAGTGTGACGGGGCCCTCACCCCTAGCCCTCTCCCTTCGGGAGAGGGAGGTCAGAACTTGCCGTAGTAGCCCTCTTTCAGCGCGTCGAAGAGATTCGCGGCGGTGTGCTTCTCGCCGTCGTACTCGATCTCTTCGTCGCCACGCACCTTGAGCTCCGTGCCGTCTTCCAAAGTGAAGACATACGTCGTGTTCTTCAGATCCTCTTCCTTCACGAGCACGCCCTGGAACGCCTCGGGGTTGAAGCGGAACGTCGTGCAGCCCTTCAAGCCCTGCTCGTGCGCGTAGAGGTAGATGTCCTTGAAGTCTTCGTAGTCGTAATTCGTCGGCACGTTCGCCGTCTTGGAGATCGAGGAATCGATCCAGATCTGCGAGGCCGCCTGAATGTCAACGTGCTCCTTCGGCGTGATGTCGTCCGCCGTCGTGAAGTAATCCGGCAGCTTCTCGGCGGGATTCGTCGAGTTCGGCATCGCGCGCGGATTGACGAGCTCGCGATAGGCCAGGAGCTCGAACGAGAACACGTCGACCTTCTCCTTCGACTTCTTGCCCTCGCGAATCACGTTACGGAAGTAGTGATGCGCAAACGAAGGCTCGATGCCGTTCGAGGCATTGTTCGCGAGCGACAGCGAGATCGTGCCGGTCGGCGCGATCGAGCTGTGGTGCGTGAACCTCGCGCCGACTTCCGCGAGCTGATCGACGAGCTCGGGCGCGGCCTCGGCAACGCGCTGCATGTAGCGGCTGTATTTCGCATGCAGGATGCGGCCGGGAACCATGTCGCCGACCTTGTAGCCGTCCTTCACCATCTCGGGACGCTTGCGCAGCATCTCGGGGGTCACTTCGAACTCTTCGATCATGATCGGCGCCGGGCCCTTTTCGCGCGCGAGCTCGAGGCCCGCTTCCCACCCGGCGATCGCCATCTCGCGCGACACGTTCTGCGTGAACGCCACCGACTTCTTCGAGCCGTACTTCATGCACAGCATCGTGATCGTCGAGCCGAGGCCCAAAAAGCCCATGCCGTGGCGGCGCTTGCGCGTGATCTCATCGCGCTGCTGCCCGAGCGGCAGGCCGTTGATCTCGACGACGTTGTCGAGCATGCGCGTGAAGACCTTCACGACCTTGCGGAACTCTTCCCAATCGAAGCGCGCATCTTCGGTGAACGGATCGACGACGAAGCGCGTCAGATTGATCGAGCCGAGCAGGCACGAGCCGTACGGCGGCAGCGGCTGTTCGCCGCAAGGATTGGTCGCGCGAATGTTCTCGCACCACCAGTTGTTGTTCATCTCATTGACGCGGTCGATCAGCACGAAGCCGGGCTCCGCGAAATCGTACGTCGAGGACATGATCACGTCCCACATGCGCTTCGCCGGCACGGTCTTGTAGACCTTGCAGCAGACGAGGCCGGACTCGTTCGTCACGTAGCCGCGCGTCGTGGGCCATTCGCGCCAGATGAATTTCGAAGCATCCTTGAGATCGAGGCCGTCGGCTTCCGCTTCCTGCTTCGTCACGGGGAAGGCGAGCTTCCATTCGGCGTCGTTGCGCACCGCCTGCATGAACTCATCGGTGATGAGCAGCGAGAGATTGAACTGACGCAGACGGCCCGCTTCGCGCTTCGCGCGGATGAAGTCCATCACGTCGGGATGGCCGACGTCGAACGTGCCCATCTGCGCGCCGCGGCGGCCGCCGGCGGACGAGACGGTGAAGCACATCTTGTCGTAGATATCCATGAACGAGAGCGGGCCGGACGTGTACGCGCCCGCGCCGGAGACGTATGCGCCCTTCGGCCGCATCGTCGAGAACTCGTAGCCGATGCCGCAACCGGCCTTCAGCGTGAGGCCCGCTTCATGGACCTTCGCGAGGATGTCGTCCATCGAATCGAGGATCGTGCCGGAGACGGTGCAGTTGATCGTGGAAGTCGCAGGCTTGTGCTCCTGCGCGCCCGCGTTCGAGGTGATGCGGCCCGCGGGGATCGTGCCCTTGCGCAGCGCCCACAGGAATTTCTCGTACCACTCCTCGCGCTTCTCGGGCAGCTCGACGTCAGCGAGCGCTCGGGCAACGCGCTTGTAGGTGTCATCCATGGTCTTGTCGATCGGCGTGCCGTCCTTTGCGCACAGCCGATATTTCTTGTCCCAGATGTCGAGCGAGGCTTCCTGGAATGGAATGCTGTTGACGTCCATGGGCTCAAGTTTGATCGCAGTTTTCATCGCGGCGTGACACTCCCGGCGTGAGTGTGGATTTCCCCAATTCATCACCTGTTCGCATCGCCCTCGTACCTGCAGGGCCGGGCGCGGAACAGTCCTTCCTGACAGGTCGGCATCGCGATCCCGGGAATTCCTGGTGAATTCTTAGGGCTGCATCACGCGCTCGCATGCGCCCGCACTTCTTGTGATCGCGACACACAACATCTTGTGTCAGGGAAGCGAATCTAGTCTCCAGTGTGAAACGCGTCAAGAAACGAGTTAGGCCGTCTGTGCTGTTCAAAGTTCACGCCTGCTCAAATAGTTACGGAATTTGTGCGGTAAAAAGATAGGCAACTTTTTTCTCCGCTCAGGGAATTCCCGACAAGCGCAGGGCACAACATGTTGTGTCTTACGCTCCACAGCCAATACACACCGAATACACCGCTTTTCCACAGCTTTCGCGTTGCAGTCGGGCTCGCGGCGGCGGCTTTCAAGCCCCGCGACGCAAGCGCCCTTTCCAGAAATTACGCGTTCGTGAGCGGAAGTGAGGACACGTTAAGTCGTGCGAGTTCGCGGCCGGACTCGCATGCATTGCGGCTAGAATCGCCGCGGTTCACGTCAATAATTAATAGGACTGCACATGACCCAGTTCGGCCGTAAGTCACGCGCGTTCGTCGGCGCATCGATCGCGGGCGCGATCCTGTTTGCAGCAAGCGCGAACGCAGAGCTGCCCGAGCGCGTCGGCTCGACGCCGCTCCCCTCACTGGCACCGATCATCAAGAAGACCTCGCCTGCCGTCGTCAATATCGCTACGCGAGGCACGATCAAAGAAGACGCATCCTCGAATCCGCTGTTCAACGATCCGCTGTATCGCCGCTTCTTCGGCGTTCCCGAAGGTCCGCGCGAGCGCCAGTTTCAGAGCGCCGGCTCGGGCGTGATCGTCGATGCGAAGAACGGCTACATCATCACGAACGCGCACGTGATCGAGAACGCGACGGAGATCACCGTGACGCTGCACGACGACCGCGAAGTGAAGGCGGAGATCGTCGGCAAGGATCCGGGCTCGGACGTCGCCGTGCTGAAAGTGCCGGCGAAAGGCCTCGCGGAAATGCCGCTCGCCGATTCATCGAAGGCCGAGGTCGGCGATTTCGTGATCGCGATCGGCAATCCGTTCGGCCTGCAACACACCGTGACCTCGGGAATCATCAGCGGCCTCGGCCGCTCGGGCATCAATCCCGAAGGCTACGAGGATTTCATTCAGACCGACGCGTCGATCAATCCCGGTAATTCCGGCGGCGCGCTCGTGAATCTCGATGGCGCGCTCGTCGGCGTGAACACGGCGATCTTCTCGCGCACGGGCGGCAACATCGGCATCGGCTTCGCGATCCCTTCGAACATGGTGAAGGGCGTGATGACGCAGCTCATCCAATACGGCGAAGTGAAGCGCGGCATGCTCGGCGTGCAGCTCAGCAACCTGTCGCCTGCGATCGCCGAGAACCTCGGGCTCGAAAACTCGAAGGGCGCGCTCGTCGGCCAGGTGGTCGAGGGCTCGCCGGCCGAGCGCGCGGGCATCAAGGCGGGTGATGTGATCACGTCGATCAACGGCAAGGCAGTGTCGAGCTCGGCGGAAACGCGCAACACGATCGGCATGCTGCGCATCGGCGAGAAGGTCGACATCGGCCTGATTCGCGACGGCAAGCCGCGCAAGGTGACGGCGGTGATCGGCGAGCGCGACAGCGTGACCGCAGAGGCCGCGACGCAGATGCATGAAGCCTTCGAAGGCGCGACCTTCGGCAACGCCGAAAACAACGGCGGCGTCCTCGTGCGCACGGTTGCGGAAGGCAGCCCCGCGGCGGAAAACGGCCTGCGCCCGGACGATGTGATCCTCGCGATCGGCCGTGTACGCGTCGCGAACATCGAAGCGCTGCGCAATGCGGTGAAGAACGTCCGCTCGTTCGCGATCACGATTCGCCGCGGCAACTCGACGATCGTGTTCCCGATCGGCTGATCGGAACACAGAACACCGCCTCACCAACTCCCCCTCGCTCCCCTGCTCCCTCCCCCTCCCCCGCTCCGCGGGGGAGGGCCGGGGTGGGGGCCCGCCCCTGCGATCCAAGCGACGCAATCCCTCCCGCTGTAGGGAACAATCTCACGCCTCAACCCGTTTGGCGTAGTTTGCTCGCGTGCCGTCAATAACCCCTGAGAAACAATCGGGATGGCGGGGCGCCAACGCTGCCGTAGCGATACCTTGTATGGAGCCCCCTATGACCGGGTTGGAAACAGCCCCCGATCTCGAGCCGGACGCTCGCGATCAACTTGGCGATCCCCGATCGAGCCGGGCCTCGCAGGATCTGTTCGTCGGCGGCGGGGAGATGGGCGAGCTGATCCGCGCCATGGATTGGTCGCAGACGCCGATCGGGCCGATCGAGAGCTGGCCGCTGAGCTTGCGCACGATGGTCAGCTTCATGCTGGCGAACCGCTTCCCCCTGCTGCTCTGGTGGGGGCCTCAATACATCTCCATCTACAACGATCCCTACCGGCCGGTGCTGGGCGCAAAGCACCCGTGGGCCTTGGGCAAGCCGGTCAGCGAGTGCTGGTCGGAGATCTGGGATGTTCTGCAACCGCTGATCGACGCTCCGTTCTTTGGCGGCCCGGCCACCTGGAACGACGATCTGCTGCTCGAGCTCAACCGCTACGGCTTCGTCGAGGAAACGCACTTCACGGTTGCGTACAGCCCGGTGCCGGACGAAAGCGCGCCGAACGGCATCGGCGGAGTGCTGGCCACCGTACACGAGGTCACCGAAAAAATAATCGGCGAGCGGCGGATCACGGCGTTGCGCGATCTCGGCGCCCATGGCGGCGAGGCGAAAAGCGTGGACGACGCTTGCACGATTGCCATGAAGGCTCTGAAGAACCATGCCAAGGATGTTCCGTTCGCCGCGATTTATCTTCTCGACGAGACACGCAAGACCGCACGGCTCGTCTGTGCCACAGGCCTCGAGCCAGGTGAGGCCATTGCGCCGCCAGTCATCGACGCCGATGCATGCGCCGACGCGGAGCCGTGGCCAATTGCGGAGCTGCTGCGCAGTGAAAAGATGGTGCCGGTCGAGAACCTGTCGCAACGGTTCCCCCTCGTTCCGCCGGGTCCCTGGTCCGATGCTCCGCATACGGCGATGGTCGTGCCGATCAAATCGAATTCCGCGCATCAACTCGCCGGATTCATGATCGCTGGCGTGAGTGCTCGCCTGCGCCTCGACGAGCAGTACCGAAGTTTCTTCGACCTCGTGGCCTCGCAGATCGCCGCGGCCATCGCGACGGCTCGCGCCTACGAGGAGGAACGCAAGCGCGCGGAAGCGCTGGCCGAGATCGACCGGGCCAAGACCTTGTTCTTCTCCAATGTCAGCCACGAATTCCGCACGCCGCTCACATTGATGCTCGGTCCGCTGGAGGATGCGCTGTCGAGCGCGGAGCTGCCGGTCAGCCAACGCGGTCGGCTGGATCTCGCGCATCGCAACTCGCTGCGCCTGCTGAAGCTCGTCAACTCGCTCTTGGATTTCTCGCGTATCGAGGCAGGCAGGATGCAGGCTTCCTACGAGCCGGTCGATCTCGCCGCGTTCACTGCCGAGCTCGCGAGCAACTTCCGCTCGGCGTGCGAGCGCGCGGGACTCGAGCTGCTCGTGGATTGCCAGGCGATGCCGGACGCGGTGTATGTGGACCGTGACATGTGGGAGAAGATCGTTCTCAATCTTCTTTCCAACGCGTTCAAGTTCACCTTCGAGGGCCGTATCACCGTCGGCCTGCAAGCCGTAGACGGATCAGCTCAGCTGTCCGTGCGCGACACCGGCGTGGGCATACCGGTCGATGAGCTGCCGCGCGTGTTCGAACGCTTCCACCGCATCGAGGGCCAGCAAAGCCGGACTTACGAAGGCAGCGGTATCGGCCTCGCCCTCGTACAGGAATTGGTCAAGCTCCACCACGGCTCCATTCGTGCCGAGAGCGAGGCCCGCCGCGGCGCTGCTTTCATCGTCACCATGCCGTTCGGAACGGCGCACCTGCCCGCGGATCGCGTCGGCGCGAAGCGCATCCTCGCATCGACATCGGTGCGAGCCGATGCGTACGTGCAGGAGGCGCTGCGCTGGCTGCCGGACCCTGCGCATCACCCTGAATCCTCGCCCGAGGTAGAGCCGCGCGATGGCGCCCCACCGACGCTCGATGGCGCTCGTGTATTGCTCGCCGACGACAATGCGGACATGCGCGCCTACGTTCGCACTCTGCTTGGCCCCAATTGCGATCTGCAAGCAGTCGCGGACGGCCAGGCTGCGCTCGAAGCAGCTCGTCGACGGCGTCCGGATGTGGTGATCACGGACGTGATGATGCCTGGCCTCGATGGCTTCCAGCTCGTTCATGCCATTCGCGCCGATCCTGCGCTGTGCGATGTGCCGATCATCATGCTCTCCGCGCGCGCCGGCGAGGAAAGCCGGGTCGAGGGACTCGATGCGGGCGCCGATGATTACCTCGTCAAACCGTTCTCGGCCCGCGAGTTCGTCGCGCGAGTTTCCGCGAACCTCAAGCTGGCGCAGGTGCGCCGCGAAGGAAGCCAGGCGCTCAGGGCGAGCGAACGACGGCATCGCGAGCTGCTCGATGCGTTACCGGCTGCCGTCTATACGACGAATGCGGCCGGATTGGTCACTTACTTCAATGAGGCGGCGGCCGATCTGGCGGGCCGGCGTCCGGTACTCGGCAAGGATCATTGGTGCGTCACATGGAAGCTCTACCGGCCGGACGGCACGCCGCTGCCGCATGACGAATGTCCGTTGGCGGTGGCGCTCAAGGAGAACAGGGCCATTCGCGGCGAGGAAGCCGTCGCCGAACGTCCCGACGGCACGCGCGTTCCTTTCATCCCTTACCCCACCCCGATTCGCGATGAGACGGGCCGGCTGATCGGCGCGGTCAACGTGATGGTGGATATCACCGATCGTAAGCGGACCGAAGAGCTGTTGCGCAAGAACGAGGCGTGGCTCATCGCCCAGAAGGAGGCCTTCCAGGCCGCCATGGACGGCGCGCCGCTGGCAACCTCGCTCGGCATTCTCATCCGCACGGCCATCGAGCAAGCGGGCGATGAGCGCCAGTGCGCGTTCTATATCGAGGACGGCAAGGGAGGACTGCAACACGTCGTGGGCATGCCCGAGCCCTACGCGCGCGGCGTAGCCGGATTCAACTTCGATCCGCAGTCGCTTGCGCGTCACTACGACGATCGCGGGTGCTGGTCCTTTCCCGTGGAAACGGCCACCGGCCAGCTCGTCGGCTCATTTGCGATGTACTTCAAGGAGCCCCGTGAGGTGACGCCGCGGGATCGCGAGTTGGCTGCGGCCCTCACGCATGCGGCGGCGATCATCATCTCCCGCGATCGCGAAGCCGAAGAACGGGCGCGCATCAGCAAGCAGTTCGAGACGTTGCTCAACCAGGCGCCGCTCGGCGTGTATCTCGTGGATTCCGAGTTCCGTATTCGCGCCGTCAATCCGGTGGCGCGCCCGGTATTCGGCGACATTCCGGACTTGATCGGCCGGGACTTCGATGAGGTGATCCACATTCTCTGGCCGCTGACGTATGCGGACGAGATCGTCCAGCGCTTCCGCCACACGCTGCAAACAGGCGAGTCTTATCAAACGCCCGAGCGGGTCGAACAGCGCCTCGATCGCAAGGTCAAGGAATATTACGAGTGGCGCATCGATCGCATCCCGCTCGGGCAAGGCCGCTTCGGCGTCGTCTGCTATTTCCGCGACATCTCGGTCCAGGTCGCGACGCGCGAGCGGCTCAAGCTCTTGATCGATGAGCTCAACCATCGAGTGAAGAACACGCTCGCCGCGGTCCAGGCGATCGCCGCGCAGACCCTCCGCAATGCCCCCTCGACCGCGGAGGGCCGTGACGCGCTCGAAGCGCGACTGCTGGCACTCGCGTCCGCGCACGATGTGCTCACGCGCCGGCATTGGGAGGGAGCGGATATCTACGAAGTCATCGACGCCTCGCTGGGCGCATATCGCAACAACGTCCAGGAATCGAGGCTCGAGGTCGCGGGCCCCGACATTCGCCTGCGCCCGAAAGCAGCGCTGGCGCTGTCGATGGCGCTGCATGAGCTCGCAACGAACGCGGCCAAATATGGCGCTCTTTCGACCGATGCCGGTCGGGTCGACGTGAACTGGAGCATTCCCGACACGCGCGCACCGCGCTTCTCGTTCAGGTGGGTGGAAAGCAATGGACCGCCTGTGACGACGCCGCAGCGGCGCGGCTTTGGATCGCGCCTGATCGAGCGCGGCCTCGCCCAGGATCTCGACGGCAACATCCGGCTGGAATTCCCGCCGAGCGGAGTGATCTGCATCATCGATGCGCCCCTGCAGGAGATCGTGAGAGCAGAGGATGGCCGCGCCGGAGAATCACCGTGAGCACCTCAAGCACTCTGATCGGCCGGCGCGTGCTCGTGATCGAGGATGAATCGCTCGTCGCGATGTTCGTCGAGGACGTGCTTGCCGATCTCGGCTGCGTCGTGGTGGGCTTCGCCTCGAGACTTCCGGAAGCGTTGGAAAAGGCCACGTCGGCGGCCTTCGATGTGGCGATCCTCGACGTCAATTTGAACGACCAGCAGACCTTTGCCGTGGCCGCCGCGTTGATCAGTCGTGGCGCTCCCTTCGTGTTCGCGACCGGCTACGACGGGGCGAGCCTTCCCGAAGCGCTGCAGGACATTCCGATTATCCGCAAGCCGTTCAAACAGCGCGATCTGGAGCGGGCCCTTTGTGCAGTACTGGAAGCGTAGCCCGGCGCGAAGGCGAGCTCGACAGGCTCGAATGTCTGAGCCGCTAACGCGGCGCTCCCTGACCTGCTGGGCAGGACGCCCGAATGCCGCGAGCGCAGGGACGCGCAGGAGCGGCCGCGCTCCGCGCGACCTCTCCCTGCGGGAGAGGTGAAGAACAAAACTCACGTCGCTGGTCCTTCGGCCCTTCGGCCAGGTCACGCACGCGGTCGTAGAACTTCCGCAGATCCCCGCCCTGCTGCTTCAACGTCTCCCGCAGCGCCGGCAGGCACCCGTGATACGTCGCCGCGGACACGAGATGCGCATTGTTGAGCGCGCGATCGAACCACCGGTCGTAGCCCGAGTATCCGTTCCAGCGCTTCTTCTGCTGCCAGTACTCGAACTTCAAGCGCCCGAACTCCTGCTGCTTGCGCTCGCGCATCTCTTCCGGCAAAAGGTGCTCCGCGTACAGGCTGCGCAACCGCTCGCGCGCAACGAGCAGCAATCCGATGAATGTCTCCGAGCGCTCGCGCTGCGTGTACCAGGTGCGCATCTCATCGATGCGCCCGCGCGATGTCAGCCAGCGTTCAAGGCCAGCCTCCTCGACGACCGTCGCAAAGGATTCGTTGAACTCCGAATCGCCCGGCACGTAGACGACTTGATGCGCGAGCTCGTGGAACAAGGTGCCTGCGAGCTGCACGTCGCTCCACCCGAGCATCGTGTTCAGAATCGGATCATCGAAGTGACCCAGCGTCGAATACGCCGCGACGCCGCCAACGGCCGCATCGTTGCCGCTGAAGCGCAGACGGCGCGCGTAGGCGTTCGCGCGATCCTCGTTGAAGTAGCCGCGATACACGACGCAACCGGCGATAGGAAAACACCACCGGCGCGGCTCGACCGAGAACTCTTCGGTCGCAAACACGTTCCAGACGACATACGGACGCTCGATGTCCGCATAGCTGCGATAGCTCTTGTTGTCCGGCAGGCCCAGCTCGTTGACGGCGAAAGTGCGCGCGTCGGACACGTATTCGAGGCGCTCGCGCAGCGGCCGCGGCGTCGTCGGGTTTGCGATGACCGCGGAGATCGGCTCGCGCTTTGCCACGATCTCCATCTGGCCCGCGGCGGCCTGCAATAGATAACAACCCGACAGCGGCGCGAGCGCGAACAGCAGGAACAGGATGCGAAAGAACACGTCGCTTGGTACCGAACGTCGGGCGGGACACGATTATTCCCGTAGACTTCCCTCATGAAAACCTACCTCGTCGGCGGCGCCGTACGCGATGAGCTCCTTGGCCTGCCGGTGCGCGAGCGGGATTGGGTCGTCGTCGGCGCGAACCCGCAAGAACTGGTCGATCGGGGCTTTCGGCCCGTCGGCAAAGACTTCCCCGTCTTCCTGCATCCGCAGACGAACGAGGAATACGCGCTCGCGCGGACCGAGCGTAAAACCGGCCCGGGGTACCGCGGCTTCGCCACCCGCTTCTCGCCCGATGTGACGCTCGAGCAAGACCTCGAACGGCGCGATCTCACCTTGAATGCCATCGCGAAGGACGTCGAGACGGGTGCGCTGATCGACCCCTTCGGCGGCGAGCGCGATTTGCGCAATCGCGTGCTGCGACATGTCTCCGCGGCGTTCGTGGAAGATCCGGTGCGCGTGTTGCGCGCGGCGCGCTTTGCCGCGCGCTTCGCGCCGCTCGGCTTCACGATCGCTCCGGAGACGATGACGCTCATGCGTGAGATCGCCGCGAGCGGCGAATTGAATGCGCTCGTCGCCGAGCGCGTATGGCAGGAACTGCACAAGACGCTCTTGATGCCGGCGCCGTGGAAGTTCTTCGAAGTCTTGCGTGAAGCCAACGCGCTCGCGATCGTGTTCCCGGAGATCGACGCGCTCTTCGGCGTGCCGCAGCCGGAGAAGTGGCATCCGGAGATCGACGCAGGCGTGCACACGATGATGGTGTTGGAGCAGGCCTGTCGGTTGAGCACCGACCCGGTCGTGCGCTTCGCTGCGCTCGTGCACGATTTGGGCAAGGGCACGACGCCGCCCGCCGAGTGGCCGCGCCACGTCGCGCATGAGCACCGCAGCGTGCCGTTGATCGAGAAGATGTGCGCGCGGCTGCGCATTCCGAACGCGTATCGCGATCTTGCGGTGCTCGTCGGGCGGCATCATCTGGTCATGCACAAGGCGAACGAGGTGCGCCCGGGCACGCTGGTCGATCTGCTCGAGCATCTGGATGCATTTCGGCGGCCCGAGCGCGTCGAGCAATTCGTGCTGGCATGCGAAGCGGACGCGCGCGGGCGGAAGGGATTGGAGAATCGCGAATATCCGCAGTCGGATCTCGTTCGCCGTGCGCATGCAGCGGCGCGGGCGGTGAGTCTTACGGAGGCGGAGCGCGCAGGGCTGAGCGGAGATCAGATCGCGCAGAAGATCCGAGAGGCGCGCGTGCGAGCAGTGGCCCTCTCCCTTCGGGAGAGGGAACGCGGGAGGGGTTAGAGGGTGGGCGTCAGGTCGCGAACGCTGAATCCACGCAGCGGCTGATCGAAATTCTTCGTCAGCCCGATCACCTTGAAGCGCTCGCCCATTTCGCCCGGCAGCGTGAGCAGCATCGCTTGGCGCGCAAGCTGCACTCGATCGGTGATCGCCGCGTCCGCGAGCGCGGCAAGCTGCCGCTCGATGCCGCAGCCGATCAGGAAATGCGCTTGCGTCGCGAATCCCGCGACATGAAAGCCGGCCTCGCTCGCCGCCTCCGCCACCGCCGTGAAATCCACCCACGCGCCGATGTCCTGCACGCCGACGAGAATCAGCGGATCGTCATGGAATCGATGCCGGTAGTGGCACAGCAGCGTGCCTTCGCGCCGCTCGCTGCGATAGTACTGAGCGCGCGGCAGCCCATAGTCGATGAACAGCGCCACACCTTCCGTCAGGGATTCGGCGAGCCCGCGCATCCACCCGCCAAGCCGCAGATTGATCTCGGAGGCATAGCCGTCCGGCAACGCGGCGCCGAGCGTTGCTTCGATCGCGCGCACGGCCGATTCGAGCGCCGGACTCGCGTGGGTTTCGGACCAATCGAGGCGGCCGAGCTGCCAGGTCACGCCGATCGAATTCACCTGCGGGCCGCGAATCGAGAAGCGCTCGACCGGCATCGCATCGAGCACTTCGTTCGCGAGCACGACGCCGCGCAGGCCGCTCGGCCAGGCATCGAGCCAGTGCACGCGCTCGAGCTGGCGCGGCGCGCGCGCCGCGAGCGTCGCGCGTTGCCGCTCGCGCAGATCGGCGCTGACTTCGAGAATGAAATAGCGCTCGGGCAGGCGCTGTTGCGCCTCGAGCTCCAACAGAATGTCGGCAGCCATCACGCCGGAGCCCGCGCCGAGCTCGAGAATGTCGGCCGTGCCGAGGTGCTCGAAGACCTCGACACACTGATTCGCAAGACACCGGCTGAAGAGCGGCGAAATCTCCGGCGCGGTGACGAAGTCGCCCGCGCTGCCGAGCTTGATCGCGCCGGCGCTGTAATAGCCGAGCCCCGGCTCGTAGAGCGCCATTTCCATGAAGCGCTCGAAGCTGATCCAGCCGTGGCGCGCATCGATCTCATCGCGAATGCGCTCGACGAGCCGCGCGCTGTGCGCGGATTCTTCGGGCGAAGGGGCGGGTAATCCGGCGGCCGTCATGAGCGATTTGCAACCGACGCGAGTTCAGCGAACATAGCCTGCATGTCCTCCACAATGAGCACAGCGTCGAACGCCGGGCCGATGACCGAGCGCGTGGTCCTGGTCACGGGCGCGGCGAAGCGGGTCGGCGCGGCGTTCGTGCGCGGCTTTCACGCGCAGGGCGCTCGAGTTGCAATCCACTTTCATCGCTCCTCCGACACTGCCCGGGCGTTGCACGATGAGCTCAATGCGCAACGCGCCGATTCTGCCATTCTCGTGCAGGCAGATCTGCTCGATTCCGCCGTCATCCCGAACATCGTCGCGACGACGATCGCGCGATTCGGGCAGCTCGATGTGCTGATCAACAATGCATCGACGTTCTATCCGACGCCCGTCGGCGCGATTTCGGTCGATCACTGGGACGACCTCATCGGCACGAATCTCAAGGCGCCGCTGTTCCTGGCACAGGCTGCTGCGCCGCATCTCGCGAAGACCCACGGGCTGATCCTCAACATGATCGACATTCACGGCCAACGTCCGTTGCCCGAGCATCCCGTGTACAGCACGGCGAAAGCGGGCCTTGCGATGCTGACGCGCTCGCTTGCGCGCGAGCTCGGCCCGGAGATCCGCGTGAACGGCATCGCACCCGGTCCGATCCTGTGGCCCGAAGGCGGCATCGATGAGTCGCTGAAGCAGGAAATCATTGCGAAGACGCAGCTCAAGCGCAGCGGCTCGCCGGAAGACCTGGTGAAGGCGGCGCTGTTCTTTGCGATCGACGCGCCGTTCGTCACGGGACAGATTCTCGCGGTGGATGGCGGGCGAAGCATCGGGTGGTAAACCGACAGCCCGTCACCCCGACGCAAGAGTGGTGCCGCGCTGGCGGTCCCGACTTACGTCGGGACGACCGTCAGATCGACGGGCGTCATCTGATGGTCCTTGCCTTCGAACCCTTCCCATAACTCGCGCATCGTCCGATGCAGCGTCGGATGCTCGAACTCCGGCGCGATGTCCGCGATCGGCTTCAGCATGTAGGGACGCCGCACGAGATCCGGCCGCGGCAGCACGAGCCCCGGCTCGTTTCTCACCTCATCACCGAACAACAGAATGTCGAGGTCCATCGACCGCGGCGCCCATTTCGCAGCGTCACGCGGGCGGCCGCAGAGCGCTTCGATCTGCTGCAGACGCGCTCGCACGCGCTGCAGATCCTCGGAGGTCGCAAAGCCCACGACGAGATTGATGAAGTCCTCACCCTCGAATCCCACCGCCTTGTTGCGATAGGCCGGCGAGATGCGCACCGGCGCAAACGCTCGCTCGAGCTCCGCGAGCGCGAGCCTCAGATGCTTCACCGGCTCGATGTTGCTGCCGGCGGCGACGAACACCTGCGTCATGGCAAACACTCAGCGCATTCAGCGCGCCGCCGATCGGCGATCCGCCATCCGCGATCCGCTGCCTCACGCATAGTCTTCGCGACGCCGCTCGATCTCGATCCCGACATCGCGTGCACCGCGGATCGCGCCTTGCTTGTTGAGCCGCACCTTCACCCAGCTCCCGCCCAACTCCAGCACGATCAATTGCGCAATGCGCTCCGTCAGCGTCTCGACCAGATGGAACTGCGATTCGCCGACGAACGTCTGCAGGCGCTTCGATACGCGCTTGTAGTCGATCGTGTCTTCGATGCGATCGCTCGCTGCCGCCTTGCGAATATCGGCGGCCATTTCGATATCGATGATCACCGCCTGTTTGACGCGGCGCTCCCACTCCCAGATGCCGACGATGCATTCGACCTTGAGGGAGCTCAGAAAAATTTTGTCCATCGGCATGGGCGGATCGGTCACTCGGCGGGTGCGGGCGCGCGCAATGTATCAAGCGGCCAGCGCGCAGTCGCCCGGATCGACAAGCCGTCGTGCTCTCCCGCTGCGAGGCGGCACCAGCCGGCATAGGCGATCATCGCGGCGTTGTCGGTGCAGAAGCTCGGGCGCGGATAGCTCACGGTCACGCCGATCTTGGCGCCCAGATCCGCGAGCGCCTGCCGCAACTGCTGATTCGCGCCGACGCCGCCCGCGACGACGAGCGCATCGAACCCGGTTTGCTCGAGCGCACGACGGCATTTGGCCACGAGGGTGTCGACGACCGCCTGCTGAAAGTCCGCCGCGACATCGGCTCGCGTCGCGTCATCGAGCTCGAGGCCTCGCGTCGCAACGACGACCGCTGTCTTCAGTCCGCTGAAACTGAAATCGAGCCCCGGCCGATCGAGCATCGGGCGCGGGAATTTGAATCGGCCGAGCCGGCCGGACTGCGCGAGCTTCGCCAATGCCGGCCCGCCGGGATACGGCAGTCCGAGGAGCTTTGCAGTTTTGTCGAATGCTTCACCGGCCGCATCGTCGACCGAGCTGCCCAGAATCTGATACCGGCCGACGCCGTGCACGGCGGCAAGCAGGGTATGTCCGCCCGAGACGAGCAAGGCGAGAAACGGAAAGCGCGGCGGCTCGGGCTCGAGCATCGGCGCGAGCAGATGCCCTTCCAGATGATGGACGCCGACGGCCGGACAGCCCCACGCATACGCGAGACTTCGCGCCACCGACGACCCGACGAGCAGCGCCCCGACCAAGCCGGGCCCCGCGGTGTACGCAACTCCTTGGATCTCATTGAATTCCGTCCCGGCGTCCGCGAGCGCCTCGTGGATCAGGGGCAGCACCTTGCGAACGTGATCGCGCGAGGCCAGCTCAGGGACGACACCGCCGTATTTCGCGTGCATGTCGACCTGGCTGAATAATCGATGCGCGAGCAGCCCCGACTCGCTGTCGTAGACAGCCGCCGCGGCTTCATCGCAGGAAGCTTCAATACAGAGGACTTTCATCGGTTCGCCTACAAGCAGCCGTCGTGAACTGCAGAGCCGAGCAATGACGCATATTTGCCGG